>Ga0207773_100234_pt1 | contig 36806 bp, 28 predicted proteins | sample TtaePargueraPR_2_FD_187281 | JGI IMG/M metagenome (GOLD analysis project Ga0207773, IMG submission 187281) | Aerobic enrichment media microbial communities from Bioluminiscent Bay, La Parguera, Puerto Rico - Tt and M1 (3) (SPAdes) | ecosystem: Environmental > Aquatic > Marine > Unclassified ...
CCGGGTCAGTCCTGGGCCGGGACGAGGACCGGCTTCACCTTACGGTCCCGGTTCACCACCTGCTCGATAGTCGCTTCGATCAACATGTTCGTCCGCTCATCGTCGCGCAGCAGACCCCCGAACGCCTCCTCAGCGAAGTCCAACTTCCGCTCCTGCGTCAACTCCCCACCCGACCCCGACACCAGATCCGGCCGATCCACGACCACCTGACGCACAGCCTTCCGGAACGCCGACAACGCATGATCCACCGCAGCCTCGTCAAACGCCATCGTCACCAACTGCGTACCAGAATCCTCGAAATACACTCCGTACTCATGCGCCGTCCGATAAATCTCCCAACCCAGATCATCACTCGGCAAAACCACATCAAACATCAACTCCGGCCCACCAACCCAATTCGGAATACCCTCCCCAACCAGAACATCCCGCATACCATCCGCCAACCGCCGCCCCATCGCCTCAGCATTCCCATAAACACCCGGCGTGTCCAAAACATCCAACACCGCCAACGCAGCCGCCATCGGCGGAACCTCACGCGTGTACGTGCCCTGAATCCCCGACACATCATACGCGTCGATGATATCCCGCCGACCCATCACCGCAGCCAACGAATGACCATTCGCCAACCCCTTACTCACCACCACCACGTCCGCCGGCACCCCCAACCCGTGCACACCCTTCGGACCCGCCCGGAACCCCGTATACACCTCATCCATCATGAACGGCACACCATAGCGCCCACACAACGCCGACATCCGACGATAGAACTCGACATCAAAATACAACAGCTCAGGCGAGACAAGCACCCCCGCCACCTCATCACCAAAGGCCTCCAACATCCTCCCCAAGGCCTTCTCGTTGTACCCGAAACCCACCACACCAGTCGTCTGCTGATAACCAAAAAGCTCCGACGCCAACTGCCACTCATGCCACCCGTGATACCCACAAGACAAAACCAGCTCCCGACCCGTCGCAGCCCGAGCCAGCCGAACCGCCATCGCAGTCCCCTCGGAACCAGTCTTGTGGAACACCACCTTCTCCGCACAGGCATACCGCTCGCACACCCGCTCCGCCAACTCCACCCGCGGCACCGACAACGTCGAAGCAAACGCCGTACCAAAATCCCGAATCTGCCGCACCATAGCCTCAACCACCGCAGGATGACGGTGTCCGAGAATGATTGTTCCGCTGGCGGCGGTAAGGTCGACCATCCGGTTTCCCTCCAGGTCAGTCAACCACGCGCCCTCGCCCGACCGAATCATAGCCGAGAAGCGGGTCTCGATATCGTACTTTTCCGCCGCAGTGACTCGGCGGGCACGCTCCACCAGCTCTTGGTTCGTCAAGTTGGCAGGCTTCATGAATCGTATACCTTCTCTCGCCGATTCGACTCGAGTCCAGGAGATCACTATGATCGATACGGCCTGTACGGTTCGGTTACCAGACGGGGTCTGTCCGACAGTCGGCGATCATCAGCCACCCTAGGAACACCGTTGGCATCAGTATAGGTCACGGCAACCGCACAGGGAATAATTTTTTCGCGTTCGACATCAGTGCTGCGGCGACTCCGCGCACAAGGGAGGTCGACCTCGACAAGCCGAGCGGGGCCGAACGGTCGGTCGCAACTCGAACGGCTCACCAACCCAGCAAAGCTGGGGGCATATTCCAATTGTCTGCGGGTCAGGAAGCAGCGACTTCGGCAGGGACCGGGTCGGCTTCCTTGCGTCCCTGATCGAGCAGTTCAACGAAGCGGCGTTGAATTCTGCCGATCCGCTCAATGTCGGTTGACCGGATGATGAACGAGCACCCTTCGGCGTCGCCGGCGGTCTGCGCCCCCACCTGGCTACTGACCTGCGCCTCGCCGGTGTACAAAGCGATGGCGGCAGCGATCATGTCGCCCGCGAATCGACAGAACTGCTCGGCGCCCGCGCCCTTGTCGGGGTCCGCGACGTGCTGCATCACGCAGACACATCCCAACGGATGACTCAGCGCCAGCAGCCCGTCGGCCCTCTCCTGGACCGCCCGCACGGTGGCCGGCAGCTCCTCCGGGCTCGCCGGATCCAACTGGGCCATGCTGTGCTCGACCAGGCGCTTGCCGGCCTCCGCAACGGTGACCGGTCCCTGTTCACGGCGCTCCGCACCTTCGACGACATACTTCGGCCAGAGCGCCATGGCCAGAGTTCCGACCCACACGGTATACAGTTCATCTGCTGCTAGGACGCCGTTTGCGAAGGCAAAGTTGAACTGGTCGAACAAGGCTGGATCGGTCAGCGGGTCGACGATGCCCCGCGACAGGCAGGTCTGGTAGTCCGGTGACCCGTAGATTGGATAGAACGGGTTGGTCCAGAATTCGACCCCGGCCAGGACCAGGTTCACGGCATCCTGAATGATCGCGTCGAGACTCTGGTCAGGCAGGCCGACAATGATCGCTGCGCTCGCGCTCAATCCAAACTTCTCGAACAATGCAACCCCGGCGGAGACCTTGTCCAGCGAGGTGAAACCCTTGCGCATCTTTCGCAATCGAGCTGCGTCGGTGGTCTCCAACCCGAGAAAGAGGTCGTCGAAGCCCGCTTGGACCATGCTTTCCACCAGGTCCTCGGTGAGTTTCACGACGGTCATGCCGTTCGGCAGACTAAGGCGGATATCCAGGCCGCGCCGGACGATCTCCCGGCAAATGGCGTGGACTCGCCCGATGTCGAAGGTGAAGTTGTCGTCCTCGACCAGGAACCGACGAATCCCGTACACGTTGACGTAGTGCTCGATCTCATCGACGACACGCTCCGGGTGCCGGGCGCGGAACTGCTTGCCAACCGTTGCGTGCACGGTGCAGAACGAGCAGGAAAACGGGCAGCCGCGGCTGGTGATCAAGGTGACCGCAGCACCATACCGGTCGAAGTCCAGCTGGTCGGCGGCCGGCGGCGCGAGCGAGTCGAGATCCGCAACGAACGGTGCCCGCGGACGGACATGCGGCGAGCCGGTCGTCGCGCACCCGCAGAGCTCCTCGCCACAGCGAAACGCCACCCCGAGCATCTCGGTCAAGGGCCGGCCGGTGCTCAACGCGTCAAGCAACTCGACCGTTGTCACCTCGGCTTCGCCGAGCATCACCACGTCGATCTCGGGAACCTCCAGGACATGCGGGAAAGCGACGGTGCCGTGTTGCCCGCCAAGTATGACCTTTGCGTTCGGCAGGACCCGCTTCGCCATTCTGGCCAGCTCGTAGGCGCTCTCGTAGTAGGGAGTGAACATGCACGAAATGCCGACAACATCCGCGTTACTGGCCGTCAGGGCAGCTTCGATACGCTCCGGTCGGGCGCCCCAGTGCATGATGTGCTGCCACCGTGGATGGCGGTCCAGCTTCGCCTGTTCGATCGCAGTCAGCTCGTCAGGCGGAACTACGTGGTTGTCCTCGGTATAAGCCAACGAGTCGAAGATCTCCGTGTCGTGGCCCGCCGCGCGCAGCGCGCCCGACACGTAGGCCAGACCGATAGGCACGTGACGTCCGATTTCTACCATGCATCCACGGATCGGCGGCTTAACGAGGAATACTTTCATTTGGTCACCTTCCATAATAGAAGGCGCTGGCCACCAGCGCGTTTGCCAGATCGCTCCGCGCCCCCGCTACATGATAATCGACACTGCGACCGAGGCAAATGCCCAAGTGGATCCGGCTCTGCGTATACCTACATGGTGGACTAGCTGGCGGACAATAGCTGACAGTCACCAGATACCGCCCCTCAGATGCCACTCCGCGGCGAGCGCTCGCGGTTCGCCAATTTGGCCCCTATGATTTCCAGGTGTCGCCCACAACCGGCCGAGGGGCGCAGGACGAGCCGGAGGTCATCCTTCTGATGAGAATAGCCAATGCTGATGGTTGCACGCCGTACGAAGTGGCACGGAACCTCACCCTCGTTCGGGGCGAGGGCGCGTACGTGTACGACGCCGCAGGTCGTGGCCTCATCGACCTCTCCAACTCCTTCGGAAGCGTGCTGCTCGGGCATCAGGACCCCGTGGTCACCTCCGCAGTCCTCGATGCGGTACGCACCGGTCTGCCAGCGGCCGCCTCACTGGACCTGCAGAACCGGCTAGCCGCGCAGATCGCCGGAGACCTTCCCGGTGAACAGCGGGTGGCGTTCTTCAAGACCGGCACGGCGGCGACCCGGGCCGCCGCTTCGGCCGCGCGCCAGGTCACCGGCCGACGGTTGATCGCCAGCTGCGGCTACCACGGCTACGACCTGATGTGGGAGTTCACCCCGCCGGGCCAGCCGAACTCGGAGGGCGTGCTGCACTGCTACCACCTGCCCGAACTGCTCGACAGGGTGCTCGACGAGCACGCCGACGAGCTTGCCGCGGTCATCATCGCACCGGACTACATCCATGTCTCGCCGCAGTACATCGCCGACCTGTTCCACCGATGCCAGCGAGCCGGGGTGGTGACCATCGCTGACGAGGTGAAACACGGTTACCGCATGCTCCGGGGCGCCTCGGTCAACGGAGCCGGGGCCCGAGCCGACATCTACACCTACGCCAAGGGCATCAGCAACGGCTGGCCGTTGTCCTGCGTGGCTGGGGATGAACGTTTCATGGACCCGCTCGCCGAGTTCGTCTCGACTCTCACCTTCGAGGCGCCCAGCTTCGCGGCCGCCGCGGCAACCCTCGACCGGCTGACCGAGCTGGACGTCCAGGCCCGGCTTGGCACCGATGGTGGACGATTCGTATCCGAGGCTACCAAGCTGATCGATGCCCACGACCTGCCGATCGAGATGGCCGGGACCGGCGCCGCCTTCCAGTTCGTCTGTGCTCCAGAGGTAGAGGAGATTTTCCTGCCACACGCCCTGGCCGCAGGACTCATCCTTGAACCGTCCGATCAGCAGTATCCCTCGGCCTGCTTCCGGGACGAGGTGGTCGACGACGCCCTCGACAGACTCGGCCGTGCGCTCACCGCGATGGCGGCTTCCCGGCCCGACCTCGTCGGGCGGGAGGTCACCCAGCTCGACCGGGTGCAGTCGGCCTTCTGCCAGATGGACGGGCTCCCGGGGCGGCCGGACGGTTGGAGCTTGGCGGAGTGTGTGGACTACGTGACCGGCCAGCTTTGAGTGAACCTGGTGGCCACCGGTGGCGCACGAAGGCCGGTCAATCGCCCTTCGCACCGTCGATGCTCTGCCTGATGAGGTCCGCGTGGCCGTTGTGCCGGGCGTACTCCTCGAGGATGTGCACCACCGTGGTCCGCAGGTTACGTACCACGCCCTCGTCCTCGTAGGTGTCGTCCAGGTCGCGCAGCAAGAAGGCTTTGCGGGTCAGCTCCACTTCCTGTAGGTAGAGCTCGAAGTTGGCCTGCACGTCCGCCGTGGCGACGTCGTCGAAGGCAGCGTCCGGGCGCTCCTCCGTGGAGTACGGATCGTCGATTGTCTCCCCGGAGAGGAGGCTACGGAGCCACCGCTCGAGCTCGGTCATGTGGCGCAGCAGACCGAGCAGGGTCAGATTGGTCACCGGGACGCTGTTTGTCGTCAACTGCTCGGCGGTCAGGCCCGAGCACTTCAGCAGCAGAGTGTCCCGGTGGTAGTCGAGCCAGCCCGCCAGTACGGTGGCCTCGTCGCCCGATACGGGATCCGGCTTCCGGTCGACGGTAGGGGCGGTCCAGGTCATCTGATGGTCCTTCCGTTGTCGGGTCAGGAGATGCCGGTTAGCCGGCGGCTGATCTGCTCTTACGAGAATGTCGGAAACGGCAAGATCCGGGCGGTACCGTCCTGGCTGGCCGTGACGATGCGTGCGCCGGTCCGGTCGAAGGCAACGTTCCACACCGGCATGGTGTGTCCGGTCGCCAACTGCCCGATCTCTCGCCCGCTCCCGACGTCCCAGACCCGTACGGTGCAGTCCTCGGCCGCGCTGACGAGCAGACGACCATCCGGATGGAACGCCACGCCGTCCACCGCGTCGGTGTGCCCGACCAGCGGGTCGACCGCCGGCCCGTCTACCGCGCAATCCCAGATCCGAACGGTTCGGTCGTCGGATCCGCTGGCCAGAAGCCGTCCGTCAGGGCTGAAGGCGACGCTGACCGTGCCCTTCGAGTGGCCGACCAGCGGTTCGCCGACCAGACCGCCGGTGGCGGTGTCGTACAACCTAAGTGCGTCGCCGGTCGATGCGATCAGGTGACCGTCCGGGTGAAAGGCCACCCCGTCGATCTCGTCCCGGCTCGCGGTCAGCGGGCTCCCCACCGGGTCGCCACCAGGGACCTCCCAGAGCCGTACGGTATGGTCGGCGCTGCCGGTGGCCAGGAGGTCTCCGGTGGGATGGAACGCCAGGCCGTAGACGCCGGCGGTGTGGCCGGTCAAGGGTTTGCCGACCTGCCGACCGGTGGTGATGTCCCAGAGCCGAGCGGTGCGGTCCTCGCTCGCGCTGGCCAGCAACCTGCCATCAGGGTGGAAGGCCACCAGCCAGACCGTATCGGTGTGTCCGCCCAGCGGGCGGCCAACCGGCTCCCCGGTACTTGCGTCCCATAGCCTGACGGTGCCGTCCTCACCGCTGGTGGCGACCAGATGGTCCGCCGGGTGAAAAGCCGCGCTGATCACGCCCCGCTCATGCCCGACAAGCATCATGGGTTCCCGGGTCGGGCTTGCTGCTGCCAGCTCCACCTGTCTACTCCGTCTTGACGTTGGGGCACGGGCCCAATCGAGACTCGAACCAGGCGGGACTACTCCTCGCGGAGGTCGAAGACGACCCGAATCGTGTTTCCGGTTCGGTTGATCGCCCGGTCGATGGCCGGGGAGTACTCGTCAAGTGGGACAATATCGGTAAGAATCCGCCGAGTATCGATCGCGCCGTTCGCAATGAGGTCCACGGCCTCCCGGTACTTACCGCCCGGTCCCATCACGCCGACCATACTGGCGTACGCCAGCGGCAGCCGTGCGGTTTCCAGCGGGTGTTCGGCACCCACCTGGTAGCCCACCAGGCAGACCCGGCCGCCGGGGCGGACCAGGTCGAGCGCACGGACCACCGACTCCGGATCACCAGACGCCTCGAACACGACGTCCACCTTGTCCGCGTAGCTGGTGAGTTCCGGCAGCTCGCTGGGATGGACCGAGATGACGGCTCCGCTCTCCTCGGCGACCTTGCGGCGCTCGGCAACCAGGTCGGCGACGAGCGTTACCGTTGCCCCGGCGGCGCGAGCCGCCTGGATGAGGAGCTGGCCGATCCCGCCGGCGCCCAGTACGGCCACTCGCTCGGCAGGGCGGAGACCGATCCGGTCCACCGCGTGCAAGGCGACAGCGAGCGGTTCGGCCTGGCTCGCGGCGGCCAAGTCCATCCCCTCCGGCAGTGGATAGAGGTTGGCGATCGGCGCCGCGACGTAGCCCGCGCAGCCGCCGTCCACGGTAAAGCCGATCTCGACGAGGTTCTCACACATGACCGGTAACCCGTCCCGGCATGGTCCGCAGACCTGGCAGCCGACGATCAGATCACCCGTGACCGCGCGACCGACCCAGGATTCGTGACCCTCCGGAGCGGAATCCACCACACCGGCCCACTCATGGCCGGGCACGATCGGGTACCGGTTACCGTGCCACTTGCCACGGAACAGCCATAGGTCGCTACCGCAGAGACAGCAGTAGTGCACCTTCACGACTGCCCAACCAGGAGGAGCCGTCGGACGAGGAAGGTCTACAATCTGGGCCTTGTGTCCACCGTGGAACTGCAGCGCCCGCATCCGTCCCCCCACACGGTCGTGAGTCGATCTCTGGAACACTTTAGATGCCGGGAGATCAAGGCTCAACAGTTTCCGCACCACAAACTGGAGCTTGACAGATGATCGAGACTCAACTAAGATTTCTCGCCAATTATATGCGGCAGCACCGATTAGGTTGAGTGACTGATCCGCACGCTGACGCCATCGCAGATCCGGAGCGGTTCCGGAGCAGATTCGGTCGATGCCGCACCAATGATCGAATACGTCCAGTTTGAGGTACGACGATCGGCATTGCGGCGGTTCTTGACGCACTGAATTCCGGTTATGAATTCGCCAGGACCCGAGGTCCCGGCACGCTGCTTCGTAGGGCAGTGGCGGCACGGCGCACTCGTTGCACCGGATCACGGCGAGTTGCCCCGGATCAGGGCGAGTCGGCCGGCAGGGCTCCCGCCGGAGTCCTGGCCCTGATCGGGGCTCTGGCGGCACGCTGGGTATGCTTGCCAGCTGGGTAGACCTGTGCCGATAGACGAGGGTGGAAGGTGGCGGAGTAGGTGCCGACGGGGACGCGTAATGCCGTGGTGCTGCTCAGCGGCGGCCTCGACTCCACGACGGCGCTCGCGATCGCGATACACGAGGGCTACCGGGCCCACACGCTCAGTTTCCGGTACGGGCAGCGCCACACCGTCGAACTTGACGCCGCCGCCCGCGTGACGAAGGCACTCGGCGCGGCCCAGCACATCGTCGCCGACATCGACCTACGGGCCTTCGGTGGGTCGGCACTGACCGACGACGCGCTCGCGGTACCGCACCGTACGAACGCCGACGAGATGGGCGACACCATCCCGGTCACGTACGTACCGGCACGCAACACGATCTTCCTGTCGTTCGCACTGGCCTGGGCTGAGACCCTGGACGCCTCAGACATATTTATCGGGGTGAACGCACTGGACTACAGCGGCTACCCGGACTGCCGCCCGGAGTACATCGCTGCGTACGAGGCGATGGCCAATCTTGCCACCAAGGCCGGCGTCGAGGGGCAGCAGCGGCTGCGCATCCACACCCCGCTGATCCGGCTGACCAAGGCTGCGATCATCCAGCGGGGCCTGGAGCTGGGTGTCGACTTCGCCTGGACACACAGCTGCTACGACCCGGTCGACGACAGGGCCTGCGGCAGCTGCGACTCCTGCCTGCTCCGGCAACGCGGTTTCGCCGAACTCGGCATGATCGACCCTGCCCTGTCCGGCAACGGATGATCGGCGTGTACCGGGTCAAGGAGATCTTCTACACGCTCCAAGGCGAGGGTACGCATGCCGGTCGCCCCGCCGTCTTTTGCCGCTTCACCAGTTGCAACCTCTGGACCGGGCGGGAACGCGATCGGCACCGTGCGATCTGCCGCTTTTGTGATACCGACTTCGTCGGCACCGACGGCGCCGGGGGCGGGCGATTCCCTTCCGCCGCCGATCTGGCCGCCGCCGTCGCCGAGGCTTGGCAAGGGCGGGCGCACCCCCGCAGCCGGCGGTACGTGGTGTGCACCGGCGGCGAGCCGCTGTTGCAGCTGGACGAGGCGGCCGTGACCGCCCTGCACGAAGCAGGTTTCGAGGTCGCGGTCGAGACCAACGGCACTTTGCCCGCGCCTGCGGGCATCGACTGGATATGTGTCAGTCCCAAGGCCGGCACGGAGGTGGTACTCACCCGGGGTGACGACTTGAAGCTCGTCTTTCCCCAGCCGGAGGCCGACCCGGCCCGCTTCGAGCACCTCGACTTCGGCCATTTTCTGCTGCAGCCGATGGACGGGCCGGACCGGGTCGCCAACACCGCGGCTGCGGTGCGGTACTGCCTGGAGCATCCACAGTGGCGCTTGAGTTTGCAGACTCACAAGTACATTGGGATTGCCTGATGGAGATCTTCCGGGAGTTCACCTTCGAAGCCGCGCACCGGCTGCCGTACGTGCCCGAGGGACACAAGTGCGCCCGCCTGCACGGACACTCGTACCGGGTCACGGTGCACGTCAGTGGCCAGGTCGGAGCGCAGACCGGTTGGGTGATCGACTTCGGCGACCTCAAGCAGGCGTTCGCACCGGTCCGCGAGCAACTCGACCACCGCTACCTCAACGAGATCGCCGGACTGGAGAACCCGACGAGCGAAGTGCTGGCCCGATGGATCTGGCAGCGACTTGTCGGTCAGTTGCCGTTGTCGGCGGTTACGGTCCGGGAAACCTGCACGTCCGGCTGCGTCTACCGAGGCGAGGACTGAGCGGGCCGGGCTCTACGGGTGGTCGGGCCGCCGCAGAGGCCGGCCCGACCACCTCCAGGTTCAGACCCGGGACTCGCTCGACCGGTCCCCTTGATCGGCGACCATTCCGGCCTGCTCCTCTGTTGCTGTCACGGGATCTTCCGGCCGACCGGCGCGGCTCGCCATGGCAGCCGTTGCCATCTTTGCCTGCTCGTCCATCTGCCTGGCCTGCTCGTCCATCTGCCTGTCGCGCGCTTCGGGCGGCATCGGATGCAGCGGACGCAGGCCGAGAATCTGCAGCCGGCCAGGAAAGACGTTCAGTCGGCCGAAGTCGTCCAGACGGTTGCTGGTCCTGACGATGGACCGACGGTGCCGTCTCGTCTCCTCGAGAATCCGTTCCCGAGCCAGCGGATCGAGCCGCGTGCCGGTCCGCGGATCGGTGCCCGCACGGGCATGCCCCGGCTGGGCGAAGTCCGCCTCGCTAGCTCGCAGCCAGGCAGCGGTGTCCTCGCGGATGCCGTCGGCGAGTCGACGCACGGCAGTACCGTGGCTGGCCCCCGCGTCCCGGTCCTGCCAGTAGCGGAGAACCCGGGATGCGTGACCCATCATGCCGGTTGCGGATCCCCCACTGAGCAGGAAACTGCCGTTTCCGAACGAGTCTCCGGCGACCACGCAGTTCGGGGCAACCAACGCGTCCCGCCCGATCCGCTCTACATTGCTGACCAGCTTCGGGGTGGCGAGGCTGAGGGTACGAACAAGCTCCTGGCGGGGAATTTCGGTAAGCAGCGGCACCTGGTCCAGGAAGTAGTCCCGGATCAGGTAGCGGTGCGCTCCGAAGTACTCAGCGGAGTCCTGACGGGTGATGGCCGGCACCATGCCCGCCTGGATCGGATCGAAGGTCCGGTAGTCCGGTACCTCCAGAATCGTCCAGCCGGTTTCGCTGAAGCCGTCGTGCCCGAGCGTGATCTGCCGCACCCAGTACTCGTTGCCCTGCTTGTCGAAGGCCGAGGCGATGCGCTGACGGGAGTTCGCCCCGACGTTCACCGCGATCAGTCCGACGATGTAGTCGGCTTGAGCCACGACCGGACCGCGTCCGTCCTGGTGGTCGATTGTCACGATCTCCTGGGTGAACCCGAGTCGACTGGCGTCGGCACTCTCCACCCCCTCAGCGATCATGATCAGACCGGGGGTGCCGAGATCGACCGGTTCGGTGCCTCGGGCCCGGATCCGTCGGTAGCTACCCTTCTCGTCGATCTCCCGGATGGCCTCGATCTGAACCCTCAGCCGACCGTCCGAGCCTCGGACGAACCCATGCTCCTGGGCCGGTTCCCGGCGAAGCCAGCGCCGCCATCCGCTCGGCCGGCTCGGCTCTGCCACTCGGTGGTAGGTGAAGAGGCGGCACCTTGGCTCCCGGCCGGCCGCCAGGTCCATCCGCTCTATCTCCTCCAGGTACCGACGTAGCATGATCAGCAGATCCTCCGCGTTGACCTGGAAGGCGGGGGACTCCGCGAAGACCTCGTCCATCTTGCGTCCGACGGTTTCCGAATCCGGGCCCAGGTCCAGGGACGGCACTGCCGGGTGTGTGACGGTGACGGCCCGATGCGGCTTTCCGTCCACCCACCTGTCGTCCACGAACTCCGCTGTGCCGACGTGTCCCCCGACGCACGAGTCGGCCCATCCGTACAGGATCTCGTCGGCTCGGGCCTCGGCGCCGTCCTCGGCATCGGGCCGGTAGAAGACCTCGTGGAGGATGAACGGGTTCCCGTCGATCCGGCGTGGAATACCCTCCGGGCCGTAGCGCTCCCGCATCATCCGGTCGATGACCGCGAGATGGTGGTAGAGGTCGGCCCGGACTTTCCACTGCATCAGCGTCAGGTACGGGTCACCCCGCAGCTCGACACCGACCGCCCGCCGGCCGCTTGCGATCGACCAGAGCATCGCCATCATGTTGGTGCCGCCCAGGCCCACCGCGAGGAAGTCCGGATCGGCAGCGCCGGTCGGGTCGACCTGCCGGTTCGGCGGTGTCGATGCCGTCTCGTCCAGCGAGTCGGGCGCAGTCCTGGGTACCTCGCTCTCCACCGCGAAGGCGGCGAGCAGCATGGCTACGACCATGGTGCCGAAACCGACCAGGAATGCCATCTGGAAACCGTCGGTCAATGCGGCAGCCGTCGTCTCACCTCGGGCGATGGCTGACTGCGTGATGTTGGCCGCTACTGGGGCCAGCACCGCCAGTCCGATCGCGGAGCCGAGCTGCTGGGTGGTGTTGAGCAGGCCGGACCGAACCCCACTGTCCTTGAGCGTGGCGTCGGCCAGGGCGATCCGCAACACGGGGGGTGTCGCAAGACCGGAACCGGTACCGATCAGCAGCAGTGCCGGGAGTACGTCGATCCAGTAGCTGCCCTCCGTCGGGATTCGGGCCAGCAGCAGCAGACCGATGGCCATCAGGCCCATCGCGGGAAGAAGCAACGTCTTCGCGTCCCGCTTGCGGGCGAGCCGGGGAGCGATCTTCAACGAGCCGACCCCGATCGCGACGGCGGCCGGCACGAACGCGAAGCCCAGTTCCAGCACCGTGAAGCCGAGGACGTTCTGCAGATAGAGGGCGCAGAGGAAGAACATGGCAGTCGGCCCGGCGACCATCAGGGCCAGGACGATGTTCGACCAGGCGACGTTGCGGGCGCGAAGTATCGCGCCGGGCATCAGCGGATTTTGGGCCCGCCGCTGCCAGCGGACGAACACGGCCATCAGCAGCAGCGCCGCACCGGCGAGCAGCGTTGTCCGGAGCTCACTGAAATCGGCCTGCACGATGGCGGAGACCGCCAGCATCAACGAGCCAACCAGGGCCAACGCGCCGATCCAGTCGATCCCGTCACCGGCCGTCACGTCGCGGACGTTGTCCAACAGCCGGACTGCCGAAAGAATGGTGATAAGCCCAATCGGAACGTTGACGAAGAAGATCCAGTGCCAGCTCAACGACGCAGTCAGCGCCGCGCCGGCCAATTGGCCGAGCGCGGCTCCGGACGCCGCGACAAAGGCGTAGAAGCCGAGTGCCCGGGCCTGTTCCCTGGGTTTCGGAAACATGGTCACGATCATGCTGAGCACGACCGCGGTGGTGAACGCGCCACCCACCCCCTGCACGAACCGTGCTCCGATCAGCACGGCCTGGTCATTCGCCAGCCCGCAAACGACCGACGCGGCGGTGAACAGGCCGAGACCACTGAGGAAGACTCGCTTCGTACCGATCAGGTCGCCGAGCCGGCCGGCGAAGAGCAACAGCCCGCCGAAGGGAATGAGGTACGCGTTTACCACCCAGGCCAGGTCGGCCTGGGAGAATCCCAGGCCGACCTGGATGGACGGGAGGGCGACATACACCGCAGAGCCGTCGACAACGGAAATCAGCACGCCTACGCAGAGCACGACCAGCGCGAGCTGCCGCTCCCGCAGGCTCCGCAGCGGCCGTGCTGTTTCACGCACGACGACCGTCTCGCCCGAACCGCCGTAGGAGTCGCCGCGGGGTTGGCTGAGCAGGCTCACGATTCCGAACCGGCCCCGACCGCGACGGTCTCCCGGATGTCGCCACCCGTCGACGCGTCATCCTCGGTTGCGGACATGACCCGCCGCTGTTCAGGATGGGTCGTCATCAGCGGCGGTAGTTCGCTGCTGTGCAGGCGGCCGCTACGTACCGAGAGGCGTCGCCAATCTGACGGGTCGAGCGGCACGAGCGAATGCCGGTGCCGGCGGGTCGCGTCGATCGTGTTCGCCCGTTCGCTGGAGGCACGTCCGCTCTGTTTCTCGATTTCCTTGATCCGCTCCTCGCCGAAGTTGATCGGCACGGCTTGACTGAACTCCTGGGCACTGGCCTGGAGCCAACCGAGGGTGTCGGCCTTGATCTGGTCTGCCAAGGCCCGGATCGCCGCTGGCCGGTCCATCCCGGCGTCGCGCGCCTGCCAGTACCGCAGCACCCGGGAGCCGTGCCCCACCATGCCGGTGATCGCGCCGCCGCTGGTCATGAAGTGGCCGTTGCCGAAGGAGTCGCCAGCTACGACGCCGTTGGCGGCGACCAGTGCGTCGGCGCCGATCCTCTCCACCAGGCTGAACAGCTTCGGACCGTAAGGAGCTTGGACCTTGTCGAGCTCCGACACGGGGATCTCGGTGATCAGTGAAACCTGCTCCAGGTAGAACTCGCGCAACAACTGCTGATACGCGTTGAGGTACTCCTTGGCCCGTTTTGGTGTACCGGCGGGGACCAGCCCGGCCAGGATCGGGTCGAAAGTCTTGAAGTCCGGCACTTGGACCAGAATCCAGCCCACCTCGGGGTCGTCCTCGTGGCCTACCGCGATCTGGCGAACCCAGTACTCGTTCCCCTCGCGGTCGAACTCGGACGCGATCCGCCGCCGCAACCGGCCGCCGACGTGCAACTCGAGGTAGCCCGCGAGGTAGTCGGCCTGGGCAACGACCGGCCCTCGACCGTCGTGGTGATCGACCGCGACATCCTCCTGACGGAAGCCGAGGCGGTCGGCGTCGCTGCTGTCGAAGCCTTGCGCGATCATGAACAACTCGGGGACGCCCAAGTCGATCAGCGGGGTACCTGGCTTGCGGATCCGACGGTACCGGCCGCGGTAGTCAAGCTCCTGGACCTCCTCGATGATCAGCCGTTTGCGCCCGTCCGGCAGACTGACGAACCCGTCTTCCTGCCGCATCCATTTGAGGAAGCCGTCGCCGTCCCCCTCGTCGCCGATCGCGACCCGGTGGGAGAGAAAGAGGCGTACCCGCGGCGGGACGCCTGCGGCGATGTCCATCTCCTCGATCAACTCGAGGTAGCGGCGCAGCATGATCAGCACCTCGGAGGCGCCGGCCTGGAAGGTGGATGGACCGTCGAGGACCTCGAGGACATCCCGCCCGACCTTGCTCGGGTCGTGCTCGGCCGGTGGTTTGGCGGGCTGCAGAACGGTCAGCACCCGTTCCGGTTTGCCCGCCGACCACCGGTCGTCGATGAACTCGGTGTGGTGAATGAGCCCCGATACGTGCGAATCCTCGCCGCCGGCGATGATCTCGTCGGCGTACACGTCACCGGGATCGGTGACCGCACTGTAGAACGTCTCCCGGAGCTTGAAGAGCCGGCCGTCGCCCTTGCGGGGGATGCGCTCCTCGCCGTACCGATCCAGCATCAGCTGGTCGATCAGGCCGAGATGATGCCAGAAGTCTTCCCGGATGTTCCAGTGGACACCGAGGGAAGGGTCGCCGCGCAACTCGACGCCGACGCACTGGCGGCCGTTGGCCACCGACCACAGCATCGCCATCATGTTGGTTCCGCCGAGCCCGAGTGCGACGAAGTCCGGGTTGTGAATCCCGGTCCAGTCGATCTCGGTTTTCGTCCCACGCGACATCCGGGAACGCTCCGTCGGGTCGAGCGCGGTCGGCGGCCCTCCGCGCGACATACGTTCGACCAGGGAAGCTAATCGGAAATTCTTCATGGCCATTTCCCTCGACTCTCGAAATCAGATGTGACCGGAACAGTCAAGAGGACTTTCGTTGGCCAGGGCGGCGATGGCACATTTCCCAAATACACCGATCGACTACCCTCGGTCTACGTGCGCCCTCCGGTCCACGCACGGCACTGTGAGGCGGGCGTGAATGATGCGCTCAACGTCATGCACATGCACATCGGTGGCCAGGTAGCTCGGTACCGGCCAGCGGCATCGCCATCGGTCGATCGCATCGCCACCCAACGTTACGAGGCGTACACCCGGCCCTGACTTTAACAGCGGGATTGGGAAACGTCCACATGAGCAGTTTAGCCGGCCGACTCAACCCGGAATCGGCGGTCTGCCCGCACCCACGTGGACGCGTCCGATACTTAACGTATTCCCGACTGCTCCGGCATTCCGCCATCACCACCCCGGCCCCGGCATGTCGCGCGGTCGACGCACCCACCTGGCCGGCTGCGGCGCGGCCTTGGCAGGCTGCGGCGCGGCTTGGACGGCAGGCGTCACCCACCGCGCCGACAACCGGTCGCTGCGGACGGGCGCACCCGGGGCCACTGCGCCGAAACGGCCTCCCCAGGCGCCAGGAGTGGCCGGCGGCACCGCTCCCTGGCCGCACAATCCAGGCAGCTGACTGCAGCCGGGCGCGGATCGGTGCGATCGGACCGAGGCGCACCGCCACCAGTGCACATTCCACATCGTACCGAGCTTTGCCTGCTGGACCTCGCCCAAGCCCTCGAAGACGTACGGAGCCTCGCGCCCAACCACCCCGCCGAAAGATTCACACCAATTCCACTCGGACGGACATACTGGCGGATATGCGTGAACCGCCCATATCAGACACCGACAAAGCCGCCATCGGATTGCTTGACGCTCATTCGGCTCCATCTTAGTATCAAACCCCGCCGGAACTTCCGCCACCGCACGACAAAGTCGACCTCGCTTGGGGATATCCGCTGCCACAATCGCTTCAAACGGTCCAGCCCGGCCTCCGCCCACCATCCCTCGAAAGGGCGCCGAATGCCCGACCAGGACTACTCGGCGATAACGGACATCGTCGTCTCGCCACATTTCGACGATGGCGCACTCTCGGCAACCTCGGCACTGCATGCCGGGCACTCCACACTCCTGATCACCGTGTGTGGCGGCGTGCCGGCAGAGGGCCAGGAGAGGAGCCATGAGGAGTGGGACCGTCTGTGTGGCTTCGAATCGGGTACCGCTGCCGCCAAAGGACGGGCCGCTGAGGATCGGGCCGCCGCAGCGGTCGCCGGCAACTCGGTGATGCACCTTCCGGTCCCGGATGCGCCGTACCGCAGCAGATTCCCGTCGGAAATGGTGGTGTCGGCACTCGCCGGCCTGATCCGGCGGGACGTGCGGTTGTGGATCCCGGTCGGTATCGGTGACCACCCAGACCATGTCGGCACCCGGGACGCAGTTCTGGCCGCTGTCGCCGGAGCCGATACCGATTGCCCGCTGATTTTCTACGCCGACTGCCCGTACGCGTTCGGCTCCGGCTGGGACGCACCCGACTCCGAGCGACCCACCGCCGACCAGTGGGAGCCGCAGCTCGCCGCCCTGGCCCACCTCGTGGACGTGGCAAGCCCACGGATCGCCCGCCTCGACGACCCCACCATGCGGCTGAAGATCGCCATGCTCCGCTGCCATGCCTCGCAGCTGGCAGGTCTCGCCGTGGACCATCCCCATTTCCTGGCCTGGGAGGGGCCGCTACGCCAGGAGGTCTTTTGGTCAACCTCCGCCTCCATCCCAGCTCTGGAACCAACTCCCGGGAGTAGCGCATGATCGTCGGTGGTTCAGCCATTCACCCGGAACGTGCCGACGCGGCGGCACTCCAGCAACTCGGCGACGCCATGCGGAAGGTGATCGGTGGCGAGCGGGAGACACCTCTGGCCGACCTGCTCTGCGGCACCGCGGTCGACCCGGACGAACTGGGCGCGGAGATCGGTGCGGACTGCCGACGGGTGCTGTTGGACAGTGGCATCGCACTCGACGACGGTCGGCATCTGTCGTCCCCGCTGCGCGGCCACCAGTTGCACGGCGTCGTGGTGCTGACTGACCCAGACGTCGATGAGGACGTGCAACACCGCTGGTACATCGACCCACTCTGGGAAGCGGACCTGCTGATCCGGCTGATGCTCGGCCGCGGCGGTAGCCGCGCGCTGGACATGGGCTGCGGCTCCGGGGTGCTCTCACTGGTACTCGCCGACCGGTACGACGCAGTTCTCGGGCTGGACGTCAACCCGCGTGCCGTCGCCCTGTCGCGGCTCAACGCCGCACTCAACGGGCTGACAAATGTCACCTTCGACGAGGGGGACCTGTTCGAGCCAGCCGAGGGGCGGTTTTCCCGGATCGTCTTCAACTCACCGACGAACGAGGAGGGCAACGAGTTCGTTGACCTCCTCGAGGCCGGTGAACCGATCCTGCAGAAGTTCTTCCGGGAAGTGCCCCGGAAGCTGGAGTCCGGAGGTGTCGTCGAGGTCAACCTCGCGATGAACGACTATCCGGGCGATCCCTTCCGGGAACGGCTCGCCGACTGGCTCGGGCTGACCGAGCACGGGCTGCGAGTCCACATCTTCGTCTCCCAGCGGCGGACGACCGGCGGCGGCGAATGGAAGCGGGGATGGCTGGTGATCGCGCCGGGCCCGGTAGGCCTTGTGGAGACCGAGTGGCCGTACCACGACCGCTACGAGGAGGACCCGGGATCGCTACTCGGTGCGACGGACCAGCTGCTGGCGTGCTGACCTGCCCGATCTGCGTCAGGCCCCACCGGCCAAACCTACCGACGCGTAACATTACGCTAAGGTAGGCCCGACGTTCCGATCTGGAGGGTATGCGATGACCGAGTTCGACCCGGCCAACTTCGCGTCCATCGACGCCAAGGAATTCAGCAAGCTGGTCAAGACCACCCCGGATTCCAAGATCGCCGAGGTGATGCAGGGCGATCTGCGCGGCAAGGTCCTCGACGAGGTGTTCAACCGGATGCCCGTCCTGTTCCGTCCGGAGAAAGCCGGCGCCACCAGCGCGGTGATCCACTGGAACATCACCGGCCGGCCGGACGGCGGCACCGACACCTACGAGATCGTCGTCGACAACGGCACCTGCGTGGTATCCCCGGCCGCCGAGCGCGAACCGCGGCTGAGCCTGACCCTCGGACCGGTCGACTTCCTCAAGGTCGTCGCCGGCACCGCGAACCCGATGATGATGTTCATGACCGGCAAACTCAAGGCTAAGGGCGATCTCGGACTTGCCGCCCAGATCCCCAACCTGTTCGACATCCCCAAGAGCTGACCACCGATCCGTAGCCCCGCCTGATACGTGTCCTGTATCAGCGGGGTCGACCATCCCTCCGACCGGTCACGCCCGCAGCTGGGGGTGTGTGCCGGTGGACCTGCCGTTCCTGATTTCCACGCTGACCCGACGCGGGGTGCTCACCCCCGGCTCGCCGGTGCGGACCGTCGCCCAACTCGCCGCGCTGCGTCGCTGGGGGTTCACCCTCGTCGGCGAACTGCGCCAGGCCGCCGCCCGCGATCCGCGCCGGGTCGCGCTCATCGACGACAGCGGACACCAGCTGACCTACCGGGAGCTGCTGGACCGCGCCGAGCGGTTGGCGGGCGCGCTGCGTACCGCGCTGGACGTCTCCGCCGGGGACCGGATCGGCCTGCTCTGCCGCAACCACCCCGACATGGTGACCGCGATGGTCGCTGCCGGGCTGCTCGGCGCGGACACCGTACTGCTGCACACCGGGCTGGCCGGGCCGCAGCTCGCCGCCGTCGCCGACGAGCAGCGGCTGCGGGTGCTGCTGCACGACCGCGAGTTCGGCGAACAGGTCGTCGAGGTCGACACCGCGGTGATCCGGGTCGACGAGACCCGGGTCGCGCAGCTGCTGCGCGACGCACCGACGGACACCCGGCTGGAGCCGCCGCGCCGCGACGGCCGCACCATCGTGCTCACCTCCGGCACCACCGGCACCCCGAAGGGCGCCCGGCGACGGACCCCGACCGGGTTCGGACCGCTGGCGTCGATCATCGACCGGATCCCGCTGCGGGTCCACGACCGGATCATGATCGCCACGCCGGTCTTCCACACCTGGGGGTACGCCGCCCTGCAGATCGCGTTCGCGCTGCGGGCCACGGTGGTGCTGCACCGACGATTCGAGCCGGCAGCCGCGCTGGCCGCCGTCGACCGGCACGACTGCACCGCTCTGTTCGCCGTGCCGGTGATGCTGCAACGGCTGCTGCACGACGTACCGGAGCCTCGGCAGCAGCCGACCGGGCTGCGGGTGGTCGCGGTCAGCGGCTCGGCGCTCGGCGGCGGCATCGCCACCCGGTTCATGGACCGGTACGGAGACGTGCTCTACAACCTGTACGGGTCGACCGAGGTCTCCTGGGCGGCCATCGCCACCCCGGCCGACCTGCGCCGGGCACCGAACACCGCCGGCCGGCCGCCGTACGGCACCCGGCTGGCGGTGCTCGGGCCGGACGGTGAACCGGCGCCGACCGGGCAGGTCGGGCAGATCTTCGTCGGTAACGAGCTGCTCTTCGACGGCTACACCACCAGCGACGACGGCACGGCCGAACGCCGGCACGGGCTGCTCGGCACCGGCGACCTCGGCCACGTCGACGCCGATGGGCTGCTCTTCGTCGGCGGCCGGGCCGACGACATGATCGTCTCCGGCGGGGAGAACGTCTTCCCGTCCGACGTCGCCGACCTGCTGGCCCAGCTACCGCAGGTACGCGAGGCCGCGGTGGTCGGCCTGCCCGACGCGGAGTACGGCCAGCGGCTCGCCGCGTACCTGGTGCTGCACCCGGAGGAGACGCTCGACGCCGAGGCGGTCCGGGAGTACGTGCGCCGCTACCGCGCCCGGTTCGCCGTCCCCCGGCATGTGATCTTCCTGTCCGCGCTGCCGCGCAACGCCGCCGGCAAGGTGGTCACCCGGGACCTGCCCCGGCCGACGGGCAGCTGACCGGACCCAGGCCCCGACCCGGACCCGGACCCGGACCCGGACACTCAGCGCACACCGGGCACTCGCCCGGCACTCACGGCTGGCGCAGATGCTGGGCCACCCGCTGGTGGTCCCGGAACCGCGCCCGCGCCGCCCGCTGGGCCGGGTCCTGTTCCGGCGCGGCGTCGATGTGCGCCGAGCGGGCCGCCTCCGTACGGTTGGCGTACTCGACGGGCGGCAGGCCGCGCAACGCGCGTACCACGCCGGGGCTGGCGCCGACCCGCCGCGCCTCCGCGACGATCTGTTCCTTGTCGGCGGGAAAGTCCAGCTCGTTCAGGCTGTCCAGTACGTCCTGGTAGCTCGTCCCCATGCGCCGGGGCGTACCCGCCGGGCGGGCCGCTATCCGGCCGGCACGGGGTGATCCGGCACCCGGGTCAGGGCAGGGTGATCCGGCCTTCGGCGGCGGCCAGGGCGATGTCCGCCCGGAAGTGCCCGCCGGGCAGGTCGACCCCGGTCAGCAGCCGGTACGCGGCGTCCCGCGCGCCGGCCAGGTCGGCACCGACGCCGGTGGCGCTGAGCACCCGACCACCAGCCGAGACCAACCGCCCCGTGGCGTCGCGGGCGGTGCCGGCGTGGCTGATCCCGGCCTGCCCGGCACCGGTGATCACGTCGCCGGTGCGGGCCGCCGCCGGGTAGCCGGCCGACGCGAGCACCACGGTCACCGCTGCCCCGTCCCGCCAGCGCAGCGGCGGGTGGTCGGCGAGCGTACCGGTTGCCGCCGCGTGCAGCAGGCCGGCCAGCGGGGTCTCCAGCAGCGCCAGCACCACCTGGGTCTCCGGGTCGCCGAACCGGGCGTTGAACTCGATCACCCGGGGGCCGGCGGCGGTGACCGCCAGCCCGACGTAGAGCAGCCCGGCGAACGGGGTGCCCCGGTGGCGCATCTCGGCCAGCGTCGGGTGCACCACCTCGGCCATCACCTGGTCGACCAGGTCCGGCGGTGCCCACGGCAACGGCGCGTACGCACCCATGCCGCCGGTGTTCGGGCCGGTGTCGCCGACGCCCACCCGTTTGAAGTCCTGGGCGGGCAGCAGGGGCACCGCCGCCGTGCCGTCGGTGACGACGAACAGCGACACCTCCGGCCCGGCCAGGTACTCCTCGACCACCACCTGCCCGCAGGATTCGGCGTGGGCGAGGGCGGCGGCCCGGTCGTCGGTCACCACCACCCCCTTGCCGGCGGCCAGCCCGTCGTTCTTCACCACGTACGGGGTGCCGAACGCGTCCAGCGCGGCGGCCACCTCGTCGGCGCTCCGGCAGGTCACGGCGCGGGCGGTCGGCACCCCGGCGGCGGCCATCACGTCCTTGGCGAAGCTCTTGGAGCCTTCCAGGACGGCGGCCGCGCCGGACGGCCCGAAGCAGGCGATGCCCTTGGCGCGTACCGCGTCGGCGACCCCGGCGACCAGCGGCGCCTCCGGGCCGACCACGACCAGGTCGGCCGCCACCTCGACGGCGAGCGCGGCGACCGCCTGCGGGTCGGTGGCGGTGACCGGGCGCAGCTCGGCCACCGCCGCGATGCCCGGATTGCCCGGAGCGGCGATCAACTGGTCGACGGCGGGGTCGGCGGCCAGGCTGGACGCGAGCGCATGCTCGCGTCCGCCACTGCCGATGAGAAGTACGCGCACAACGGCCGATCCTAGACGCCGGCCTGCGCCATCCGGGAACCCCGCCGCAGATAGGCGAACCAGGTGACGGCCAGCATCACCACGAACAGCACGACGTAGAAGCGCAGCGCCGGCTCGATGTTGCCGTACGTCGACTTGGCCCAGGCGTAACAGATCGGCACCAGGAAGCCGCCGAACGCGCCGACCGACGAGATGATGCCGAGCGCGCCGGCCGCCTCCCGGCGCATCCGCAGCATCGTCTCCGCAGAGCCGCCCCGGTCCTCACCCTTCACCCGGAAGATCTTCGAGATCATCCGGTACGTCGACCCGTTGCCGACGCCGGTGGCGACGAACAGCACCATGAAGCTGACGAAGAAGACGCCCAGATTCTGCTGCTGCACCGCCCACAGCGCGGCGTAGGCGCCGGCCGCGAGTACGACGAAGCTGGCCGCGGTCACCCGGGCACCGCCCATCCGGTCGGAGAGCCGACCGCCGAGCGGCCGGGCGACCGAGCCGATCCCGGCGCCGAGGAACGCCCAGCCGAGCGCGATGTCCGGCCGGTTGAACACCGCGTTGAGCAGGGTCGGGAACGCCGCCGAGTAGCCGATGAACGAGCCGAACGTACCGATGTAGAGCAGCGACATGATCCAGGTGTCGGGGTGGCGCAGCGACGACCAGACCGGTTCGACGTCCGCCTTCGCCTCGGCCAGGTTGTCCATGTAGAGGTAGGCGCAGACGGCCGCGATGACCGCCAGCGGGATGTACATCAGGCCGGCCCGGGACAACGCCAGCCCGCCGCCGAGCACGATCACCTTCGGCACCAGGAACTGCACCACCGCGACGCCGATGTTGCCGCCGGCGGCGTTCAGGCCGAGCGCCCAGCCCTTTTCCCGTTCCGGGTAGAAGAACGAGATGTTGGCCATGCTGGATGCGAAGTTTCCGCCCCCGAATCCGGCTGTCGCGGCGATCACCAATAGGGCGCCGTACCCGATTTCCGGATTGTTGACCGCCCAGGCGAGACCGGCGCACGGGATGATCAGCAACAGGGCGGAGACGACTGTCCAGTTGCGGCCGCCGAAGATCGGAACCGCGAAGGTGTACGGCAGCCGCAGGAACGCCCCGACACCGCTGGGTACGGCGGTCAGCCAGAGCGTCTGGCTGACGCTGAGGTCCCACCCGGCGCTGCTCAGCCGGACCACCACGATGCTCCAGAGCAGCCACACCGAGAAGCCGATGTGTTCGGCGAAGATGGAGAAGATGAGGTTGCGCCGGGCCACCGGCCGGCCCACCGTACGCCAGAAGGTGGGGTCCTCCGGCTCCCAATGGGCGATCCACCGTTTCCGGTTCTCCTGGGGGCGGGTCTCGATGGTCTCCGCGTTGACTGTCTCGTTGGCCATCAGGTTGGCTCCTTAGCCATCGGGTGCCGTAGGGTGGCGATCGAGATGCTGCCGAGCGACGTTTGCGGATCGGCGATGATCGGACGTCGGCCGGGGTGGCATTGGGGAGTCAGGTTATGAACCGAATGTTTCCTGGCGTGGAAAACGGTGATGTCGGGGCGTGGTCATGGTTCGCACCGGGCCGGCCCCGACGTTGTGAGATCTACCGGCCGTCGCCACCGGCGGGCGGTGCCGAGACCCGTGCCGCCGGCACCGAGACCCACACCACACCGGCCGGGTCCTGCCGGACCGGATAGCTGCGCAGTGCCGGCTGCCCGGTGCGCGAGCATCCGGTCGCCAACTCGAAGGCGTGCTGGTGCAGCGGGCAGATCACCACCTCGGCGTCGATCAGCCCGTCGGCGAGCGGGCCGCCGGCGTGCGGGCAGACCGCCGACACCGCCCGCAACTGCCCCGACGTCAGCCGGAACACCGCCACCAGCTCGCCGGCGACCGGGTAGGCGCGGCCCTCGCCGGGCGGGATGTCGCCGCCGGGTCCGATCCGGTGCTCGACCAGCCGGCCGTCCTCGACCGCGGTCACGACCGGCTGCTCTCGGCGCGGACCGGCACCGCCGGCAGCGGCACCAGCGGCAACGCGGTCCGGAACTGGCCCGGGGTCGCCGGGGCGTCCCGTTCCCGCCACGGGTCCCGGTAGCCGGCCACCGCCGCCGCCATCCGTTCGTCGAGTCCGGCGCCGAGGCCGTCGACGTCGTCGACGATCAGCTTCCGCAGCCGGTCGACGCCGACCCGGGGCACGAACGCGTAGGTGCGTTCCAGCCAGTTCGCGTTCTCCCGGTAGTACTGCAGGAACCGGCCGGTCAGCGTCATCACCTCGTCCGGTGTGTCGACGGTGGCCAGCAGGTCGCCCTTGCGTACGTGGGCACCGGCCGCGCCGCCGACGTAGATCTCCCACCGGCCGCCCTCGATCGCGACCACGCCGAGGTCCTTGACGTACGCCTCGGCGCAGTTGCGCGGGCACCCGGTGACCGCCAGCTTGAGTTTGCCCGGCGCCTCCAGCCCCTGGAACCGTTCCTCGATCGCGATGCCGAGCGCGGTCGAGTCACCCAGGCCGAACCGGCAGAAGTCGCTGCCGACGCAGGTCTTCACGGTCCGGAAGCTCTTGCCGTACGCGTACCCGGACGGCATGTCCAGGTCGGCCCACACCTGCGGCAGGTCCTCCTTGCGGATGCCGAGCAGGTCGATGCGCTGCCCACCGGTCAGTTTGACCAGCGGCACCTGGTGTTTCTCGGCCACGTCGGCGATCCGGCGCAGCTGGGCCGGGGTGGTGCAGCCGCCCTTCATCTGCGGCACCACCGAGAAGGTGCCGTCGCGTTGGATGTTGGCGTGCACCCGGTCGTTGATGAACCGGGCACCGCGCTCGTCGACGTACTCGTCGCCCCACATCATCCGCAGCAGCGACACCAGCCCCATCTTGCTCTTGGCGTCCTCGCGGCCGTCGGCGAGCGCCTCGAAGACCGCCGACACGCTGCGCAGCCCGCGGGCGCGGATCTCGGCCATCAGGGTCGGCTTGTCCATCGGCACACCGGGCACGTACCAGTTGGCGGCCGGGTCCTCCGCGACCTCGCCGCCGGCGGCCCACTCGACGATCTGACCGACCAGGCTCTTGCACGAGCCGCACCCCTTGCCGGCCCGGGTGGCGTCCATCACCCCGCTCACCGTGCGGACTCCGCCGGCGACGGTGGCGACCAGCGTGCCCTTGCTGACCCCGTTGCAGTTGCAGACCTGGGCGTCGTCGTCGAGCTCGGCGGCGGACACCTCGGCCGGCGGCCCACCGAGGTCGAACAGCAGCCGGACCCGCTCCTCCGGCAGCGGCGAGCCCCGGTCGAACGCCTGCATCAGGAAGCCGACCTTGCTCACGTCGCCGACCAGGGTGGCACCGATCAGCCGGTCGTCGCGGACCACCACGCTCTTGTAGACGCCGCGCCGGGGCTCGGCGAAGACCACGAACTCGTCGTCGTCGCGTTCCGGCGCGGTCACCCCCATGGCGGCCACGTCGACCCCGGCGACCTTCAACTTGGTCGCGGTCCGCGAGCCGTGGTACGCCGCCGTCGGGTCGGTGCCGGTGAGCTGCCCGGCGAGCACCTTCGCCTGGTCCCACAGCGGCGCGACCAGGCCGTACGTCTGGCCACGGTGCTGCACACACTCTCCGACCGCGTAGATGTCCGGCTCGTCGAGCACCCGCAGGTGGTCGTCGACGACGATCCCTCGCTCCACCGGCAGGCCGCTGACCTGCGCGAGCGTGGTGTTGGGCCGGATCCCGGCGGCGATCACCACCATGTCGGCGGCGAACGTGCGCCCGTCGGCGAGCCGGACCCCTTTGACGGCGTCGCGGCCGAGAATCCGCTCGGTGCGGGCCTTGGTGACCACGTCGATACCGAGCCGTTCGACGCTGCGCCGCAGGATGTCCCCGCCGGTGGCGTCGAGCTGCGCGTTCATCAGGTGCCCGGCGGCGTGCAGCAGGGTCACCGACACGCCGTACTGCTGCAGGCCGCGAGCGGCTTCCAGGCCGAGCAGGCCGCCGCCGATCACCACCGCCCGCTGGTGGTCGCGGGCGTAGCGGATCATCGCCCGGGTGTCGTCGAGCGTGCGGAAGGTGAACACTCCCTGGTGGAAGCCACGTCGCGGGTGGTGGGCACCGTCGATCGGCGGCACGAACGGCACGCTGCCGGTGGCGATCACCAACTTGTCGTACGGGGTGGTGGTGCCGTCGACGGCGTGCACCACCTTGGCGAACCGGTCGATCCGGGTGACCTCCACGCCGGCCCGCAGGGTGATGCCGTTCTCCTCGTACCAGGGCAGGCTGTTGAGGAAGATGCCGTCCTCGGCCTCGGCGCCGGAGAGCACGTTGGACAGTAGAATTCGGTTGTAGTTACCGTACGGTTCGGCGCCGAACATGGTGATGTCGTACCGGTCCGGGCCGACCCGGTCGATGATCTCCTCGACGGTACGGGCACCGGCCATGCCGTTGCCGACCACCACCAGCCGCGGTCGTCGCTGCGTCAACTCACACCTCCACCAGGCCGAGATCGAGCACGACGGTGCCGGCGGTGCCGGCCGGCGCGGCGACCTGCAGCTCCACCACGGTGCCGGCGGCCAGGTCCTCGACCACCCGCAGCGGTACGTGCACCGCGTCGCGGGCACCGATCGGGAAGTAGCGCATCGGGTCGCCGTCGCGCAGCAGCAGGACGTAGACCAGCTCGCCGCTGCTGTTGCCGCCCCGGAAGTAGACGGTCTGCGCGACCAGCCCGTCCGGCACCGTGTAGCGCAGGCTGCCGTCCAGCGGCAACGGCGTGTCCAACCCTTTGCCGTCGAACGCGAACACTCCTTGCAGGAAACGTGGGGTCGACTGCATCGTGGGTCCCTTCGTCAGGTGGCGGGATCGTCCGGGGCGGCGCTGCTCCGGTCGGCTCCGTCGGGTCCGGCGAGGCGGCGGACCGCGACCGCGCAGACCTTGAACGCCGGCATCCGGGAGTGCCGGTCCAACGTCGGATCGGTCAACGCGTTGGCGCTGGCCAGACCGCCCCAGTGGAACGGCACGAAGACGGTGTCGGGGCGGATGTGCTCGGTCAGGTACGCCCGGAACACCGCCCGGCCCCGGCGGGTGGTCAACTCGACCAGGTCGGCGGTGCCGATGCCGAGCCGGCGGGCCAGGTCGGGGTGAATCTCGGCCTTCGGATCGCTGGCCGTACTGCTCAGCGACGGCGAGCGGCGAGTCTGGTTCCCGCTCTGGTACTGGCCCATGATCCGGCCGGTGGTGAGCAGGTACGGGTAGCTGCGGTCGGGCAACTCGGCCGGGTCGCGGTGCTCCACCCGGATGAACCGGGCCCGCCCGTCAGGCGTGGCGAACCGTTCGGTGAACAGTCGCGGCGTACCCGGATGGTCGTCGGCCGGGCACGGCCAGAACACTCCGTCCTCGGCCTCCACGCGCTGGTAGCTGATGCCCGCGTAGTCGGCGATCCCGCCAGCGCTGGCCCGGCGCAGCTCGTCGTAGACGGTCTGCGGGTCGGCGGAGAAGTACTTGCCCCGGCCGAGCCGGTCGGCGAGCGCGGCCAGCACGCTCAGGTCGTCGCGTACCCCGTCCGGTGGCGGCAGCACCCGGCGGCGGCGCAGCACCCGACCCTCCAAGTTGGTCATGGTGCCGTCCTCCTCGGCCCACTGGGCGGTGGGCAGCACCACGTCGGCGACGGCTGCCGTCTCGGACCGGAAGATGTCCGACACGGCGAGGAAGTCCAGCGCGGCCAGCCGGTCGGCGACCCGGTCCCGGTCGGGCGCGGAGACCAGAATGTTGGAGGCGAACACCAGCATCGTGCGCACCCCGCCGGGGGTGCCGATCCGGTCGATCATCTCGGTGGCGGAGACCCCCGGGCCGGGCAGTTCGGCCGGGTCGACGCCCCACACGGTGGCGACGTGGGCGCGGGCGGCCGGATCGTCGAGACGCCGGTAGCCGGGCAGTTGGTCGGCCTTCTGGCCGTGTTCCCGGCCGCCCTGGCCGTTGCCCTGCCCGGTGATGGTGCCGTAGCCGCTGCCGGGCCGGCCGGGCAGCCCGAGGGCGAGCGCCAGATTGATGTACGCCTGCGCGGTGTCCGTACCGCTGCTGTGCTGCTCGGCACCGCGGGCGGTGAGGATCATCGCGGTCGGCGCGGTGGCCAGCGCGTGCACCGTACGCTGCAGCAGCGCCTCGGACACCCCGGTGATCCGCTCCACCCGGTCCGGCCAGTAGCCGGCGACGGCGGTGCGGACCGCGTCGAACCCGGTGGTGCGGTCCCGCACGTACTCCTGGTCGACGTAGCCGGCCCGGATGGCGATGTGCAGCAGCCCGTTGGCCAGCGCCAGGTCGGTGCCGGGCGCCACCGGCAGGTGGATGCCGGCGCCCCGGGCGGTCGCCGAGCGGCGCGGGTCGGCGACGATGTGGACCGCGCCGGCGGCCCGGCCGGCGTCGAAGTACTGCATCGCCGGTGGCATGGTGTCGGCCGGGTTGCCGCCGACGACCAGCACCGCGCGGGCGTCGGCGATGTCGGCCAGCGGGAACGGCAGGCCCCGGTCGATACCGAAGGCCCGGTTGCCGGCGGTGGCCGCCGACGACATGCAGAACCGGCCGTTGTAGTCGATGTGCGGGGTACGCAGCCCGACCCGGGCGAACTTGCCGAGCTGGTACGCCTTCTCGTTGGTCAGCCCGCCGCCGCCGAACAGGCCGACGCTGGCCGGTCCGTACCGGTGCTGGCTGGTCTGTACAGCGGCGGTGATCCGGTCCAGGGCCTCGTCCCAGCTGGCCGGGCGCAGCGGGCTGCGCCGGTCGGCCGGGTCGGTGCGGACCAGTGGGGTGAGCAGTCGGTCCGGGTGGTCGAGCAGTTCCGGCGCGCTCCAGCCCTTGGCGCACAGCCCACCCCGGTTGGTGGGGAAGTCCGCTGGCTCGATGACGGGCGGTCGGGGCGGCGCCGGCCGCATCCGTACCCCGCACTGCAGGGAGCAGTACGGGCAGTGGGTCGGCACGCTCGGGCCCAGGTCGGGACTGCCGTGGTCGCCCATCGCCCAAGAGTGGGAAATCGACGTTGCGCTATCGTATTGCCCACGTCACATCGGTGTTGCCAACACCTGTTCCGCTGGCCAGCGTCGATGTGATCACCAGGTCAGTCGGTCAGGAACGCGTCGATCTGGGCCAGGAACTCCGGCCAGGCCGGCTCGGACGCGGTGAGCAGATGGTTACGGCTGTCCAGCAGCACCAGTTGACTGTCCGGGATGAGGGTGGCCAGCTCGCTGGCCTGCGAGGTCGGCACCCGCAGGTCGTCGCGGCAGTGCAGGATCAGCGTCGGGCACTGCACCCGGTGGGCGATGTCCGAGACGTCGATCCGGGCGAACTCCTCCAGGAACCGGACCCCGTTGGCCGCCGAGGTGGTCCGCCGCTGGAAGCTGATGAAGTCCTCCAGCTCCTCCGGGGTGCCCTCGGGCAGAAACTGGGAGGCGAAGACGCCGAGGAAACTCGGGTCCTGGTGCGCCCAGCCGACCCGGGCCAGGTTAAGGTCCAGGGCCGCCTCGTCCCGCTCGGCCTGATTGCGGGCCCGGACCTGGCGGCCCCGGGCGTACGCGCCGGCGAGAATCAGCCGGCTGACCCGCTCCGGTCGGCGGACGGCGTAGGCGACCGCCACCGCACCGCCCTGGGAGACGCCGAGCAGCGGAAACCGGTCCAGCCCTACCGCCTCGACCACGGTGTCCAGGTCGTCGACCCAGTCGTCAAAGGAGAAGCTCGGCACGTCCCAGTCGGACAGCCCGCACCCCCGCTCGTCGTAGCGGACCAACTGCCGGTCCCGGGCCAGCCCGTTGAGCCAGTGCGACCAGACTGGGGTGGTCCACTCCAGATCGAGATGGGTCATCCAGTTGGCCGCCTTGAGCAGCGGCGGTCCGGATCCGACGGTGGCGTAGGCGATCCGGGTGCCGTCGTCGGCCCGGCAGAACCGGACGACCTGGCGGTCCGCGCCGCTCGTCTCCCCGGCGACGACCGACCGGGCCGGTGCCGGTGCCGGTGCCGGTCGGATCGGGTACGCGGCGGGCTCCGGCCCAGGGTCGGCCGGGTCACCGGCCCGGGTCACCGTCACCGATGCCGCGAACTGGTAGCCCCGCCGGTGCACGGTCCGGATCAGCCGCTGGTGACGGCCGGTGTCACCGACGGCGATCCGGGCGGTACGCAGCCCGGTGGTCAGCGCCGCCTCGCTGACGAAACGGTCGCCCCACACCTTGTCGAGCAGTTCGTTCTTCGTCACCACCCGGTCCCGGTGCTCGATCAGGTACTGCAGGAGGTCGAGCGCCCGGGGCTCCACGTGGACCGGCTCACCGGACCGCCGCAGCTGGTAACGGGCCATATCCAGTTCGTACTCGCCGAAGCTGTATGTGTCGCCGGCCATCGGGTGAGCGTACCGCCCGGTCCGCGCCCGACCCTCGGCGGACGATCTTGAGCTCCGACTGGTCTGGGCCTGAATGTGCAGGTCAGCGGCACCTCTTACGGTCGGACTGTTTGAGACCCGACAGAAATGGTGTAGCGTTCCGGTCAGAATTGGCGTTGCGGTGATCACATAAATCCACTGTACGGGTCACCGACCGCAATCCTTCCTCACATTCTCCTCAGTGAATCCTTTGATCGCCACCAAGTCTGCGCGGTTCCGCGCTGCAAGGCTTGGTACTCATGACATTCCTGCAACGCCGTCGGATGTTCCGACACGCCCGCACCGCGACCGTCCTGTCCGTACTGATGCTGGGTCCGATGCTCGCCGCGAGCACCCCGGCCGCCGCCTCCTCCACCGTGCCCACCGCAGAGATGGCAGACTGCCTGCTCTACGAATCGTCCGAGGAGCTGGCCTGCTACCGCGACTTCCGGACCGCGATGAAGGTGGCGACCGACGGCGCGGTGACCGACGCCCCGCGTGACGGGAGTCGACTCGACGCGGCGACCACCGAGCGGATCGCCGCCGCCGGCGAGACAGCCACCCGCGCCATGGCCTCGGGTAGGGCCGCGGCCGCCCAGGTCGTCCTCGGGATCGCGTACCGAGACGCCAACTTCTCGGGCGGCTCGCTGAGCATGATCTCGCAATCCGGCACCTGCAGCGGCGGCAAGTACTACTACTTCAACAACCTCGCCAGCGCTGGCTGGGGCGACGTGATCAGCTCGTACAAGAACGTCACCGACTGCGCCAGCAACTACTACGTCAACACCAACCAGTCCGGCACCCCCCACATGTGGTACTCGCACGACTGGCTCGCGCGGGTGCCCGCCGACAACCAGTACAGCTCGGTCAGGTTCTGGGACGGACCGTCCCGCGCGGAGCTTTTCGAGCACTGCGACAGCCGGGCCGTGTCCTGCCGGTTCGTTCCGGGAACGCCGGTGACCGAGACCACCGCCGGCTTCCACGAGGTCGCCTCGCACTTCAACTGCACCCCGTACGACAACAGCCTGTCGGTCGAATGGTCCGACACCACCGGTGGGTCGATCAGCATGACCGCCAAGGTGCCCGCGACCACCTTCGGCTCCAGCGCGCTGAGCAACGTGTCGACGAGCATCAGCCAGAGCATCGGCCGGCAGTGGAGCTGGGAGTCGACGGTCTCCCGGACCACGTCGCTCAACGCCGGCCCGTCGGGCTGGGCCGCGCTGGACCGCAGCCCCAAGCTGCAGACCGCCCAGGGCACGATCGAAATCAAGCTGAAGAACAAGGCCTGGGGCCGCAAGGAGTGGTACATCTGGGACTTCGAGGCGACCGTCGAGGTCCCCGACCACCTGGGCGTCACCCGGTCCCGGGGCGGCCCGATGACCGAGGCCCAGATCGCTGAGCTCTGCTCCGACCCGGCCCGCCGCGCCGCCGCGCCGACCCGTTTCGAGACCCGCCGGGAGCTCGCCAGTAGCACGCCGGCCACCGCCAGCTGATCCTTGTCCGTCCTCGCGGCCGGGGTGTCCGGCAGCACGCTGCCGGACACCCCGGGACTGGTGCGCGTCACGATCGCCCCGCCATGGCATCGACGAAGTCCGTCATGTCCAGTATCAGACAGCGATCATTCAGACACTCATCGTAGCGTCGCGGTCGATGGCTTTCCCCAGGGAGGTACGCCCGTGATCCATCCACCGCACCGCCGACTGGCTGCCGTGATCGCGGCCACCGTCACCACCACTCTGGCGCTGACCCTGACACCCCCGCCGGCCCTGGCCGGGCCGACCGCCGGATGCCACCCGACCCAGGCGAACGGCTACTCGGTGCCGGCCGGCATCAGCGCCAACGGTCGGTACGCGCTGTTCCTGTCGCAGGCCAGCAACCTCGTCCCCGGCGGACAGCCAGGCTGGCATCTCTACCTACGCGACCTCACCGGCTGTCGCACCGAACTGGTCGACGCCACCGTCACCGGCGACGTACCTGACACCGGGGTGGCCTTCGACCCGACGCTCAACACAGACGGCCGGTACGCCGTCTTCGCCAGCTCCGCGGCCGGGCTGGTTTCCGGCGGCACCGGCGGAACGTCCCAGGCGTACCTGCGGAATTTGCCCGCCCGGACCACCGAGCTGATCAGCGTGGCCCACGACGGCAGCCCGGGCGACGGGGTGTCCTGGCCGGCAGGGGTGAGCGCCAACGGCCGGTACGTGCTGTTCGTCTCGCAGGCCACCAACCTGATACCAGGCGGGGTACCGAACTACCGCAACGTGTACGTACGCGATCGCTGGCAGGCGACCACCCGGCTGGTCGCCACGATCGCCCCGAACTCCATCGCACCGGCGTGGGTGCCGCGAGTCAGCCCTGACGGGGAATTCCTCACCATCGACACGGTGCCCACCCGACCGCCCGGCGAATGGCGGTGGCAGACCCACCTGGTCAACCACGTCGATCCCAGCAGCCAGTTGGTCGGCGTCGCGATCGACGGCGGCTGGCCAAACGACAGCACCTACGGCGCCGGGATCAGCGCGGGAGGCCGGTTCGTACTGTTCAACTCCGGCGCCAGCGACCTCGTCCCCGACGACACCAACGGTGCCACCGACGCATTCGTCCGCGACACGGTGGCCGGTCGGACCGTGCGGGTCAGCGTCGGTGACGACGGCAGCCAGGCCAGCGACGGCGCGTTCGGTGGAGGCATCAGCGCCACCGGCCGGTGGGTCGCCTTCTCGTCCGGATCGGCCGACCTCGTCCCCGGCGACACCAACAACATCCAGGACGTCTTCGTCCGCGACCTGTTGGCCGACACCACGGTACGGGCCAGCGTGGGCCACGGTGGTGCCCAGAGCAACGGTGAGTCCGACTCCGCGAAGATCAGCGCGGGCGGCCGGTTCGTCATCTTCCGCTCCGACGCCACCAACCTGGTGCCGAACGACACCAACGGTGTCGGGGACGTGTTCGTGCGGGACCTGCGGGCCGGCACGACCGTACGGATCAGCGTCGGCTGACCCGCAGGTACGCGCGCTGCGGCGGCTCGGAACCGGCCAGGTCGACCGGTCAGACCGGTCAGAGCCGCCGCAGCACCCTGGTACGCGGTCCATCAGTGCGCCGAAGTGCTCGACGAGCCGCCCGACCCCGCACGCACCGGTACCGTACAAAGATGGCGATCGACTGCTGGCGTGACCTCTTCCGCAGCTCGACGCTGGATGTGTCGACGTGACCAGGCGGAAGAGCGGCCGCCATGGCGGCCGCCGGCCCGTCCGGGCGTTCCTCGCCGCGTTGACGGCCGCTGTGTGTTTCGGCTGTACGGCGGGTCCGACGACGGGCGCGGCGGTCTCCGTCGCCGAAACGGATCCGACGCTGTTCGTCCATGATGTCCGAGGTGGCGGCGACGACGCGCAGATCGACGGGTACCTGCGCTATCTCGCCGACGCGGACTGTTTCGTCCTCGAACCGGACACGACGACCGGGCCGGACAGGATGCGCAACGTCGCCGTCTGGCCGCCCGACACGACGGTCTGGCGGGACGGCGGGCAGGTCGCCGGGGTCGACGTACCGGGCCGGGAGCCGATCGCGATCGGCAGCCGGGTCGTCGGCGGTGGCGGTTACGCCAACCTGTCGACCAGCGACCTCGAACTGCCTGACGTGCCACCTGACTGCCTGACCGGCGGCGGCGAGTTCGCCATGCTGCACACCATCGTCAACGTCACGGCGTGAACGACAGGATCTCGATCGACCACCGGATCATGGCTTCGCCGCGCAGGCGCTCGATCAGCGAGCGCTTCCGCTGCGGCGGCCTACATGAGTGGCGGTCGGCTGAGGATGCCGTCGACGGCTTCGATCAGCTCCGCTGTGCTGCGTACGACGTAGACGCCCGGCTTGGCGGCGAGGGCTTGCGCCCATTCGCTTTGCATCACGTGGCTGGTCAGGATCACCGGCCGGCCGTGCCCGAGGGCAAGTCGAGCCTGGATCCGGGCGCCGCTGGTCTCGCCAGCTTCGACGACGAGGGTTGCTGCCGCGTACCCACTCATCACCGCGTTGCGCATCGGGAAGCTCTGCCTGGTGGGGCCGGCGTCGGGCCGGAACTGGCTGACCACCAGGCCGACCTCGGCGATGCGGTCCTGCAGCCGCCGGTTGGCGGGCGGGTAGCAGTTGCGGATGCCGGTGCCGATGACCGCGACGGTGCGGCCACCAGCGTCAAGGGCTGCGGTGTGCGCAGCAGTGTCGATGCCGTGAGCCAACCCGCTGGCGACCGTCACTTCCCGGTTGGCCAGCGACTCGGCTACCGATCGCGCGATGCCGAGTCCGCGTGCTGACGCCTTGCGGCTGCCGATGACGGCTACGGCAGGGTCGTTGGCGCGCAGCTCGCCACGGGTAAACAGCCATGGAGGAGCCTCCTTGATGCCGCGCAACTGGGCGGGGTAGCTGTCGTCGGAGAAGGCGTGTACCCCGATCCCGTCCGCCCGGCACCCGGCGATCTCGTCGGCAGCGGCGGCGACCAGTTCCGCACCAGAGCTGGTCGTGCCCGGAAACAGCGCCTCGGGCTGATGCAGCGCTCGGTCGGGCATCGAACCTCCCACGTTCAGTCAACGGCTCGGCCGGGTACCGGGCGGCTTCGATGAACTCCGCCCAGTCGAGCACCAGCCGGACGGGTCGGACCGCCGCTGGCGGCCGTCGGTGACGGCCAGCCAGCGGCGCAAGGTCGATGGCGGTACGCGGCGCACTCGCAGGGATTGGCGATTGTCGGGAGTTCGTGGCCGGGTGTGCCGACTGGCGTCGATGTCGTCCACACGTCCTCGACGGACCGCACGGTGTGCCGCGCGGTCCGGCTGCGGTTCGCGGCCGGCATCGACCTCCACCAGCCCAGGGAGAGGGGGTGACCACCATGCCCAGGACGATGACCGATGAGTTCGAGCGGGAGGCGGTGACCTCCCAGACGTCGGCTGCTGGCCAGCGGCCGGCAGCGATGACGCAGCCGCGTTGGTCTCCGGCACGGCTGGCGTACTTGTTCTACGCCGTGGCGGCGACCGGCGCGGTGATCGGCCAGACGTGGGTGGCGGTCGCCCACGTGCCGTGGGGGCCAGACGTGCCGGCCGTGGTGCGGGTGGTGGCGGTGTTGCCGTTCGCGTTGTGTCTGGAGCTGTTGGCGATGGCGTTGGCGGCGATGGCCGACGAACGGATGCGCCTCGGTGAGCGGGCCTACGGGCTGCGGATCTTCTCCGCCGTGGTGGCGACGGTGGCGGTCGGGATTCTGGTGGCCGGGCACTGGCCGGACCTGTACTGGTCGGGTGGGTTCGGTGTGCTGTCCGTCTCGGCGTACGCGCTGTGGCTGCTGCATTCGGCCGCTCGGCGGCGGGACGCGCTGCGGGCGGCGGGCAAGCTGGCCGACACCGCCCCGGACTACGGGCTGTGGCGACGGCTGCGTCACCCCGTCTGGACCGCCAGGGCTGCGGAGTTGGCCCGCCAGGGCCGGACGGACACGGCCGGCGGGTGGCGGCCGTTGGGGTTGTTCGAGTCGCTGCACGCCGCGCAGGTGGCGATGCGGGAGGAGAAGCGACGTCCGGCCATCGCCCGCGCCGTCGAACGGGTGGTACGCGCCGACCAACACGACGCGGGGATGGCCGAGATCGCGGTCCGGACCCTCGATCTGGATCGGCTCGCCGCCGAGCTGGCCGCGCGGGTCGACTACGGTGCCTGGGCCGACCGGCTGGCACCGGCTGTCACCGCCCCGGTGTCGACACCTCCTGCCGCTGCTGGCGACAGTGGGGACAGCGCCGTGGCGACAGCCCCGGTATCCGGTGTCGACAGCGCCGAGGGTCGGGTGTCGCCACGACGCGGACGGTCAACCGCCGAACGTGTCGCCAGGGCGTTGGCCCGCAAGCCCGACGCGCGGGCCGCTGAGGTCGCCGCCCGGCTGGGAGTGTCGGAACGCACGGTGCAGCGGTACTGGCCGGCACCAGACGAACGCGCGGCATCGTAGCCCGAGGAACGATCAGCGGACGCGTCCGGGACCATCAGCGGCCGTCCGCGATCGTCTGCTCCTCCCTGGACCGTCCCGCCTAGCGGACGACCGTCCGGGACGACACCGGCATCCGGAGGGAGGGCCAACACCCCACCCCATCCGAGACTGCTCAGCCGACCACCCCAGCATCGCAGACTGCCAACTGGTGGTCCTAGCCGCGCGGGTTGGGGCCGCCACGTTCAGCGGGTTCTTACATTACGTGTTGCGTGACAGAGTCGTGCGCCATGTCGTTGCCCACAAGCTTGTTGACGAGGACGAGGAGCATGAGCCCGATCGGCTGCGAGAAGTCGCGCGGCCGGCTAGTGCGTTGGCCATGAACGTTCACCGGGTCTGATCGGTCAGGCGGCCTTGGTCCGGGGGCGGCCCCAGCGGTGCTGGCGTTCGCTGCGGACACGGGCGCGTTCGCGGCGTTGCGCGGCCAGCACG
>Ga0207773_100236_pt1 | contig 36256 bp, 38 predicted proteins | sample TtaePargueraPR_2_FD_187281 | JGI IMG/M metagenome (GOLD analysis project Ga0207773, IMG submission 187281) | Aerobic enrichment media microbial communities from Bioluminiscent Bay, La Parguera, Puerto Rico - Tt and M1 (3) (SPAdes) | ecosystem: Environmental > Aquatic > Marine > Unclassified ...
CCGCGGTCGGCTACCACCGCAGCAACGGCGAACCCAACATCGCCCGCGCCACCCGACGTGCGAACCGCCGTTCTACAGACCTCATCGACGCCGTGACCAGGAGTTACCCGACTACGCAATAGCCCTGTGCCCGGACTGCCGGGCCTCAGTGCCGACGAGGGCCGTCGCCGCGCGTCGGGTCACGGCGTGTGTCGAACGTCGACCCCGAGGCGTGTGATGCACTGGGATGATGCAGCATGTCCCGTGCCGGCCTGGGCGGCGGTGGGTCGATGCGGCGGCGACGGTCGGACTGGTCAGCGCGGTCCTGCTGACCGCCAGGTACGCCCGCCCGCTCGTCGCCGACGCCACCTGGTCGCTGCGCTTCCCGGAGTCGTCGTCCGCTCCGTACGCGTTCGCCGGCACCAGTCTGCGGATCGTCATCTGGGCGCTGGTGGTGATCGCGGCGGTCGCGGGCTGGCGCCTGATCGCGGTCATCGGTGGCTTGGGTGGCGTGCTCGCCGAGGTCGCGGCGGCCTCCGCGAACGAACCCAGCGGCTTGGCGAAGTCGCCCGAGGAGGTGTCGGCGGTGATCCTGGTGCTGATCGCCGCCACGGCGGTGTCGATGCCAGCGCCACGTCGCCGGGCGGTGACCCTTCTGGGCAGACGCGGGATGGTGCTGGTGGCGGTGGCCGGGCTGGTCGGTGTCGGCGGTGCGGCCGTCGAGCCACTGCTGTGGACTCGGCAGGGCGAGGACGTCACCGTCGACGATCGCCTTCTGAACCTGCTCGCGACCGGGACGTACGCTGTCGTGACCGGGCTGCTCGCCGCCGCGATCGCTCGGATCGACCCTATTGTCCGCCGTAGGATCGTCGTACTCGCCGCTGTGATGGCCGCCTTCCTGGTGAGCATCCGGGTGATGTCCGGGCCGGGTAGGCTCGGCGGCTTCAGCGGGTCGTTGATGGACATCGAGTCGCTGGCGTGGTGGCTGCTGCCTCCCGCAGCGTCCGCCGCCTGCCTGGCCACCGGCGTTGTCTTGCTCTTCGTCCGGGAAGGGACAGCAGGATAGATGATCTGTCGATCCTGCGACCACCGGAGCTGTCGCAAGTCCGAGAACATCGGCCCAGCCCGGTCGCGGACATAGGGGTCACCGGTACTTTCGGCGCAGTCCGGGGCGGGGCGCCGTGCCCGTTCACAGTGCGAGTGGTGTCGGGAGTCGGCGATGAGTGGCGAGCAGGTACTGGTGACAGGAGGCTCCGGCTTCGTCGGAGCGCACTGCGTCGTACGGCTGCTGCTGCAGGGGTACCGGGTGCGTACCACGGTGCGTTCGTCGCGTCGTGCCGCCGACGTACGCACGATGCTGCAGGCGGGGGCAACGGAACCGGGTGACGCGCTCAGCTTCGCCGTGGCCGACCTGACTGCGGACGACGGCTGGGCCGAGGCGGTGGCCGGATGCGACTACGTACTCCACGTCGCCTCTCCGGTGCCGCTGGCCGAGCCCCGCGACGAGAACGAACTCATCGCGCCGGCACGCGACGGGGTGCTGCGGGTGCTGGGCGCGGCACGTACGGCCGGGGTGAAACGTACGGTGCTGACGTCGTCGATCGCGACGGTGAAGCACGGTCATCCGGCAGACAAGCGGCTGTTCACCGAACAGGACTGGACCGATCCGGAACAGGGTCAGGTCTCCGCGTACGCGAAGTCGAAGCTGCTCGCCGAACGCGCCGCCTGGGACTTCGTGCGTAAGGACGGCCAAGGCATGGAGTTGGCGGTGGTGAACCCAGTCGGCATCTTCGGTCCGGCCCTCGGACCGGACCGGTCCCTGTGGTCAGACCAGATCGACCGGATGCTGACCGGCCGCCAGCCCGTCCTGGCCCGGATCCACATCGGCGTAGTCGACGTACGGGACGTCGCAGACCTGCACGTACGGGCGATGACCGATCCGGCAGCGGCCGGGGAGCGGTTCCTGGCCAGCGCCGGCACCATGTCGATGCGGGACATCGCGGTGTTGCTGCGTACCCGGCTCGGTGACGAGGCTGGCCGGGTGTCGACGCGGGTGCTGCCGGACTGGGCGGTGCGTCTCGCCGCCAGGTTCAGCCCGCGGATCGCGTTCGTGTTGCCTGAGCTCGGGGCGGTACGCGAGGCGTCGAGCGAGAAGGCTCGTCGGATGTTGGGCTGGCAGCCCCGGCCGGCTGAGGAAGCCGTCATCGACATGGCGAACAGCCTGATCCGACGCTGAGGAGCCCCTGCCGGCGACCGAGGACTACTACTCCGCAGGATGGCTCTCGTGGAGTAGTGCCGGCCGAAACAGCGCGGAGCTGATTTAGCAGAACGACAATGGCCGGACAGAGCGCTCGGGCCCCGTCTGCTGAAATGAGAGCACGGGTGTCGTTGTTCGCCAATGCCCAGACATTTTGGAACCTGAATGAATCATGTCAGACGGGGCGTGGCCAGGGTCTGTTCACGGGATCGAAAAAGCGACCGCCTGGGTGATTGCTCTCCCGTTGCCAAACGGCGCGCTGGTAGGGTCAGGCGCGGGGCGGGTGGCAACGACACGCTCCTACGGTTTGGCTGGCGACGGAGTGACGAAGGGGGCCGCTGATGAACGGGCCTGACCCGACAGTGCCGTTCGTCCGTCGGGTGCGGGTGCGGGGCTTCCGGTCGATCGCCGGCTGCGACGTGGCGCTCGGGCCGCTGACCGTACTGCTGGGATTCAACGCGTCCGGAAAGTCGAACTTCCTCGACGTACTGCGGTTCGTGGCGGATGCGTTGACCGGCTCGGTGCCGCAGGCGGTGGCCGACCGGGGCGGGCTCGGCGCGCTGCTGCACCGGGGACCGGGCGGCACCATGGAGTCGTTCGAGATTCGGCTCGACCTGGCGTTGCCGCCCCGGCAGGCCGGGCAGGCGCCGATCCCGGCGACGTACGGCTTCGAGGTCGCGCAGGACCCGTTGGGTGAGCTGCCCCTGCTCGTGCGGGGTGAGGCAGCGACGATCAGGCTTGCGGACGGCGAGCTGCGGTTGCCGCTGGACCCGGGGACGGCCCGCACCATGCGGTTGCGGCTGCCGGCGTCGGTGATTCGCGAGGACGATCCGCAAGGGGTGCTGGAGACCAGGCTGCGGGCGATGGCCTTCTACGAACTGGACTCGACCGCGTTGCGGGCGTTGGACAAACAGCTGCTGCCCGGTGGGCAGCTCGGCACGACCGGCCACTTCCTCGGTTCGGTGCTGGGTGAGCTGGGTCGGGAGGACCCAGTCGGTAAGGAACGGCTGGACAGTTACCTCGGGGCGCTGGTGCCGAACGCGCTCGGGGTCGACGAGCGGGTCGAGGGGCGCTACTCGACGGTGCAGGTTCGCTTCCGGGCCGGGGCGGCCGGTGACGGCGAGGAGGTGTTCCTGCGGGAGTCGCTGTCCGAGGGGACGCTGCTTGCAGCCGGGGTGCTGACGGCGTTGTTCCAGCCGGCGGCGTTCGCCGGACGGATCCCGTTGATCGGCATCGAGGAGCCGGAGACCGCGTTGCACCCGGCCGGGGTGGGGGCGATGTACGAGGCGTTGGACGACGCCGCGCAGCGCACCCAGGTGATCGTCACCAGCCAGAGTTCTGAGTTGCTGGACAACGAATACGTGAAGCTGGAACACGTTCGTGCGGTCGCCAACGTGGACGGCGTAACGTACGTCGGAGGGATCGACGCCGCTGGCCGCGCCATCGTGGACAAAGAGCTGATGACCCTCAGCGAATTGCACCGCAGCGGGCAAATGCTGCCCGCTCAGGTGGGTTATCCAGCGCCGGAACATTGACGAAGGAGCGAGGCGCATGACCCTGGTCCGCATCGCCACCGTGGTCGAGGGTCAGGGTGAGGTCGCTGCGATGCCGGTGCTGCTGCGCCGGTTGGCGCAACAGATCGACCCCCAGCTGTACGTCGACTCGCCGCGCCCGCATCGGGTGCCCCGAGGGACGCTCCTACGCGCCGGGGGAGTGGAGACCGCGGTCGCCACCCTGGTCGAGCAGGTCGGAACATCCGCCGGCATCCTGATGGTGGTCGACGCTGACGATGACTGCCCCGCGAAGCTCGGCCCGGCGCTCGTCGAGCGGGCACGCCGGAGCAGGTCGGACGTGAACACCGCCGCCGTGATCGCCAACCGGGAGTTCGAGGCGTGGTTCCTGGCTGCAGCGCCGTCGCTGGCCGGCCAGCGTGGGCTGGCGGATCCGCTGCACCGGCCGGCCGACCCGGAGGTGCCTCGGGACTGCAAGGGCTGGCTGAGCGCCAACCGGGTCGACGGCCGCGCCTACAAGCCGGCGAGCGACCAGGCGGCGCTGGCCGCCGTCTTCGACCTGGCGATGGCTCGCGAGCACTCCCCGTCGTTCGACAAACTCTGGCGCGACCTGACCGGGCTGCTCGGCTGACCGCGCTGCGACGGGCGAGCCGGGTCAGCCGTCAGACTGATGAACGAGCTGCTCGGCCCTCCAGGAGCAGACTGTCGAGATGCTCATCGGTCAGCTCAGCGTCCAGCACCAGCTTGACGAGCAACTGCCCCTGGATCTCGGCGATGATGCCGACATCGAGCCCGTCGACGATCTCGTCCACGTCGGGCATGTCCATATCGAGCATCGCATACATAACCGCCTCCGCTTCCCGGGCGGGCAGGTTCCGGCCCTCGGCCAGGGTCGCCCTCGCCTCAGCGACGAAGCGGATGATCTCTTCCGGGCTTCGTTGCTCGGCGAACCGCTCCCGCGCAGCGATGTAGCACGCGTAGCCGATCGTTGCTACCGGAGTCCCCTTACCCTGGGCTTCGAGCTTTTCGAGGTAGGAGTTGCAGGACTCCCAGTCCCGACGGAGAAGTGCCTATACCAGCGCGCCGCTGTCGTCCATCCGGCGGCTACTCGACAGGGTGGTTCTCGTGGAGTAGGGCCTCGGCTTCGAGGAGAAGTTCGTCCAGTTGCTCGTCCGTCAGCTCCGCATCTTCGACCAGCCGGAACAGGAGCTGTCCCTGAATCTCGGCCATCACGCCGACGTTCAGGTCTTCGACGATCTCCTCGACGCCGGGCATGTCCATGTCCAGCATGGCGTAGATCAGGGCTTCGCCCTCCTTAGCGGGAAGCTCTCGTCCTTCTAGCAGTCGGGCTCGCGCATCCGCTACGAATCGGATAATCTCGCGGGCGTCTTTGTTCTCGGCGAATCGTCGCTGAACGGCGACGAAGAAGCTGTAACCGATGATGGCAACAGGCGTGCCCTTTCCCTCGCTCTGGAACTTTTCGGTGAACGAGTCGTAGGTTTCCCAGTCCTGGCGAAGCAGGGCGCGAAGGAATTTGGTTTCCTCTTCCATTTTCTATCCTTTTTCCTTGGTGTCGTCGTTTCTTGTCCGCCTGCGCATGCGAGACATCAGCTCTACGCCCTTCGCCCCGACGATGGCCACCGCCAGCGCGGCGAGCAGCGCATCACCGACGGACGCACTTGGCTGGTGGGTCGGCTGGAAAGAAAAATCCGGCGTCTTGCTGACCGCTGTCCCGCCGGAGCCCTTTGCGGCGTCCTGGAGAATTCCGCCCAACTTGCCGAAGTGCTGCAACCCGTCGTCCGAGCTGCGCACCTGGCCGACGCGGCCGAGTGCCTTGGCGGCCAGCGAACCCTTCTTGTGGCTAGGTTTGGCCAACGCCTCGCCAGACAGCATGCCTCCGGTGGCGGAGGTACGGGTCGGGACGGAGCCCGGGGCGATGTGGTTGGCGTAGTGGGAGATCTCGGCTGCTGCTTCGGCGATGAGCCGGGCGATCTTGCCGGACTTCGCAGCGGCCTCGCTGGCCTGCGTGCGCGCTGCGGTGGCGTGAGAGCTGTCAGCGCCCTCGGTCGCGGTCTGGTAGTGCCGCGTACCGGCCGCGGCCGACTTCTGTGCGGTCGTTGCCGCGACTGCCGCGCCATCAAGGTCGTCGAGGATCTGCCGCAGCACCGCAATGACGTCGCCGACGCTGCCGCTGCTCACCCGAGAGCCTTCGCGTACTCCTCGGCGCTGTCAGCGCCGCCGTCGATCCGGCGGAGCACCAGCTCACCCTCGTCGTCGGCGCTGCGTAGCCGGCTGAGCGCGGCGGTGACGTGCGGGTGCTGGCTGTCAGTGAGGACGGCAATGGCGGCGACATGACAGGACCGGACGGTCTCCCGTACGGAATGGATGGTGTCAGCTGCCGACCGCAACGCCTCGGTCCCCTCGCGTAGCCGGCTCTTGACCTCGTCGACGCTCATCGCCGCTACCCGAGGATACCGGCGTACCGGCGGGTCGACTCGCCCGCTTGGTGGATGAGGCCGGCGGACTCCTCCAACTGCCGCTTGGCCTGCTCGCAGCGGCCGATCGCCTCGCTCACCAAGTGGTGCCCGGTGCCGGCCGAAACAGCGTGGAGCTGGCTGAGCATGTTGTCCAGGGTCCTCACCGCCGCCATGAGCTGCTGCCGGCTCGTGTTGCCGTGCTCTGCGGCCTGGGCGAGACCGGCCTTGACTTCCTGGATGCTGGCCACCAGTTCCTCCCCGACGTCGGTCCTGCGACGAGCCCGGCTACGGCGGTCACTCTCCTACATGGTCGGAGCCTATCGGAGTGCGTCAACGTCAGGCTACGGAAGGTGATGGCACCTCGGGCGGCTGGTCAGTTCAGTAGCCGCTCGGCCCAGTAGATCTGCCGGTCGGGGCCGACGCTGACGAGGGCGACCATCAGGTCGTCGACGGTGGCGGGAGCGGACGCGATCGCGAACTCCGACGGGGTCTCCGGATGCGCCGGGTGCAGGACGAAGGAGTACGTGACCGGTGTGGCGTCGACCGACGTGACGATGACGACGTCGCCGGAGGAGTAGAAGGCACCATTGACCTCGCGGTCACCGACGCCCTGCAGCCAGGGGTAGCGCTGTTGGACGGCGTTGAGGACGCCGTCCGAGCCTGATCCGACCTGGTCCGGTCTACTCGACCTGGTGGCGATGAACCCCGGCAGGGTGCGGGACCGTTTGTCGACCACCGCGATGATCAGCATCGCGCCGGGTTTCGCCTGCGGTGGCGGCGTCCACCTGACCTGGCCGAGGAAGACCTGGGCGCCGTCGGAGGGAACTACCAGCTGTTGACCGTCGAAGGCGGCGTCCGCGGTCGCCTGGTCGACCAGCCGCAGCGTCGCGGTCGGCTTCAACACCTCCGGCCCGTACGGCGACCGATGGTGCCACCACCGCCACCCGGTCAGGGTGACCACGATGACTACGGCTATCGTGCCGAGAGCCAGCATTCGCCGTCGTGTCACAGTGGAAGCTAATCACATCATCCGCACCATAAGCCACTACCGGTTCTCTTGGCAGCCGTTTTCCGCCTCCCAGAAGAGCCAGGGGCTACGGGAAAGAGACTTTAGGGACACCATCGGGTGCATGCGTCACAGGGTTTGGAGAACGTCGTCCGGACATACCTCCTGAGCGCATACCGTCGCATCATGGCATCGAGGGCGAGAAGGCGGGAGTGTCCCCAACCGCCGAGAGTGGCGGAGGGGCCACCGCTGCGTGGATTCCTCTTTGGTGCCACATGGCGTCAGAACGTTCTAGCGCGCGCTGACTATCTCGAAAGCATGGCCGCACTTATCCGTGTCAGGGACTGTGCCGACATGAAGCGAGCGTCACTCCATAGCGTATACGAGTCTCTCAGAAAGGCCCGGAGTGCGGCCCGGCGTCGTGGAATTCTCAACGGAACGATGGAGTGTGCATGGCTCAGTATCCAGGCCGCCGAGTTGTTGATTCTGGAGATGCTCGATACAAAGGATCTACAGGGCTGGCTGCCGTCCGTCCTGGAGTTGGCCAAAGGTCGTCTGAAGGCGGACGACTGTCGTGTCGTCGAGCTACGGCGGCAATCCTCTCGATGTGGGCGGTGGCTGGTAGGGGGAAGCCAACCGGAGGAGCTCCGGTGCGCCATGAAGGCCGCCCTGGTCGGCGTTCATTTGGCGATGAACAAGTATTACTCACGTATCCGGAGGCTGCGGAATGCGATGTGGTCCGCGACAATGTTGACTACGGCCACCGTTGTCGCGCTTGCCATTTGGGGTGCCTGTGCCCCGGAAACGCTCAGTCTCTGCTTCGGCTATCCGGACGATCTGGTCTGTCCGCATGACAGGGCGACGACGGGACAGGGCCCCGAGCGTCAAGTCCCAGCGGACGATCCACAGACTGAGCCGGACCGTATCGACGTCCTTTTGGTTCTGGTGTACGGCTTCATGGGTGCCGTTCTTGTGGGCATTGCAATGCTAGCCAAAATCCGCGAGTCGGCAGTGCCCTACGACTTGTCGCTCGCCTCGACTGTTCTCAAGCTGCCGGTTGGTGCACTATCCGCTTTTATCGGGATAATATTTGTTCGGGGGGAGTTTGTTCCTGGGCTGACGCAGCTCGACACAGGGGCACAGATCCTTGGCTGGAGCGCCGCTTTCGGGGGCGCCCAGTACTCGGTCACCAGACTTCTCGACAAGCGGGTCAGCGAGATTGTCAATGATTCGCGCGACGGGTCGGATCCCAAAGAAACCCCAAATTCCAAGAATCGGTGGCGTGATGGAGACGAAGTCAGGGCTCTGCAGTAGAGGGCGACGATGCTGCTGCGCAAGCATCGATCGTCATCAATGGTGTGTCGCGGAACGCGGCTGTCATTAGTCTCCGGGGCGGGCCGGTGACGGTGCGCCTCTATCCCGTGTACGCAATGCCGCCCCTCTGGGCTGGGGTACCGGTTGAGTCTGATGCCACAGGTGCATCAAGATGCACCTGTGGCATCAGGTCTCCGGAAGCGCCATGGGATTCCTCGGAGGAACCCGAGCCGGGCGGTCGAGTCGGCGGCAGCCCGGGCGGCGTGGCTGAGAGGGCAGCACTTCTCTCGGGCTGTATGGATAGGTTGGCCGGCATGGGCAAGGCGACGGGTGACGAACGGCCGTTGCTGGGCCGGACTGGCGGCGACCGCAGCCCTGAGCAGGCCGACGCCCATCGCTGGCACGTGTTTGGACGACGGACCGTGTACGAGCGCCGGCCCTGGATTAGCCTCGACCTGGTCGACGTCCAGCCTCCCGGCGGCGAGCGGTTCGAGCACCATGTCGTACGGCTGTTCCGCGCCGCCATCGGCGTCGTCGTCAATGATCACGATCAGGTGCTGATGCTGTGGCGGCACCGCTTCGTGTCGGACCAGTGGGGCTGGGAGCTTCCCGGTGGGATCGTCGACGAGGGCGAGAGCCCGGAGACGGCCGTGGCACGCGAGGTCGAAGAGGAGACCGGCTGGCGACCGTACAGGATGCGGCGTCTGGTCTCGTACCAGCCGATGGTCGGCATGATCGACTCGCCGCACGACGTCTACTACGCCCGAGGTGCGACGTATATCAGCCGGCCCGTCACGTCCGACGAGGCCGGCGAGGTCGCATGGGTGCCGCTCGCCGGAGTCCGGCGGCTCCTCGACCGGAACGAGATCCTGGGCTCCGGCTCGGTCGTCGGCTTGCTGCACGTGTTGGCATTCGGCCTGCCAGGAGGCTGAACCGCTGAGGACAGCTTCAGCCGCTTTGGTCAGGCGGCGAGGCCGAGGAGTTCGGTGGCGCGGGTGGTGAAGTGGCGTACCTCGGGGAGGGTGGCGTACGGCTTCAGACGGTGTTGCAGGTCTCGGACAGTTCCGATGGTGCGGGACGAGTTGACGGAGGCAGCCAGTTCGACGACATGAGCGGCGCGGGTGGCGGCGGCTTCGACGTCCGAGCGGTCGAGGTCGGCGGTGGCCAGGGCAGCGTGGCTTAGGGCGGCGCGGCGGGCGCGGCCCTGCTGATGGGCACGTTCGGCGGATTCGGTGGCGAAGCGTTCGGTGTCGTCGGGCTGCCCGAGGTCGCGGAAGCAGTGGGCGGCTTCGCCGTACAGGTATGGGGTGTCGATGAATCTGGCCCAGACGGGTTCGTCGTCGTGGTCGACGCGGGCGAAGGTCTGTTCGGCCTTGGCCACGGCAGCTGCTGCCGGTGCCGATTCGCCGAGTGCCGCGAGGGCGCGGGCTTCGAGGATGTGCAGGTCGGCGAGGCAGGCGGGGGAGTCGCCGTCGGCGAGTCCGCGGCGGCCAGCGCGGGCGAGCATGAGTGCTTCGCGGGGGTGACCGAGCAGGTTGGCCTGGTCGGACATGCCGGCGAGGACGTGCGCGCCGAGCGCGGAGTGGTTAGCGGCTTGGGCGAGCCGGAGCGCCTGGATGAGGTAGCGCTGGGCGAGCCCGTGTTCGCCGTCGTCGTAGGCCATCCACCCGACGAGGTACGACTGCTCGGCGGCTGCCTCGTAGAGCGCCTGCTGGACGTCCGGCTCGTGCTCCCGCTTGAGTAGTGGCAGTACGTAGCTCTGCATGTACTCGACGAGGGCGGTGCGGGCGTGGCCGCCGCCGCGCATCACGTCCAGCTCCTGGAAGAGGGCGAACATCTCCCGGATGCCGGCCACCTGCCGCATCCCGATCTGCCGGGGGCCGCGCTCCGTCGATGTTTCGTCGAGGGTGGCGAGCAGCCAGTCACGGCTCGGTGCGCCGAGTGCGGCGAGTACGAACGGTGCCTTGACGATGTTGCGGCGGGCGACGTCGGCCTTGCCCAGGTCGATGATCGTGTCGACGGTGGTACGCGGATGGTCGGCGTACTGCAGACCGCGAGCGGCGAGGGTTTCCTCGTCGGTCATGCCGAAGTCTGCCGGGGTGATCCGGCGACGCAGACGCTCGCTGAGCGCCCGAGCCAGCAGCGCCGGTACCGGTGGTCGCGGACGTTCGCCACGCTTCACCCACCGGTGGACCGCCGTGTAGTCGTAGCGGAGCGCGAGACCTTCGTCCGCTCCGAGGCCGTTGACCCGCCGGGCCAGCCCGGCCCATGAGAAGCCCGCTTCGGTGATCAGTGAGGCCAGAGCATCGTTGGATCCATTCACAGAGCACACCTCCCCATGCGACTACCGCGAACGCTACCCGCTCACACATGCCGATGAACATGGCCGCACGAGAACTCGAACTTCACATGGGGATTCACATGGTGCTGACGACGGCCGCGCTGCGGTTATCTCTCCGAGTGACAAACGGATTGTCAATCGTCGAGTTGGGAAGGGCGGTGCTCCTTGATCCACTCGGCGACTGCCTCGCGGGACCAGATGCGCCCTGCGTTCAAGGAGTCCAGAGGTGCGGGGAAGGTGGACCTCTTGACGATCTCGGAGGCTCGTTGGCGGGAAATGCCGCCGAGCATCTGCTGAATTTCTGTCATCCCAGCCAACCGCATGCGGAGAAGCTAAGGACTTGACGAGTGTCAACCCCGTCAACTTGACGGCCCTTGCATCTGCCTAGACGAACATCGAATTCTACGCTGAATCCACGAACGAGAACCGCCAACTGATTGGAGGGGAATCGATCATGACGCAGATGGATGACGACCGGTGGCGGTCGTGTGGGTCGGACTGGGACGAGCCGGGAACCGGCCCCCGGCAGGTGCCTGTCGACGTACCGCCGCCGGTGCTCGTGCCCGACGCCCGGCGCGGTGCCGCCGACGTCCGGCCCCGCGCCGCTGCCCGGAGCGCGACCGGGCCGGTTAGCGCGCACCCCGACCTCGGCGACTGCGCCTGACCCAGATTTTCGCAGCTCACGCGGCGGAACCAAGGTCTGCCCCGGTCGCCGTACCGCCAAGGAGGGCTGCGGTGATCGGGGCGGGGGTGGCCCCGCCCGAGTCGGCAAGGGGCAGGGCCACCCCCATCCACCACGCACACCACCAAGACACCCACGGGCACCACACAGGGGAGGAGCACTGATCATGCGAAGGATGTGGCAACGGATGCGGGTCCGCTGGGGACGCCGGCGGATGGCGTCCACCCCGCCCAGCCGCTGGCCGGCCGGCGGAGACCCCGGCGTCCACCGGGTGCGGGGCACCAACATGTGCTCGGCGGCGTACCGGCCGATCCGGCCCTGGCAGGTGCGCAACCAACGGTTCCGCCCGGTCGGCGTCACGGCCCGCGGCCTCGACCCGGTCGAAGTCGGCGCGTTCCTCGACCGCGTCGCCTACGACCTCGGTGTCCTCTACGCCGAACTCGACCGCACCTGGGAGCAGAACAACCGGATCAAGGACGCGCTGCGCCGCTGGCAGTCCACCCAGGCCGCGATGAACCAGGCCACGATCAACCAGGCCGCCGTCCGGTGACCGAGCCCGACAACCCCGGCGTCACCGTCGTCGACTGCACAACCTGCGACGGCGGTGGCGTCACCTCCCACCGGTGCAGCTGCACCTGGTACGGCGACCAGCTCATAGTCGACGACGACCAGTTGACCGCCGGCAACCCGGGCGGTACGGCGTACCGCGACTGTCAGGTCTGTCTCGGCACCGGCACGAACTGCATGACCTGCGACCGCTGCGCCGGGCTCGGCCGCCGCCGCGCCCAACTCGTCTACACCGTCGCCAACACCGACACCGCCGCTGTCGCCTCCGTCAACATCGTGCCCGGCGCGCTCGACCCGGTGTACCGCGCCGGCCGCTGGTGGCTCGACCTCGACGCCGTCGTCACCGAACTGGCCGACCGGGTCGGCGCCGACCACCTGTACGACCCGGACACTCCCGAGCGGAATTTTCTCGTCGGCGGGCTGGTGCTGCCCCGCGACTGGCGACCCGACCTGCCGCAGGCACGGCGGCACGCCCTGGAAGCGGCGGCGATCGCCAACTACACGTACCACCCGTGGCAGCTCTGGCTCGGCCGTACCGCCGCGCCGGACCGCCCCGACCCGGCCCGCCACCTCGGCCAACTCTGCGCCCTCGCCGAACTGCTCTGCCTCGACCTGGTCGTCGAAACCCGACCCGACCCGTACGGCGACGACCGCTACGGCTGGCAGCTGCGCCTCGAACTGCCCGACACCGGCGTCGGCGACGCGTTCGCCAGCGGCGTCGGCAGCTACGACAGCCTCGACGCGGCGATCGTCGCCGCCGACGCCACCCGCCTCGCCACCGGGATCGGCGACCGCGGCGTCGACGTACCAGCCCACTACCTGCGCCCCGGCCGACCCGGCCCGCCGATCGGGCCGCCGAAACTCGACCTCGACCAGCTCGAACGCCGCATGATCGCCGACTGCACCTCACTCGGCACCGGTGAGGCCACCCCCGGCGCGCAGGCCATCTGGCGTGACGGCCGCTGGTGGCACACCAGCCTGCGGGTGGTCGCCGTCGTCGAGGAACTCACCGAACGCACCACCGGCCAGATCTCCCGGCGTACGGTCGACAAGCTCGCCCGCTCGTGGCAACCGCCGCCGCCCAGCTGGCAGGGGCCGCCGATCCCGTCCGAACCTTGCCCGTACTGCGTACCGGAGCAGGGGTTGCGCCGCTGCGTCTGCACCGTCGGCGCGCCCGCCGCCGACCCGGAGTGCCGCTACTGCGGCGGTGCCGGGCGCAGCGGCCGGTACGCCGCCGGCCTCAGCCGCTGCTTCAGCTGCGGCGACACGCTGCGCATCCGGCACGGTGCCGTCGTCACCGTCACCGACGGGCAGCACTGGGCCCGCCACCTCAACTGGGCACTGCCCGACGAAGCCACAGCCGTGGTGCCGCGGATCGGCAGCCAGCCGGGCGGCAAACCCATCCACCAGGTGCCGCCGCAGTTCCGGCTCCCGTTCCACCTCGGCGACCTGGCGGTACGCGGCCAGCCGATCGGCCCGGACCAGCTCGCGCCGCTCGACGAGTACGAGATCCTGCTGGTGCAGGAGCTGTGGTACGGCCACGTCACCCTCGACCACCCTGGGCAGGACCCGCTGACCGCATATTTGGCGAACGTCGCCAACGGGCACCCCGGCGGGCGGGTGCTGCTGCACGCCGCCGAGCCGGACGCGCCACCGCTGGCGCGGGTGCTCGCCCTCGCCCACGGGCTGGGGCTGGCCCTGATGGTCACCGTCGCCGACCACCGCAACGACGCCGGTACGCCGTACCGCATGCAGGGGGTGTCGTGGGGTGCGTACTTCGCCGCGCCCGGTGCCGCGATCGGCTTGCGGGCCTACCCGCACCGGCCCACCCTCGGGCACGCGCTCGCCCAGGCCGTCGAGTACGTGTGCGGCGCCACCCGCTCGGCGGTGCCGGCCGATCCGTCGACCGCGATCGCCGTACCGCAGAACGTGCCGCAATGCGTACCGCAGGATGTGCCGACGCCGGCAGCCGACGGCGACCCCGGCGACTGGGCGGCGCCTGCCGACCTGGTGCCGTTGCTGTCGTTGCTCGCGGGGTACTACGCCGGCGAGACGGTGATCGTCTCGCTCGCCGCGTCCCGCTGCGAGGTGCACGTACGTGAAGGTCCCGAGACCACCCGCCGGGTCGCCACCGCCACCGACCTGCCCGCCGCCGTCGCCGCCCTGCGTCTGCGCCCACCCACCACCTGACGATCCACACCGCCGGGAGTCTGCGCCGATGTGAGGCTGAGATACCCTACGCCGCAATCATTCGGTATCTCAGCCTCACATCGACGAGGTGGTTCAGCCGAGCGCAGCCTCCCAGGCACGGAGAATGCCCAAGTGATCGATGCACAGGTACCCGACCGTGCTGCACTGGCCGCACGGTCGCCAGCGGAGCTTGCCTTTTACCTCCGCACGCAGGGTTGGACGGCGCAGAACCGGTCGGACACCGGCGTTCAATGGATCAAGGTGGTGGACGGCGAGGAGTTCGAAGCACTCCAGCCGGGGAAGTCGATGCTTCGTGATTACCCGGCCCGGGTGCGAGACGTCATCCAGGTGCTCTTCGTCGTTGAGGGCCGATCGCCGGTCGATATTCTCGCCGACATGGCCCACACACCCCACTCGCTGTTCGGCGGAGGGTCGGACGGGCTGCTGCTGTTCGGCATCACCCCGCCGCGTCGCGACGCCGCACCAGAGCGGATGCGCGAGATCGCCCAGGTCAGCCTGGATCGGCTCCCCCCGCTCGACCTCGACGCCCTGGTGCTCTACGACATCGACGACGAGGCGGACCGTAACCCGGACGAACGGCCGTTCCCGTACCTGCCGACCGCCGACCCGGCGGAGTTCCACGCCGAACACCTCGGTGCCTGGCGACGTCCGGTGATCATCTACCGCTGCGTCGGGAAGTACCAGGAGTCGCAGTTGCGGTCGTGGTTGACGTCGGCGGACACCGACCAGGTCGGCGCGGTCTTCGTCGGCTCGTCGTCGCGCGACAAGCCGGTGCACACCAGCCTGACCCGGGCGCACGAGGTACGCCGTGAGACTCGGCCGGATCTATTCGCCGGCGCGGTGACCATCACCGAGCGGTACACCCGTGGCCGCGACGAGCACCTGCGCATGTTGGCCAAGCAGGAGCAGGGCTGCGCGTTCTTCATCTCCCAGGTCGTCTACGACGTCGATGCGACCAAGAGCATGTTGTCGGATTACTACTACGCGTGCCTCGATCGAGGTGTGGCGCCGCGTACGGTCGTGTTGACCATGTCGGTGTGTGGGTCGCTCAAGACGTTGTCGTTTCTCCAGTGGCTCGGCGTCGACGTTCCCCGCTGGCTGGAGAACGCGCTGCGGCGCGCCGATGACCCACTCGCCGAGTCGTACGCCCAGTGCCTGCGCAACGCGAGTGACCTGCTCGACTTCTGCCGCCGTCTCGGGTTGCCGTTCGGCTTCCACGTGGAGAGCGTGTCGATCCGCAAGGTCGAGATCGAGGCCGCGGTCTCCCTCGCGACTGAACTGCGGGCGATGCTCGACCGGAACCGTTGACGACTCAACTGACCGATTACCGGACCTAGCTGACCGCCTGCCAGGCGAGGCGGATGGCGAGCAGGGCGATGATGCCGTTGCCGACCAGGGCGGTGATCAGCCGGCCGCGCTGGCTGGCGAGCGTGCGGCCGAGGATCGCGCCACCGGTGGCCAGCAGCAGTTGCCAACTCGCCGAGGCGACGAACGCCGCCACGACGAACACCGTGCCGACGAGCACTCGACCATCGGCCGAATCCGCCGTGTGCCCTTGGTAGCCGACCACGAGGGCAGCGAAGTAGACGATGGTCATCGGGTTCAGCAGCGTCAAACCGACGAAGGCGGCGTACGTCCGGGTGATCGACCCGGCCGGTGCCGACCGCGTCGCGGCGGCCGGCGCGCGGTGGGCCCGCGCCGCTACGACGATCCCACGTACGGCGATCGCGACGAGCACCACGGCGGCGGCTGCCTGCAGAACGCCGATGGCCGGGCTGAGCAGCCGGGCGATCGCCGCACCACCGACGACGGCGGCGGCCGCGTACAGCCCGTCGGCGGTGGCGACGCCGAGCCCGGCGGCCGCACCGTGGCGCAGCGACACCTGCGCGGCAAGGGTGACGACCAGGACGCCGATCGCGCCGACCGGGATCGCGATGCCGTAGCCGGCGAGCAGTCCGGAGGTCAGCGCGTCGATCACGGCAGGACTATGCCGACCCGCCGGATCCGGCGACAACCAGTTTTTTGCGCCCTCGTCCGGTTGACGGCACCCATTGCATTGACTACCGTCACTCCCAGTCTGGAGATGTTAACGTTCGTCAATGTCTTGCGCGTAGGGGTGATCCTGACAATCGCTGAAGCCGCGGCAGTCGACGACCACCGTATGGAGGGCCGCTTGAAGCGCGTCATCATCACCGCCACCGCCGTCGCTGCGGCGACGGCCATGATCCTGACCGCCGGCTGTACGCCAGGGTCAGGCAGTTCCGGATCGTCCGATCCGAACACCTTCGAGTTCTGGTCGTTCACCGGGATCAACCAGCAGGCATCCGTCGATGCGTACACCAGTGACCGACCGGACATCGACGTCAAGCTCACCGAGGTGGGCGACACCAGCGAGACGGCCCAGGCACTCACGGCGGCACTGGCCGGCGGCAAGGTGCCCGACCTGGTGCTGATCCAGGGCGACAACATGCCGAAGTTCATGCAGGCCCCGGAGAACTTCGTCGACCTGACCACGCTCGGCGCCGACCAGATGACCGGTGACTACCTCGACTGGGTGATCTCCCAGTCGACGACCGAGGACGGCAGGGTCATCGGAATACCGACGGACGTCGGCGGCATGGCGATCGCGTACCGGACCGACCTGTTCGCCGCCGCCGGCCTGCCCACCGACCGGGACGAGGTCTCCGAGCTGTGGCCGACCTGGGACGCGTTCCTGGAGGTCGGCGAGCAGTACGTCGCGGCTACCGGCAAGCCATTCCTGGACAACACCCCGACGAGCATCTTCTTCCAGGCGGTCAACCAGGGCGCGGAACGCTACTACGACGAGAACCGCGAACTGTCGTACGACAAGAATCCACAGGTCAAGGCGGCGTTCGACCTGACGTTGCGGATGTACGAGGCGGGCATCTCCGGCCGGATCGCCTCCTGGACGCCGGCGTGGACCGCCGGCATGAGCAAGGGCGACTTCGCGGTGATGTCGGCACCGTCCTGGATGCTCAACGCGATCAAGACCAATGCCCCGGACAGCGCCGGAAAATGGGACGTCGCCACCATTCCGGGTGGTTCCGGGAACTGGGGCGGCAGCTACCTCGCCATCCCGGCGCGGGCGCAGAACCCGGCGGCTGCCTGGGACTACATCGCCACGATGCAGTCGCCCGAGGGCCAGCTCGCGCATTTCCTGGAGCACGGGGCGCTGCCCACCACGCCGTCGGTCTACACCGACCCACAGTTGCTCGCGAAGACCGACCCGTTCTTCTCCGACGCGCCGATCGGCCAGATCTACACCGAATCCGTGGTGAACATCGAGCCGTTCTACATCGGCCCCGACGACGCCACCATCGGCACCGAACTGCTCAACACGCTCACCAGCGTGGAGCAGGGCCAGGTCGAGCCCGACGAAGCGTGGGACACCGCGTTGACCAACGTCAGGAACGCCCTCCGCGGCTGAGCAGACGACTGACCTGCGGCGGCCGGCCGGAGCCTCCGGCCGGCCGCCGCACGTGCGGAAGGTGAGCGCTGTGACCACGATGCTCAGCCCGGCCACGGCCCGCAAGGACACCGGCCGGCCGACCCGGTCCCGTCAGATCCAGCAGGGCGTACGGGAACGACTGGCGCCCTACGCGTACATCGCGCCGTTCTTTCTGCTCTTTTTCATTTTCGGGCTCTTCCCGCTGCTGTTCACGTTCTATATCGCCCTGTTCGATTGGAACCCGATCGGTGAACGCAGCTACGTGGGACTGAAGAACTTCTCCGATCTCGTCGACGACCCCCGGTTCTGGGGTGCGCTGCGCAACACCTTTAGCATCTGGGTGCTGTCGACGGTTCCGCAGCTGCTGATCGCGCTCGGCATGGCGCACGTGCTCAACCACGTACGGCTGCGGGCGGCCACCCTGTTCCGGATGTCGATGCTGGTTCCCTACGTGACCTCCGTGGCCGCGACGACCATCGTCTTCGCCCAGCTGTTCGACCGCGACTACGGCATGCTCAACTGGCTCCTCGGGCTGCTGGGATTCGAGCACATCGACTTCACCGCGTCGCTGTGGGGCAGCCACTTCATGATCGCGGTGATGGTCGCCTGGCGGTGGACCGGCTACAACACCCTGCTGTACCTCGCCTCACTGCAGGCGGTTCCCCGAGACCTGTACGAGGCCGCCGCCGTGGACGGTGCCAACGGCTGGAAGCAGTTCCGGCACATCACCGTTCCCTCGCTGCGGCCGATCATCGTGTTCACCGTCATCACCTCGACGATCGGCGGGCTGCAGATCTTCACCGAGCCGCTGCTGGCCAACCCGGTGGGTGGACTCACCTGCGGCGCGGCGCGGCAGTGTCAGACCCTCACCCTGTTCCTCTACGAGCAGGCCTTCGGCCGGTTCCACTTCGGCTACGGCGCGGCCATCGGTGTCGCGCTCTTCGTGCTGGTCGTCATCATCTCCGCGATCAACTACCTCCTGGTCACCCGGATCCGCTCGGAGCGCCCATGAATCCCGCACCGCACCGGCGACGCAGCGCCAACCGGATCCACCCGGCCGTGTACGTGGCGCTGGGCGGCATGGTGTTCTTCAGCGCTTTTCCGCTCTACTGGATGTTCGTGGTGGCCACCACCGACTCGGCCACCGCGTACAGCCTGCCGCCGCACGTGCTGCCCGGCGGCAACTTCTTCCACCTGGCCAGCCTGGTCTTCGAGATCGTGCCGTTCGTGCAGGCGCTGATGAACAGCCTGGTCGTGGCCACCTCGATCGGCGTCGGTCAGGCGTTCCTCTGCGCGCTGGCCGGGTTCGCCTTCGCCAAACTGTCCTTCCGGGGCCGCAACACGTTGTTCCTGATCGTCGTGCTGACGATGACGGTGCCGACCCAGCTCTCGGTCGTGCCGCAGTACCTGATCATGTCGCGCTTGAACTGGGTGGACACCCTCCAGGCGTTGATCGTCCCCGGGCTGGTGAGCGCGTTCGGTATCTTCTGGATGCGGCAGCACATCGGCAACGTGGTCGACGACGAGCTGATGAACGCCGCCCGGGTGGACGGCGCGACGACCTGGCAGATCTTCTGGCGGATCGCTTTCCCGGTGGTCCGCCCGGCGGCGTTGATCCTGGGCCTGTTCGGCTTCGTCAACGCCTGGAACGACTTCCTGTGGCCGTTCATCGTGCTGAAGTCCCCGGAGCGGTACACCGTCCAGATCGCCATCAAGGCACTGCAGAACAACCGGGACATCGACCTGGGCCTGGCCATGTCCGGCTCGTTCCTGGCCACCTTGCCCGTGCTGGTGTTGTTCGTCTTCGTCGGCCGGCGCCTGGTGCAGGGGATCATGGAAGGGGCGTTCAAGGGGTGACCAGTTTCAGCGTCGCCCCTAACCCGGTTGTCCCATCCTGACGGTCGTCTGTGTACTACCGTGCTTCGGCTTAGTGTGCCCGGTGTCAACAGCTACGCCAAATAGTCAACTCTGTCGATGTTGTGACGTTTTCGGCGTACTGGGTCGGGGAGCATCTGGCGCACCCACCGGCGGTTCCCGGATGCCGCGCGACGTGCACGGCCCGACCGCCGCGACAAGCAAGAAGAGGGGCTGGTCGCCATGCTGATCACGGATCGACGACGACAGCGGCGGTGTCTGGCCGCCATCCTGGCCGGCGTACTGCTGACCGCCGGCCTGACGCCACCGGCCGCGACGGCCGCCCCGACGGCGGCATCGCAAGCGGTGTGGCAGGTGGATCCGCTCGGCTCACCGGTGCCGGACCCCACCTCGATCCGGCTCGTCGGGGCGGTGGCGGTGCGAGACGCGCCAAATGCCAAACAGCGGCCGTACGTGTTCACCGTCGTCGACGGTGAACTGTGGCTGAACTGGTGGAACGGTGGACAGTGGATCTGGACCGGGTTCGGTGGTGTGCCGTCGGGCAGCCCGATCGCCAGGGCCGTCGGGGCGATCACGGTCCAGAACAGGTCGAACGGGGCGGACTACCCGTACGCCTTCGTCAGCACCGCCGACGGACACCTGTGGGTCAACCGGTGGACCGGCGACAGATGGCTCTGGCAGGACCTGGGTCTCCCGTTCGAGGGTGTCCGGGTCGCCACGCCTGTCGGTGTCCTCGCGGTCCAGCAGACTCCGGACGGCCCGCAGGTGCCGCAGACCTTCGTGGTCGGTTCGGACGGCAACCTGTGGCTGCACAACTGGGTCAGCGGCACGGGCGACTGGCTCAACTACGGCACCCCGCGCACCGGCACGTTCGACAATTTCCGGGACAGCCGGGTGGTCGGCGTCGCCAACCTGCGGACCACCGCCACCGGCCCGGACCGCGCCCAGGCGTTCCTGCTCGACCGGCAGGGCAACCTGTGGCGCGGCGCGGACACCGGCTATTCCTGGGCCTGGACCAACCACGGTCTGGCGCCGTTTCCGAACGCCGGCGCGACCAACGGCGTCGGGGCGACGACGGTTCTCGGTGCCCCCGGCGAGGGGACCTTCCCGCTCGCCGTCGTCGGCAACCTCAGCATCATGTACGCGCTGAGCTGGACCGGCAGCGAGTACAGGTGGACAGCTCAGGGTGGTCCCGGTTCCGTGGTCTATCTGCGGCGCACCGGTGCGGTCGCGGTCCGGGACACTCCGCTGGTGCGGCAGCGGCCGTACGTGTTCACCGTCGATCTGGAGGGTGGCGTGATCGAGTGCAACTGGTTCACGCCGCAGCAGCAGTGGACCTGGTCGGCGCAGGTGGGTACGGATGCCCTCGGCATCGACCCGACTGCCGGGGTCGCCGTCGGCATCCAGGATGCCCCGCTGCTGCCGGAGCGGCCGTACGTCTTCTACTGGTCCCGGCAGGGTCCCACCCAGTTGATGGTCAACTTCCGGGGCCTGGCGCCCTGACCGGCTGTTCGGCGGCGGTGCCCGTGGTGGCCGCCGCCCAGCGGGCGAGGGCTTCGCCGACCCGGTGGAAGCCCTCGCCTGCGGCGCTGAAGGCGTACCTGCCGTCGGCGAGCCGCTGGATCAGCCCGCGCTGCTCCAGGTCGGCGAGGCGCTGGGTGAGGGTGACCTGGTTGACGCCGGTGTCGCGGGCCAGGTCGGTGAAGCGGCGCGGCCCGACCAGCAGTGCGCAGTGCAGCTCCAGCATCCAGCGTTCCTGCATCAGTGCCAGCAGGCCGTCGAGCTGGTGGTGCCGGGTGTCCGGGTCGCTGCTGTCGCCGGCCCAGGCCGCCATTTCGGCGAGCACCGGGCGCAGTCCGGTGCCGGTCGACGTCAGTGTGTAGCGGGTGCCCGGTGGGGTGGTGTCGATCACCGTACGGCTGACGACCCCGGCGGCCTCCAGCTCGCCGAGCCGGCGGGCGAGAGTGCTCGGCCCGACCGCCGGGACCGCCCGGCGCAGGTCGTTGAAGCCGGCCGGTCCGTCGAGCAGCGCGTGCACGATGTGCAGCGTCCAGCGCCCCCGCAGCCGACCCACGGCGGCCAGCAGTACGCCCTGCTCGACCTGCACGTCGCCACTGTATCCAGCGGCACACTTGTTAAAGCCCAGTAGCTAGTTCTATTTTTTTAGTCATGACTGAGTCAACGAAGCGGGCCCTGGTCACCGGTGGTACCGGCGGGATCGGCCTGGCCACCGCCCGTGCCCTGGCCGGCCACGGCTACGCCGTCACGATCGTCGGGCGCGACCAGCAGCGGGGCGACGCCGCCCGCGACCAGGTGAGCGCCGCCGGTCCGGTTCCCGCCCGGTTCATCCGGGCCGACCTCTCCGCACTGTCCGCCGTCCGCGCACTGGCCGACGACACCCGCGCCGCCGGCCCGCTCGACCTGCTGGTCAACAACGTCGGCGGGGTCTACCGCCAGCACTGGCACACCGTCGACGGCATCGAGGCGACCTTCGCCATGAGCCACCTCTCCGGCTATCTGCTCACCGAACTGCTGGTGGACGACATGGTCGCCGCCGGCCGGGGGCGGATCGTCAACCTCACCTCGGGCGCGATCCGGCTCGCCGACCGCACCCCGCTGGACCGGGTCGAGGTGGCCGGGCGCTACTACGGGTTCTCCGCGTACGGGCGGGCGAAGCTGGCCAACCTCGCGTACACGATGGGTCTGGCCGACCGGCTCGCCGGCACCGGCGTCACGGTGCTCGCCGCCGACCCGGGGGCCAGCGCCACCGAGATGGGCCGGTCGATGCGTGCGGACCTGTTCCCGATGCCGGCCCGGCTGGCCTTCCCGCTGATCTACCTCAACCTGTTCCGGACCAGCGCGACCGACGCCGCCCGCAGCTCCATCGCCGCCGCCACCGGCGGCCTGCCATCCGGTACCGCCGCTTCCGGCGGACTGCCATCCGGTACGGTGCTCGGCCCGAAGGGCACCCCGGTGCGCCCGGACGCGCGGGCGACCGACCCGACGGTCATCCAGACTGTCACCGCGCTCAGCCAGGCGACCTGCGCCTCCACCCGCACCGACAGCCGGTCAGCGACTGCGGGACAGGATGCGCTGCCCGAGTAGCGTCACATGGATCAGATCGGCGGTCTCGTCCGTACCGTCGCCGGTCTTCACCGCGAGCAGCAGCCCGGTGTCGGCGGCGGTGAACGCGGCAGTGACGCCGCCACGCTTGGCCACGCCGATACCGACCGTTCCCGGGAAGGTCACCGAGCCGGCACCCAGCCCGGTCACGCCGTCGCGGGCGGTGAGCTGGTCGATGTAGTCGGCCTGCAGGTTCTCCGGCGGCACCACACTCAACCGGACGAGCTGCCCGGCCGGGTCCTGCCACACGCATTCGGCGAAGCCCACCCCCGTAACCGGTGCCGGTTGGCTCCGGGACCTCGTCGAAGACGGTGGCCAGCTCCGGCCGGGTCAGCAGGGTGCACGGGTCACTGAAGTCCGGACCGTCGACTGTGGTGCCTGCGACGGGCGTCGCAGCCACGGTCGGCGTGCTCGGCGTGGCTGGCATAGTTGCCCCGGGCGTCGGGCCGCTCGGGCTCGGCGCGTCACAATCCGCCGGTGGGGCGTACGTTCCGGCCATCCAGGTCGGAGCGTCGAGGGCGAACGGCCCGGTGATCAACTGGTAGGTGGTGCCGTCGGGCAGCGTGAAGGCAAGCTCGGTGGTGCCGGGCGGGACCGGCGCCAGGGTCTCCCCGGCCGGGAACGTGTCGGCCGTGACCAGCAGCAGACCGTCGACGGCCGCGGCTATTCGGCGACCGGGAACTCGACACCGGTCAGCTTCTCGCTCTCCGTCCACAGCCGGCCAGCGGTGGCGGCGTCGCCGGCCACCGGGCTGCGGCCGGCCGCGACCGGCGGGCCGACCGTCTCGAACCGCCGGCCCGGCCCCCAGTAGCTGCCACCGTCGACTGCCGGGTCGGTGGCGGCGCGCAGAGTCGGCAACGCCCCGTCGTGTGGCGTCATCGCGATCAGCCGGCCGACGGCGGTGACGAAGCCACCGGTGTGCCGGGCCAGGTCGGTGGCGGTCCACCCGGGATGGGCGGCGGTGGCCAGCACCGGCGACCCGGCCCCGGTCAGCCGGCGCTGCAGTTCCAGGGTGAACAGCAGGTTGGCGAGTTTGCTCTGCCCGTACGCGCCCCACCGACGGTAGCGACGCTGTTGCCAGTTGAGGTCGGCGAAGTCGATTCGGCCGGCGCGGTGGGCGTTGCTGGCGACGGTGACCACCCGGGCGTTGGCGTCGGCGCGCAGCAGCAGCGGCAGCAGCCGGCCGGTGAGCGCGAAGTGGCCGAGATGGTTGGTGCCGAACTGCAGCTCGAAGCCCTGCCGGGTGCGCCGCAACGGGGTCAGCATCACCCCGGCGTTGTTGATCAGCAGGTCGAGCCGGCCGTGGTCGGCACGGTACGCCTCGGCGAACTCGGCCACCGAGTCGAGGTCGGCCAGGTCGAGCCGGGCGCAGCTCACCGTGCCGACCGGCCGCTCGGCACGGATCCGGTCGGCTGCGGTGCCGGCCCGTCCGTCGTCGCGACAGGCGAGCACCACGTGGGCGCCTCTGGCGGCGAGCATCCGGGCGGTCTCGAAGCCGATACCGCTGTTCGCGCCGGTGACTACGGCGGTCCGGCCGCTCTGGTCCGGCAGGTCGTCGAAGGTCCACGGTGTCATCGTCACTCCCGAGCCAGGGTCTCGCCGCCGGCGAATACGATCGTCACGGCGGTCCGCATTCCGTTTCGGTACTCGTCGACCGAGGAGAGTTTGTGTTTCAAACCGAACGAGGCGGCGTGCAGATGCTCGGCCAGGTCCCGGGCGGACAGGCCGGCGGCCCGCCACCGGTCGGCGACCCCGCTGTCGGCGAGCACCTGCTCCACCCCGTCGACCAGCCCGCGCTCGATCCGCTCGGCCAGCGAGCAGCGCAGCGTGGCCGCGGTGTTCAGCAGCTCCTCGAAGTTGCCGTGCACTGCGGCCCCGACCGATGGGCCCTGGCACGCTTCGAACGCGGCGAGGATCCGCCCCGGCGGGTCGAGGTCGTCGCGGGCGAAGGCAGCCCCGGTCGCCGCGCACACGCCGGTCACCATCCGGTCCACGGCGGCGACGAACAGCTCGTCCTTGGTCTTGAAGTGCAGGTAGAGCCCTTGCCGGGAGATGTCGGCCGCGCGGGCCAAGTCGTCCATCGAGGTCTTCCGGAACCCGTACCGGATGAACACGTCGATCGCGGCGTCGGCGATGGTGTCCCGTCGGGTACTGCCCGACGTCACGCCGGGCGCTCCGTACGTCCCAGTGCCGAGAACGGGTACGCCACCCCGGTTAGCTGTTCGCTCTCGGACCACAGTCGGCTGGCCATGACGGTGTCCTTGGCCCGTGCGGAGCTGCGGGCCGGCGCGGGTGGCCCGGAGGTGCCGAACCGGCGGGCCGGACCCCAGTAGCTGCCGGCGGCGGCCTGCGGGTCGGTCGCGGCGCGCAGGCTGGGCAGCGCCCCGGCCGGTGGTCGCATCCGAATCATCCGCTCGACCCGCGACCGGCTCTCGCCGGTGGACCGGCCCTGGTGGCGGCCGATCTCGGTCGAGGTCAGGCCGGGATGGGCGGCGACGGCCCGCACGGTCGACCCGGCCTCGGTCAGCCGGCGCTGCAGTTCCAGGCTGAACAGCAGGTTGGCGAGTTTGCTCTGCCCGTACGCGGCCCACGGCCGGTAGCGGCGTTGCCGCCAGTTGAGGTCGTCGATGTCGATGCCGCCGGTCCAGTGGGCCAGGCTGGAGACGGTCACCACCCGGGCCGCCGGTGCCGCGTCGAGCAGCGGCAACAGTTCGCCGGTGAGCGCGAAGTGGCCGAGATGGTTGGTGCCGAATTGCAGCTCGAAGCCCTGCCGGGTGCGTCCCAGCGGCGGTGCCATCACGCCGGCGTTGTTGATCAGCAGGTCGAGCCGGTCGTGGTCGGCGCGGTAGGCGCGGTAGGCGTCGGCAAACGCGGTGACCGAGTCGAGGTCGGCCAGATCCAGCTTGGCCCCGGTCACCACGCCGGCCGGCTGACCGGCCCGAATCCGGTCCAGCGCCGCTTCGCCCTTGCCCTTGTCCCGGTACGTCAGCACCACGCGTGCGCCCTTGCCGGCGAGCATCCGGGCGGTCTCGAAGCCGATGCCGGTGTTCGCCCCGGTCACCACCGCGACCCGGCCGGTCTGGTCGGGAATGTCATCGAATGACCATGCAGCCACGCTGACGCCTCGCTTCTCCGTTGCCTACTTGACATCCGCGACAAGCTTTACGTGATGTGCTCAATCTGTCAAGTGTGCTGGTCCGGTGTTGGCTCGAAAAGCAGTCGGATCACCGGGCCGGCGAGCGCCGACGGGTCGTCGTCCGCGTCGTGCGGCAACGCCCCGGACAGCCACAGGGTGGCGAAGCCGTGCACGATCGACCAGGCAGCCAGGCGCGCGTTGTCCCGGTCACCGGCCGGTACCCGGGTGTCGTCCAGGCTGTCCCGTAGCGCCCGGCCGGCCCGCTGCCGGGCGGCGGTCAGCTCTGGCGCGTCGAAGTGCAGCAGGCTCGGTTGGAACATCACCTCGAAGTGCGCCCGGTGGGTCGCGGCGAACCGCACGTACGCCTGGCCGGCGGCGAGGATGTCGCCGCCGGCCGCCTCCAGTTGTGCCGCCAGTAGATCGAGGCCCTCGGCGGCGATCGCGGTGAGCAGGCCGGTCTTGTCGCCGAAGTGGTGTGTCGGGGCGGCGTGCGAGACCCCCACCCGTCGGGCCAGGTCGCGCAGGCTCAGTGCCGCCACCCCGGATTCGGCGATCGCCTCGGCGGCGGCGGTCAGCAGGGCCCGCCGCAGGTCGCCGTGGTGGTACGGCTGCTGCCGCATCGCGCCTCCGCTCCGTCTCCCGCCATCTTTCCGTTGACAAGATACTACCCGGAGCGGCTATCTTGTCGATGACAAGATGCCCGGCGCGTGCGACGCCGACCCCGAGGAGCACCCCTGATGAGTACGGCGGACCGATGGCTGACCGTGATCGCGCTGGTCAGCGTCCCGACGGTGATGTTCGGCGGCTACTCGTTGATGCGGCTGGCCGCCGCCCGCAAGCTGACCGACTTCCAGCTGTCGCTGTTCCGGGCCGGCCACGCCCACGCCGGCGTGCTGCTGGTGCTGACCCTGACCGCGCTGAGCATCGCCGCCCGGGCCGGACTGTCCGACCCGTACACCTGGGTGGTCGGCGCGCTGCTGGCCGCCGGCACGATCAGCCAGTCCGGCGGCTTCTTCCTGCACGCCGGGATCGGCCGCCCCGGACAGTGGTCGGTCGGCAACACCCTGACCGTGCTCGGCGCGGGCCAGCTCACCGTCGCGCTGCTGCTCCTCGCGTACGCCGTCGCAACCAGCTGACCTGCCGGTACGCCGACCGTAAGACTTTTGCAAGAGATCAACTACGGTCGGCCGGGCGCTGCCGCCGTAGGCTGATCCGCGTGTGGAAACGACTCCTTGCCAACCCGTTGAGCTGGCTGCTCGCCGTCGTCGTGGCCGCCGGACTCGCGTTCGGCGGCTACTGGTACCAGCCGTGGAAACTGTTCACCGACGACGTGGTCGACGAGGCGCTGCCGCAGGTGCAGATCGCGGCGACCGGCACCCCGGCACCGGACCCCGCCGCGCCCGGGTCTGCACCGTCCGGGTCCGCATCGCCCAGCGCCACACCGGCCAGCCCGTCACCGGCCGGCAACCAGCTGCTGGCCTCCGGCGAGTTCGTCACCCACGAGCACGAGACGAGCGGCACCGCCGAGGTCGTCCAGTTGGCCGACGGCCGCCGTCAGCTCGTGTTCCGCGACTTCGCCACCTCCAACGGCCCGGACCTGCGGGTCTGGCTCTCCGACCAGCCGGTGCTGGACGGTCGCGACGGCTGGTTCGTCTTTGACGACGGGCAGTGGGCCGAGCTGGACCGGCTCAAGGGCAACCGGGGTGACCAGGTGTACGAGATCCCTGCCGACCTCGACCTGACCAGCCTGACCAGCGTCTCCATCTGGTGCAAACGCTTCTCGGTGTCGTTCGGGGCAGCCGAGTTGGCCGCCTGACAGCCATGGCCGCGCCCACCACCGGCGGACCGTCCCTACGGGTGCTCGTCGTCGACGACGATCCTACCGTGTCCGATGTGGTCCGCCGGTACCTGGAACGAGCCGGCTACCAGGTCACCCGCGCCGCCGACGGGGTCGCCGCGCTGGCTGCGGTCGACCAGTGCCGGCCCGACCTGGTGGTACTGGACCTGATGCTGCCCGGGTTGGACGGTCTGGAGGTGTGCCGGCGGCTGCAGCGGCAGGCCAGCGGCGTACCCGTGATCATGCTGACCGCACTCGGGGAGGAGTCCGACCGGGTGATCGGCCTGCAGCTCGGCGCCGACGACTACGTCACCAAGCCGTTCTCGCCCCGGGAGCTGGTGCTGCGGGTGCAGTCGGTGCTCCGCCGCTCCGGGCCGCCCCCCGGCCCGGTCGGCGGTGAACCTCCGGTGGTCCGCGACGGCGAGCTCGCGCTGGACACCGGCCGGCGGTCGGCCCGGCTCGGCGACACCGAGCTCGCGCTGACCACCCGTGAATTCGACCTGCTGCTGCACCTGGTCCGCCACCCGGCGAAGGCGTTCCGCCGGGAGGAACTGCTCGCCCAGGTATGGGGCTGGAACTTCGGTGACCAGTCCACCGTGACCGTCCACGTGCGACGGCTGCGGGAGAAGGTCGAACGGGATCCGGCCCGACCCCGACGGATCGTCACCGTCTGGGGCGTCGGCTACCGCTACGAACCGGCGGCCGGCAATGCCTGACCTGCCCACCGGCGACGTCCTCGCCGTGTTCGCCATCGGGCTGGGCGCGTCGTTGCTGATCGGTGTGCCGGGCGCGGTCGCGCTGCGGCTGCTGCGCCGGCACAGCATCGTCGTGCACCTGACCGTCCTGCTCACCGTCACCGTACTGGCGGTCCTCGCCGGCGTCGTCGGCGCGGCCCAGGCGATGTTCCTGTCCGTCCACGACCGGGACGTGGTGCTGCTGGTGCTCGCCGCGTCCGGGGCGGTCAGCCTGGCCGTCGGCTGGTGGCTGGGTGCCCGGCTGGCCCGGCAGGCGGTCTGGGCCGACCAGCTGCGTCAGCGCGAACGCCAGGCCGAGGCGAACCGGCGGGAACTGGTCGCCTGGGTGTCGCACGACCTGCGGACGCCGTTGGCGGGGCTGCGGGCCATGGCCGAGGCGCTGGAAGACGGCGTCGTCGCCGACCGGGCCACCGTCGCCGACTACCACCGGCGGATCCGGGCCGAGACCGACCGGATGACCCAACTCGTCGACGACCTGTTCGAACTGTCCCGGATCAACGCCGGCGCGTTGCGGCTGTCGCTGCGCCGGGTGCCCCTCGCCGAGGTGGTCTCCGACGCCCTCGCGTCGGCGGAGCCGCTGGCCCGGGCGCGGGGCATCCGGCTGGTCGCCGCCGAACGCGGCTGGCCGTCGGTCACCGCCAGCGAGCCGGAACTGGCCCGGATCATCGGCAACCTGCTTCGCAACGCGATCCGGTTCACCCCGTACGACGGGGTGGTGCAGGTCAGCGCGGGCCGCGACGGCGGTGCCGCCTGGCTTGCGGTGCACGACACCTGCGGCGGCATCCCCGAGGCGGACCTGCCGAGGGTGTTCGACGTGGCGTTCCGGGGCGAGACGGCGCGCAGCCCCGCTCCCGCCGGCCCGCCCCGAGCGGGGTCGCGGGTCGGGCCGGCGTACCTGTCCGGTTGGGCCGGACCGCCCCGTCCCGAGCCGCCGCCGGCCGGCGGCGGGCTCGGCCTGGCGATCGTGCGCGGCCTGGTCGAGGCGCACGGCGGTCGGGTCGAGGTGGCCAACGCCGGCCCCGGCTGCCGGTTTCTCGTCCACCTGCCCGCCGCCGGTTGACCCTCGCGCGCGGTCAGCCGACCGGCAGGTCCCGCCGCCGCAGCCCGATCATGCCGGCGGCGGCGGAGCCGGCCGCCAGCAGCGCCAGGACGACCAGCGGTACGGCCGACACCTGCCCGCCCGGCAGGCTCGGCAGATGCGTGAACGGGGAGAGATCGCGCAGCGGCTGCGGCAGTTGCAGCAGCGCACCGAACAGGTCGAGCCCGACCGTCGCCGCCAGCACCGCCCACCCGGCCATCGCCAGCCGGGGCACCAGCCCGACCAGGGCGAGCGCGACCGCCGCGAGCAGCCACACCGCCGGCAGCGTCGCGAACGCACCGACCAGCACCCGGGCCGTCGTCGGGCCGACGTCACCGCCGGACAGCCCGTACGCCGCACCCATCGTCGACCCGGCACCGGCCATCAGCACGACCGGGCCGATCAGGGCGAACAGCAGATGACTGGCCGCCCAGCGGGACCGGGACACCGGTGCGGCGAGCACCGGCTCGGCCCGACCACTGGTCTCCTCGACCCGCAGCCGGCCCACGGCGGCGATCGCGTACCCGGTCGCCCCGACAGCGAACAGGCCGAGCATCGCGGCCAGGAACAGATCAACCAGGCCGGCGGCCCCGCCGAGCCGGGCGAACAGGTCACGCAGCGTGGGATTGTCGGTCAGCATGTCGCCCACACCGCCGGCCACCGCGCCCAGCAGCGCCCCGGTGAGGGCGAACCCGGCCGTCCAGCCGGCCAGTGGCCCCCGGTGCAGCCGCCAGGCCAGCGCGACCGGACCGGCCAGCCGGGGTCCGCCGGTCGCCGGCCCGGTGCCGGCCGCCAGCAGCCCGGACCCCAGGTCCCGGCGGCCGTGCAGCCCGGCCGCGACGGCGACCAGCCCGGCGGTCGCGGCGGCGAGCGGGCCGAGCACCCACCAGGCGTCGTCGGCGTACGGGCGTAGCCGCATCACCCAGCCGAACGGCGACACTCCGCTCAGCCAGCCCAGCGGCCCGCCGGCGTGGGCGCTGAGGTCACCGACGACCCGGCCGGCCACGGCGGCGCCAAGCCCGACGGCGGCGATTCCCCGGGCCGCCGCGGCGGTGGTGGCGAGTTGGGCGGCGACCGCCCCGACAGCGGCGAACAGCCAACCGGCCGCGGCGAACTGGGCGCCCAGCGCGGCCGACCCGGCGACCGGCAGCCCCTGGCCGGCCAGCCCGGCGGCGACCGCCGTGGCGAGCAGCAGGTTGGCGGCGAAGACGACGACGAGGGCGGCGGCCGGGCCGGCGTACCGGCCGATCGGGGCGGCGCCGAGCAGCTCCCGCCGGCCGGCCTCCTCCTCGGTACGGGTGTGCCGGACGACGGTGAGCAGGCTGATCAGCGCCACGATGACCGTGACGATGCTGATCCGCCAGGCGACCAGCCCGCCGAGGTCGGCGGTGTGCACCGGGCCGTACAACGCGACCAGCGCGGCGTTGGCATTGCTGGTCTGCGCGAACGCCGACCGTTCGGCGGCGGTGGGGTAGAGGGCGGGGAAGGCGGCGGCGAAGTTCGCCGGCATCACCGACAGCCAGATGATCCACAGCGGCATGACCAGCCGGTCGCGGCGCAGGATCAGCCGGACCAGCTGCCCGGTGCCGGCCAGCGGGTTCACCGCCGTGCTCCGGTGCCCTGGTAGTGCCGCAGGAACAGTTCCTCCAGCGTCGGCGGCTGGCTGACCAGCCCGCGTACGTCGGCCTCGGCCAGCCGGCGCAGCACCTCGGGCAGCGCGGCCGGCTCGACCTCGCAGCGCAGCCGGGTCCCGTCGACACTGAGCCCGTGTACCCCGGCCACCCTGGCCAGGTCGGCCACCTCGGCCAGGTCGGCGACGATCGTGGTACGGGTCAGATGCCGCAGCTCGGCGAGGGTGCCACTTTCCACGGTCCGTCCGTCGCGGACGATGGTGACCCGGTCGCAGAGCGCCTCGACCTCGGCGAGGATGTGGCTGGACAGCAGGACGGTCCGGCCCTGCCGGGCGGCGTCGGCGACCCGGTCGCGGAACACCGCCTCCATCAGCGGGTCCAGCCCGGAGGTGGGCTCGTCGAGCAGCAGTAGCTCCACGTCGGCGGCGAGGGCGGCGATCAGCGCCACCTTCTGTCGGTTGCCCTTGGAGTAGCTGCGGCACTTCTTCGTCGGGTCCAGCGCGAAGCGCTCCAGCAGGTCGGTGCGGCGGTGCCGGTCGAGGCCGCCGCGCAGTCGACCGAGCAGGTCGATCACCTCACCGCCGGTCAGGTTCGGCCAGAGGCTGACGTCGCCCGGCACGTACGCGAGGCGACGGTGCAGGGCGACCGCGTCCCGCCACGGGTCGCCACCGAGCAGCGACACCTGCCCGCCATCGGGCCTCAGCAGGCCGAGCAGCACCCGGATGGTGCTGGTCTTGCCGGCACCGTTGGGGCCGAGGAAGCCGTGCACCTCGCCGGCCGCCACGCTCAGGTCGAGCCCGTCCAGCGCGGTGCTGCGGCCGTACCGCTTGGTCAGGCCCCGGACCTGGATCGTTGTTTCCATATCTAGAAAGCTACGTTGCGTTCGCAAGGTGGTCAAAGAAAAGCCCGCCACCAGCGGGCATTACTGCGTTGAATCGGGCCTGGCGTTGCAATGGCGGTTGCGGTTAACGCAACGATCGGCCAGGATGTGTTGCAATGAATTGAGGCTGAACGCAGCGGAGGGCGGGGGCGGATGCCCGGCGGACGGTTGACCTATCAGGACCGGCAGCGCATCGAGCAGGCACTCGCCGACGGCGCCGGCTACGCCGAGATCGCCCGCCGACTCGACCGCCCGACCTCCACGATCAGCCGGGAGGTCGGGCGCAACGGCGGGCCGGGCGGCTACCGGGCCACCGCCGCGCACCGGGCGACCGCGCACCGGGCCCGCCGTACCGGACCGGTCACCCGGCCGCCGGCCGGCCAGAGCACCGGGTACGGCCGGGACGCGGCCGCCGTGCAGGCCTTCGAGCAGCAGTTCGCCGCCCTGATGATCCAGTCCGGTTTCCCTCGGATGACCGCCCGGGTGCTGGTCAGTCTCTTCGTCAGCGACGGCGGTGCACTCACCGCCGCCGAGCTGGTCGACCGGCTGCGGGTCAGCCCGGCGTCGATCTCGAAGTCGATCGCTTTCCTGGAGCGGATCGGCTTCGTCACCCGGCGACGCGAGCCGGGGCAGCGGCGCGACCGGTACGCCGTCGACGACGGACTGTGGTACCGGGCCTGGTCGCTGCGGGTGCACGTCTTCCGGACCTGGGCGGACGCGGCGACCCGCGGCGCCGCCGTACTTGGGCCGGACACCCCCGCCGGGGACCGGCTGCAGTTGATGGGCGAGTTCTTCGGGCTGGTCTGCCGGGACGTCGAGCGGATCACCGCCGAGTGGCAGGCGTTCCTGTCCACCCGTGGTCTGCCGCCGCAGCCTGATTCGCGCACCGCCGTCGCGGAGCCGGTCCGGTGACCGGCGTGCCGGTCCGGCTCGGTGCCGGCCTCACCCGACGGGCGGTCGGCACCGGCCTGCTCGGCGGTATCGTGGCGCTGGTGACCACCGGCTGCACCGATTCGAGCGTCGAGTCGAGCACCGAGTCGAGCGTCGAGACCGGGTACCGGGTGCTGGTCTACAGCCGCACCACCGGGTACCGGCACGATTCCATCCCGGCCGGCGTCGCGACCGTCGGCGAACTCGGCGCGGAGCACGGCTTCACCGTCGACGCCACCGAGGACCCGGCCGTCTTCACCCCGGACAACCTGAGCCGGTACGCCGCCGTCGTCTTCCTCAACACCACCGGCGACGTGCTCGACGCCGCCGGCCGGGCCGCGTTCGAGGGCTACATCAACGGCGGCGGCGGATTCGTCGGGGTGCACGCGGCCGCCGACACCGAACACAACTGGCCGTTCTACGGCGAACTTGTCGGTGCGTACTTCGCCCAGCACCCGCCGGTGCAGCCGGCCACCGTCGAGGTCGTCGACCGGACCCACCCGGCCACCGCACACCTGCCGACCCGCTGGAAGCGCACCGACGAGTGGTACGACTACCGGACCCGGCCGACCGACGCCCGGATCCTCGCGGTGCTCGACGAGACCAGCTACACCGGCGGGCAGATGGGGCGGCCGCACCCGCACGCCTGGTGCCGGACGTACGCCGGCGGCCGCACCTTCTACACCGGCGGCGGCCACACCGTCGAGGCGTACGCCGAACCGGCGTTCCGCACCCACCTGCTCGGCGCGATCCGCTGGGCCGCCGGCCGGTCGGCCGACGACGCCGACCGGGACGCCACAGGGTGACGGCCGGGCTCCGGGCTCATCCGGACGGTCAGCGCTGACCTCCGAAGGTCGGTAACTATCCAAGATCTGATTGAACACGGAGTGTGACGTAGCGCACGCTGCAGACCGGTCCGAGTCCGGCTGCAGCAGCCTCCGAGGAGGAGCGCGTGTCAGAGCCAGTCCGTGGAGATCTCCCCGTCGTCCGTACCGTCCTGACCAGTCTTGCCGCGTCGGCCGCTCAGCGCGCCGCAGCCGAACTGCCCCGCGACGCCCGGCTGGTGCACCGCCGTGACGAACGCGAGGAACTCCTCGCCGGCCGGTTCGTCGACAGCCGCACCGGGCTGACCCCGGCCCGCAGAGTCGGCCCGTTCCGCACCCCCGGCGGAGTCGACGTCTGGTACGAAACGTTCGTCGCCGCCCGCCGGCTCCAGGTCCGCGAGGCCGGCGCCGCCGCGCCCGCGTTCGTGGTCACCCAGGCCCGGCCGCCGACCGTGCAACGTACCGGCACCGTCGTCGACATCGAAGCCGGCACCGTCTGGATCCGCGGCGACCTGTTCGGCGGGCTGCCCGCCGACGCGTACGCCGGGCTGCTCGTCACCGGTGGGACGCTGACACTGGGCACCGCGACGGTATCGGGCGACGTCGTCGAGGTGCCCGCGCCGCTGAGCGCCGTACTGCGACTCGACCCGGCGCCCGACCCGCCGCCGGCCGGCGGCGTCGGCGGCTGCCACAGCGCCGGGACCGCCAGCACACTGCCCACCTCGGTGACCTTCCGCTTCAAGTCCGGCGCGGTCGAGATCGTCGGCGACCCCGGGGCGGCCAAGGCCTGGGGGCAACAGTTCCGGTTCGGCCCGGCCACCGGGGACTGGACGTTCGTCGAACAACTCTGGACGCTGGTGCTCGGCTACACCGCCGAACCGACCACGGTGGACGCAACCCCGGTCGGTGCCGACCCGGCCGGCAACCCGTTGATCGACTTCACCGGCATCGGCGCCGTCCGCGACGCCGGGCTCGGCCTGCCGGTCGTCGTCGTCACCGACCCGGCGATTCTCGGCGAAGCGTCGACCGCGGCGACCTGGCTGCTGCGGGTCACCGGCCTGGCCGCCCGCTGGTACGCCCCGGACCTGCGGGAACACCCGCTGGAGAGCGCGTGGATGGTGATCGGTGCGTCCGCCGCGACGGTACTCGCCGACCCGGTCACCCCGCTGGCGCCGCCGGTCGCCCATGGCATCCAGTTATGGGCGATCGCCGGCGGGGGCGGGAACCGGCTGCCGTGGCGGCAGACCTACGACGAACCGTTCCGGCTGTACTACCGGTGCCACGCCGTCGACGGCGAGCATCTGATGGTCACCGGCCGCAGCGAGGTGGCCCTGGACCGGCCGGTGACCACCGCCGGGCAGCCGGTGCCCACCCCGGGTGGTGCCGGCGCTCTGCTGCTGCACCGCCGCGACGGCGAGATCACCGTGCTGCTCGGCGCGGCGGTCCCGGTCGATGCCCGCAGCCACCACCAGTTCGCACTGCGCAACGCGCTGCTGTGGACCACCGTCCCGGCGTTCGTCTACGTCCGGGGCACCCTCGCCGGGTCGGCCGGGCCGACTGCCGACGGACCGCTGCCGGTCGACAACGGCACCGCCCAACTGGCGTTCGGGCTGCACGCCTGGGCGCCGACGCTGCCCGATCCGTACGTGTCCAATGGCGCCCTCGACCGGCCCCGGATCGGCCGGGAACCGCCACCGGCGGCGCTGGTCTGCCGGATCGTCTGGACCGCGCCGGCCGACGTGCGGGTCGAGTTCGACGGCCAGCTCGGGCCGGCGGTGGCGGTCACCGGCCGTCCGGCGTCACCGGGCACACCGCAGCCGCCGCCGAAGTCGTCCGGACCCGACATCGGGTTCAGCCAGGTCGAGCAGGGCCGCATCGGGCTGGACAAGAAGACCGACGCGCAGTGGGACTCCGCCCGCCGGCTGGAGCTGGAACTGCGCGGCCAGCGGATCCAGGCCGCCGCCCGGTCCGACGCCACGTCCACCTCGATGGTCGACGGCTACCTGTCCGAGGTGGTCGGCCAGCCGCCGAACCTGCTGCTGCTGGACGTCTCCACCAACCAGGACCTGCTCGGCGTCGGGCTCGGCGTCGGCCCGAACCACCCGGACACCGAGTACGCCGTTGCCGGGCTGGCCACCCGGGCCGAGGTCGGCGCGCTGCGGGTGACGGCGCTGCCGCAGGTGCAGTGGGAACCGGTGCGCACCCTCGACACCGACCAGGACATCATCACCCTCGGCTGGTTTCCCACCCCGCTCGCCTCGGCCACCGACGGCGGCGCCACCTCACTCGGTGCCCGGTCCCAGCGGCTCGTCCCGGTGGTGCCCGCCGACGCCGTGGCCGGCACCCTTGACGCGTTCGGCGACGGCACCCCGG
>Ga0207773_100237_pt1 | contig 36145 bp, 36 predicted proteins | sample TtaePargueraPR_2_FD_187281 | JGI IMG/M metagenome (GOLD analysis project Ga0207773, IMG submission 187281) | Aerobic enrichment media microbial communities from Bioluminiscent Bay, La Parguera, Puerto Rico - Tt and M1 (3) (SPAdes) | ecosystem: Environmental > Aquatic > Marine > Unclassified ...
CCCGCATCCTGGAAGCCGCGCTCGATACCGAAAGTGTCGCGCAGCACGTCAAGCCCGTGCCGATCTGGACGACAGACCAGAATCTCGGAAATCCGGTCGTCGTTCATCAAGAGTGGAATATAGGCGCGCGCCGCCCACCAGCCGGCACCGATTATGGCCAGTTTCAAATCCTTACCCCCATCAGGACAATGCGAACAGTATAGCACGATCTGATCGAGCATTGGCAGAGACGGGGGGTATGGTCCCGGCTTTGCGGCATAGCGATGTGCCAAACTCGCAACGTCTTTGAACTAATGCTGCAGAACGGAGTGAGTTGAGCGGCATACTAGTCAATCGCTTGAGAAGCAGAGAACGTTGGACGCCAGTCCCTCTACCTCCGCCAATTCTACCTCTTAGGCCGCGTCGCCCTCAGCCGGTGCCCCTGTAGATCGCTCTACCCATGCCGGGATATGGGCCGAAGGCGCCAGCGTCGGTCGGCTGCTTTAAGGGGTCTGCGACGGTCTGACTGACACTGACGACGTTCCCGAGGCGCCGGCCGACCCGGTCACCCGGCCGGGCGATGTCTGGACCCTCGGCCGCCATCGCCTGGTCTGCGGCGATGCCACGGACAGGGCGGCGGTGGAGCGCTGTCTCGACGGGGTGCTGCCGCATCTGATGGTCACCGACCCGCCCTATGGTGTGGCCTACGACCCAGGCTGGCGGAACCGGGCCGGGGTGTCGCGGACCCGGCGGACGGGGGCGGTGCGCAATGACGACCGGGCCGACTGGCGCGAGGCCTGAGACCTGTTCCCCGGCGACGTCGCTTATGTCTGGCACGGCGCCCTGCATGCCACCACCGTGGCCGAGAGCCTGCTGGCCTCGGGCTTCGTCATCCGGGCCCAGATCGTCTGGGCGAAGGAGCGGCTGGTGCTCGGCCGTGGGGACTATCACTGGCAGCACGAGCCTTGCTGGTACGCGGTCCGCGGCAAGAGCCACTGGGCGGGCGACCGCAGGCAGACCACGGTGTGGAAACTGAGCGCCCGCGACCAGGACGCGGCGACGGTGCACGGGACCCAGAAGCCGGTGGCGGCCATGCGCCGGCCGATCGAGAACAACTCCGCACCTGGCCAGGCGGTCTACGAGCCCTTCTCGGGATCCGGCACCACCCTCATCGCAGGGGAGATGTCCGGGCGTCCGGTCCACGCCATCGAGCTCGAACCCGCCTATTGCGATGTCGCCATCGAGCGCTGGCAGACCTTCACCGGCAAGGCGGCCGTGGACGGACAGGGCAGGCGCTTCGCGGTCCGCAAGGCTGGGGGCGAAACCTGATGGCCCGGCCGCCGCATATCCCGGAGCCGGGCGAGCGCCGCCAGGTCGAGGCCATGGCCGCCTATGGCATCCCCGAGGTCGACATCGCCCGGGTCATCGGCATCGACCCCAAGACCCTGCGCAAGCACTACCGGGACGAACTCGACACCGGCCACGTGAAGGCCAATGCCCGGGTCGCCGAGGTGCTGTTCAAGAAGGCGACCGGCGACGGCCCGCAATCGGTCACCGCCGCCATCTTCTGGCTGAAGACCCGGGCCGGCTGGCGGGAGGCAAGGCCGCTCGAGGACGAGACCGCACCGACCAGCCTGCTGGTGCGCTGGATGACCGCGGACGAGAGCAAGGCCATCGCCGCCCCCTCCCGCGACGGGCCACCGCTGATCGAGGCGAAGACCGATGACTGACGGCACCGCCACCGATCTCGGCCACGCGAGGCAGGTCGAGACCATGGCCGGCTACGGCTTCACCTCCAAGGCCATCGCCATCGCGCTCGACACCGACACCGCCTTCCTGGAGCGGACCTATCGCCGCGAGCTGGCCCAGGGGGCGATCAAGGCCAATGCCAGGGTGGTGGAGAGCCTCTACCGCAAGGCCACCGGCGACGATCCCAAATCGGTGACGGCCGCCATCTTCTGGCTCAAGGCGCGGGCCGGCTGGCAGGAGACGCGGCCGCAGCCGACCGGCGACGGCTACAGCCTGGCCACCATCCTCAGCCAGCTTGCCGACGAGGGGCTGATCCCGCCTGGGATCGACGGCACGGCCACGGAAACCGACGACGACGGGTGAGGGAGGAGGACGGCGCCTTGAAAGTATCGCGCTTGCGATCGTGATTCTGCACGTCGCACTCTGCCGAGCGGGCACTGACTTACCAGCCTGCGGATCATCATTACAGATGGGGGTGTCCATGTCTCCGCGCGACGTGGTCGAGCGCTGGGTCGAGTTATTCAATGCCGGCGATGCGATAGGACTCGCCCGGCTCTATCATCCGGACGCGGTGAACCACCAGGTGGTCCGTGACCCGGTCGTCGGTCGCGCGGCGATCCAGCACATGTTTGCCGAAGAGTTCGCCGGAGCGGAGATGGTCTGTATCGTCGAAGCGATCCATGACGCCGGCGAGGTCGTGGCTCTCGAATGGCGGGATCCTCTTGGCCTGCGCGGCTGCGGCTTCTTCACGGTCCGCGGCGGTCTCATCGTCTTTCAGCGCGGCTACTGGGATCGTCTCGCCTTTCTGCAAATGCATGGCCTGCCGATTCCGGACAACCCCTAACCCGAACCGCAAGTGCCACCAGGGCGCTCATCGCGGGGTTTAGTCACCGATCGGTGGCGACACCGGATCGCGTTCTGGACTACGTACAAACCTCAAACGGTGGTATGCAGGTTGTACGCGCCAAGTCATTGATCGGAAACATGAATCCCGCTGTCGCCTATCTCCGCGTCTCGACCCGAAGGCAGGAGCGGTCCGGGCTCGGCATCGAGGCGCAGAAGGCGACCATCGCCCGCTTCGCCGAGGCCGAGGGGTTCGAGATTACCCAGACCTTCATCGAGGCCGAGACGGGGAAGGGGGCCGATGCCCTCGACCGGCGGCCGGTGCTGGCCGAGGCGCTGGCGGCGGCGAAGACCCTCCGCTGCCCGGTGATCGTCGCCAAGCTCGACCGGCTGTCCCGCGACGTCGCCTTCATCGCCGGGCTGATGGCGCAAAGGGTCCCGTTCATCGTCGCGGAACTCGGCATCGACGCCGACCCCTTCATGCTGCACCTCTACGCCGCCTTGGCGGAGAAGGAGCGGCGGTTGATCTCCGAGCGCACGCGGGCGGCGCTGGCCCAGCGGAAGGCGTCGGGCACCCGGCTCGGCAACCGGACCAACGCGCCGGTTGCGGCCTCGCTCGGGCGGCGGGCTCAGGCGGTTGTTGCCGATCGCTTCGCGGCCAATGTGCTGCCGGTGATCGAGAAGCTGCGTGCCGCTGGTGTTACCGACCTGCGCGGCCTCGCCGACGCGCTCAACGCCCGCGGCATCCGCACGGCGCGCGGTGGGCGCTGGCACGTCTCGAACGTGCGGAACGTGATGCGGCGGGTTTTGTAAGGGGGGAGATAGCGGGCGGGGATTGGGATTGCCGAAAGGGGAATCGCTCAGAGTTGCCGTTTCGCTCTGCTGAGGTCCCCCCTATGATTACGCAGGCTGGGTGATGCGACACTGAGCTAGCTGTCGAACTGGATGACCGAATGGCGCGACATGAACCTTCGCCACCTTGAGATCTTTCATGCGATCATGAACTCGTCCACGATGACGGAGGCGGCGCGCAAATTGAACGTCTCCCAGCCGGCCGTCAGCACCATGCTCAAGCACATGGAAAGCCAGCTCGGCATCGAGCTCTTCGAGCGGATCAGCGGTCGCCTGCACCCCACGCCCGAGGCGGAGATGCTGTTCGGCGACGTCGACGACATCTTCAAGCAGGTGGCGACGGTGCGGCGCCTGGCGACAACGCTGCGGGACGCCAGGACAGGCATGCTGACCATCGTCGCCTCGCCGACGCTCGCGCACGCGCTTTTACCAGCCGCCGTCACCCTGTTCCGCGACAGCCGGCCGAATGTCACGCTGCAGATCCGCGAGTTGCCTACCCTACAGGTGTCAGAGCGGGTCGCCCGCCGGGAAGTCGATCTGGGTGTGGTTTACGGCCTGACCGCCAATTCGGGCGGAACCCAGGCGGTGCCGGTCGGCCGCACACGCGTTGCCTGCGTCATGCATCCCGGGCATCCGCTGGCGGATCTGGAGGTCATCCGGCCGGCCGATCTCGCCGGTCATGACGTGGTATCCTACGAAGCGCACACCCCCATCGGCCAACTGATCGAGCGCTGCTTTCGCGAAACGAAGGCGAAGCTTTCGGTGAAGGTCGAGGTCTCGATCTCGCTGACCGCCTGCTTCATCGCCGATCAGGGCAGCGCGGTGGCGCTGATCGACCACATCATGCCGCTGAGTGGTGCGTTCCCGAACCTGGCGATCCGGCGCTTCGAGCCGGCCATCGAGATCGATCTCGCCGTCCTGTTCCCCAGCGACCGGCCGCGGTCGCGCCTGGCCAGCCAGTTCGCCGAGGTGATCGCCGAGGTGACGCAGGCCGGCCACCTCTCCAATCCGCCGGTAGGCTGAGCCGCCCCACCGCCCTAGGCGGCGGCCTTGCGCACGCCCTGCAAAGGCTCGCCAACCACCATGGCGCGGTAGAGATAGCGCCGCTCATCGGGCGGCACATCGCCATTGGCCTGGTGCAGCACCGTCCGGTTGTTCCAGATGATCATGTCGCCCTTGGTCCATTTGTGCCGGTACTCGAATTTCGGGTCCGTGGCGTGGGCCATCAGCTCGGCGATCAACGCGTGCGCCGCGTCGTCGTCCATGCCCTCGATATGCTCCATGCGGGCGGTGTTGAGGTATAGGCCGCGGCGTCCGCTGATCGGATCGACGGTGACGATGGGCTGCCAGGCCTCCTGCGACACCGTGCCCGGCGGCGGTGTGGCCAGCTTGCGCGGGCTGCGGCTGCTTTCGCGGATATGCAGGCACTTCAAGCCATCGATTCGCCGCTTCATCGCGTCCGGAAGCGCATCATAGGCGGCTTGCACATTGACGAACTGGGTGTCGCCGCCATGGGTCGGGATGTCGACGCCGTAGAGCGAGGTGGCGCGCGGGGGCCGCAAGTAGTTGGAATGGTCGGTGTGATACTGCTCGCCGCGAACGATGACCTTTCCGCTGACGCTGTCGGTATCGCGGTTGGAGATGTAGCCGATGATCGGATGGTCGGGCAGGCAGAACTGCTTGGCCTGCTGCTCCATCAGCTCGCCGAAATTCTCCACCGCCGCACCAAAGCTGACCGGGTCGAGTTGCTGGCCGTGGAAGACAAGGATCCCCCGCTCGTCCAGGGCGCGGTTCAGCCGGTTCTTGTCCTCGTCGCGCAACGGCTTGCCAAGGTCGACGCCCGATACCTCGCTGCCGGTGAATTCGCTAAGGTCGCGCAGCTCAATGCTCATGGTGAATTCCATCCCAGATGTGTTCTTCGCGTGTCCGGAACTCCGCGCGGATCGACCGGCCAGAAATGTCCGGCCAGAGCGGGTCAGACGCAGCATGGATTGTGCGCACCATCTGTCTCGGTGCGCCAATCGATTGACGTGAACAGCTCATAAGCCTGGGTTAAGGGCTGTCACCTGGAATCGCGCGCCCGCTTATGCTGTGGCGATCCTGCGACGACGCTCCCAGGCCTCGGGATTGACCACAAAATCGGGCTTGCGGTCCGCCAGCACTGCGAGCACCGCCTCTGCCGCGCCGATCGCCGAACGACGGCGGGATGCCCGTGTCGCCCCGGCCACGTGCGGGGAAAGTACCGCGTTTGGCGCGCCCAGCAGCGGGTCGTCGGCGCGCATCGGCTCGTGCTCGAAGACGTCGATGCCGGCCCCGGCGATAACGCCCTCGTGCAGTGCGGCGGCCAGGGCGGCGGTGTCGATCACTTCGCCGCGCGAGGTGTTGACGATGATGGCGTGGCGCTGCATCGCCTCGAGCGCCCGGCGGTCGATCAGGTGATGGGTGGCCGGCAGAAGCGGCGTGTGGACCGAGACGATATCCGCCCGGCCGAGCATGTCGTGCAGGTCTTCGACCTTCTCGATACCCGACTGCTCCAGGGCGGCGGCGTCCATGTTGGGATCATAGCCCAGCACCGTACAGCCAAAGCCGCCGCGGCAGATCCGCGCCACCGTGCGGCCGATATTGCCGCAGCCCACGAGGCCGACCGTGCGCTCCCAGAGATCGTCGAAAAGCAGCGACCAGCGACGGTCGAACTCGCCATTGACAACGAAGCCATGCACTTCGGGCACATGCCGCAACGTCGCCAGCATCAGTGCCACTGCCGCCTCCGCCACTGCCGGAGCGTTGGTGCCGCCGGTATTGGCGACGACGACTCCCCGCTCGGACGCCGCTGCGATGTCGATATTGTCGACGCCGGCCCCGTGCTTGGCGACAATACGCAGCGAGGGCGCCGCGTCCATCAACGCCGCCGTGACCTGCAGGGCGCGGACGATGACGCCCTCCGCCGCCTCGCGGATGATCACCTCGGCCGCTGATTCACCCGTCCTGCCACAGTCATGCACGATGCAGGTCTGGCGCAGCTTCTCCACTCCCGCCTCGTTGATGGGATCGGCGATGACGACGACGGGACTTGCCATGCATTACTCCTCGATAAAGGGCCCGCGGTCGGCCGGCGCTGGCCGGTCGCCGTTACATCTGCGATGGAAGCCAGAGCGCGATCGCCGGGAACAGCGCGAGCAGGACGATGAAGGCCAGCATGATGACGTAGTAGGGGATGCAGCCGGCGACGACGGTTCCCAGGCTGCGTCCGGATATGCTGTTAACCACGAACAGGTTCAGGCCAAAGGGCGGCGTCAACATGCCGAATTCGACCAGGACGACGATCAGCACGCCGAACCAGATCGGGTCGACGCCTAGACTGGCCAGCATCGGGAAGAAGATCGGCGTCATCAGCACAACCATCGCCCCACCGTCGAGCACGCAGCCGAGTACTGCGAACAGGATGACGATGAAGGCGATGAACTCGAAGGAGGTCAGCTGCAGGCTCTCAACCGATTCCGCCAGCGCCCGGCCAATGCCGGTGATCTCGATCGAGTAGGAGAACAGGATCGCCGCCATGATGATGAAGATCAGCGAGGCGCTGATGCGGATCGTACCCTCGAGTGCGTCGTAGAGCACTTTCCAGCTCAGTGCCCTGAACCCGGCGCACAGCAGCAGGGACAAGCTTGCCCCCAGCGCGGCCGCCTCCGAGGGCGTGGCGATGCCGAAATAGATGCCGCCAAGCACGACGAAGATCAGCCCGATGAACGGCAGCAGGCCAAGCAGGGAGCGCAGCGCCTGCCCCCGGTCCACGATTTCCTCGTCCCGCGGCGTGAGGGACGGGTTCAGGGTGCAGCGGATTCCGGTATAGATCATGAACAGCAGGGCCAGCAGGAGGCCAGGCACCATGCCAGCCATGAATAGCTGAGCGATCGAGAGTTCGGTCAACGTTCCGTAGATGATCAGCGTGATCGACGGCGGGATGAGGATCCCCAGCGTGCCACCGGCGGCGATAGAGCCGCAGGCCATCTTCGGATTGTAGTTGCGTGCGTCGAGCTGCGGCATGGCTACGCGGCCGATTGAGGCAGCGGTTGCGATACTGGAGCCGCTGATGGCGGCAAACAGCGCGCAACCAGCGATGTTGGTCTGCAAGAGGCCACCCGGCAGCCGGCGGACCACCACCGACAGCCCTTCGTAGAAGCGTGCGCTGATTCCACTGCGCGAGAGCAACTCCGCCATAAATACGAACAGCGGAATGGCGGCCAGGGTGATGGAATTCACCGCCCCCCACATGACGAAGCCGATGGCGTTGAGGGAGGACAGACCGTTGGTGACGACAAGCGAGATCACCGCGCCCAGGCCGATGGCGAAAGGCAGCCACATCCCGCTCAGGATCATGACCAGCAGGAAGCCACCGAAGATGGCGAATTCCATGCCCCAGCTCATTGCCGGCCACCTTCCCGCCAGACGGCGACCAGCCGCCGTGTATCACGCATGAGCTCGGCCACCAGCGCCAGGACAAGAATGCCACCGCCGACGGGGATCACCATCTGCGGTATCCACATCGGCGTCTGCAGCAGCGACAGGGAGACCACCTCCAGCCGCATCGAGCTGTCGACGAGTCGAATGCCGAACCAGATGACGAGAATCGTGTAAAACAGCGACGCTATATCGAAGCAGATACGCACCACTGCCCCTGCCTTGGCGGAGAGCCGACGGTAGATCAACTCCACTCGCAGCAGAGCGTGCCGACGCAGCCCGTAGGAGATGCCGAGAAAAGCCATCGCCACGGTCAATTGACCAACCACCTCGTCGACGATCATTAGCGACTGGTTAGCGAGGTTGCGCATCACCAGGTCGATGGCGACGATGCCGGTCATGAGCAGGATAATGCCCATGGCGAGCCATACGCTGAGCTTGGTGAGGGCGTCGGAAAACCGCTCGAATCTCGAACGGTACTCCGCAGCGGTGTAGCCTCCCTCGACCTCGGCCATCGAGACCGAGGGAGACCGATTTTCCTGGGCCATCTGGAAAATCCGGATAGGCGGCTGCCTCAGCGTCCCAGCATGTCACGGATTTCGGCGAGCGCCGCAATGCCGTCCTCGCCGACCTCCGCGGCGTAGTCCTCCCAAAGGCTCGAGGAGATCTCGCGAAGCCGCGCGAGGTCGTCGGGCCGGGCTTCGGTGACCACCATGCCGTCCTCCTCGAGGCCTGCCATCACCTCAGCTTCGCCACCGAGCAGGCCGTCCGTCATGCCCTGGCATTCCTCCTCCGAGATCTGCCGGATCGTCGCCTGGGTTTCGTCGTCCAGCGCCTCGAAGCGCGCCTGATTGACCAGCACGAACCCCTGGCTCCAGTTGATCGGCACCCGGTAGTTGTGGGACAGCAGGTCAGCCCAGATGTGGCCGCCGCCGCTACCGGCCGTGAGCACCGCGTCGACCGCCCCCTGCTGCAGGGCAGGCGGTACGTCGGAGGCCACCAGCGTGACCGGTACGCCACCCAGCGCCTCGATGATCAGCGCCTGCTCGGGCGAGGTCACGCGCACGCGCAGGCCATCCAGGTCGGAGAGTTCATCGACCTCCTGACGCGCGAAGATGGTCTGCTGCGGATAGAGGAAGGTGCACAGCACCGTCACGCCCTTTTCGGCGAAATCCTCGTCGAAATAGGGCCGTAGCAGTTCAACCGCGTCGGCGAACTCCTCACCATTCTCGTAAAGGCCAGGGATGCGCGACAGGCCAAAAATCGGCACGAAGCTGACGGCGCCGCCACCGGCCTGGCCGAACTGGATGATGTCCTCGGCCACCGCCTGCTGCACGTCATTGCCGCTGATCGGCAGGCCGCCGCCCGTAGTGTGGTGAATCTCGATCTCGCCGCCGGTCGCTTCCTCCACCCGTTCGGCGATCGCCTGCATGCGAGTGTTCTCGGTCTGCCCGGTGGCGAAGGTGTAGCTCTGCCAGGTTTCGGCGCCTGCCGTCCCACCCAGGCCCAGCATGCCCACACCGACGACTCCGGCAATCCATACGCGTGCCATTGGACGATCCTCCCATCGTTATTGTTAGCTCGTTTCAGCCGTATCGGAGATACGGATGGCGTTCAGCGTCTCATTCGTAAATGATACGCACAAATACATATCGGCCGCGGCTTCATAACCTCCACTTATGGCTCCAGAGGCTCTCTCTTGTCTTCTCAGCGCCGATCGAGCGCGGCTTCGCAGGTTTCGCGCACGAAGTCGGCCTGACGCCGTCCCTCCGCCAGCGCGAATGCCTCATCATTGCCCGCGGTGAAGAATCGCGCACCAAGGCGCACAAGGTCCGCGAGCCTTTCTGCGTCGTTTCGCACGCCAGCGATACCGAAGATCTTGCGCTCTCGACGGCAGCCATCGGCGACTTGGCGGTAGCATTCCATCATGTGGGTATCCTCGCGCCGCCCTTCGGCCGCCAGCGAGACCTTGAGGTCGTTCGAGCCGACAAGCAGGCAGTCGATACCTGGTACCGCAGCGATCTCGGAGGCGTTGGCGGCGGCCTCAGCTGTCTCGATCATCGCCACCACCATCGTGGCCTCGTCGAGTTCGGCCGCCGCCTCGCCGGCGCTGATCTTGCGATAGCCCAACATGGCTCCGACACCCGGGACTGAGCGCTGGCCGCGCGGCGGGAAGCGGCACTCCCTGGCGATGCGTCGCGCCTGTTCGGCATTGTCAACCTGCGGCACGATCACGCCCATAGCTCCGTTGTCCAGTACCCGCGCGATATATCCCGGCTCGTCCGGCACCCGAACGAAGGAGGCGACACCGGCGAGGTTCGCCGCCAGACAGATCTGCCCGGCTGACTCGATCGACATAGCGGAGTGCAGGATGTCGAGATAGATCGCGTCAAATCCGCAGCTCCGCGCCATGATTGCTACTTCCACGCCGCGCGCCATGCGCACGCTCATGCAGGTGACCACGCCGCCCGCGCGGATCTTGCGCCAGGCCGGATTCTCGAGGGTTTCCGTCATCAACAACCGCGCCCTTTGTTCAACCTGCAGTGTCTTAGTTCTCGTGGTGGGAGAACATCGGCTGCCCCGGATGGGGCATTTCGGCGCGCAGCACCGAATAGCTGTCGCCCTCGCAGATGTAGAGCCAGCTATTGTCCGGCCCGCCATAGGCGATGTTGGTGGTGTGGTGGCCGGCGCAGCTATCCACCCTGGCGATCGGCAGACCGCGCCGGTCGAACAGCCAGACCACGCCGAGCCCGGGATTGGCGACCGCGAGATTGCCCTCGGCGTCGACGGCCATACCGTCCGGTCCGCCCGCCGGCAGCCGGGCGAACAGCCCGACCTTGACAAGAACGCCGGTCGGCGACATCGGCACGTTCCACACCGCCGCCGACCTGGTTGCCGCGACGAAGATCATCCGCTCGGTGATGTCGAGGACGATGCCGTTCGGGCTCGGCACGGTGTCGAGGATCAGGGTCAGGCGGCCATCCGGTGCCATCTTGTAGACCCGCCCCGTCGGGTCGTGCAGGCCGGTCGCCCCCTGGTCGGTGAAGTAGAGGTCGCCGTCGCTGGCGAAGACCAGGTCGTTGACGCCTTTGAAGCGCTCCTTCTCCGGGCCCTGGGCGACCGGCGTCAGTGTGCCGGCGTCAGGGTCGAGCAGGAGGATCCCGTTGTGGTGGTCGGCCACGAAGATGCGGCCGTCCTTGTGGATCTTCAGCCCGTTGGGCTCGCCGTCATACTCGGCCACCAGCGTCACCTCGCGGTCGGGCGAAATCCGGAAGATGCGGCTGTTGGGGATGTCGGTGATGTAGAGATTGCCCGCGCGGTCGAAGGACGGACCCTCCAACGTCGAGCCAGTCTTGCTCAGCCGCGTGGGCACGCGCGGCCCCTTGCCGGTCTGCCGGTACTGCTCAGGCAGTGTCGCGAAGACCTCCGATTGGATGATCTTCGGCTCAGGATAGCCGTACAAGTCGTGTGCCCTCCCTTGGGCGCGATTCACTGCGCCGAAACCGCTGGGCCGGCACACTTCACGCTCCATTCACTATGCCAATACTCGATCACTCACGCACCGATCGATCCAATCGAAAGAAGAAACCCACCCATAAATCAAACTTATCACCGGCCTATTGAGTGTTTCGTCATCTTGATGGATCGCCCTATGCGGCGGACCTCGCGGGGCGTTGCCCGTGGCTGTCATGGGGACTCAGGATGTCGGCAGCAGCTCGTGCGCCAACGAGCGGCGCCACCGCGACGCTATTGCATTCCCCAGCGGGCGATAGTCCGCTTCTCGAGTGCACGGAACACGACGGTCTCCATCAAGAGGCCGATCAGGATGACCATCAGCAGGCCCGCGAAGACGTTGGACATGTTGAGTTGGTTCTTCTGCTCGTAGATGTACCAGCCGAGACCACCTGAGCCGGCGGAGACGCCGAAGACCAGTTCGGCGGCAATCAGCGTTCGCCAGGCGAACGCCCAGCCGACCTTGAGCCCGGATACGATCGACGGAAGCGCGGCCGGTATCAGAATGCGCACCACATAGTTCGCGCCTCGCAGCCCGTAGTTCTGCCCGACCATTCGCAGGGTCGGGCTGACCGCACGGAAGCCCGAGAAGGCGTTGAGCGAGACCGACCAAAGGACCGAGTGCACGATCACGAAGATCATGCTGCCGATACCAAGCCCGAACCACAGTAGGGCGAGCGGCAGTAGGGCGATGGCCGGCAGAGGGTTGAACATGGATGTCAGCATCGTCAATAGGTCACGGCCTATTTGCGTGGTCACAGCCAATGTGGTTATGACCGCCGCCAAGGCGATGCCGACAGCATAGCCCATGAGCAAGACTTCCAGGGTCGTCCACGCCCTGCCCAGCAGAATACCATTGGCGAGATCGGCCCAAAACTCCGACATGACTGAGGTCAGGCGAGGGAACATCAGCCGGTTGGCGAGGCCGATGGCGTATACCTCCCAGATCACCGCGAGGATGATCAAGATGACCGCGCCACGGACGATGCCGTTTGCCCACAAGCGCTCTACCAGCGTGAGGCGCCGCGCAATATCGCCGTCGGTACCGACAGGAGGGCTCTCGATCTCGTATTCTGGCCGGATCGGTGGAACCGGCAGAACGCCGTGCGGCGAGGCACTCATGTCGACGACTCCTGTCCATCAGTTGCCGATGGTCGGTCGTGGAACAGCATCTGGCTGATCCGCCTGTTGAGATCCTGAAAGGCGCTGCCGCCCAGGCTGTCATGGGCGAATGTGTGCGCATTCAACTCCGCGCGGACGCGGCCCGGATGCGGTGTCATCACCAGGATGCGGGAGCCGAGGATGATCGCCTCCTCGATGGAATGGGTGACGAAGAGGATCGTCATCCGAAGCTCGTCCCAAAGCTCCAGCAGTTCATCCTGCATTCGGCGTCGGGTCAGCGCGTCCAGCGATGCGAATGGTTCGTCCATCAGCAAGATCTTAGGTGACATTGCCATGGCACGAGCGATGGCGACCCGCTGCTTCATGCCTCCGGAAAGCGTGTGCGGAAAGGCGTCGCGGAACTTGGTCAGCCCGACCTTCTCGATGAACAAACGGGCACGTTCGCGTCCTTCCCGCCTAGAAATCTTGCCGGCGCGCTGAATTGGGAACAGCACGTTCTGCTCCACCGACTTCCATGGGAGCAATTGGTCGAATTCCTGGAACACCATCATGCGATCGGGGCCGGGACCGCGGATCGGCCGGCCGCCCAGCGAGATGGTTCCACCGACCGGCGGTACGAAGCCCCCCACCGCCTTCAGCAGGGTCGACTTGCCGCAACCCGAGGGTCCCAAGAGGACGAAGCGGTCGGATCCGAAGACATCGAAGCTGACCTTGTCGACGGCGGTGATGATCGCGTCGGAAGTCCTGTATTGAATGGTTACGTCCGCGACGTTCAGCAGGGCATTCGCGGGCGCTTCGGAAGCCCTGCCTAGCATTTCGGAATCATTCTCGATCGCGCCATCCCCGGCCATCGCGTTATGGCCGGGGATGCGCTCCAGGGAAGGTGCGGACGGCATGTCAGCTCCGTTCCTCCGGCCGGGTCACAGTCATCAGCTGCCAGGCATGCCGTGGGCGACGTCAAAAAACAGGTCGCGCCAGCTCTCCGGTTCGCGGTCGATCGACCCAATGCTGTGCATGAAGTCGACGTAGGTGAAGGTATTACGCGGTGTCAGTTCGTAGATCATTCCCGGGTGGGAGATGATCTCGTGAATTTCCTCCACCGAGGCGTCCTCGCCGGACACCTCGAGATAGATCTCCGCTGCCCGCATGGCATCGGAATTGATCAAGTCGATCGCCTCGCCCATCGCCTGCATGATCACGTCGATCATTTCGGCGTTCTCGTTGAAATAGGTCTCCGTGGTGTAGAGGATGCCGTTGGACACCGGCCCGCCAAAGATCTGGTAGTTGGTCAGGACCGAACGCATCCCCGGCTCCTCCAACTCCTGGAAGATGTAGGGCGGCGCGCCGAAATGGGCGGTGATCTCGCTGCCGGGCGACAGCAGGGCGGCCATCGCGTCTGGATGCGAGAGCGAGACGGTCAGATGGTCGAGTTCGTCGTAGGCGCCGAGCTGCTCCTGCGCCGCCATCTGAAGCATGATCGCCTGCGCCGAGGAACGCACGGCCGGAACGGCGATGCGGTCGTTCTCGCCGAAATCGCCGAGTGACTGCACATTTTCGTTCCGGGTCACCAGATAGAGAGGCGCGGCGCCGTAGGATGTGACGCCACGGATCGGCAGCACGTCCTGGGCGCGGTCCCAGAGGATTGCGAAGCTTGGCAGACCGGTGGCGGCGAAATCGAGCCGTCCCGCCAGTAGCGCGTCGTTCATCGGCGTGCCGCCGCCGAAACGGGTCCATTCCACGGTCACGGTGCCAAGACCGGCTTCCTCGCCGATCTGCTCGATGAGCTGCTCGTGCTCCATGACGATGAAAGTCAGATAGGTCAGGCCCCGCTGTTGGGCAATACGCACGGTTTCGTCGGCTTGCGCCGCCTGAATACTCCCGCCGGTGAGCGCGGCGGCAACGCCTAGGGCGCCCACATTCCTCATGACAATTCGACTGATCGGCATTGGTCCCTCCCATTCCCACTTTGGTGCCATCGTCCGCAACCGGGCCGGTAAGGCCCGCCTGCGCGTGGTCAAGCTGCCTGCCTCGTCAGGGGCATGGACAGTGAACGATGTCGGCGGTTTGTCGCCGGGGATTGATCTCCCCTGATGATCGGCGACGGGCAGGATAGAGCAAGAAAAATCTACGCTGATGTTATCAGACGACACATATGTATTTTGTGCTCACCGCGATTGAGGTGCCGCGAACCGATTGGAACCCGGTTCGGACATGGAGCAGGGCGGCGTCAATCGAGGGGGTCGGTGAAGGGGCGGGCGTCGGTCAGGTTGTCCTTGATTGCGTCCTTCATCAGGTCAAACCAGTGTTCCTGGAACTGGGTGACGTTGGCCTCGATACTGGCGATGGCTATGGCCAACGGGTGGTCGTTCACCAGATCGGGCAGGACCATCGCCACCGCGCCGCCTCCGGGAACGATCCCCCCATTGGAGACGACGTAACCCCGGCTGCGTCCTTCGTTCACGCGAGCCATCAGGTCGGGCAGCTTCACCAGATTCTCTCCGCGCCCCTTCTCACTGTTGATCCGGCGGATCAGCCGACCAATGGTTGCGTCGTCGAAGGTCGATAGCAGCGCTAGGCCGACCGCCGAGGTGGCGAAGGGGCGGAGGCGGCCGGCGATGTCGTGGAGACGGATCGGACCGGTGGCCTCGATGACATGGATGTAACGAACGTTCAGGCCGTTCTCGATGCCGAGGATTATGGTCTCCCCGGTGGCGCGGCTGAGGTCCTCCATCAGCCGCAGGATGCGGCCTTGGCGGAACAGGTGCTGGCCGATCCAACTGGTGATCAGCGGCAGGCGCGCGGAGGGCTGATAGCTGCGCTGCCGCGTATCGTAGTGCAGATAGCCAAGCGCTGCCATGGTGCGCATCAGTGCGGAGGTGCTCGACTGCGGGAACCCCAGGGTCTCCGCAACCTCGATGACGGTGAGCTCGCGCCGTTCCTTGGCGAAGAGCTCGAGAACCTCGAACACCCGCCGCGCAGATTTCACGCCTTCCTCCGACATGGGTCCTCCTCGGTTCTCGGCGATTCAGATATTCCCGGACCGGACGCGGGCAGCTTTGGGGCGATTGGCAAGTGCTGTCAAAATCTATTTCTGCGATGTTCCGCCTGACATGTAATTTTAGATTTCGATCCACCGCGTTTGAGCGCACCATTCGCCGCCATCGGTCCCGGGCTGTCCAGGCTGATCGGACGCCCGGTCGCGACCGGCAAGAACCAACAGAATCAATATGGGATGGGCCCAAATGAGTATGCAGATCCGTCCACTGTCCGAGCATACGGGCTCGGAGATCACCGGTCTGGATATCCGGACGGTCTTCGACGACGAGCCGATGAAGGAACGACTGCGCCGCGAGTTCGCCGAGCGCAATATCCTGGTGTTCCGGGATCAGGATCTCGATCCGACGGCCTTCCAGACGGCGGGCGAGATTTTTGGCGAAACCATGCCGCAGCAGGTCGAGCGCTTCACGCTGAAGGACCATCCGCTGGTCGGCTTCGTGTCCAGCGAGGACACCGACAAACCCGGCGGCAAGCGCCTGGTGCGCGGCGAGCAGTACCACACCGACCACTCCAACTTCCCGGTGCCGCCGAAGGCCACCATCCTCTACGGCGTGACCATCCCGAGCCAGGGCGGCGACACGCAGTTCGTCAACACCCATGCCGCCTATGACGACCTGCCCGACGAAATGAAGCAGCAGATCGATCCGTTGAAGGTGCTGCACATCTATCTGAGCTCCCGCAGTCCTCGCCGGAAGGCGGAACTGACAGAGGAGGAGCGCAAGCGCATTCCCGAGGCGTGGCAGCCGCTGGTCCTCGAGCACCCGGAAAATCACCGCAAGGCGCTCTACCTCAATACCGCGCACATGGAGCGCATCGAGGGTCTCGGCGAGGAAGAGGGCTTCGAACTCATCAACCGGCTTATGGCGCACGTCACCCAGCCGAAATTCGAGTACCGCCACAAATGGCGCAAGGGCGATTTCGTCATCTGGGACAACCGCAGCGTCCTGCACCAGGCCAACGCGGACTATGACGAGCCGCGCTTCCTCTACCGGCTGATGCTCAAGGGCGTTCCTCTCAGCTCCCCTCGCGCCGTCGCCGCCTGACAGAGACCGACATCGATGGACACGAAAACGTCGCGCCCGGTGACGGTGGCGTGCATGGACGTCTTCGCGCCGCCGGTTCGCGAGGCGATCGGGCGGGTGACGCCGGACGGCTATACGGTGCGCTTCGCCGAGACCTATGACGAGTCGGAGCAATTCGCGCTCGCCCGCGACGCCGACATCCTGCTGGTCGGCGGCGCGCGCATTCCCGGGCAGATGCTTGATCAGGCGCCGCGCGTCCGCATGATCCAGAAATGGGGCATCGGCGTCGACAAGATCGACCTCGACAAGGCCCGCGCCAATGGCATCGTCGTGGCGATCACCGGCGGCGCCAACGCCGTGCCGGTGGCCGAACTGGCGGTCGGGCTGATGCTCTCGGTCTACCGCCGCATCCCCTTCGCCGACCGCAACCTGCGCCAGGGCGTCTGGCTGAAGACCGAAATGCGCAGCTGGTGCTACCAGATCGACGGCAAGACTATCGGGCTGTTCGGCTTCGGGGCGATCGCCCGCATGGTGGCGCACCGCCTGCGCGGCTTCGACTGCCGGATCGTCTACACCGACCCGGTGCGCGCCGACCGGCCGACGGAGAAGGCGCTGAACGCGCAGTTCCTGCCGTTCGAGGAGTTGCTGGCAGAGTCCGACATCCTGTCAGTCCACACGCCGCTCACGCCGTCGACCCGCAACGCCATCGACGCCGCGGCGCTCGCGCGCATGAAGCCGGGGGCGATCATCGTCAACACGGCCCGCGGCGGCATCATCGACGAGGCGGCGCTGCTCGCTGCGATCGAGAGCGGGCAGCTTGCCGGCGCCGGCCTCGACGCCTTCGCCACCGAGCCGCTGCCGGCCGACAGCCCGCTGCTGGGCAACGACCGCATCGTCGTCACGCCGCATGCCGGTGGCGGCGTGCTGGACAATGTCGAGAACGTCGCGCGCCACGCCTTCGCCAACATGGCCAAGTTCATGAACGGCGAGCCGCAGTCGCCCGCCGACCGGATGGTCGACGCCCCGTCCCCCGCCACGACAGATGGCTGAGACGCCACGCTGGTCGCCACTGGTCGACTCCCACGCCCATGTGTTCACGCCCGACCTGCCCCGGGTGGCGGGCGCGACGCACAGGCCCGAACGCGCCTTCACCGTCGAGGACTACCTGGCGCTGCTCGACCGGCACGACGTGCCCTTCGGCGTGCTGACGGCGCCGAGCTTTCTGGGCACCTATAACGACTACACCCGCGCGGCGGTGCGCGGCCGGTCGCGGCTGCGCGGCACGGCCATCATTGAGCCGGAGACCGATCCAACGGTCCTGGCGGCGATGGCGGAGGACGGCATCGTCGGCATCCGCTACTCCCTGCGCCGCTATCCCGACGTCCCGGATTTCACCGATCCCGTCTATCGCCGCCTGCTGCACCGGATCATGGATTTGGGCTGGCACCTCCATCTCTACGCGGAGCCGGAACGCATGGCCGCGCTGGTGCCGCAGCTGACGGAAACCGGCGTGACCCTGGTGCTGGATCATTTCGGCAATCCCGACGGCGGCAAGGGCGAGGCGTGTCCGGCCTTTCAGGCCATCCTGCGGGCCATCGACACCGGCCGCACCTGGGTCAAGCTGTCGGCGCCCTATCGCCTGACCGGCCATGATCCCGAGGCGCTGGCCCGGCGCCTGCTGGCGGCCGCTGGACCCGAGCGCCTGGTCTGGGCCAGCGACTGGCCGTGGACCGCGCACGAGAACCAGTTCACCTACCGCGACTGCATCGACTGGATGGCGCGCTGGATCCCCGACCGGGCCACCCGCGACGCCATCGACCGGGCGTCGCTCAAGCTGTTCGGCTTTGCCGCCTAGGCGGCGCCGGACGCATTCACACTTCAGGAGAGGTCTTCGATGTTGCACAACGCGCTCAAACAGCGGCTTGCCGCGGACGAGGTCGCCATCTCGATGCAGGTCCGCCTGGTGGAGAGCGTGGAGATCGCCCACATCGCCAAGGCCGCGGGGTTCGACTGCTTCTACATCGACCTCGAGCATTGCGCGATGTCGCTGCGCACGGTGAGCCAGATCTGCGTCTCCGCCATCGCCGGCGGGATCGCCCCGATGGTCCGCACCGGCAATCTGTCGCACGACAATGTCGGCCGTCTATTGGACATCGGCGCGCTCGGCATCATCGCGCCGCACATCCGTACCGCCGATGACGCGCGCAAACTGGTCGACGCCTGCCGCTTCCCGCCCTCGGGCAGCCGATCCGTCTCCGTCGGCTTGCCGCATTTCCTGCATCGTCCTGTCCCGCCGTTGGACGCACGGCGAATGCTGGATGACGCGACCCTTGTCTGCGTCATGATCGAGAGCCTCGACGCGCTGGAGAACGTTGACGCCATCGCCGCGGTCGACGGGCTCGACCTTATGCTGGTGGGCACCAATGACCTCACCGCGGAAATGGGCATTGGGCGAGAATTCGATCACCCGCGAGTCGAGGCGGCCTACGAGCGGATTTTGGCTGCCGGCAAGGCCCACGGCGTGCATGTTGGCATCGGCGGCCTGTCCGGCCGGTCCGACCTTGTAAACAAGTATGTCGGGCGAGGCGCGCGGTTCATCTCCTCGGGAAGCGATCTTCAGTTCCTTGCCACTGCCGCAGCGGCCAAAGTGGAAGCATTACGTGCCGGTAGCTGAATGGTAGAAGTGGAGAGGAATGACTTGTAGGCGAAGTGCTGAACAGCGGCGCTCAACCGAGTATCCGCCGACGCAGTAGACCTTTCACAGTCAGACAAGCGTCTGGCAACATGACGAAATCTAAGTCGACGATGGCCGAATTTTCGTACTAAGGAACTGCGAGCCGATGACTCCCTATCGACGTTATCCAAGCGGAGAACGTTGGACTGCAGGCCCTCTCCCTCCGCCAACTGCCGGTCGACAATTGTCTCCCTGGCCAAGCAATCACCGCTGTACGCCAGTCTCTGTGTGTCTCTGAAGGCCTATTGTCTCCGGATCTCTCTACTGCGGCTGATCTCCGAGCGCACCCGGGCGGCACTGGCCCAGCAGAAGGCATCGGGCACCAGGCCAGGCAACCGCACCAACCCGCCGGCCGCGGCGTCACTCGGGCGACGGGCGCAGGCTGTGGCGGCCGATCGATTGGCGGCCAACCTTGCTCCGCTAATCGAGAAGCTGCGGGTCGCCGGGATCACCGATCTGCGCGGTCTCGCCGACGCCCTCAACGCCCGCGGCATCCGCACGGCGCGAGGCGGGCGCTGGCACGTGTCGAACGTGCGGAACGTGATGCGGCGGGTCGGTGAGATCGCCATTAAATCGGGCTCAGCTTGACTTGATTTTTGGAGGCGGGAACAACCGACTTGGTGGAAGCTGGATGCCGGAGACGCCGAATACAGTCATCGGTGGCCATTCTCCTCGGAACTCGGAACGTCTGCCTCACATATCCGATAGAAATGCCGGGCGTTGCTTCGCAACAGGGCATCTTGCTCATGCGTCGAAAGCGCGCCGGCCACCGCGGCGAATATCTTCCAGAGAGTGGACAGGCCGACCGTCTTCCCGTCGACAGGAAAGTTTGAGGCGAACATGGCGCGCCGCGGACCAAAGGCTTCGAGCGCCTCGTGAACGAGGGGCTCAACGGTCTTACGATCGACGGACGGCAGATACATGCCGAATCCCGAGAGTTTGAGCCAGATGTTCGGCCGGGCCGCCAGAAGGCGCAGGCTGTCGCGCCATTGTCGCCGGCCATTGGCGCACGAGGCGGTGAACGGGCCGAGATGATCGAGCACGAACCGGGTATCGGGGTTGCGGTCGACGAGCGCGGAGACCGCGGCCAGCTGGTCGGCCCGCATCTGCACCTCGAAGGAGAGGTCGTGGCGCGACAGTTCCCGCACGCCCCGGTGCCAGGCGGCATCGTCGAGCAGCTCCCTCTGGACGGTGCCCTTGCGCTCGACCCAGCGGTCCAGCACCTGCCGGATGCCACGCATGTTGGGCAGCACCACGAGCGCTTCCAGTGCCTCTCCCGCCCGCGGCGACGAAAGGTCCGTATAGGCCACGATGGCCTGCGGCAGGCCACGCAAGTCGGCGTCGGCCATCGCCTGGACATGACGGGCTTCAAGAACCCCGTCGGTAGGGAACGCCTCCACATGCACCGCGGCGACAATCTCCACGTCCTGCGCGTCGGCGCGCAGGTCGGGCAGCAGATAGTCGCCTGTCATGGCCGATTTCCCCGGTCCGCGGGCCTGCCGGCGCGGATAGAGGCCGGTGGCGAGATCCCACAGATGGATATGGGGATCGACCACCTGCAACGGGCCGGGCGCTTGGGTCATCGACGGGCCGCGCGACATGGCGTTCCTCAGCCGCCGAAGGGTTCCGCATGCGGCACGAGCTGCAGCAGAAGCTCGTCGATCTCGCCCTGGGTGACGGGATCGGGCCGCTCCGTGGGCCCGCGCACGTGGGCGTTGCGGATGACGCCCCGGCGCACGAGCATCTGCTTGTGCAGATGATGCTGGGTGTCGTGGCCCTGGTTGGTCAGCCGGTTGACGGCCATGATGCGCTCGTCGAAAAGCCTGCGGGCGCCCTTCTCGTCGCCGTTCTGGAAGAGGTTCCACACCTCGACGAAGGTTTTCGGCTGGCTGCAATAGGGCATGGTGCCCTGCGCGCCGCGCCGCATCTCCTCGATGAAATAGGTGCCGCCGGCGCCGCCGAAGATGATCAGCTGGTCGGCGGCGGCGGCGACCATCGCCTCGACCTTTGCGGTCAGCGGAAAGGTCTCGACCTTGATATAGCGGACCGTGGGGCATTCCCTCGCAATGGCGAGCGCCAGGGCCGGCGACACGGGGGCCATCGGCACGTCCTGGAGAATGACCGGGATGCCCACCGCGCGCGAGATGTCGCGGTAGTGCGCGGTTATCGCGTTCGCGGCCACAGGCATGAAATTGGGCGGCATCAGCATGACCGCGTCGGCACCCGCCTCCTCGGCGGCACGGCTGAACTGGATGGCCGTCGCGGTGCCCGGCGCGCCCGTGCTGATGACGACCGGAACGCGTCCGCGCACCGTCTTCACCACGCAACGCACCACCTGCGCCCGTTCCGCCTCGTTGAGCTTGAACATCTCGGAGCCGTTGGCCACGCCGAGCCCGTGGACGCCTCCGGCGATGTTGAACTCGATCAGGTTCTTCAGGCTCTTCTCGTCGATCTCGCCTTGCTCGTCGAAAGGCGTCACGAGGATCGGGACGATGCCCCGTACGGATGGGGTGCTCATGGCGGCTCCTAGGGCTGTCGATGGTCGCGGGCGTGTTCAGTCAAGATGGAACACCTCCTCGAGCGGAACACGTCGTGGCCTGCCCTCCTCGTCGCATTCCATGTAGGGCTCCATCGTCTTCCACCAGCGCCGGGTCAGGTCGCTCGGCGGAGCGTTCAGGCGGTCGTCCGCCTCCTGCGTCTCCAGATAGGCGAACAGAAGCAGACCGTGACGATAGATCGAGTAGTTGCGTGTACCGCGCGCGCGCATCTGGGCGACGAGCTCCGGCCAGATCTCGTCGTGCCGCTGCTTGTAGGCCGCCTCGCAGCCCGGCTTCAGCTTCATGGCGAAGGCGACGCGCTTCATGAGGGATTCCGTGCAGCTCTGGGCCAGGCGGTTCGGCTCACCGTTCCACCAGATTGTCGTCGATGTAGTCCCAGTTGATGTCGAAGCCGATCCCCGGCGCCTGCGGCAGGGTGATGTGGCCGTCCGGCTCGACGACATCGCAGACCGTGTTGAGGTGCGGCGGGACCTTGTCGTTGTCGAGGCCGGGGGCGAGAAGCCCTTTCTCGTAATACTCGCTGGTGTCCTCGTGGGTGGCGCCCATGACGTGCAGATTGCCCCAGGCCGCCATGTGCAGCTCGCAGCGCAGACCATATGCTTCGGCGACGATGCAGGTCTTGCGGGCGCCCGTGATGCCGCCGCGATGCACGTCGATGCGGGTCATGTCGGAGGCGCGTCGCAAGATCCAGTCGGCGCGGGTGAAGACGCCGCCCGCCGCGATCTCGGGCGACAGGATCGGAATCGTCAGTTCCTGACACAGGCGGATATAGGTCTCCGGCCGCGTCTCGGGCATGGGATGCTCGTACCAGTAGAAATCCAGCCTCTCGAGCTCGCGGCCGACCTTGAGCGCCTCCTCCATGGTCATGTAGGTGCCCCAAGGATCGAACATCAGGACATAGTCCGGACCTACCGCCTCGCGCACGGCGCGACAGGTCTCGATGTCGGCCTTGATGTTGGACGGTCTCCCCGGCGTCGGTTGCCGGGTCGCGGGATCCCAGAAATAGTGCGGATGAATCTTGTAGGCGAGGTAGCCCTGATTCTTGCATGCGAGCGCGTGCTCGGCATAGTCGCGCGGCTGGCCCATGTTCTTGTGCGAGGATGCATAGGCCTTCACGCGGTCGCGGGCGCCGCCCATCAGCTTGTAGACGGGCTGGCCGAAATAGCGGCCCGCCAAATCCCACAGGCAGTTGTCAATCACGCTGGCAATATTTTCGGGGATGTTCGCGGCGACCCAGAAATACTTCCAGATCAGTTCGCGGTCGAGCGGGTCCATGCCGATCAGCAGCTTGCGCACGCGCCGCGCGATGATGTCCATTTCGGTGCGTGTGAGACCGGCCAGGCCGGCCAGGCCTTCGCGCATGCCACCGCCGATATAGTGCCCCGAGACGCCCTCGTCCGTCTCGATCGTCAAGACACTCTGCACATGCTCGTGGTCGGGGAGCGGAGCGCCGTGATCCCGGTCCCAGCTGTCCGACCGCGTGCGAAAGAGCTTCACCTTGATGTCCGTGATCTTCACCGCGCTACCTCCCAATCAGGATGTCGCCCATCCACCGGCCCTGGCGGCATCCTTCCGCGGCTGGCTTCGGCGCCGGTTCTGCTGACGAACCACCTGTCGCCACTTCACGTACATGAACTTAAGTTCAGCAAAACGCTAGGTTTGTTGGTGGAGCGCGTCAAGACCCGCCGATGCCGCACTGTCGGCGTCCGGGGTGCAACCCCTCGGTTCGGTGTCCGTAGGGTCACGTCGGGCGCGCGGCCGAAGCGCGGTCGGTCAGCGCCGAATGGTAGCGATTGCTCTCCTCGAGGGCGGCGATTCCGCTCGCCGCGTTGACCGGATCGCTGAGGTGTTCGAGGATCGGATGCGGCGTCTTGTTGCCCAGGCTGCGGGAAATCCGCAGGCTTCCAGCCGCAAGGGCGGCCAATATGCGCGACAGCCCGTCCGGCGTGACGCGCATCTGGGGTACCGACACGCTGATGGCGGTGGAGGCCGTATTGTCGCGGTCGAAGACCGGCACGGCCAGACAGAACACGCCGAGAGTGTATTCCTCGTTGTCGATCGCGAAGCCGCGAACGCGGATCGCGCGCATCTCCTCGAGCAGATCGCGCACCATCGATATCGTGTTTGGCGTATAGACGGGCAACTCCTCGCCCGGGAAACGTCGGCGCACCTCGCTCTCGTCGAGTTGCGCGAGCAGCGCCTTGCCGACGCCGGTGGCATGGGCGGACAGCCGGGATCCGACCTCTGACTGCAGACGCAGCGCATGGGAGCTGTCGACCTTCGTCAGATAGACGTTCTCATGCCCCACGAGCTTGGCGAACTGAGCCGTCTCGTTGACCTGCTCGACGATCGATTCCAGCACGTGGTGGGCGTGGTCGACGATGTCGTTGTGACGGTGATAGGCGAAGCCCGTCTCCCACGCCCTGACCCCAATCGTGTAGATGCGGGAACCGCCATCGAACTCCAGGTAGTCGCGTCGGCGCAGGAGTTCGAGCAGCGCGTGCAGGCTGCTCTTGGGGATCCGCAATTCGGCAGAAAGGCCCATGAAGGTCGCGCCGTTCGGCTTGCGGCCGACCGCTTCGAGAATGTCGAGCACGCGATCGGCCGATTTGACCGAGCGTGGGCCGGCCATGTCGCTATCGGCAGAAATGCGCGAACCTCCCGATTGGATGCGCGTCGCTTGACGCGTTCAGTGGATAAACGTACAAGTATGGAAACGATAGTTCAAGAATATGAACATCTACCGGATGGGCGATCGCGATGCAACTGCCAAGCCATCCAGATCCAGAACGCGCGCGGCCGCCGCATGGCGCTGACCGCGAGCCGATCGTGATCGTGCCGATAGCGATCGTCCGGCACGCACGCGTCCGGGCGGGTCGGTCGCATCGCCCGCGTTTCGTCTCGATCCGCCCCAATCCGCCGGAAAGAGAGCGATCCTCATGGACGCCCTGATCTGGGAAGCCCCGCGCACGATGCGCATGGGAACGATGCCGTTGCCGGAGCCGGCGGCGGACGAAGTGCTGATCGCCGTCAGCTATGCGGGGATCTGCGGATCGGAGCTTGGCGGCTATCTCGGCCACAACGCCCTGCGCGTGCCGCCCCTGGTCATGGGCCACGAATTCTCGGGCACGATCGAACGGCTGGGTTCCGAGGTCGAAGGTCCCCTGTCCGTGGGCAGCGCGGTAACCTGCAATCCGATGATTGCCTGCGGCGAATGCGTTCACTGCCTCAACGGCCTGCCCAACCTTTGCCTGAAGCGAAGCCTGGTCGGCGCGCATCGCCCGGGGGCCTTCGCGCAGAAGGTCGTGGTGCCGGCCCGCATCGTCCATGAGCTGCCGCCACCGATGGCGCTGCGGGACGGCGCGTTCGTGGAGCCGGTGGCCGTCGCCGTGCGGATCGTGAAACTCGCGGGCCCGCTTGAGGCACGCACAGTGCTGGTCATAGGTGCCGGGCCGATCGGCCTGCTCGCGGTCCAGCTGCTCAAGGACTCCGGCGCCGGCCGGATCCTTTGCACCGACATCGATGCCGAGAGGCTGGCCATGGCGGTTTCCTGCGGTGCCGAGCCGGTCGACGTCAGCGAAGTGGATCTGCCGACGGCCATCGCCGGCATCACCGACGGGATCGGCGTGGAGGTCTGCATCGACGCGGTCGGCGCGGCCCAGACCCGTGCCCAGTCCGTCGCCGCGACCCGATCCGGCGGCCTCGTGGTGCAGAGCGGCCTGCACGAGGAATCGAGCCTGATGCCGGTCTCAGACGTCATTCGCCGGGAGATCACCGTGAAGGGCGCTTTCTGCTACGACGCTGAGGATTTCTCGACAGCGATCGAGGCGGTGGTGCAGGCGCGGGTGCGTTTCGACCCTTGGCTCGTGGAGGCACCGCTCGACGAGGGCGGGGCTTGGTTCGAGCGTCTGCTCGACCATCCAGGCAATGTCAGCAAGGTGCTGCTGGTGCCATGAATGCCCCCGTTCTCGATAGGACCGGCTCCGGTCGCGCCGCTTTCGAAAAGGACGCGCCCGATGACGCGGTGCTGAGCGTTCGAGGACTGAAGACGCATTTCTTCACCGAGGATGGCGTGGTGAAATCGGTCGACGGCGTCGATCTCGACCTGGCGGCCGGCAAGACGCTGGGCGTGGTCGGTGAATCGGGCTGCGGCAAGAGCGTCACGGCGCTGTCCGTGATGCGCCTGATCCAGAAGCCAGGCCGGATCGTGGCCGGCGAAATCCGCTTCAACGGCGAGGATCTGCTGGTGAAGTCGGATGCCGGGATGCGCGCCATCCGCGGCAACGAGATCGCGATGATCTTCCAGGAGCCCATGACGTCGCTCAATCCGGTCTTCACCGTCGGGTTCCAGATCGGCGAGGTCATCAAGCTACATCGAAGGCTGTCGCGCCGGGCCGTTCGGGCGAAGGCGATCGAGATGCTGCGGATGGTCGGCATCCCCGCCCCCGAATTGCGCGTCGACAACTATCCGCATGAGCTGAGCGGCGGCATGCGCCAGCGCGTCATGATCGCCATGGCGCTGAGCTGCAGTCCGAAGCTTCTGATCGCCGACGAGCCGACAACCGCGCTCGACGTCACCATCCAGGCGCAGATACTGGGCCTGCTGAAATCTCTGCAGCGAGAGCTGTCCACGGCGGTGATGCTCATCACCCACGATCTGGGCGTCATCGCCGAGGTCGCCGACGAGGTGGCGGTGATGTACTGCGGACGCGTGGTGGAACACGCGCCGGTGGAGTTGCTGTTCGAGCGTCCGGTCCATCCCTACACCAGGGGGCTGCTGCGCTCGACGCCGCGGCTCGACCTGGGGGAGGACGAAAGGCTGCGCGAAATCAAGGGCTCGGTGCCGAGTCCATACGCCGCCATGACGGGCTGCGCCTTCGCGCCACGGTGCGAGCGAGCGACGCAGCAATGCCGCAGCGAGACGCCCGAGTACCGCGAGCTTGAACCGGAGCATTGGGTGCGCTGCTGGCACGATGAGGAAATTCTGGCCGCGCATGATGGCGACAGCGGACGACAAGAGCGTTGAGGCGAGTGCGTTGGCCGAGACAGGAGTGATCGAGATTGTCAGGGGCGGTCCCGACGTCGGGGGCGGCAGCACCGTGCGCGCCAAGCCCGCACTGGTCGAGGTCGACGGGCTGACGAAGCATTTTCCGCTCAAGCGACAATCTCCATTCGCGGCACGACGCGTCGTCAGGGCCGTCGACAACCTCAGCTTCAGCATTCCGCGCGGCACGACCGTCGGGCTGGTCGGCGAGAGCGGTTGCGGCAAGTCCACGGTGGCGCGGCTCCTGCTGCGCCTCATAACGGCGACGTCCGGATCGGTGCGCTTCGACGGGCAGGAGGTATTCGCGGCCGGGCGGCGCGAGATGATTCTGCTGCGCCGCAATATGCAGATGGTGTTTCAGGATCCGTTCTCCGCCTTCAATCCGCGCATGTCGGTCGGCGACATCATCAGCGAGCCGCTGCGCGTGCACGGGATGGCCGCCCGGGCGGACAAACGGGTGCACGACCTGCTGGATCTCGTCGGCCTCAGCCGACAGCACGCGAGCCGCTACCCACACGAGTTCAGCGGCGGCCAGAGGCAAAGGATCGGTATCGCCCGCGCGCTGGCCGTCAATCCGACATTCATCGTCTGCGACGAGGCGGTGTCGGCGCTGGACGTTTCGATCCAGTCGCAGATCTTGAATTTGCTGAAGGATCTGCAGTCAGAGCTTGGCCTGACCTATCTCTTCATATCGCACAATCTCAGTGTGATTAAATATATATGTGATTTTGTTGGGGTTATGTATTTGGGGCGTCTTGTGGAATGGGCCGACAAGCGAACCTTGTTCTCGGCTCCGAACCATCCTTACACCAAGGCGCTCCTGTCGGCGATCCCGGTGCCGCGTCCCGGATACCGCAAGGACATGGTCAGGCTGGAGGGGGACCTGCCGAGCCCGATCAACCCACCGCCTGGCTGCACGTTTCATACGCGCTGCAACGTCGCGATGGGCATGTGCTCGCAAACCGAACCGAGGCTCAGGGACATCAGCGCCAGACACATGTCCGCGTGCCTGTTGAACGAGAGTTAACCAAGGGGAAGCGCCGGCAGAGCGCCGTCGCTTCTAACTGACCAGGGAGGAAAACAAGATGTCTGATAACGCAGCGAAGAAGTCCCCAGGCAACGGAATCGGTCGTCGTGGCGCCTTGAAGGGGGGCGCGGCGCTGGGCGCCTACGCGGCCACGTCTGGTCTGGTCGGGTTCGCGGGCTCGACTGCGGCGCAGGCTGAGGTTCGCGGCAGACCGATCATACTCGGGATCTCGGCGGATTCGAACGGCGTGCATCAGATCGCCGCCGCCGGGGCCAGTTCGCAGATGCTGCCGCTCGTCCAGCGCAGCCTGCTCATGTATGACAACCGCAACGCAACCTACGACATCGTTCCGGGACTCGCGGCCGCGCTGCCCGAGATCCTGGACGACGGGATGCGCTTCCGCTTCACGCTCCGCGATGATGCCTACTACCACGACGGAACCAAGATCACGGCCGACGCGATCGTGAACTGGATCCAGATGCAGATCGACCCGGAGCATCCAAATCACGACTTCATTCAGTGGACCGGCGCGGGGCGCCTTCGCACCATCGATCGAGCGGAGGTCGTGGACGAACTCACCTTCGATGTCTACATGACGGAGTTCAACGCCGCCATGATGGACTGGTTCACCGAACACCAGTTCGAAGGCGTGCCGATCCATGCCGTCGAGAGCGGGGCCGACCTGTCGAACGAGGACTTCGCGGCCGGACCCTACACCATCGCGGAACGCCGGCAGGGCGAATCCACTATTCTGGAGCGGTTCGACCAGTTCTACGATGAGGACGAAGGTGTGGCGCCACGGATCGGCATCCGCATCATGTCGGAGATGAACTCGAGGATCGCGGCCCTTGAGGCCGGCGAGGTGGACTGGATCGACTCGGTCACCCAGGACGCCGCTGACTACCTGAGGCAGGACCCCAACGTCGTCGTCAAGGAGCGCCGCACGCTCTACGTCTGGTTCATCTCGCTCGACATGCGAAACCCGCCCTTCGACGACCTGCGCGTGCGCCAGGCACTGAACTATGCCTTGGACAAGGAAGCGCTGATCCGCGACATTCTCGGCGGCGCCGCCCAGCGCTCCTATTCGCCCCTGTCTCCGCAATTTGGAGACTACTATGCGGGTGACGAGGTGCAGCACTACGACTACGACCCGGACCGGGCGCGGGCGCTGCTGGCGGAGGCCGGGTATCCCGACGGCTTCCAGTCGACGATCTATACGAACACCGGGCGCGTCGGCCAGCTCAAGCCGGTCGAGATGAGCCAGTTCATCCAGGCGAACTGGCGCGATGTCGGCGTGGAATGCGACATCGAGGCGATGGAGTGGTCGGCCTTCGAACAGCGCCGCTCCGCTGGCGAGTTCCCCATCGCCACTCGCGGCTGGACCCCGTCCACGGGCGATCCCGACGGCGTGCTTTTCCAGAACTTCCACAGCAGCATGGTGCCGCCGACGCAGCGCAACGTGGCCTTTCTCCAGGATCCGGAAGTCGACCGGCTGCTCGAACTCGGAGCGAGTACGCTCGATCCCGAGGTCCGACCCCGGGCCTTCAGGGATGCGCAGCGACGGATCGTCGATCTCGCGCCGTGGGTGTTCGTGTGTCACGAGATCGCTTTCGAGGCCCACACCGCGGCGCTGCAGGGCTACGAAGAGGCGCATCCCTCGGGCTGGGGCAACGGGCTGACCTTCGCCTGGAAGGAATAGCGCCTCCCGTTTCGCCAAACGCTGGCGGGCCATCGATGGGTGGCCCGCCAGCGCCTTCCAGTGCCGTGAAATCCGGCTGATATCGGGGCCTTTCGTCGATGCACTATTTCCTGCTGAGCCGGATTTTGCATACGATTCCCGTGCTGCTGGGCGTTTCGCTGCTCGCGTTCTTCGTCTTGCGGCTGGCGCCCGGCGATCCCGTCCTGATGATGTTGCCGGCGGACGCCACCCAATCGGAGATCGAGAGCCTCAGGGAGACGCTCGGGATCGACAGGCCCATCGCGGTACAGTATCTGAGCTGGCTGCGGGAAGTGGCCGGCGGCAATCTCGGCCAGTCCTTGTTCACCAACAGGCCCGTCCTCGACGAAATCCTCACCCGATTCCCCAACACGATCATCCTGGCGGCGGCCTCCATCGTCCTGGCGATCGCGCTGGGGATGCCCCTGGGCATCATCGCGGCGGTGCGTCACGGCACCAGCGTCGATTCGGGATCCATGCTCCTGTCCGTCATCGGCTGGTCGATGCCGAACTTCTGGCTGGGGCTCATCCTCATCGTGGTCTTCTCGGTCTGGCTGGGCTGGCTGCCGACCGGCGGCATGTACGACATGATGGCGATGGAACGCTCGTTCTGGGACCTGCTGCGCCACCTGATCCTGCCGGCCGTCACGCTGGCCACTGCGCACATGGCCTATATCGCGCGCTTCACGCGCTCCTCGCTGCTGGAAGTGCTGCGCCAGGACTATGTCCGCACGGCGCGCGCGAAAGGGCTTTCGGAATGGCTGGTCATCATGCGGCACGCCCTGCGCAATTCGCTCATTCCCATCATCAGCGTGCTCAGCGTCACGCTTGGCCACCTGCTCAGCGGGGCGGTGATCGTCGAGGCGGTGTTCAGCTGGCCGGGGCTCGGTTCGCTCATGGTGCAGTCGATCAGCAACCGCGACTTTCCGATGGTGCAGGGTGCGATGCTGTTCGCCGCCACTGTCTTCATCCTGTCCAACCTGATCGCCGACGTGCTCTATGCGTTCGTCGATCCCCGCATCAAGTATAGATAGCAGGGCCATGGCGCGGATCTCATCGTTGCAGGCCATGGACGGTCCGGCATCGGGCGGGGACAACCCACGGCGCGGCTGGACAGCCCTGCGCCGGCTCGCCAAGCGGCGCCTTGCCCTGACGGCGATCGTCGTGATGGCGGTCATCATCGCGCTTGCGCTGGCGGCCCCGATTCTGCCGATCGCCGACCCCAACCAGATTGCCTCCGCCAATCGCCTGTTGGGCCCGGGACAGGAGAGCTATCTGCTCGGCTCGGACGAACTCGGCCGCGACGTGCTCAGTCGCGTCATATGGGGCGCGCGGGTATCGCTTCTGGCCGGGTTCGGCGCGGCCATCCTGTCCATGGCGATCGGCGTCTCGGTCGGCCTGCTGGCGGGATTCCTGGGGCGCTGGGTGGACAGCCTCCTGATGCGAAGCACCGATGTGGTGCTGGCGTTTCCGAGCATCCTGCTGGCTATCGGCGTGATTGCCGCGCTCGGCTCGGGCCTGACCAATGCCATGATCGCTGTCGCGATCGCCGGCTTCCCGCTCTACGCCCGGGTGGCACGCGGCTCGGTGCTCAGCGTTCGCGAGCTGGACTTCGTCGAGGCTGCTCGCTCCATCGGGGTCAGCCAACTGGGCATCATGGCAAGACATATTCTGCCGAACATACTGGCACCCCTGATCGTCGCATTCTCGCTCGATGTGGGCCTCAAGATCGTGCTGACGTCCAGCCTCAGCTTTCTCGGGCTCGGGGCGCAGCCGCCGACGGCGGACTGGGGCAGCATGATCGCGTCCGGCCGCAATTACGTCCGCAACGCGGTGCATCTCATCATGGTCCCCGGCTTCGCGATCTTCACCGTCGTGCTGTGCCTGAACATCATCGGTGACCAGTTGCGCGACGCGCTCGATCCCCGCCTGAAGAACACCTGAGCCGACGGAGCGCGGCATGGGGGCAACCGGGGCAGAAGAGAGAACATGAGCTTGACCAAACAGCCGACCCTCAGGATCGTCATCGCGGGCCGGGCCCGGCCGAGCCTTGCCGACGAGATCAGGCAGATCGCGCCCGGGGCCGAAATTCGCCTGGTCGCGGAGAGCGAGCTGGAAACGGCCGTCGCCGATGCCGACATCGTCGCCACCGTGAGGCTGCCGCCTTCGGCCCTGGCCGACGCCAGGCGGCTGAAATGGGTGCAAAGCTGGGCCGCCGGCCCCAACGAGATACTGCACGATGCGATGCGCAAGCATCCCGTGCCGCTGACCTCCTGCAAGGGCAACGGCGCCGTGCCGCTGGCCGAGCACGCGATCATGCTCATGCTGATGCTCGACCGCGACGTGAGGCGCCTGCTGCGGGCGCAGGACGAAAGTCGCTGGGACAAGTTCGAGCACGGCGAACTGATGGGGCGCACATGCGGCATCATCGGTACCGGGCATTCGGGCACGGATCTGGCGATCAAGGCCAGGGCCTTCCAGATGCAGGTTCTGGGCCTTCGCAGGCAGGACAAGCCCGCCGACCATTTCGACGAAGTCTTCACCGCCGAACGCCTGCACGAGTTTCTCGGCCGCTCGGACTTCGTCGTCGCGACGGCGGCCTTGACGGACGAAACCGAAGGCATGCTGGACGAAGCGGCCTTTCGGGCGATGAAGCCGACCGCCTACTACATATGCTTCTCGCGTGGCGGGATCGCCAAACCGAGGGACCTGGAAAGGGCGCTTCGCGAAGGCTGGATCGCCGGCGCGGGGCTCGATGCGCACGCCATCGAACCGCTGCCCGCCGACAGCCCCTTCTGGCGGATGCCCAACGTCTACGTGACGCCGCATATCGGGGCGATCACGCGGGGCACGATCGACCGCGGCAACGACATCTTCCTCGAGAATCTGCGCCGCTTTCGCGACGGCCGCGCCTTCATCAACCTGGTGGACAAGACGGCGGGCTATTGAACGCATGCCGCGGTGGTGCAAACCGAACCGACCGAACCGTTGCAGGTTTCGCCGCTCCCTGGGGTCGCTGCTCGCGAGAAGACCGCCGGCAATCACCGCTATCGATGAAAGGGCAACACAGTGGTCAAGATAACATCCGTGAACGTCTTTCTGGTGGATACGACGGGCGCCGATCTGGGTCCGGGAAACACGTGGAACGCCAGGACCTTCAAGGCGCATCCGCTTTCCCTGTTCTCCGACTACAAGACCGTGAACACCAAGACATGGATGGACCCGGCGGCCTACCGGCCGGTCGTCGTCGAGCTCGAGACCGATGCGGGCGTCACAGGCTTCTCCATCAATCATGGAGGCGGCGCGGCCGCGGCGGCGCAGATCAACTCCGCGTTCCGTCAGTTCGTCGAGGGCGCAAGCCCATTCGACAGCAATAAGATCTGGGAGCTGATGTTCCGCGTGCAGCAGTCCACCGACCAGGGCGGGATCGCCTACATGGCGATGAGCGCCATCGATCTCGCCCTGTGGGATTTGCGCGGCAAGCTGCTGGAACGGCCGGTCTACGATCTGGTCGGCGGGCGCACCAAGGAGGCCATCCATTGCTATGTCACCACCCATCCGACCATCATGGAGCACATGGCGGACAAGGGCTTTCGCGGCGTGAAGATGTCGTGTCCCTGGGGCCCTGCAGACGGCCGCGAAGGGCTGGACAATATCGAGCAGATGGTCGTCAAGGCGCGCGACCTTTTCGGCGGCACCGCCTCGCTGATGATCGAATGCTACATGGGCTGGGACCGCGACTTCACCGTCAAGGCGGCCGAGCGCCTGCGCAAATACGAGATCGACTGGATCGAGGACCCGCTGCTGGGCGATGCCGCCATATCCTCCTATCGTGATCTTCGCCATCACATCAAGCCGGTGCAGCTCGCGATCGGCAACCTGATGTGGGGGCACAACCGCTTCCACGCGCTCATCAACGAGGACGGCGCGGACGTCATCCAGCCTGAATTGATGTGGGCCGGCGGCATGACCGCCGCGCTGCGCATCGCCGCCTTGGCACGGGCGCGCAACCTGCCCGTCATTCCCCATTCGGCCGGCGTCTATTCCTATCACTTCACGATGTCGCAGATCGAGGCGCCCTTCGCCGAATACTATGTGCCGGGCGACGGGCTGAAGGTGCGCGCGAAGGGGCATGCGATCATCGGCGAGCCGGCCCCCGACAACGGCTACATTACGCTGAGCGACGCCCCCGGCTTCGGCATCGATCTGAAGCGGGAACTGCTGCAACCGGTCGGGTAGAAGGTGCCCGACCAATCAGGGGCCGCAGACGAGAGGGCTTTTCATGTCGGATGAGCCGTTGCCGGGGCCGCGCGAGGCCAGGGAGGCGATGGGCCTCCTGCTCCGACGTGTCGACACCACGCTTCGGGAGGTCGGCGAGCGCTTTCCGCTCTATGCCGAGCGGGGGCAGGACGGCGGCGTCCGCTGGGTAACGACACAGGATGGCAACTGGTGCGCGGGCTACTGGATCGGCCTGCTTTGGCTGGCGTCCAGGCACGCCGAGGACGAGGCGCAACGCCACCGCTTCGCCGACGCCGCGAGGTCGCTTCTGCCCGCCATGCTCGGGCAGGCCACCGACCATCTGTTTGCCGGTCTCAACCACTACTATTCGGGCTTCCTGGGTTTCGACATCACCGGTGAGGCGCACCTGCGCGCTATCGGCTTGCGGGGGGCCGACGCCATGCTGGCCCTGTACAATCCGACGGCGCGGCAGATCCCGATCGGCACCTATGTCACCGCCCCCGCCCATGCCAGCCGCACCTCCCGCACGCCGGTCGACCGCTCGAACTTCGCTGCCGTGGACGCCCTCCACACATCGGTTCCGGTCCTTCTGCGGGCCTATCGCGAGACCGGGGCGGAACACTACCGGGAGGTGGCATCGGCGCATGCCCGGCGACACATGGAATGGCACATGCGGGCCGATGGTTCGACCGTCCAGATGACCGTGTTCGATGCTGCCACGGGCGCGCCGCGCGAGCGCTTCAGCACGCTCGCCGCCAGCGATTCGGGGTGCTGGTCGCGTGGCCTCGCCTGGCACATCGCCGGCCTCGCGCAGCTTTGCGAGACTGACGAGGCGGCCGACTTCCGGCCATTCCTGCAACGCTCGGCGGACTATTATCGCCGCCGCTGCGCAGACGATCTGATTCCGAAATGGGATATGGAACTCGACGATCCGGCGGCGAAGCGCGACGCCAGCGCCGCCGCCATCGTCGCCAACGGCCTGCTGCGGGCCGGCCGACATGGTGTGCTCCCCCCCGAGCTGAGCCAACTTGGCGCAGAGGTGCTGGCGGCGCTTGTGCGAACCTGCCAGGTGAAGGATCGCCAGGCACCCGATGCCGGCGCGATCGTGCATGGATGCTACCGTCACCCGCGAGAAATCGCTGTAGACAACGAACTGATCTGGAGCGATTTCTACGTCGTCTCGGCCCTCGACGCCGTTCTGACACCGCGCGCCTGACGCGGGCGCCGCGGCCGTTTTCAGATGGTCTCGAAGCGGCCCGACAGCGCTGAGCGGTGCATCGCGTCGATGGTCTCGACGGATCGCCGGCCGACATCCGCGTCGGCCATGTTGGGAACATCCTCGCCCCCGCACAGCCCCACGAACCCCGCGAGCAGTTCCGTGACGCCATAGTCGCCGTCGCCGGGCGCAAGCCCCACCGAACTCGATGTCCCGTCATGGCGCGTTGCCTCGACGCGCTCCCGCTCGACATCGACGAAAAGCACCCCCTCGCTGCCGTGCAGCCTGATGTCGACCTGCTTACGCAGTGTCCGCGGCAGAAGACCGGTGCCGGAAACGGAAAGGGTAGCCCCGTTGTCGAGCGTCACAACGCCGGCGTCGTTGAGGTCGACGCCGGCCCCCGACAGGCCCATCCTTGCGAAGGCACCGAGCGGCGCCCCCTCGACAAGCAGGTAGAAGAGTCCCAGCGCATGGGTCAGTTGCCCCCAGGCATAGCCGCCAGCCCTGGCCGGATCAGCCCAGGTGGAGACCGCCGGGGGAAACAGATGGTCCTTGGTGGGGGAGGGTGTGTGGCCGGAGAAGAACTCGGCCGTGCCCGACGCGGTGATGCAGGTGGCATGCTGCAACGCGCCGATCCAGCCTTCTCTCATCAGTCTTCGTGCCGCCGCGGCGACCGGCCGAAAGTTCCAGCCGTAGGCTACGACGACAAGCGCATCGGCATCGCGGGCCGCCGCCGCTACGCGCCGCGCGTCCTCGATCGAGGTCGCCATGGGTTTCTCGATCATCACCGGCAGTCCGCGATCGATGCACATCAAGGCGTGCTCGGCGTGCAGGACGTGAGGCGACGTGACAATAACGCCGGCAATGTCGCCGACATCCAGCATTTCACCCGCATCCTGGAAGCCGCGCTCGATACCGAAAGTGTCGCGCAGCACGTCAAGCCCGTGCCGATCTGGACGACAGACCAGAATCTCGGAAATCCGGTCGTCGTTCATCAAGAGTGGAATATAGGCGC
>Ga0207773_100239_pt1 | contig 35712 bp, 37 predicted proteins | sample TtaePargueraPR_2_FD_187281 | JGI IMG/M metagenome (GOLD analysis project Ga0207773, IMG submission 187281) | Aerobic enrichment media microbial communities from Bioluminiscent Bay, La Parguera, Puerto Rico - Tt and M1 (3) (SPAdes) | ecosystem: Environmental > Aquatic > Marine > Unclassified ...
TCGATGCGTGCGTCCGAAATCCTGTTCGTGGGAAGCGGCTTTCGCCTCTTCTTTTATTTCAGGGGCGAAAGCCGCTTTTCACCGTGCAACCGCGACGCCATTCGGGCCGGGCGGCACTTCGGCATGCCCAGCGCATTGCGGAACGATCTTTGAAACCTGCAGATCCTAAGCGCCGAACCGCCTGTCGGCCTCATCGCAGAACGCTCGCATGATCTCCTCCTGCTTGGCGGCGAAGGCCGGCTCGGCCACTGCCGCAATCAGCGGGTTGGAAATCTTGAAGTCTATTTCGAAGCGAACACGCGTCCCCTGCCCTTCAGGCTCAAAGCTCCAGACACTGTCGAGGTAAGCGAAGGGCCCGTCCACGGCTTTGGCGCGGATGGTCCGCGCCGCTTCGTCTAGGCTTACCCGGCTTGTATAGGCCTGGGTGATCGGCCCGAAGGAGATCGTCATCCGCGCCAGCCGCACATCCTTGCCCCCGGCCGCCGGATCGGGTCGCACCTGCATCGCCTGGCAATTGGGGATGAAGCGCGGATAGTCCTCAAGGTCCGAGACAATGTTGAACATCCGCTCCGGCAGATGCGGCACATGCCTCTCGAAAAAACGCTTCATTCTACAGCATGTCTCCCGAAATTGGTCCCGGTTTCGGGACAAAGACATGCGCCCCAAGGAGAATTAGGGCGCATTTGCGCCCTAATGCCCGAGCTTGGCCAGACGGTTCGCCTTCAAACGCGCAAAATCCTCGCCGGCATGGTGCGACGAGCGCGTCAGCGGGCTCGAGGAGACCAGGAGGAACCCCTTGGAGGTCGCGACGGTAGCGAAGGACTTGAACTCTTCCGGCGTCACGAAACGCTGCAGCGGATAGTGCTTCTTGGTCGGCTGCAGATATTGCCCGATGGTCAGGAAATCGACATCGGCCGAGCGCAGGTCGTCCATGAGCTGCAGCACTTCGTTCCGCTCCTCACCCAGCCCGACCATGATGCCGGATTTGGTAAAGATGGTCGGATCCAGCTCCTTGACCCGCTGCAACAGCCGGATCGAGTGGAAATAGCGCGCCCCGGGCCGCACCTTCAGATATTTCGAGGGCACGGTTTCGAGATTGTGGTTGAACACATCCGGCTTGGCGGCGACGACGATTTCCAGGGCCCCATCCTTGCGCAAAAAGTCCGGCGTCAGGATTTCAATCGTCGTCTTCGGGTTGCGGGCACGGATGGCCAGGATCACATCGGCAAAATGCTGCGCCCCGCCATCGCTGAGATCGTCGCGGTCGACCGAGGTGATCACGACATGCTCGAGCCCGAGCTTCTCGACGGCAATAGCCACGTTTTCCGGCTCATGCGGATCAAGCGCCGTCGGCAGGCCGGTGCGCACATTGCAGAAGGCGCAGGCGCGGGTGCAGATCTCGCCCATGATCATCATGGTCGCGTGCTTCTTGCTCCAGCACTCCCCGATATTGGGGCAGCCGGCTTCCTCGCAGACTGTGACGAGATTGTTCTCGCGCACGATCTGCTGGGTTTCCTTATAGACCTGCGAGCCCGGCGCCTTGACGCGGATCCAGTCGGGCTTGCGCAGCACGACGCTGTCGGGCCGGTTGGCCTTTTCCGGGTGGCGTGGCTTTACAGCCGAATTGTCGATGAGCGTGACCATTTCAGTCCTGACTGGGGCCTGGAGTTTCACAAAGAAACGCGGCCCAAAGAGTTAGCCCTATATCGCTCCCATGAGCGGCCGGTTCAACCCGGCCTTATGGGTGATTGGCAGCCATGCGTGGTGCCCTACCCCATGACTTCCTTCATCTCGACCCAATCCCCGCCGCGCGAGGCCGACAGGATGGTCGCCTGCACAAGGCCCAGCGACCCGAGATTATCCTCGCCCGAACTGAACCCGCGCGGAACGGCGCGGCCATCGAGTACATTGGCGATCGCGTTGAGCGTGCCCTGGCGATCGGCAAACCTAACCGGGCTGAGCTTGACCTTCTCCGCCTTGCCATCGAGCGGCCGCAAGGTCAGTTGGTCCGGGCCGGCCTTGTCGCGGAAATGGTCGCGCGAACTCCAGGCAATCTGCCCCTCGGCGCCGTCCATCACCCACTCGCCGGCCCAGGGCGTCACCGGCCCCGAATTCATCCAGCTGGCGCGATAGGACACCACCGTGCCCTTGGAAAATTCGATCGTCGCTACCCCACTCGGATCGAAATGGAACGGACTACCCGGCGGGTTCCAGGTCCGGCAGGAGAGGCGCACCGGCTCATCACCCAGCACGAAGCGCATCAAGTCAAAATGGTGGATCGACATGTCGGCCAGGAGCGGATCTGGCATGTCCCAATAGCGGTAGCCCTGGCTGGGACCATGGCGCCGAAAATCGATCGAGACCATGTTGAGCGCGCCGAACTTGCCCGCCGCGATCAGGTCCGCAGCCGCTATCGGCGCCGGCTGGTGCCGATAGTTCTGGCTCACCATGAGCACCCTGCCCTGCGCCTTGGCGAGGGCAACCAGTTCCTTGCCCTGGGCGATGGTGGTGGTGAAAGGCTTCTCCACCAGCACATTATAGCCCAGTTCCAGGCACCGCTTGACGACCGGAAAATGCGCTTCGGTCCGCAGCGTGCAGAGCGCCAGCGTCGCATCGGTGTGCTTGGCCGCATCTTCCAGGCTGTGAAAGCAGAGTTGCGGGTCTACGCCTAGCTCGGTCTGCACCCGCTCAGTGGCCTCGGGATTGGTATCCACATAGCCCACCATCTCGACAGTGGGAACATTGGGGATAACGTCTTTCGACCAGCTGAAACCCCAGTGCCCCAGCCCGATTTGGATTGCCTTGACCATGTGGATAACTCCTGTGGTTGTACGTTCCGCCTCGGCGCCGCGCACCGCGCCGATCGGTCAGATGTTCAGCGAGCGACCATAGGCGTCGAGCACGCTTTCCTTCATCGTCTCGCTGAGCGTGGGATGCGGGAAGATGGTGTGGATGAGCTCTTCCTCGGTGGTTTCGAGGTTCATGGCGACCACGAACCCCTGGATCAGCTCGGTGACCTCGGCTCCAACCATATGGGCGCCCAGAAGTTCCCCGCTCTTGGCATCGAAGATCGTCTTCACCAGCCCGTCCGGTTCACCCAGCGCAATCGCCTTGCCATTGCCGACAAAGGGGAAGCGGCCGACCTTGATTTCGCGCCCTGCTTCCTTGGCCTTGGCTTCAGTCAGCCCGACACTGGCCACCTGCGGTTCGCAATAGGTGCAACCGGGCACTTTCGACTTGTCGAGGCCGTGGACCTTCATGCCGGCAATCTTCTCGACCGTGATGACGGCCTCATGCTCGGCCTTGTGCGCCAGCATCGGCGGACCGGCGACATCGCCAATAGCCCAGATGCCCTCGACATTGGTCTTGCCATAAGCGTCGATGACGATGGCGCCGCGCTCGGTCTTTACGCCGACGGTCTCAAGACCCAGCCCTTCGATATTGCACTGGACGCCAACCGCCGAAATCAGCTTGTCGCCGGCGATCTGCTGGGTCTTGCCGTCCTTGGTCTCGACATGGGCCACAACGCCATCCTTGGTCTTCTCGACCTTGGCGACTTTGGCTTCAGTCAGGAACTTGATGCCGCGCTTTTCCAGCCGTTTACGGGCAAGGCCCGAAATCTCGGCATCTTCCACGGGCAGGACTTGCGGCAGGAGTTCAATCACGGTCACTTCGGCGCCGAGCGAGCGATAGAAGGACGCAAATTCGATGCCAATGGCGCCCGAACCCATGACGACAAGCGACTTAGGCATTTCGGCGGGCTTCAAAGCCTCGAAATAGGTCCAGATCTTGTCCCCATCGGGTTCGATGCCCGGCAGCACGCGCGGGCGCGCGCCGGTGGCAATAATGATGTTCTTGGCCTTGTAGGTGCCATGGCCCAGCGTATTCTTGGGCACCGGGCCCTGCGGCTGCACCGCAGTCTTCTTAGACGAGGCGACCGTGATTTCACCTGGCTTGGTGATGGTCGCTTCGCCCCAGATGATATCGATCTTGTTCTTCTTCATCAGGAACTGGCAGCCATTGTTCATCTGCGCCGCAATGGCGCGCGAACGCTTGACGATACCGTCGAGATCGAAGCCGAACTTTTCGGCGGTCAGGCCATAGTCCTTGGCGTGGCCCATATGGCCATAAATCTCGGCCGAACGCAGCAGCGCCTTGGTGGGGATACAGCCCCAGTTCGAGCAGATGCCAGCCATGTGCTCACGCTCGATAATGGCCACTTTCATGCCCAGTTGCGCGCCGCGAATGGCGGCGACATAACCGCCGGGACCAGCGCCGATGACGAGAAGATCGTATTGGTCAGCCATAAGGGCCTCCAGAAGTAATCGGGCTAAATGCCCAGAACCTGTTTGACGAGCGGCACCAGCCCCTCGCCGATAGCGGCCGTATTGGCCGGATCGAGATGCACGCCGTCGCGCGGGTCCGCCTTGGCGACCATCGCGGCGTCAAAAAGGGTGACCCCGGTTTCCTCGGCATGCCGACGGTAGTGCCGCGCAAAGTCCTGCGATTCGCGCAGCAGATGATCGAGCCCGCCAAAATTGCTCAGCATGGCCTCGTTGGTCGTCGGCACGATATGCGGCGGCGACACGAGGATGATCTGGGGCGCAACTTCGCCCGTCGCGGCAAAATGCCCCCGGGTCATTTCCACCAGCCGCCGCGCACCGCGTGCCGCATAGGCAGCCGAACCGGCGACGAAAGGCTTGAGGTCATTGGTACCCAGCATGATAATGAGCAGGTCGAGCGGCTTGTGGCTGTCGAGCAGCGTCGGCAGGATGCGCGCGCCATTGCGATCGGCCGCAGCCGTCCAATCGTCATAGGCCGTGGCGCGGCCGCCCAGGCCCTCGGCAATCACCCGCGCCTTGCCTTCAAGACCCTTTTCCAGCGTCGTCGGCCAGCGAAACTCATGGGCATGCCGCGGACCGCCCCCGGGGTCCGCGCCATAGGTCAGGCTGTCGCCATAGGCGAGAATGGTTTTCATCGCCCCGGACCTTAAGCCAGCATCATCACCGGGTTTTCGATGAGACTCTTGAACACACCCAGCACTTCGGCGCCCAAGGCACCATCGACCGAGCGATGGTCACAGGAAAGCGTGCAGGTCATGAACTGGCCGATCTTAATCTCACCCTTGTCGGGATAGACCCGCTCTTCACCCACGCCGACCGCCAGGATCGTGCCATGCGGCGGGTTGATGACTGCGGCGAAGTCCTTGATACCGAACATGCCAAGGTTCGAAACAGCCGAAGCGCCACCCTGATATTCGTGCGGCATCAGCTTCTTGTTGCGTGCACGGGTCGCCAGGTCCTTCACCGCCTCGGAGATCTCCCGCAGGCTTTTGGTGTCGCAGCTTTTGACCACGGGCGTGAACAGGCCGCCTGGAATGGCAACGGCCACCGCAACGTCCGAGCGCTTGTGATAGAGGATCGAATCCCCGGCCCAAGTGGCGTTCGCAAGCGGTACGCGCTGCAGCGCAATGGCCCAGGCCTTCATCACGAAGTCATTGACCGAAAGCTTGAATTCCGGCTTGCCGTCCTTGGACTTGGGCGCGCTGGCATTGATCTGTTCGCGGGCAGCCAGCAGGGCGTCGATCCTGCAGTCCACCGTCAGGTAGAAATGCGGTACGGTCTGCTTGCTCTCGGTCAGGCGCGCCGCAATGGTCTTGCGCATGCCATCAGCCGGAACGAGGTCGTAGGTGCCTTCCTCGTACATGGCCAGAACCTGGGCCTTGGTGAGCCCACCGGCCATGGCGGCGCCCCCAGAGGCAGCGGCCGGAGCCGATACTGCGGCCTTGAGCGGCGTTTTCCCCGACTTGGCAGCTTCTACGTCGGCTTTGATCACACGGCCCTTCGGCCCTGTCCCAGAAATGGCAGCGACATCAATGCCGGCTTCCTTGGCGAGACGCTTGGCCAGAGGTGAGGCGAAGACTTGTCCACCCTCGGCCTTGGCCGGCGCAGCGGCTGGCTTGGGAGCATCGGTCTTTGCCGCCGGTGCAGGCGCAGCGTCAGCCTTGGCCGTCTCCGCCTTGGGTGCTTCGCTCTTCGGAGCCTCTGACTTCGGCGCCGGAGCCGCAGAACCTATGGCACTTGCGTCCTCACCTTCCTGCAAGAGCACGGCGATGACGGCGTTCACCTTCACATTGTCGGTGCCTTCATCGACAAGGATTTTGCCGATCTTGCCTTCATCCACGGCTTCCACTTCCATGGTCGCCTTGTCGGTCTCGATTTCGGCGATCACGTCACCGGAGGAAACGCTGTCGCCTTCCTTGACGTGCCACTTGGCGAGCTTGCCCTCTTCCATCGTCGGAGAGAGCGCCGGCATGGTGATATCGATTGGCATCCCGGGTCTCCTACTGCCTCGCCCGACCGGTCGTGCCCGGGTCGGTCATATTGTTCCATTCAGCATCGAACAGCAGCTTGATGGCTGTCAGTGCTTCAGCTTCAGACATTACGCCCTGATCGGCGTACATCCGGGAGACATGCCTAGCCACATCGACCAGCAAGATTCCCCATGTGTGTGGCTGCTCAAAGCCTCGCTGCAGTGAAACCTGCAACCCGTTTCCGACGACCCAGGCGCGAAGAACTTCGCTGCTCTGGTTCTCGAAAGCTCCGCCCGGAATGGGCAACTCTTCTGGCGCAGCGATATTGTCGCGACCCGACATTGCCTCAGCTCCGATAGGTCACGGCGTTGACCGCCGCGATCACTTCATCAACGTTGGGCAGCGCCAGCTTTTCGAGGTTGGCGGCATAGGGCATTGGCACGTCCTTGCCGGTGATGCGCATGACCGGCGCGTCGAGATAGTCGAAGGCGCCTTCCATGACGCGGGCCGATAGTTCGGCACCGATACCGCTCTGTGGCCAGCCCTCTTCCACGGTCACCAGGCGCCCGGTCTTCTTGACCGACTCGATGACGGTGTCGCTGTCCATCGGACGCAGCGTCCTGAGGTCGATCAGTTCCACGTCGACGCCGGCAGCAACCAGCTTTTCGGTGGCCTGGGTGGCATAGCGCATGCCCATCGAGAACGAGACAATGGTGACGTCCGCACCCTTGCGGGCAATGCGCGCCTTGCCGATGGGCAGCACGAAATCGTCGACCTTGGGCACGAGGCCGGTCGAGCCATAGAGGATTTCGTTTTCGAGGAAGACCACCGGGTTAGGCGAACGGATGGCGGCCTTCAAGAGACCCTTGGCGTCGGCGGCGCTATAGGGCGCAATGACGGTGAGGCCCGGAACGTGGCTGTACCACGCCGAATAGTCCTGGCTGTGCTGGGCGCCCACGCGGGCGGCAGCGCCGTTGGGGCCGCGGAACACCATGGGGGCGGTCACCTGGCCGCCGGACATGTAGAGCTGCTTGGCAGCCGAATTGATGATCTGGTCGATCGCCTGCATGGCGAAGTTCCAAGTCATGAACTCGACCACGGGCTTCAAGCCGGCAAAGGCGGCACCGACGGCGAGACCGGCAAAGCCGTGCTCGGTAATCGGGGTATCAATCACGCGGTCCTTGCCGAATTCCTGCAGCAGGCCCTGGGTAATTTTGTAGGCGCCCTGATACTCGGCGACCTCCTCACCCATGATGAAGACATCCTTGTCGCGGCGCAGTTCTTCGGCCATGGCCTCGTTGAGCGCCTGGCGCACGGTCATCTCGACCATCTCCACGCCTTCGGGCAGGTCCGGATCGGTCTGCGGCTCGAATTTCGGCGCAGCGGGAACAGCTGCCGCAGGCGCTGACTCGGCCGCCTTCTCGGCGGCTGACACGGGGGCTTCGGCAGGTTCGGGAGCCGTTTCGGCCACCGGGGCCGCAGCGCTCTCTGCGCTTTCGCCTTCGGCAAGCACCAGGGCGATGGGGGTGTTGACCTTTACGCCCTCGGTTCCCTCTTCCACCAGGATTTCCTTGACGACACCCTCATCGACCGACTCGACTTCCATGGTGGCCTTGTCGGTCTCGATCTCGGCCAGTACATCGCCGGCCTTGACCGTGTCACCGACCTTGACGACCCATTTGGCAAGCTTGCCTTCTTCCATGGTCGGCGACAAAGCAGGCATGAGGATTTGGGGCATATCAGCTCTCCACAAGGATCGCGCCGGGCATGGAGGCCAACGGGCGGATAGAGGAATTCGGGGATAGGGCCGCGGCATCGATCCGCCAGCCATTCAATTTTCTTGATGAGACATCGGCGGCGCCGGCTGGGCGCTGGTTGACCATCCAGCCGCTCAGGATCAGGCCCAGCAGCCCAAAGGCGAGTGCGGCCATAACTGCGCGCTTGTAGATGCCAGCCTGAGCCTCGCCGGCAAGTCCGGCACGGCGTTCGATCTCTGCAAAGCGCCACCAGCCAAACAGCCAGCCGCGCCAAGCCTGGGCAGGCGCCAGCTTGCTGATGGCCACGGCCTGCACGGCAGCCAGAACCGCCGACAGCGCCGCAAACAGCAGGATGACGCCAAGCAGGATGGTCATAAACCGCCTCAGGCCTCGATCGTGATATCGGTCCAGAGCTCGGACGCATCCGGCTCGGGATCGTTCGTTGCGAACTCTGCCGCCTCGGTGACGATGGCGCGAATTTCGGTCTCGATCTTCTTGAGCTCTTCCTCAGTGATCGAGCCCCCTTCAAGCAGACGCGCACGCACCTGCTCGATCGGATCGCGCTCCTGCCGGTACTTGGTGACTTCATCCTTGGACCGGTACTTTGCCGGGTCGGACATGGAGTGACCCCGATAGCGATAGGTCAGCATCTCCAGGATATAGGGGCCCTTGCCCGAGCGGGCATGCTCGATGGCGCGCTGAGCAGCATCATAGACCATGCGCACATCCATGCCGTCGACCTGTTCGCCGGGAATGTTGAAGCTGAGGCCACGCTGGGAAAAATCGGTCGTCGCCGCGGCGCGCTCGATCGAGGTGCCCATGGCGTATTTGTTGTTTTCGATGACGTAGACAACCGGCAGGTTCCAGAGCTTTGCCATGTTGAAGCTCTCATAGACCTGGCCCTGATTGGCGGCGCCGTCGCCGAAATAGGTGATCGAGACCGAGCCGTCGCCGCTATACTTGCTGGCAAAGGCAAGCCCCGTACCCAGCGAGGCCTGGGCGCCCACAATGCCATTGCCGCCATAGAAGCGGTGTTCGTTGGAGAACATGTGCATCGAGCCGCCCTTGCCCTTGGAAAGGCCACCCTGACGCCCGGTCAATTCGGCCATGACGCCCTTGGGATCGAGCCCCATGACCAGCATGTGGCCATGGTCACGATAACCGGTGATCTGGGCGTCCTTGCCCTTCTCGGAGGCCATGGTGATGCCGGTTACAACCGCTTCCTGGCCGATATAGAGGTGGCAGAAGCCGCCGATCAGGCCCATGCCATACATCTGGCCGGCCTTTTCCTCGAACCGACGGATCAGCAGCATCTCGCGAAACGCTTCGAGATCCTGTTCCTGGGTGAACTGGGGGACGTTGGGCTGCGTCTTGGCCTTGGTGGCCGTCGCCTTGCGCGCCATTCTACACTCCGCTTGGGTCGGGGAATTTGCCGCTCTGGCCCGATCAGGCCACTTTGTGCATGATACTGCAAGCCGCAGGCCAATAACATTGCCCGGCGACACGCTTTGGATAGAGTCTAAAGCGTTGAATCCGCTTGTATTATCGAGATTAACTGATCGTCGATTAATTCAACGAATTGACCGGAAATTGGTTTACCCGTGTCCGGGTTCACCATGACCAGCACATCGTCGGCATGGGCCATGTTCAGAAGCGCCCGCGCGCGCTCGGTGACAATGTCCGGGTCCAGATGGCGGGGGTTCATCAGCGAAACCCGATGCCGATAGGCATCTATCTCCGCTTGCAATGCAGCGCTGCGATCCTGCAGAATTTCGATATCGGCCAGAATGTCTTCCCGATTCTCGATACCAAACTGACCCGATATCGCAGAATAACCCAGATAACCCTGAAACCCGAGCAGGGTCACGGTCAGGGCCAGAGGACGCCAGAATGCGGGACGTTTGAGACGGGTGGGCATGGATGGTCCGATTGAAGACAACCAACCATGCCTGACAAGGGATTAATGGTGGGTTGAAGACGCCAACCTGCGATGCTCAATGCGCAACGTAGTCGATCTCTTGAAACCTCTCGACTTCCAGCACCCAGCGGTCGCGCACGAACGCGACATGATCGGGATGCACGTTATAGGCGTCATAGGCGGCCTGATCCGCAAATTCCATCGAGAATCCGAAATCAAAATCCGCCTTGGGGCTCACCTGCCGCAACCGTTCAAAGCGCACTACGCCAGGAATTGCAGCCAGCACCATTGCCGCGTCCATAAAGTCGCGTTCTGCATCGGAACCAGCCGGGTGCTTGAGGGCGAAACATACCGTATGTCGGATCACTTCGCCTCTCCCAGCGCCTCGTTGGCGGCGATGGCCGCCATGTTGACAATTCCGCGGCTGGTGACAGACGGCGCCAGGATGTGTGCGGGCGCTTGCGGTCCCATCAGGATCGGACCAACCGCCAGGCCATTGTTCATTTCCTTGAGCAGCGTCATCGAGAGGTTGGCGGCGTCGAGATCCGGGAACACCAGCAGATTGGCTTCGCCCTTGAGGATGGTGTCGGGGATATAACGCTCCCTCAGGCCCTCGTTGAGTGCCAGGTCACCCTGCATCTCGCCTTCGACAATCAGATCCGGCGCAACGGCCTTGAGCTTGGCATAGGCCTCACGCATCTTGTAGGCGCTGTCGCCGTCGCGCGAGCCGAAATTGGAGTAGCTGAGCAACGCTGCCTTGGCCTCGATATTGAAGCGCTTGAGGTGATCCCGCGCTTGCAGAGTGATCGACACGATCTCATCGGCGCTGGGATTCTGGTTGACATAGGTGTCAGTCAGGAAGAACGCACCCCGCGGCATGATCAGCATCGACAGTGCAGAAGCTTCGGTCACGCCCGGCTGCGTGCCCAGCACGGACTTGATATCGCGCACATGCTTGATGAATCGCCCCTGCAAACCGCAAAGCATGGCATCCGCTTCACCGCGTTTCAGGGCAAGCGCGCCGATGACTGTGGTATTCGTGCGCACAATGGTTCGCGCCGTGTCCGGAGTTACGCCGGTGCGCCCGACCAGTGAATGGAACAGGCTCACATAGTCACGATAGCGCGGATCATCTTCGGGGTTGATGACCTCGAAGTCCCTGCCCGGCTCAATGCTGAGACCAAACCGCTCGATGCGCGCCTCCAGCACTGCCGGACGACCGATCAGGATCGGGCGGGCAATTCCCTCCTCGAGCAGCACTTGCGCGGCGCGCAAGACGCGTTCGTCTTCACCATCAGCAAAGGCGATGCGTTTCCCCTGCCCCTGCGCGCGGTCGATGATCGGCTTCATCACCAGCCCGGAGCGGAACACAAAGCGGTTGAGGCTGTCCTGATAGGCGTCCCAGTTCTCGATCGGCTTCTTGGCGACACCCGACTCCATGGCAGCCCGCGCCACGGCAGGGGCAATACGCAGGATCAGTCGCTGATCAAACGGGTTGGGAATGATGTGCTCTGGTCCATAGACCGCCGGCGAGCCCGAGGTCGACACTTCCAGACCGGGCTCCCGGGCCAGCTTGGCAATGGCTCGCACTGCAGCAAGCTTCATCTCTTCATTGATCGTCGTGGCATGCACATCGAGCGCGCCTCGGAAAATGAAGGGGAAGCAGAGGACGTTGTTGACCTGATTGGGATAGTCCGATCGGCCGGTACAGACCATGGCGTCCGGACGGGTTTCCTTGGCAACCTCCGGCATAATTTCCGGGTTGGGATTGGCCAGCGCGAGGATCAGCGGCTTGGGCCCCATCCTGGCCAGCATGTCCGGTTTCAACGCCCCCGCTGCAGACAGACCGAGGAACACATCGGCCCCTTCAATGACCTCGGCCAGCGTCGTCGCCTCGCTGGTACGGCGGAATTGCCCTCGCCACTTGTCATTGACGTCATTGCGCTTGTGGGTAACCAGGCCATCCTTGTCAGCAACCCAGATGTTTTCGTGCTTGGCGCCGAGAGCGACCAGCACGTTGAGGCAGGCAATGGCCGCCGCCCCTGCACCCGAAGTGCAGATTTTGACGGTTTCGATCGACTTGCCGGCAAGTTCCAGGCCATTCAGGACAGCGGCACCGACAATGATGGCGGTACCATGCTGGTCGTCGTGGAAGACGGGGATCGGCATCCGCTCGCGCAGTGCCTCTTCGATCTCGAAGCAGTCCGGGGCGCGAATATCCTCGAGATTAATACCGCCAAAGGTGGGCCAGAGTGGCGCAACGGCATCGGTGAATTTTTTCGGATCGAGCTCGTCGATCTCAAGATCGAAGACATCGATGCCGGCAAATTTCTTGAACAGAACGGCCTTGCCTTCCATCACCGGCTTGGAAGCCAGAGCGCCGATATTGCCCAGTCCCAGCACCGCGGTACCGTTGGAGATCACCGCCACCAGGTTTTGGCGGGAGGTGTAGCGAGCAACCGCCTCCGGCGTCTGCGCAATCTCCTCGCACGGGGCGGCCACGCCGGGCGAATAGGCGAGGGCCAGGTCGCGCTGGTTGCCCAGGGGCTTCAGGGGCTGGATTTCCAGCTTGCCGGGCTTGGGAAATTCATGGAAATGCAGCGCCGCATCCCGAAGTGCCTTGCGCTGCTCATTGATATCGGTGGACACGAAACTCTCTCCCGGCAAGCCCTTTGGCGGCGTTGGTGCCATCAATCACGCGGATTGAAAAGGCCGGAAAAGCCTAAGGCGTCGAGTCCGCGGCAAAATTGCGGCGCCCCGGAAAACTGCAACGATTGCGATGACAGGCGTAAGACAGGAAAGGAGCACGATGCCCTGCCCTTTGCCCGGGCGGCAAGGGTCAGGCTGCCGAGGCGACCACTTCGAGTCGCGGCTGCGGATTGGAAGCGGAATGAAGGGCCAGCGCCAGTTCCTTGAATGCCGTCACCTTCAGCGCCGGCGCGAAGATATAGCCCTGTGCGTGCAATACACCCCTTGATCGCAGGTACAGTGCCTGTTCTTCGGTTTCGACACCTTCTGCGACGATCTCGCAGTCGAGGTCCTTCGCCATGGCAATCAGCCCGTCCAGCACGGGAACCTGTGTCGTGCCTGGCTTGATCATGTCCACGAAGATGCGGTCGATCTTGATCACGTCCACACCCAGCGTTGCCAGATAGGCGAGATTGGAGTGCCCCGTTCCGGCATCATCCATGGCCAGCCTGGCCCCCAGGGCATGCAAGCCGGAGATCACGCTGGTTGTGGTCATGGAATTGGTCAACGGTCGCCGCTCGGTGATCTCGAACACCAATTGCCGGAAGCTGATGGGAGATTGCCCGAAGATTGCCTGTACGTCCTCCACGATCCCCACGTCGCGGAAGTGGCCTTCGAACAGATTGATGGAAATCTTCATGTCTGGCAACGTCTTGGAGATATCTCCAAGATCGTTTCGCACCTGCTGCATGAGCGAGACCGTCATGGGTATGGCGAGCCCAGTAACTTCCGCATAGTCGATAAAGGCGCCCGGTGGTATTACCTGCCCGTTCCGTTTTTCCCAGCGGCATAGCACCTCGCAGCCGACGAGTGCGCCAGTGCGCAGATTGATCACTGGCTGGTAATACGGCTTGATCTCGTTCCGCTCGATGGCACGCTCAAGGTCAAATGCCGGAACGCGGGAGCGCCGCACGTAGCTCAGATTGAGGATCAGGAAGACTGCGCTGGCAATACAAGCGACAATTGTAAACGCCACGTCCAGATCGGCATATCCAGCCCGCACCATCGCGAAGGGAACGGCATATTCAACCTTGATGGGAAACTGCCCTGCATAGCCTTGGGCACTGATATAGTCGGCGCTGGACTGACGCCGGTCGAAACCCGATGGATCGCCCAGCGTCACAATTGAAAGGCCGTTGGTTAGCGTGACCCGCATCATGGCTGCATCGGGCAAAGTCTCGTTGAGGGCAGTTTCTGACTGTCCCAGCAACGGGACGAAGGTCGATACCCGTCGAGTTTCGCCAAATGTCTGGGCGATCTTGAGCGCAGGCATGTTCATTTCGCCCAGCTTGACCACCGTCATGGTCTCAGTCAGCCCTGGCACAGGCAGAGGCTGCGACAACGGCGAGTAGTCCACCACCCGGCCATAGGCGTCGCAGTACTGCACGCCATCCAGATTCTCCACCAGGAACTGTTTGAGATTCAGTCCACTTTCCAGAGCCTCTTGGGCATTGGTTACGAAGGTGGGCGTGCACAGAGACGGGCTGGCCGCAATGACATGACGCAGTGCCGCCACACTATCCATCGCACTTGAATTGATGTGTGAGCTAACCGTCTCAACATAGAGCTGCGCATTCGCTTTCTCCCGATATTGGACATAGGCGTCCAGCAGATAGTCCACCGCAACAATGGGCACAAACGCAAGGACGGCGCCCAAAAGCATCAGGACATGGGAAAACTTCGATTTCACACCGCGAATCCGAACCGGGAAATTCTTGCCTACCTGCGTAGCAAGCAAGGATTTAACGGATCATTAATGCTGGTTAATCCGCGCTAACCATAAGCAAGAAGGGCGGCCAAAGCCGCCCCTGTGCAGTTCAAATAGTCTCGGCACTCTAGCTCTGGACGTTCAGCCGAATACTCAGTTCGCGGAGCTGCTTGGCAGCTGGAGCACTGGGAGCCCCCATAAGGAGGTCTTCGGCCTGCTGGTTCATCGGGAAGGCGGTAATCTCACGCAGGTTCTGCACGCCACACAGCAGCATCACGATGCGGTCGATACCAAAGGCTGCGCCGCCATGCGGAGGGGCGCCGTACTGGAAGGCGCGATAGAGCCCGCCAAACTGCTCTTCAACCTCCTGTCGAGACTTACCGGTCAATTCGAACGCCTTGACCATGGTCTCCGGCTCCTGGTTACGGATCGAACCAGAAGCAATTTCAAAGCCATTGCAGACCGCGTCATATTGATACGCCGTCAGCGACAGAGGGTCTTCGCCATTGAGCGCCTCCAACCCACCCTGTGGCATGGAGAAGGGGTTGTGGGCAAAGTCCACGCGCTTTTCTTCCTCGTCCCACTCATAGAACGGGAAATCGACGATCCAGCACAGGGCGAAGCGGTCCTTGTCAACAACGTCGAGATCCGTGCCGACCTTGGTGCGCGCCTCCCCGGCGAACTTGTAGAACTTCTCCGGACGTCCAGCGACAAAGAAGACCGCGTCGCCGTCTTCCAGCCCCAGCTGCGCCTTAAGGGCCGCCGTACGCTCCTCGCCAATATTCTTAGCAATCGGGCCGGATCCCTGCCCTTCCTTGAAGAAGATATAGCCCAGCCCGGGTTGCCCCTCGCCCTGAGCCCATGCGTTCATGCGGTCGCAGAATGCCCGGCCGATGGGCTCGCCGCCCGCCTTGTTCTTGGCCGGAATGGCCCAGACCTCAACCTTTGGATCGGCCTCAATCTGGTTGGCAAAGACCTTGAATCCGGAACCGGCGAAATGCTCGGTCACAGTCTGGATCTCAATTGGATTGCGCAGGTCGGGCTTGTCCGAGCCATACTTGCGGATCGCTTCGGCATAGGGAATGCGCGGCCAGCTTTTGGTCACCGGTTTGCCATCGGCGAACTTCTCGAACACCTCCGTCATTACGGGCTCAACCGTATTCCAGATGTCTTCCTGGGTCACAAAGCTCATTTCCAGGTCGAGCTGGTAGAACTCACCTGGCAGTCGATCGGCGCGCGGATCCTCGTCGCGAAAACAAGGTGCAACCTGGAAGTAGCGGTCAAAGCCGGCCACCATCAGCAATTGCTTATACTGCTGCGGCGCCTGCGGCAGGGCGAAGAACTTGCCCGGATGAATGCGGCTGGGCACCAGGAAATCGCGCGCCCCTTCCGGCGACGAGGCTGTCAGGATGGGGGTCGAAAATTCGGTGAACCCGGCCTCCCCCATTCCAGCCCTCATCGCTGAAATGATCTTGGTCCGCTTGACGATATTTGAGTGCAGCTTCTCGCGCCGCAGATCAAGGAATCGGTAGCGAAGGCGAATGTCCTCGGGATATTCGGCTTCACCGAATACCGGCAAAGGTAGTTCCTTAGCCGACGAGAGCACTTCGATCTCCCGGATGAACACTTCGATCGTGCCGGTGGGAATGTTCGGGTTCACTGCCGCAGCGTCCCGCAGCTTCACCTCACCATCAATACGCAGCACCCACTCGGACCGCACGGTTTCCGCGGCGGCAAAAGCGGCGGAGTCCGGGTCGATCACGCACTGCGTGATGCCATAGTGGTCGCGCAGGTCGATGAACAGCAACCCACCATGATCGCGCACGCGATGCACCCAGCCCGAGAGGCGCACATTATTGCCCGCATCACCCGCCGAAAGGGCACCACAGGTGTGGGAACGGTAGCGATGAAGGGTCATGTCAGGTCTCGAAACTACTGAAGAAGGGCGGATTCTGGTGCATCGGACCGAATAGTACGGAGCGTTTCCGGTCAAAGTCGATGCGGTAACAACGAAAACGCGCGCACGATCCGATTCCTCGGTTCGAACGCCGCTCGCGGGCGGAAAAACGCATGGCGCGCAGCTCTTGTCAAGGCAGCAGGACTTCTCGCGATCGGCCTCTTTACCGCGAGGAAAATCCAAGGTGGAGCTAACGATGCGCACCTGCTAGGAAGAATAGTGACGATTTTGAGACGGTAGTACGTATGGACCTCATAGTTTCCACAGAAGCGCTGGCGGCATTCTGCGAGCGCGCTTCCCAGTTCGAATTTGTGACAGTCGATACCGAATTCCTACGTGAAACCACCTATTGGCCACGCCTTTGCCTGATCCAGGTTGCCACTGATGACGAAGCGGTACTGATTGATCCACTCGCACCCGACATCAAATTGGCGCCGTTCTTTGCGCTTCTGGCAAACCCCAATGTCACCAAGGTCTTCCATGCCGCGCGTCAGGACGTCGAGATATTCGTCAAGTTGACGGGTGCAGTGCCGCATAACATCTTCGATACGCAGGTTGCCGCAAGCGTTTGCGGCTTTGGCGACAGCGCCTCCTATGACAGCCTGGTTCGGTCGATCTGCAAGGTTGAACTCGACAAGTCGTCGCGCTTCACCGACTGGTCTGCTCGTCCGCTTTCCGAAAAGCAGCGCATTTATGCCATAGCCGACGTCACCTGGCTGCGTGACATTTACCGTGAACTGCGCAAGCAGGTGGAGGCCACCCGGCGCTGGGACTGGGTCGAAGACGAGATGACCACGCTGCGCAGCATCGATACCTATGTCGTCCAGCCCGAACAGGCCTGGAATCGGCTCAAGATGAAGTTCAACCGGCCTCGGGACCTGGCGGCAATCAAGGTGCTGGCGCAGTGGCGCGAACAGAAGGCACAAGATACTGACCAGCCGCGCAGCCGTATCCTGAAGGACGATGTGCTGGGTGAACTGGCGACCCAGCGGCCACTGACAGCCGACGCGTTTGAAAAGCTACGTGCCGTGCCCCGCGGCTTCGGTCGCAGTGCTGCCGCTGGCGAGATCATGGCTTTGCTCCGCGAGGTCGACGCACTCCCCAAATCGGCATTGCCCAGCCTGCCTGAACGCTATCGCGGCCCATCGCCAAAAGGTGCGATAGGCGACTTGGTTCGCGTGTTGCTCAAGGCGGTGGCCGAGCAACATGGTGTCGCCGCCCGCATCATCGCCACATCGGACGAGATCGATGCCCTCGTGCTCGACGACGACGCCGATGTCCCCGCCCTGAAGGGCTGGCGACGCAAGCTGTTCGGTGAAAAGGCACTTGCCATCAAGCATGGCCGCATCGGCCTCGTTGCCACGCGTAAGGGCATCATAGAGTTCGCGGTAAACCAGGCTGAGGCAGCCGAATAGGCTTCGTTGCCTACCCCACGTCCACGCGCCAATTGGCGTGCCCAGCCGCCTCGGAGAATTGCCGCAAACGATTCTTCAAGTGGTCGCCGTTGAGGAAGGCGAAATCGGCCGGTAGCGCCAGTACCAGGGTGTCGCCATCCAGATGAAAGCGCGTCCGCGGCAGGATGCCGGGCATGGCAGCCGTCATGGGATAGGCAACCCGCATCATCGAGCCGATCAGACGCGCACGTGCGGTAAGGTCATCGGAGCCCAGCGGGACAAGAACCTGAGCGGACTTGGACTTGAGACCGTCATAGCGAACGGCGAGCGTCTGCGCCAGGAACGAACGTCCTGGATGATCGACGCCGGTCAGGGAACCATAGGCCACTGAATCCACGCTCTGTGGACCGCGATAATCAGGATGTGAGCGCCAGCCGATATCGGCCAACAGACACGCAACAACACGCAGGCGCGATTCAGCGGGAGATTCCTCAATTCCGACCGCCGAGAAATACTGCGCTGTGAACTCCACAAGGTCATTGGCATGGGCGGGGGAACGCGACCGCAATACAGACAATTCTTCCGCGCCCTGGATCAGCGGATCGATCTCCTGTTCACGCACATCCAGCATGCCATATAGATAGCCTTCGCGGACCCCAAGCGCCGAAAACACCACGCTATCGAAGTTTCCGGCCTTCAGGATTTCTGCCAGCACAGCCGCTCCGAACGGAACCAGTTCGCGGCGAGAATTGCTGACATTGCCAGCGCCCGGATAACCTTTGAGTGCATCGGCCGCCACGATCTCCTCGCAGAAGGCGATCATTTCGTCTGCTGGAACCACATAGTCCTGAACCATGTGCAGCGCATAGTCGTACATCCCCTGGTGCAGCTTGGCCAGCGAACGCCAGGTGCCTCCAATGGCTGCGAACCGCGCGCCCTTCTCCGCAGACTTCAAAATCGAGCCTTCCAGCCGGTCCTTGACGAGAGAGGCCGCCTTTTTTGGCGAGCCGTCAGCGTCGTCCTGCAAGCGGATAACACCCAGCTCGAAACTTTCGCCGTTGGTGTCACGACCATTGGCGATATCGGATAGTTCAAGGCTCCCGCCGCCAAGGTCACCGACGATGCCGTTGAAGCCGGGAATACCGGCCACCACGCCAAGGGCCGCGTAGTGAGCCTCTTCATGACCGCTGAGCACGCGGACCGGGGCTTCCATGATGGCCTCAACCGCGGAGACAAACTCGTCGCGGTTCGCTGCATCGCGAACGGCAGATGTCGCCAGGATATACACCTTGCCCACGCGCATCATGCGGGCCACAAGCGCAAAGCGCTTCATGGCCTCCAGGGCCTTTTCCATATTGGCGTCGGCAAGGCGTCTGCTCTGGGCAATACCACGGCCCAGTGCGCAGGCAGATTTTTCGTTGTAGAGCGGCGTCAGGGCGCGCGCGTGGCGCTCATAGACTACAAGGCGAACAGAGTTGGAGCCGATGTCGAGAACTGCGACGGGTCGGGCACCTTTTATGCGCCCCTGTGCTGTCGGATCGGCATCGACGCCCCAAAACTGTGTCAATTTAGTCCTCGTCGCTCTCCACCTCGCCCGCACTGCCGCGGCCGGACAGCGAAGGATTGGTCATGAAGTAGTCGTGGGCATTGAAGGGTTCTTCGCCCTCACCCACCCTTATACGATGGGAGCTGCCATCGGGAAGCACTTCCCAGCTCTGCTGGTTGTCCTTGAGGTACGCAACTAGAATCCGGTCCAGAATCTGCTTGTGCACCGTTTCATTGAGAATCGGAACCAGTGTTTCCACCCGCCCATCCAGGTTGCGTCCCATGATGTCGGCCGAAGAGATATAAACCTTGGCCCGCGGTGAGGGCATCGGCTCGCCATTGCCAAAGCAATAGATCCGGCTGTGCTCCAGGAACCGCCCGACCACAGACTTGACCCGGATATTGTCGGAGAACCCCGGAATGCCGGGCCTGAGGCAACAGATTCCGCGCACGATCAGATCAACCTTCACGCCCGCCTGGCTGGCGTCATAGAGGCTGTCGATCACCTGGGGATCAACCAACGAATTCATCTTGAGCAGGATGCCCGCGGGCTGGCCATTGCGGGCCAATTCGATTTCATGGGCGATATTGTCAAGCAGCGTCTGGCGCAGATTGACGGGCGACACGGCGATGGTCTCGAGTTCTGTCGGGCGCGCATAGCCCGTGATGAAGTTGAACACCCGCGCGACATCGCGCGTGATCGCCGGATCGATGGTGAAATAGCTCAGGTCAGTGTAGATCTTGGCAGTGATCGGGTGGTAGTTGCCCGTACCGATATGGCAATAGCTGACGAGCTTGCCCTTTTCGCGCCGCACCACCTGGCTGAGCTTGGCGTGCGTTTTGAGCTCGACAAAGCCGAACACCACCTGCGCCCCCGCCCGCTCCAGATCCCGCGCCCAGCGAATATTCGCCTCCTCATCGAAGCGCGCTTTCAACTCTACCAGGCAAGTCACCGACTTGCCTGCCTCGGCTGCCAGAATGAGCGCCTTGACGATGGGACTGTCGGAGGAGGTGCGGTAAAGCGTCTGCTTGATGGCAACGACGTCTGGATCACGCGCTGCCTGCATGAGGAATTGCGCCACCACATCGAAACTCTCGAACGGATGGTGCACCAGGATATCCTTGGCACGAATGGCGGCGAAGCTGTCGCCATTATAGTCCCGGATACGTTCCGGGAAACGAGCAAGATAAGGCGTGAACTTTAGATCGGGGCGATCGACGTCGCAGATCTTGCGCGCATCGGCCAACCCCAGAAAGCCCTGAACCTCGAAAACGTCAGCTTCCTTGACACCGAGCTGCTCGCCAATCTGGCGCTTGAGAGCCCTCGGCATTGACCGTTCGATTTCCAGCCGGATCACCTGCCCGCGGCGGCGCTGGCGCAATGCAGTCTCAAACTCCACCACCAGATCGGCGGCTTCGTCGTCAATTTCGATTTCACTGTCGCGAATGATCCGGAATGCGCCTGAGCCGACCACTTCATGGCCCGGAAACATCTTGTGGAAGAAGAGCTTGACCAGCGTGTCTATGGTCACAACCTCAGAGCGTCCTTCTGAAACCAGCCCGCTGGGCAGGTTTATGAACCGGTCCAGATTGCCCGGAATGCGCACCAGCGCCGTCAGGGGTTGATCAGAATTTGGGCGCTTCAACTCGAAAGCGAGCGCCAGGCCCAAATTGGGAATGAACGGGAACGGATGGGCCGGATCGACGGCAATCGGTGTCAGGACCGGAAAAATTTCTTCGCGGAACAACTTCTGCAGATAGGCGACCTGGTCACCGGTCAGATCGTCAGCTTCGTGAATCACCACGTTCTGCGCGAATAGCTCCTCGCGCAGTTCCTTCCAGTGATCCTGTTGCTCAAGCTGCAAATGCTGGGTAAGCGTGGCAATTTCCTCAAGCTGCTCGGCCGGCGAGAGTCCGTCCGCGCTTTGCTTGGTCATGCCGGCGCGAATTTGGCCCTTCAGTCCCGCCACACGCACCATATAGAATTCATCGAGATTGTTGGCAGAGATCGAAACAAAGCGAAGCCGCTCCAGCAGCGGGTGCGCCTCGTTCCCGGCCTCTTCAAGCACCCGCATGTTGAATTGAAGCCAACTGACCTCGCGATTGACGAAACGCGCAGGACTGGTGCGCAGCGCCTCGACATCCGGAACCGATCCTTCAGTTTCGGCAATTTCGCTCATCTCATTCATCGCTTTCGGCGTCCCAATTCTGTGGCCGGTCGTGCCCATGCGCCTGGCGGCGCAGCGCCAGGGCCTCCGACGCTATTGTGCGGGTAATGGCCGACCCCTTGGCAAGAGCCAGCCTGTCCATCAGTTCGACAAGGCTAGCGGCTTCCTCGGAGCTGCGCTCCATGCGCGGCACCACATATCCGATCACCTTAGGGTCCACTTTTATCTGTCGATCCCCGAACAATTTCACGAACATCTGTGACAACTCGATGTCGTCCGTGATGGCGAGCCGGAAAACCGGCGCACGGCGTATCCGCGAGCGCACATCATCGGTCTCTAGCGGCCAGTTCGCAACCTCCTCTCGCGCCGTCAGCAACAGGGTCCGCGTTCCGCGCATCGCCTGGTTGAGGAGATGGAACAGATGATGTTCGTCGTAGTCGAGCCTGTCGACATCCTCGATCAGCAGGGCATCTTGTCCCGCGCCTGAAGCCACACTCGCAATGGCATCTGGCGTCACGCTGACAGCATTGGCACGTTCGCTGAATATGCGAGCCAGGTGAGACTTGCCCGAGGCTGCCGGACCTATCAGTACGGTCACGCCGTCCGGCCAATGTGGCCACGCCAGTACCCGTGCATGTGCAAGGGAATTGCCGGCGCCTACCAGAAAGTCGCCTTCGGCGTGGGACGGCTCATGTCCCAAGTCGAGCGGCAATTGCCGCGGACCATGCTCAGGATGCAACATCGTCATGGGGCGCTCGTCTCGGACCGAGATAGAGCGAGCTTTCCTTGTATTTGCGCACACCGTAGCGCACCAGCACCGAGGCGATCGCCGCCATGGGCACCGCCAGCAAAAGGCCCACGAAGCCAAAGACCGCTCCCAGCGCCAGCAACGCGAACATCATCCAGACTGGATTGATGTTGATCGAGGAGCCGACAAGCTTGGGATAGAGCACGTTGCCCTCGATGAACTGCCAGAAGAAATAGACTCCGGCAACCAGAACGATCATCCACCAATTGGGAGCGTACTGCACCAGCGCAATGCCGACCGATAGCCCCAGGCCGAGTGCAAAGCCGACAAAGGGCACAAAGCTGAACAACCCGGCAATCAGCCCCACCGCCAGCCCGTAATTGAGCCCGATGACACTAAGCGCAGTGGCATAAAAGGCGGCATCTAGCAGTAGCACACTGCCCTGTCCGCGTATGACCCCGGCCATGGATTTGTCGATCTCGCGCAGAACGCCCTTCACTTCGCCCTTGTGCTGCTTGGGCAGGAGTTCATCAATTCCGCGAACCATGCCTTCCCAATCCAGCAGCAAATAGAAGGCGACCACTGGAGCCAGCACAGTAAAGCCAACCACCGCCGCTCCGGTCAGGCCGATATTGACCAGTTCCGCAGGCAAGGTGGCAATGAAACCTAGGGTCTGGCGCGTCAAATCGTTCAGGCTGGTCTGAAGTTGAGCGGCCCGTTCCGGTCCGAGCCAGGCATTGATTTCTGGCGACCAGGCCACTGCGAGTTCCTGCAAATCGGCGACATAACCCGGCAGGCGCTGTATCAGACCGATAATCTGCTGGCCAATCAGCGGCACGACCATGAAGAACAGGCTGATGACCACAGTCAGCACGCTGAACAGTACAACCACGGTCGCCCAGACGCGGTTGAACCGCCACTTCTGCAACTGGTTGACCAGCGGGTTCAACAGATAGGCCAGAGCGGCCCCCACAACGAAGGGCAGGAGTATGCCACGAAACACCCAGAGCGACAGGATCAGGGCAATAAGCAGCCCAATCCAGATGAACACTTGATTTCTGAGTGCCATGGTGCCGGGCGGCCCTTGCGTCTGGGTAATCGAAAAGCTATCAGGCCGTCTAACGGCCAGCACCGAAAATATCAACCAATCCGGTTCGCGCGCACGCTGTTGCGCCCGCAATCCCCAGCATGGCAAGAAGGCACATGTCCGACGCACAAAATCTGCCATCAAACGGCCTCTCATACAAGCAGGCGGGCGTCGACATCGACGCAGGCAACGCCCTGGTCGAAGCCATCAAGCCTGCTGTCCGCTCCACCCGGCGGCCGGGTGCTGATGGCGAAATAGGTGGCTTTGGTGGACTGTTTGACCTCAAGGCGGCCGGCTATGTTGATCCGGTTCTGGTTGCGGCCAATGACGGGGTCGGCACCAAGCTCAAGATCGCCACCGACACCGGCAAGCATGACACCATCGGCCAGGATCTGGTGGCCATGTGCGTCAACGACCTTATCGTTCAGGGCGCCGAGCCGCTGTTCTTCCTCGACTACCTGGCAACCGGCAAGCTCGACGTCGAACAGGGCAAGGCCATCGTGGAAGGCATCGCGCATGGCTGCCGGCTCGCCGGTTGCGCACTGATCGGCGGGGAAACCGCCGAGATGCCCGGCATGTATCATGGCAATGACTATGACCTGGCTGGTTTCGCCGTAGGCGCGGCGGAACGGGACGCGCTGCTGCCACGCGAGGACATTGCGGCCGGCGACGTTCTCGTGGCCATCGCCTCCTCCGGCGTGCATTCAAACGGCTATTCTCTGGTCCGCAAGATCGTTGAACTCTCCGGGCTCGCCTGGGAAGCACCGGCCCCCTTTGCTGCGGGCAAGACCCTCGCCGAAGCGCTGCTCGAACCCACGCGCATCTATGTAAAGCCCCTGCTGGCCGCCCTGCGCGCCGGCCTCGGCATCAAGGCGCTGGCGCATATCACCGGTGGTGGCTTCATCGACAATATCCCCCGCGTCCTGCCCGACGCCTTGGCCGCCGATATCGATCTGGCTGCAATCACTGTCCCACCTGTCTTCGGCTGGCTTTCCAAAACCGGCGGTATGAGTGAACGCGAAATGCTGCGCACCTTCAATTGCGGCGTTGGCATGCTCGTCGCTGTTCAAGCTGAAGATGCTGACAGGCTGGTCGACAGTCTGACCGCTTCCGGCGAAATCGCCGCCATTGTTGGCGCATTGACTGAGCGCACAGCTGAGCCGGTCACTTTCAAGGGCAAGCTGGCGCTGTGACGACCAAGAAACGCATCGCCATTCTCATTTCCGGGCGCGGCTCCAACATGGCTGCACTGATCGAGGCTGCCAAGGCACCAGACTATCCAGCACAGATCGTTGGGGTGTTCTCCAACAAGCCAGATGCACCCGGCCTCGACTTTGCCCGCCAGAACAACATTCCCACGGCATCCGTCTCGCACAGGGACTATGCCAGCCGCGAGGCCTTTGACGCAGAGATCGAAAAGGCGCTCACCAATTGGGCCGCCGACTTCGTGTGCCTTGCCGGCTTCATGCGCATTTTCAGCACAGAATTTGCCGAACGGTGGACGGGGCGCATGCTCAACATCCACCCTTCCCTGCTGCCCAAGTTCAAAGGCCTGCATCCCCAGCAACAGGCCTTGGACGCTCACGAGAGCGAAAGTGGTTGCACGGTGCATTGGGTGACCGCAGAACTGGATGCGGGACCCACCATCCTGCAACGCCGGGTTCACATCCTGCCCGGCGACACGGCAGAGACACTGGCTGCGCGCATTCTGGTTGAAGAACATCGGGCCTATCCCGAGGCACTTGCCAAGCTTGCCCGAGGCGAAGTTACCTACGCTGGCTGACCAAGTCACCCATCACATCAATTGATGGCTCCCATCGTCAAAATCGGTTCGACCTTTGTTCCGGTCGGGCGTAGCGTGACGACCTTCTCGTGAAGGTGAGTGAAATGAGTCTGCGTGACTGGTTCTGGATCGTTCTGCTGGGCGCCATCTGGGGGTGTTCCTTCGTATTTAATGCCATTTTGATCCGTGAACTGGGCCCGCTCTGGGTCACCTCTCTGCGCGTCGGGATTGGTGCATTGGGCTGCTGGGCCGTTCTCTTCGCCCTCCGCAAACCGATTCCGCGCGATCCTGTGCTCTGGCTGCAATTGGCCGGCCTCGGCGTCATCGCCTATGCAATTCCATTCGCATTGTTCCCACTCGCGCAAGCGCACCTGGCCAGCGGCATTGCCGCGATAATCAATGCCTTGACCCCTATGGTCACCGCTGTCATTTCCCATTTCTGGATTGGCGGAGAGAAAGCGACGGCAACCAAATTCACCGGTGTTGGCTTCGGTTTCATCGGGGCAGCCATCCTGGTCTCCCCCGCGCTCTCCGCGGGTGGAAGCACTCAACTCTGGGCGGTCGCTGCCTGCCTCGGGGCCACCCTGTGTTACGCGCTCACGCTCAACATCACCCGAAGCTTCAAGCATATCGAGCCAACCGCTTTCGCCTCGATCGCACTGACCGGGGCTGCTGTCGTGGCCACACCGGTGGCCTTTTTTTCCGAAGGCATGCCGGTTATGACAAGGCCTGAGACTTGGGGCGCCGCCCTGGCCATCGGCCTGCTTTCGACGGCCTTCACCTTCCAGATCATGTACCGCATCCTTCCCCGCGTCGGCGCGACCAACTTCGCCACGACGACCTTCATCGCCCCGATTTCGGCGTTGATCATCGGCGTCACCGTTCTAGGTGAAACCATCCTGCCCATTCAGATCCTGGGCATGCTAATCATCTTCTTTGGACTATTGTTCATTGATGGGCGCATCCGCGCCATTTGGCGTCGCGTCCCGGCCTGAGGTTGCACGGAACCCTCCTGCCCGCCGCTTCGTTGGTTGGCAGGAGTACGACCATGCCTGACCCCAGACCCGATATTGATCCGCGACCGATCCCCGAAATCGTGCCACAGCCGGAACCGCCGCAGCCGCAGCCTGCCGACCCGGTGCCTTCGGAACCCAACGAAGTGCCCTCGCCAGGTCACCCTGTCGAGGACCCCACGCCAACGCCGCCCCGCGAGGTCTGACCGCAAAATAGCCGGCCCCGGCGAAAGCAGAAACCGGGCGCAAACGTTCTCGATTAGTCGAGTTTATTCGATGCCGAGCTTTTGCTTCATCATCTCGTTGAGGGCCTGCGGGTTGGCCTTGCCGCCCGAGGCCTTCATCGCCTGACCAACAAACCAGCCAATCATTGTCGGCTTGGCCTTGACCTTTTCGACCTGCTTGGGATTGGCCGCGATAATTTCGTCGACGATCTTTTCGATCGCCCCCAGATCAGTCACCTGCTTGAGGCCGCGGCGCTCGACAATCTCGGCCGGATCGCCCTCATGTTCCTCCGCGATCAGGATCTGCAGCACGTCCTTGCCGCCTTTGGATGAGATGGTCCCGCTAGCGATCAGATCAACGAGGCCGGCAATTTGGCCGGGCTGCAAGTGTGTTTCCCACACGGCAAGGCCCTGGCTGTTGGCATAAGCGGCCACGTCTCCATTGAGGATGTTGGCCACGGCCTTGCCGTCGCGTTTGGCGCCACCATGGGCAACACAGGCCTCGTAATAGTCCGCAGCCTCGCGATCGAGCGTAAGCACCATCGCGTCATATGCCGTCACGCCGTAATCGGCGATGAACCGCGCCTGTTTTTCGTCCGGAAGTTCCGGCAGGTGCTGCGCCAGGTCGCTGATAAAAGCGTCGTCAAATTCGAGCGGAAGCAAGTCGGGATCGGGGAAATAGCGATAGTCATGCGCTTCTTCCTTGGAGCGCATCGACCGGGTTTCACCCAGCTTTGGATCAAACAGCCGCGTTTCCTGGTCGATCGCACCGCCATCTTCGAGAATATCGATCTGGCGGCGCGCTTCATATTCGATCGCCTGACCGGCAAAGCGGATCGAATTGACGTTCTTGATTTCGCAGCGCGTTCCAAATTCGCCGCCAGGGCGACGCACCGAGACATTGACGTCCGCACGCATGGAGCCCTGCTCCATATTCCCGTCGCAGGTGCCCAGATAGCGCAGAATGGTGCGCAGCTTGCCCAGATAGGCCTTGGCCTCTTCGGACGAGCGCAGATCGGGCTTGGACACGATCTCCATCAGCGCCACGCCGGACCGGTTGAGGTCAACAAAGCTCATATTCGGATGCTGGTCATGGATCGACTTGCCCGCATCCTGCTCCAGGTGCAGCCGCTCGATACCGATCTCGATCTGCTCGCCATCCACGTCAAGCAGCACCTTGCCCTCACCCACGATCGGGTCCTTGAACTGGGAAATCTGATATCCCTGTGGCAGATCGGGATAGAAGTAATTCTTGCGGTCGAACACCGAGCGCTTGTTGATCTGGGCCTTGAGCCCAAGGCCCGTCCGAACGGCCTGGCGCACGCACTCTTCGTTGATGACCGGCAGCATGCCTGGCATCGCCGAATCCACGAAGCTCACATTGGCGTTGGGCGGATTGCCGAAGGCAGTGGATGATCCGGAGAACAGCTTGCTCTCGCTGGTCACCTGCGCATGCACCTCCATGCCGATGATCACTTCCCAGTCGCCGGTCGAACCGGAAATCAGGCGCTTCTTGTCGGGGGTGCGGGTATCAACGAGGGTCACTGGGCAGTCCTGAAAACCAAGGCAAATATGGCCTTCTGCTTAGCCCTGTTGCCCCAGTGTTGCAACTGCTTCGGCGTGCCTCACTCTTCCTCGTTGTCCCCTTCATAGGGGCGCAGGCGCTTCTCGAGATGAACGCTCATGAAGGGCGAGTGCCCTTCCCGTCCGTCTGGACGCAATGCGAGGATGCGATAGCCCTGCCGCTCATAGAAGCGCACGGCGCGGACATGGTCGGCTGGTGTCTCCAAATGCACCCGTTCTGCGCCCTGAAGCTCCAGGATGGTCTCCATGCGATCAAGCAGCATGGCTCCAATTCTGTGGCCCTGCATCTCTGGCATGACGAAGAGATAGGGAATATAGCTGCGGCCCGGCACTCGCGAACACCAACCCACAACCACGCTGTCAATTTCGGCGACGATTGTGTGGCGCCAGCCCTGCGCCACGGCATGCGACAGTCTGCGCCGCTCTGCGTCTTTCAGCCCTGGCTTGTCGGTCAGAAAGGGGAAGATTCCATCTTCCCAGGCGCGAAAGGCGATATCGGCAAGTCGCGGGGCATCCGTCATTTCCGCCTTTCGCAATAGAATGCCGGCCATCTGTGCCTCCTATTTTGCGCGCTTGCGCGCCGCAATGATGCCCTTCTCGTAATTGATGTTCCAATTGATCAGGGTCCGCCAGATAAGTTCTGCCTGATCTTCATCCAGATCAAGGTCCAAACTGAGCCCGCGCACCTTGGCAATGATGGCCTCGATCCTTGCCGGGTCATAGGCTTCATGCGGATCGGTCTTGATCTCCGCCATGCGCGTCACATAGCCATGCCGCTCAGCGAACAGTCCCAGAAGAGCTTGATCGATACGATCGATCTCGGCCCGTACGTCATCCTTGGACTCACATTCGGCAGGTAGTTTGGAAGCGGTCACGTCATGTCCCCGGAATATCGATACCTGTTGCTGGTTTGCACCGGCTCGACAGCGATTTCAACCCGCTCCCACCCGGCAATCTGGTGGTCTGGTGCGGCAAGCGTTATGATCTGCCGCATGTCTAGCCAGTTTGAGATTGCCTGAGACCCCGTCCAATAGCGACGGGGCATGAATGAACCGACCGGCCGCTGAGCGTGATGCCAGAGGTGGGTCTCGTTTGTTTGCGGGCCAATTGACCCGCCTCTTCAGGCTTCAGACATTTCCATGGATATTTCTAGGAACGAACAGCGGGTGCTGCATGCCCTCGCGCAGGGTGGTCGCATCGCCGCCATCAAGGACGAACGCGGCAAGATCGTTGATTTCGAATTTTTCAACCGCGACGGCTGGCTGATGACCGGCCTGACGCCGCTTATTTTCAACAAGCTCAAGGCCAAAAAGGCGATCAGGTCACAAGCTGGCCAGCCCTACCGGATCACCCGGCGCGGGTTGGAACTGGTGCGCAGTCAGGTGGATAACCGCTAGACCTTTCACCGCTCCTCCAAGGGACAGGTGGCCAATTCAGTGCTTGGTCACATCGCTCAACGCTGCCGCGATATGTTCCCACTCCTGGGAAACACTCGCGGTGGCGCGGCGCTTGCCAGCGCGGCGATACCAGTAATCGGCATTGCCCATATCGGCTTCGATCCAGTGCATCAGCGCATGCACCCAGTCGAATGCCTGAACCCCTTCCATCGACTGGACGATGTTGTGCGCCCGCTCCCATTCCGGACCCACGCGCAATTCACCCTTCTTGAGCCACCACAGGGCCTGCAGCGGCTTGCTCATATCCTTGGGTGGCTCGGACCAGTCGAGCGAAGTGAAAATATCTACGGCCATTGGCTGGTTTCCTGTTGGCCCTGACGCAGCAATCGGGCGCGTCTCCACCAGTTTCAATTTGTGCATGGGCGGCAAATAATGCGGAACGGCGGCGCAATCAAGCACCGCCGCTTGTGTAACAGGTAAGCTGCTACCACCACCGCTTGGGTGCGAAGTCCCCGCCGGCGCTTTTTTCGATGACCCGGGCCGCTGCAAATAGCGTCCCCTCGTCGAACGGCTTGCCGATCAATTGAAGGCCCAGAGGCAATCCCTGCCTGTCCTTGCCGGCCGGCACCGCAATGCCCGGCAGTCCCGCCATGTTCACCGTGACGGTGAAGACGTCGTTGAGATACATGGCGACCGGATCGCTGGCCAAGGCCTCGTCGCCAATGCCGAAAGCTGCAGACGGCGTCGCAGGCGTCAGTATTGCATCGACGCCGGCGTTGAAGGCGTCTTCGAAATCCTTCTTGATCAGCGTCCTCACCTTCTGCGCCCTGACATAGTAGGCATCGTAGTATCCGGCGGACAGCACATATGTGCCGATCATGATACGCCGCTTCACCTCGCGCCCGAAACCGGCCGCTCGCGTCAGCTCATACATGTCGGTGATATCCTTGCCCGACACGCGCAGTCCGTATTTGACACCGTCGTAGCGCGCCAGGTTCGACGATGCCTCGGCAGGTGCCACGATATAATAGGCCGGCAAGGCATATTTGGTGTGCGGCAGCGAGATGTCCTTGACGCTGGCGCCTTCAGCCTTGAGCCACTCCAGACCATCCTGCCAGAGCTTTTCGATTTCGGCCGGCATGCCATCCATGCGGTATTCCTTGGGCACGCCGATGGTCAGGCCCTTCACGCCACGCTCCACGGCGGCCGCAAAATCGGGCACCGCCAGATCGACGCTGGTGGAGTCCTTCGGGTCGAACCCGGACATGGACGTCATCAACATCGCCGCATCTTCAACAGTGCGGGCAATTGGACCGGCCTGGTCGAGCGAGGACGCAAAGGCCACCGTGCCCCAGCGCGAGCAGCGGCCGTAAGTCGGCTTGATCCCCACGGTGCCGGTAAAAGCCGCCGGCTGGCGGATCGACCCACCCGTGTCAGTTGCCGTTGCACCGGCGCACAGCCATGCAGCAACTGCCGCAGCAGAACCGCCCGAAGAGCCGCCCGGCACCAGATTGGCATTGCTGCCCTCGGCGCGGAACGGACTGACCACTGGGCCATAATATGACGTCTCGTTGGACGAACCCATGGCGAATTCGTCCATGTTGAGCTTGCCCAACATCACCGCACCATCGCGCCAGAGATTGGCCGTCACGGTGGATTCATACTCGGGCTTGAAGCCATCCAGGATATGGCTGGCCGCCTGGGTATGCACGCCCTTGGTGGCGAACAGATCCTTCACCCCCAGCGGAATGCCCTCGAGCGCCCCACCCTGCCCCTGGCTCAGCCTGGCGTCGCTGGCCTTGGCCATGTCGCGTGCCTGTTCCGGCGTGGTGGCGACATAGGCGTTCAGGCTCGGATTGGCCGCTTCAATGGCACCGATATAGGCATCGGTCAGCTCGAGCGCAGTAAAACTTTTGTCCTTGAGGCCCTTGCGGGCATCGGCGAGGCTCAGTCGGGTGAGGTCAGTCACAACAAATCTCTCTATTTCGTCGCGGCGGGGGCCATCAGGCCACGCGCACCGCAGCCGCCAGGTTCAGTTCAAAAAAGGCCGACCATTCGCTGTCGGGGTAGTCCAGAAACGGACCGCGCGGGGTAAACCCGTAACGGATATAGAGCCGATGCGCCTCGGCCATGCCATCGCCCGTACCGGTTTCCAGCATCACCACCGGCAAGCCGCGTTCGCGCGCCAGGTCCACGATCCGTTCCAGCAATTGCCGGCCCACGCGTTGTCCGCGCACTGCGGGTAGCGTGAACATGCGCTTGACTTCACCCAGCTCCGGTCCATGCATTTTGAGCGCCCCCATGCCGACCGCCTTGCCAGTCTCGTCGCGGGCGACAAACAGCGTGGTTGCGCTGTCCGCCATCTGCTCGACCGTCATCTTGAACTGGAATTCCAGCGGCGAGAGCGGCAGCAGATGATCGTTGAGCTGGTCCACCAACGCCCGGACATCGTCCTGCAAAGGTGTCTCAATGGCGATTGTGACCGCCATTTACTCCACCACCTTCGGCACCATGAAGAAATTGTCCTCGGTCAGCGGTGCATTGCTGACAATCTTGTCGGCATAATTGCCGTCCGTCACGACGTCGTCGCGGCGGCGCAGCGTCATTGGGGTCACCGAGGTCATCGCCTCGACCCCATCGACATTGACCTCGTCAAGCTGTTCGACAAATCCGAGAATCGCATTGAGTTCGTTCTGATACCCAGCGACTTCATCTTCTTCGATGCGAATGCGCGCGAGGCGCCCGATGCGCTTGACGGTGGCGGCGTCGACAGACATGCAAAAACTCCGGCAGGAAAGGCTTGTTGCCGCGTTATTAGCAATGCCCCGTAGCAAATGACAATGAAAATGCCTTATGCGACGGATCAGGCTTCCACAGCCAGGCCCGGCTCAAGCGCAATGAGGCCCATGCCCGAGAGCTGATCGCCCAGATGTTCGAAGGCGGCGTCGATTTCCGCATTGTCGCCGGCCAGCGCCACCAGTTTGGGCCGCGCGCCTTCTTGCAGCCTTTCCGTGCGTTCCGACAGTTGCGTTCCAACCACCACCACCACTGCCTGCTCAGTCCATCGGCCGAAACTAGGCGCATCGGCATCGCGGAGGAACATCAGCGGCGCTTCATCCGGCGCATCGAGGACGATGCAACCCTCGCCCGCCTTTCGGGCCTCAACCCGTCCTTCCGGCCCCTCCAGCGTGTCCAATAGCCGGACCGGCTTGCGAGGCGTCCAGCCCGAAGGATCCATTTCTGCAAGCGCACTGCCAAAATCGGGGATCAGCAAATCAGCCCCGCTCGTCAATTCATGGCTTTCAACACCATCGGGTACCCCCTCGGCGTCGATGAGGACGATCTGCCCACTGATATGAATGCGAAAAGTGCTGTTTCCAAACCAGGTAAGTTTCATCGGGCCTTTTCCGTCGCCAAGAGACGTTTAGGAGCCTATAGGACAATCCAGCCCTGTCCAGCGAGCCCCACGTGACCGAAGACAATCCCCTCTCCGACATTCCCGATCGCGGCAAGATCATGGGTCTCGACCTTGGCACCAAGACCATTGGCGTCGCCGTGTCGGACGGTATGCGCTATTCGGCCACGCCGCTCGAAACGATCAAGCGTACCAAGTTCACTCAGGATGCCGAACGCATCATCGAACTGATCGGCCAGAACCAGATTGTCGCGCTCATCCTGGGTCTTCCTCTCAATATGGATGGCACAGAAGGACCGCGTGCACAGTCGACCCGCGCCTTTGCCCGCAATCTGGCGCCAAAGGTCAATCTGCCTATCGCCTTCTGGGACGAACGCCTTTCCACCTCGGCAGTGACCCGCATGATGATTGAGGCTGATCTCCGCCGTGACCGCCGCGCCGAAGTGGTCGACAAACTCGCGGCCAGCTACATTCTGCAGGGCGCGCTTGATCGCCTTCGCACCCTTTAGGCGCTGCGGCGCAGGCTTCCCGGCGTATCTCCAAATCGCTGCTTGAACGCCCGCCCGAACGCAGCCTCGGATTGGTAGCCCGCCGCGCGGGCAATGCGGCCCACCGCCTCCCTGCCCTCCACGATTGCCAGCCGCGCCCTTTGCAGGCGCCAATCCATGAGGTAGCGCATGGCGGGCTGGCCAACGGTCTTCGCAAAATGGGCGGCGAACCCGGAGCGCGACATGCCGGCGTGTCGGGCAAGTCTCTCCAGCGTCCAATTGTCCGCTGGTGTCCTGTGAATGGCGGCAAGGGCTCTACCCAGCTGGGGATCCCGCAGCGCCGCCAGCCAGCCTGTCTGCGCCTCCGGCGCGGTGTCCAGCCATGTCCGGATGGCCTGTATGATCAGAATGTCGGCCAGCCGGGTTATCACGGCCTCACCGCCCGGCTTTAGTGCCGCTGCCTCGTGGGAAATGAGGTCGAGCGTGCTGCGCAGCCACCCGCCCGCGGCCTCATGCCACCGGTCCACCACCAACACATCGGGCAACAGCGCGATCAACCGGCCCGCCGCGACGTCATCGAATGACACGACCCCGGTCATCGCCCGCGTAACCGGACCCGTCCCCGGAATGTCCATCATCTCGTACCGCTCGCTGACCTTGGTGGCCGGCAAGTCGAACAAGGGAACGGCCTGTTGCTCGGGCGAACTGACAAGGTCGATGGCTGTACCGCGTGGCAGCACCACCATCGTGCCCGCGCTCACCAGAATTGGTGCCAGGCCGCGCAGGCGCATCCAGCCCTCCCCGGACATCACGACAACAAACAGCAGCGACCTGTCCATGCGCGGCAGCGCAACACCCCAGGGCGCCGCCAGTTCAGCCCTGCAATAGAGCGTGCCATCCAGACGCAACATGTGCAGTACATCGCCAAGCGGGTCGACGGCAGCTGGCGGCTGGAAATGCATGTCGTTCATATGGGGCCCCATAGTTGGACGATCTGCATATTAATTTGGCCATTGCGCGATAGAAAGTCCAGACCGATCAGACGATCTCTCAGATGCATAACGCTATCGGGAGAATTCCAATGACTGCATCACCAATTCTGGTCATCGGCGCCACCGGCAAGGTTGGTCGCCGCGTCGTCGCAAATCTGGCGGCCATGGACCGTGTCGTTCGCCCGGCCGGCCGCAAGACCGCCCTGCCCTTTGATTGGCAGGACCGCTCCAATTGGCGGGAGCATTTCGCCGGTGTCGAAACGGCCTATGTGTCCTACTACCCTGACCTTGCGGCACCGCAAGGTGCCGACGACATCGCCGCGCTTGCCGCCGTCGCCAAACAGGCCGGGCTGAGGCGCATGGTGCTGCTCTCAGGGCGTGGAGAAACGGGGGCTGAAAAGGCCGAGCAGGCGCTCAAGGACAGCGGGCTTGGCTACACAATCCTCCGTTCGGCCTGGTTCAATCAGAACTTCTCAGAGGGCCATTTGCAACCCTCTGTAATGTCCGGAACCATCGCAATGCCCTCAGGTCAGCGCCTCGAACCGTTCATCGACGTTGACGACATTGCAGAGGTCGCGGCAGCAGCACTTACCGACGACCGCCACGACAACCAGCTCTATGTCTTGACGGGCCCAGACCTGCTCACCTTCGGGGACGCGGCAGCGGCAATCAGCGCAGCCGCTGGTCTGGACGTCGCCTATCTGCCCGTATCGTTGCAGGAGTTTCATGCCGGGCTCAAAGCCGAACTCGGATCAGACGTTGCGGACCTTCTGACCAGTGTCTGTGAAGAAACCTTTGATGGCCGCAACGAATCCCTTGGCGATGGAGTTATGCGCGCCCTCGGCCGTCCGCCGCGCGATTTTGCCAACTTCTGCCGCGATGCAGCAGCGAGTGGCGCTTGGAAAAAGGCGGCCTGAGAATGGAGTGGGCAACGCGGCTGCTTTTGGGTCTGGGCGGCGTGACAGCGATTATGCTGTCCATTGCGATCCTGTTCCTGCCCGGCCCCTTCTATGCCAGCTATGGCATAGAAGTTGAGGGCGCAACGGCCCTTCTCAACGAGCTCAAGGCGCCAGCCCTGGTCATCCTCACGCTTGGTGCCGTTCAGGTCATGGGGGTGTTCCGCAAGCAGGAGCGACAGGGGGCGCTCGGCGCGGGGTTGCTGCTCTATCTCGGCTTCGGCAGTGCCCGGCTCGTGGCGCTGGCAACAGATGGCGCGCCGCCGCTCTCACTGCAGGCTGTCCTTGTATTCGAGCTGATTGTCGGCCTGCTCTTCCTCCTGGCCTATGTGCGAAACCGCACTTGGCCAGCGGGATAATTGCGCGAAACGGCACGGGTGGGCTTGCCCCACCCTGCCCCCTCGGCTAGACCGCAGCAAATCGCAAGGGATGCGACATGCCGCAGCACAGCCCCGCCCGCTTTTCAGGCGACTTCCCCCCGTTTTCGCAGCGCCACCTGATTTCTATCGCTGATCTC
>Ga0207773_100240_pt1 | contig 35675 bp, 25 predicted proteins | sample TtaePargueraPR_2_FD_187281 | JGI IMG/M metagenome (GOLD analysis project Ga0207773, IMG submission 187281) | Aerobic enrichment media microbial communities from Bioluminiscent Bay, La Parguera, Puerto Rico - Tt and M1 (3) (SPAdes) | ecosystem: Environmental > Aquatic > Marine > Unclassified ...
ATTTGTTTTTGAAACCGAAGAGCCTGTCAGTGTATGGAATCAGCTGGTCGGTCAGCCCATATGGAAAAGGCTATCCGATGTTCCCTCCCTTAAGGCGGTTGAACAACAACTGGTGGTTTTGGACAGTCTTACCGGCAGAGGGGGAAAACTGGAAAATTCCCTTAAGGGAAATCAGTTTGTAGTTTCCCTGCATCCAACGGCAAAATCCGAGTTTGATTTTTTGTTTTTAATAGCCTTTAAAGATAAGTCGCATGAAAGATTTATCCAGTCCATTAGGGAGAGGGTAAACCCATCCAGTATCCAGGAAAGGAGCTATAGTGGGGAAAAAATCTTTGAATTTGCGGATCAAGGACAACAGGGTGCCATTTCCTTTGCATTGCTTGAAAATGTGGTGGTGGCAAGTTATAACTCCTTTCTGATAGAAGAGGCGATACGTTATGTACAGTCCGAAAAACTGGATAGTTTCAAGGACAGTTATAAAGAACTTTATAATGCCCAGCCTGGAACTGGCGAGGGCTTAGGAGTGCTCAGGATTGGTAGTAAGGGAGTGGCCAGTTTTGTAAAGGGAATTGCCAAAGAGGAAAACCTGGGATTTATAAATAACTTTTCCCAGCACAGGCTTTCCGCTAATCTGGAGCTCAAATTTGCCGAGAACAAGGTTTTTCTGGATGGATTTACTTTTTATAAGGATGGGGAGAGAATGGACTTCTCCAATGATAAGCGTGGAGGAGGCAAGCTTTTTAGCAATTATATTTCCAATAGGACGGCAATATATTACCAGTATAATACAAATGGCCCCGAACAGATCCAGGAAATTTCCAACTATGCCTTTGAAGGTAAGAACACCTTGGTTGGAGAGATAGAGAAGCACATCTATTCCAAGGGATTTTTAGAAAAACTTACCGGGGAAATAGGCTTTATGATTTTGGAAGAACTTCCCAATATGGATACTGACAAAGTTGTGATCTTGAAAACAGTAGACTTGGAGGGACAAATCGAGTTGCTAAAGTCTTTTAGTTTGGCTCTCAATCAAGGGGATACCACCCAAGCGATTAGCGACTATTATATGGAAAATGAGATTTTTTTGATCAATCAGCCAGAATTCCCTGCTTACCTGTTTAATGGACAATTTTTAGGCTTCCCCAGGACATATGTGGGGACATATAATGACATGTTGATTATGGCCAATAACATGAAAGCCATTAGGGTATTCTACGATGATATCTATAATGACAATACCTGGGGCAGGTCGATTAACCAAAGGAGATTTTTGGAAGGAGTTTCCAAAAATGCCGGGTTTAATTTTATCATGAACATTCCGCGGTTTTGGAATTCTTTGCTGGAAGTGAGCAGTCCTGATTGGAAGGCTTTATTACAAAAGTATGCTCCTCAGCTGAAGTCTATCGATTTGGTAGCCCTTCAACTGAGCGAATTGGGGAACAGGCAATACGTGAATTTGGAATTGGGCTATAATTTGGCTCCAATTAAATCAGTTCAGGATATTCTGTTGTCAGAAAGTTTGGGGATTAACTTTAGCGAAAACCTGAGCTATGGCCCCAAAGCCATTGAGAACTTTAATGACAAGAGTACCGATTTTGTGGTCCAGGATGAAATGAACAATATTCATTTCTTCAATGATGAAGGGGAAAGGATATTTGATCGGACATTGGATGGGCAAATTGTGAGCGATATTTATCAGATTGATTATTATAAAAATGGGAAGCTCCAGATTTTGTTTGCGACGGACAATGCGATATACGCATTTGACCGACTTGGAGAGTCTCTACCGGGATACCCATTGAGACTGCCTGCCGGTGGGCATATTACCCATATGAATTTGGTGGATTACAATAATACCCGTGATTACCGCTATTTTGTGGCCTTATCAAATGGCGACCTTTATATCTTTGACAAAAGAGGGAATAACCTTGATGGATGGACTCCTAGAAAGACTTCTGGAAGGTTGGCCAGTACGCCTGCACATCACAGACTATCGGGCGTTGGGGATTATATGGTCGCCATGAACCGAAATGGGGAGCTGTATATCATGAATAGGAGAGGAGAACTTCAGACCGGTGGGCCAGTCAATTTGGGAAATGGGGTGGATACGGATTATGTTTTGTTGCAGCGGGGAGATTTTGGTGATACGCAGCTAGCAACCATCTCCAAAGAGGGAGAAGTGGTGAGGGTGAATTTAAGAGGAGAACTGACCTATAGAAATCAGTTGTTCCGACCTGAAAAAGACACTTCCTTTGAATTAGTAAAAGACCAATCAGGGGATCAATATTTGTTTGTTATCCATGAATACAACAAAGTGTCCGTACTCGATTCGGAACAGAAGGTTCTATTTGAAAAAAACATGGGGTCAGAATCCATGGACTTCCAATTTTTTTCATTTGGGTCGGACAAAAACATTTTCGTGATTATCGATAAGGTACAGGAGTTTATTTATCTATATAACCTGGGGGGAGAGCTTCTAAATACCCGTCCAATCAATGGGAACCATGAAATAGAGGTGAAGTATTCGGGAAGTAAAAACGAATACAGCATTTACACTGTTCACCAAAACAGGTTTGCAACATATAAAATGCCCCTATAATAGTGTTTTAGGAAGAGATCAGGGAAATGTTTAGTTTTGTCAAATTAAAAAAATGACTAAAATTATGGTTTTTAGCATACGGCTGATCCTGGTAGGGATTGCGTTGATTTTCAGCAATAGTGTTTTTGGCCAATTGTTAGAAGAAGAGGCTGTTCCTGCAATTTCAGATACCGTTTCTTATTATAACCTGTCCTCTCCTTATCACACGACATTGACTTTTTTCCACAATTTGGAGGAGGGAAATTATCGGCCTGAGGTGGCATCGAAAACCTTGGGTGGGCAAAAACTGGAAAAAAAAGAAGCCATTAGGCAAGTTGTCAAGCTGAAGCAGGTTTTCGATGGGAGAGGGGTTTATGTGAATATGGATGATTTGCCCAATGAACAAAACTATATCGATTCTGCGCATAACTATCAGGCAAAGTACTATTTCGACAAAGACCGCTTACCAAAGATTTTCCTTGAGAAAGTGGGGGACGATTGGATGTTTTCCCGTTTCACTGTCTCCCAAATAGATGAAATGCATAAGGAGACCTATCCTTATGGTACGGATAAGTTATTGAACTTGCTTCCTAAAATCGGCCAACAGGTTTATTTGGGCTTGCATTTGTGGCAGCTGGTTGGGCTTTTCATTTTGGTGGTGTTTGTATTCTCTGCACATAAGCTGTTTACTTTTATAGTGGACAGGGTGATGTATCATTTTTCCATAAGGTTGGGATATGGACATGTGGCAGAGAAATACCTGCTTCCAGTGGCCAGGGTGATCAGTATTTATTTTATCGTGTTGTTGCTGGATATATTCATCCGTGTGCTGCAGCTTCCCATAGAGATTGTATCATGGATAGCTATTTTGCTCAATGCCGCGAAGCCATTTATCATTACCATAGTGTTCTATAAATTAGCAGATTTGCTGTCTGCCTATTTTGCGCGTCAAGCAGACAAGACCGAGTCAAACCTGGATGACCAGCTGGTACCATTAGTCAGGAAGACCCTTAAGGCCTTTATTGTGGTGTTGGGTTCGCTGTATATTTTAAAAAAAGGACTACAGGTAGATATTTGGCCATTTCTGACTGGGCTCTCCATAGGTGGTTTGGCTTTTGCTCTGGCTGCGCAGGATACGATTAAGAATTTTTTTGGCTCTATTATGATTTTCATTGATAAGCCTTTCCAGGTAGGGGATTGGATTACCAGTGGAGACGTAGATGGGACGGTGGAGGAAGTAGGGTTTAGGTCCACAAGGGTAAGGACCTTTAGAAATTCCCTGATGTATATCCCTAATGGGAGGATCGCAGATGCAACCATTGATAACCATGGGTTGAGGCAATACAGAAGGTTTTACAGCACAGTTACGATCACCTATGATACGCCTCCTGAGTTGATCAATGTATTTGTGGAAGGTTTAAGGGAAATTGTCAAAAATCACCCTAAGACCCGAAAAGATTATTATAATGTGTACTTCAACAACATGTCCGCGTTTAGTCTGGATATCATGTTTTATGTTTTCTTTGAAGTGCCAACTTGGGGAGATGAATTGCAAGCAAGACATGAGGTGCTGATACAGATTGTTAAATTGGCCAATGAGCTGGGTGTAAATTTTGCCTTCCCTACACAAACACTTCATATGGAAAATTTCCCGGAGAAGGAGAGCCTTTCCCCCGTTTACGAGGACAATATGGACCATTACAAAAAGCGGTTGGATGATTATATAAAAAGAGAAATGAAGAAGAAATAACCTGGTGTCAAGTCAAGCCTGCCTTGACCTAACTCAAAATCCACTGTCCTCTTCCTTGTTATTTAACCGCTGCCCCTGGTTTTTGGAAGAGGAATTTTTGAAAAACCGAATGATGCCCCAAATACTTAAAACCAATAATGCAATAAAAAGGAGGACTTGTGGGCCTCCTTTTTTATTTTCAAAGGCTTCCGCAATGCTGGAAGCAATTACTCCTGCACTGAAAGCCATAACAGTACGAGGTAGCATCCCGAATAGACCGAAAACCACGACTTTTTGCCATCCTGTTTTAAGCAATGCAAACAGTAAATTGGAGAGTGCAAATGGGATGACCGGGCTAATCCTGATGAAAAAGATAAGCGAGCCCATTTTTGTTTTCTTTTCATCAACCAGCTTTGCGGCCTTGGGATACTTTTCCAACAGCAGTTGAAGGCTATCCTTATCCAGCCTAATACCAATAAAATATCCTATTAAACTCGCCATCGAATAGGCTATAACCAATAGGGGGAAGGCTTTCCAACTCCATAAAAAGCCAGTTACAATTGCCAGGAGGGTGGTTGGTACCAGGGCAAAGCCCATTAATAAGGAGCCTATTAAAACCAAGGTTGTACAAGCTTCAATACTTGTAAATGGAAAACAGATTGAAGTGGAGGTGTAAAGGTAGCTGAGCAGCAAGGAGCTTCCCAGAGCAGGTACAAGCACTACCCATAAAAGAGCAATTCCAATAGCAGGATTCTTTTGATAAATTAACAGAAGACGTTTGAAAAAGGATTCTTTTTTGGGCATCTTTGGTGAAATTAGAGCCGAAAATAGGAAATTTATTCTCTAAGGCTGAGGATGAGCGACCAAAAAGCCAGTTGAGGAAGAAATAATTAATTAATAATATGAAATTTGGGACAAAAGCAATTCATGCAGGAGTAGAGCCGGATCCAACTACTGGAGCGATCATGACTCCTATTTTTCAAACCTCCACTTACGTACAGAAATCACCGGGCAACCATAAAGGGTATGAGTACTCACGAACCCACAACCCTACCAGAACAGCCTTGCAAAATAGCATTGCAGCATTGGAAAATGGTAAGCATGGTTTATGCTTTTCATCGGGATTAGGAGCTATTGATGCCATTATCAAGCTATTGAGTCCTGGTGACGAAGTGATCAGTACCAATGATTTATATGGAGGAACCTACCGTATTTTTACCAAGGTGTTTGCCAAATTCGGTATCAAGTTTCATTTTGTGCCCATGGGGGACCCGGCATCTATTGAAAAGTATATCAATGATAATACCAGGCTTATCTGGGCCGAGACTCCTACCAACCCCATGATGAATATCGTGGATATTAAAGCGTTGGCAGGGATAGCCCAAAAGCATGATGTGCTTTTTGGGGTGGATAATACCTTTGCCACGCCTTACCTACAAAATCCCCTGGATCTTGGGGCGGATTTGGTAATGCACTCGGTGACCAAATATCTGGGAGGCCACTCGGATGTGGTAATGGGGGCACTGGTGGTCAATAATGATAAGCTAGCCGAAGACCTGGCCTTCATCCAAAATTCCTGTGGGGCAACACCGGGGCCACAAGACTGTTTTCTAGTACTAAGGGGTATAAAGACCTTGCACCTGAGAATGGAGCGTCATTGCCAAAATGGAAAAACAATAGCGGGATATTTGAGGAACCATCCCAAAGTGGATAAGGTCTATTGGCCGGGTTTTGAGGACCATCCCAATCACGAAATCGCGGCTGCGCAGATGAGGGATTTCGGCGGAATGATTTCCTTTACCCTGGTGGGAGACCGTATTGAAGATGCTCAAAAGGTTTTGGAGAATTTCCACTACTTTTCTTTGGCGGAATCACTTGGTGGAGTGGAATCACTATGTGGGCATCCCGCTTCCATGACCCATGCCAGTATCCCGAAATCCGAACGGGAAAAAGTAGGGCTTTCCGATTCCTTGATCCGACTAAGTGTAGGTGTTGAGGATGCTGAAGATCTAAAGAACGATTTGGCCCAGGCCCTTTCGAAGTTCTAGCCCAGTATATCCGAAAATAAATGTTTGCAATGGCTAACCACTTTGGTGGTTAGCTTTTTTTTGTTGGTTTTTAAGGTGTTGATCAGGTTGATATACTTTTTTGAAGGGGCTTCTTCCTGTTCGGATAAGGAAAAGGTGAGGTGCTGTAAAAGCAAATGGTTTTGGTACCATTTATACAGTAACTGGCTGAGATCATTCATGTGAGTGTGGATCAGCTCCGTAAAGGTGGCGTTTAAGCCAGATACAATCCTTACATTCTCCAGTGTGATGATGACCTGTAAGCCTTCATAGATGTCTTTGATTTCTTTGGCTTCCAGTTTTTTCTCACTGTCGTTCTTGAAATACTCAAGTTCCTCATTGATAATCTGGGTTGTAGAGGTGTTGATCATCAGAGGTTTTAGCTGTTTGCTGTGCGCAAAGGCCTCCCTGTACAGTGCTTCCCAAATTTCCAATGGGGTACTCATGATTACATCGTAGGCGGCGGTATAGATTTTGTTTTTGTCCCTTAGCAGGGCCTTTTCATAGGTGCCATAGCTCACGCCCGAAATAGCGGAAACCTCAGCAAAGGCTTGCTGGATCAGTTTGATGTGCAAGACTTTTTTTAGGCATTTGAAGAGTTCTTTGTATGGGGCAAATAATTGAAATTTTAGCTTCTTTTCGTTGAAATGGATTTTGCTGAGCAGGTCGATATATATCTCAAGGAAAATCAGCTTTTCCTCCAGCTGAATGGCCTTTTTGGATTTGAATTGTTTCGTGAGTGCTATGAAAAGCCTTTTGGCCAAATCATACTGTTGATCAAAGAGCTGAAAAATCGGAGAAACCTGTTGAACTTGCATAGCGGGTTAATTTATACGTACAAGAGTAGCACCATATCCAAATCGGCTCTTTTGGGTATCTTGAAAATACTTAATATTTTCCAATTGACTGAGATATTTATGAATTTCTTTTCGCAGAACCCCATTGCCAAGGCCGTGGATAAAGGTGATTTCATCCATCCCAGAGGCGATGGCATAATTGAGGTTTTTCTCGAAGGTTTCCATTTGTAATTTGAGCATTTCTGTATTACTCATAAACTCATGGTCTTGGGTAAGCTTTTCTATATGCAGGTCTATTTCCTTTTCTGGCCGCTTAAACTGTTCGGCAGGTTTGAGATCTTCTTCAGTGCCTTCGTTCAATGCTTTGTTAAGCTCTTTGATGTCCAATGCCTTGGTTTGCTGGTCAATTGCGAACAAGTACCCTTTTTTGGAGGTTATTGGGGCGATGCTTTGGCTTTTGAAAAAGGAGGAGGCCTTAAACTTTACTTTTTTCTCAAAGGGAGGGATGGTTTTTTCCGTTTTATGATTTACCGGTATAAACTGGAGGAAAAGCGGTGGCCAGTTTTCGAATTGGGGAATTGCTTTCTCATCAATTTTTTTGGATGTCTTTGCCTGTAAGGTTCCTGAAGATAGCGTCATTGAGTTGTCTCCAAATACTTCAGAAACCATAAATACATAATCCTTATCGCTATTATTGATCAGATGCAGGCTCAGGTCTTTGTCATTGATGGGGACATAGCTGAGGTATAGCCCGGGTTCGGACTTTTGGCTTTTTACCACTTCCAGCGGAGTCTCCTTTTCGGCTTTTTTGCCGCTTTCGCCAAAATATTGCTTTTCTATTTCATGGATGACCACCACTTCATTTTTCATGGCGGGAATGCGGAAACCATCTTCTATTTCGATTTCAATTCTTCCCCCACTGGAAATTTTGGTGATGGTACCTTCTTCGTTTCCGTGCAGCAGTCGCACCCTGTCTCCTATATTCATGATTCTAATGCAGATTTATAAGTTTTGAGTGCCCTTTCCCGTGCACTTTTGTGGTCTACAATGGGCGATGGGTATCGGTCAGTTCCGTACTCGGGCACCCATTTTTTTACATATTCTAGTTCTTTGTCAAATTTTTTGATTTGCGATTCCGGGTTGAAAATCCGGAAATAGGGCTGGGCATCCGTTCCTGTTCCGGCAGCCCACTGCCAGTTGCCATTATTGGAGGCTAGTTCATAATCCAGCAATTTTTTTGCAAAATACGCTTCTCCCCAACGCCAGTCAATTAAAAGATGTTTTGTAAGGAAACTTGCTACGATCATTCTCACACGATTGTGCATATATCCGGTCTTGTTGAGCTCTCGCATACCTGCATCCACCATGGGGTAGCCGGTTTTTCCTTTGCACCACTTTTGGAATTCCTCTTCATTATTCCTCCAGGGGATTTTGTCATATTGACTTTTGAAAGCACGCTGTATTAGCCGGTGATTATGGCATAATAGCATCATGAAAAACTCCCTCCAAATCAACTCATTTAAAAAAGTTTGGTTGAGATCAGCTACTTCCAAGGCCAGTTTTCGGATGCTGATAGTGCCAAACCGCAGGTGAATGCCTAAGTGGCTGGTTTTATCCAAAGCAGGATAATTTCGGGTTTTGTCATATACTCTGATCTTTTCCTTGTCTATTTCTAGTGGAGGAAGAGAAATGGAAGTAGGGGAAAAGCCGATAGCCTCCAATTCCGGGAAGTCAATAGGGGTTGTTTTATACAGTTTTTGGAAATCGGCATTTTGGATTTGAGGAGGACTCTCATTGAATTTTTGTAACCAATCATTTTTATAGGCAGTGAACACTTTATAGTGCTTTCCTCCTTTATTGAGAATTTCGTCCTTGTCAAAAATGACTTGGTCCTTAAAGTCATAGAAGCTGATGTTTTTCCCTTCCAATAGTACCCTGACCTCTTTATCCCTTTTGGTGGCATAAGGTTCGTAGTCCCGGTTGGTGTAAACGGCTTCTATGTCAAATTCCTCTGAAAGCATCTTGAATACATCCAAGGGCTTGCCAAATCTGACCAATAGGGTAGATTGCTTTTTAATAAGTGCTTGGTGGATGTTTTTTAACTGCTTATGGATAAAGGTAACCCTTGCATCATGCTTGTCCTCCAGTTCATCAAGGATGTTGGTGTCAAAAATAAATATGGGAAGGACGTTTTGCCCATTTTGGCAAGCCTGATTAAGCGCCGTATTGTCTTCAAGCCTGAGATCCCTTCTCAGCCAACAAATGGTGATCTTTTTCATGGTGTTGGTTTTATCTTATACAATGAAAAAGCAGGTCAATTGTTTGATTTTTCCTCTTGGATTTCTTCCGTAGGACGGGCTTCCAGGATGTTAATTTTTAAGGAATCTGAAGGATGGTCAGGGAAAGGTTGTTCAGGGAGCCTGGTTTCCCCTTGATTGTTGTATTTTAGAAAGTCATCAGAGTCGTTGATTAGTAATCTTTCTTTTTTCTTTTTACTTATATTTTGAAAGAGTTCTTTCAGAGAGCTGAAAAGCAAGGTTTGGGAAACCGAGACGCCGTAAGTATTGACCCTGTTAATATTCAGGGAGGTAAAAGTGTTAAAGTTGTTTTTATTGTAAATACGAATGCGATATCGGCCATCGTCAGTGATCAGGTATTCTGCCTGCCAGTCTCCCGCTATACTTCCAAGGTCAGCATTGCCCCGTGGATCGGTAAAACTCCCATCTCTGGTGACCCTAAGCCTCCCGTCCAGGAAGGTGTAGGCTACTCTCAGTTGGAAGGTTTCTAAGGCTGATTCATCCAGGGACGCCAGGTCAATATTGATTTCCAGGTTTTGATCCACTTGCGAAATCAAGGCGTTTAACTGTGATGAAACCAATTGGCTCAGATTGGAGAAGCCAATCCCGGCACTATTGAACTGGCCCTCAGGAGAAAATCTTCTTAGCATGATCAGGGAAAACACCTGCCTGTTTTTCTCCTGCTCATCATTGGCAATCCTGTTTTTGAAAGCTGAGATGGTAGTCTGGGCTTCCCCGTCGGGAAATTCGGAAAAGTCAAAGTCAAAATTAATGTCAGGGGACAAGAGTGGACCGTCAAGATCCATAATTACTTTTACCGGATATCGGCGGTAAAGTTGGGAGTTCTCAAACTCCGGATTTGAATTTTGTGTGTTTTGCAGACTGGTCAAAGAGACATTTTCCTCATAAGTTGCCTTGATGTTCATTACTCCTTCGTAAGGATCCCCGTACCAGGAAATCCTCCCACCAGGAAGGATTTCAAACTGGCGGTTGATGATATTATAAAGGGAGAAATTGTATTTTGCATCCACAATCTCGTAATCTCCGGTCATGGAAAATTCCCCTTGGGTATCAATGTTTAGGTTGAGTATCCCCTTTCCCCGGCCTTGGATATTTTCTCCGGTTCGGGGATCAATTTGTATTTCCGCATAAGCATCCGGGGTCACATCAAGGACGAAGTTCATCCGGACGTTATTGATGGCGAGTTTTTCAACGGATTCTTGGATGTTAATTTCCTGGGTAGTGTCCCGGACATTGATGATGTTAATGAATTCTTCCTGTGCCTGTCCTTCGGATTCACCGATTGGGATATAGATCTTGGTGTTGGGCCTAGTGGTGGCGTTGGCTGTGATGTCCAAATTGGAGGCGGCGCCAAAAATGTTCAAGGTTCCACTGGCGTAGGCCGTGCCGTAGAATAGATTGTTGTCCCTTGCCGAGGTGTTGAGGACCTGGAAATTATTCAGGTTAGAGGAAATGTCCAAGATAAAGTTTTTAAAGCCATCATGGGCAATCCCACCGTTCAATTTTGCAGTATTTCCTTGGATATCCGTCACGTTGAGACCTCTAAAACTAATCTCATTGGGATTGAAATTGATGTTTCCATCCACGGTATAAATTGTGTTTAGGTAATTGACACGAACCTTTCCCCCTGTCAATTTTCCAAGCCCTTTAAGATTGGGCTGTTGGAGGGTGCCCGACATTTTGAGGTTGCCCGAGACAGTTCCGCCAAATTCAGTCAGGTAATCGGATAAAAATGGCTCCATAACATCCAATTGTGCATTCTCGAATTTCCCCTCCAAATCCAGTTCGTCATCGTTGGTATTGATATAACCGGCAATTTCAATGACCTTTTTGTTGTCCCTATCATTGGTCAGGTGCAGGTTCATTTTGTTGTTTTCGAAGTAGGTGGAAGCCTCTATATTGCCGATAAGGAAATTATTGACGGTTAAGCTGTCTATGGTAAGGCTTCCGTAGGAGCCACTTCTTTCCATAAACTTGTTAAAAGCCATGATTCCATTAGCAGTCCCCTCATACTCTTTATTGTCAAAGGTGTTGATGAAATCCAGGTTGACATCATGGACTTCAAAGCTGAGGATTTCATCAGGATTTTCATTTATCCTTCCATTAAGGGCCAGGAATTGGCCGTCATTGGAAAGCTTAAGGTTGTCCACATCGATTTGTCCCCTTGAGAGAAGAATGGAGTTTTCAGGATCAAATTCCCAGTAGTTCTCCAATATCTTGATATCGGAAGGTTCAAAGGTGATGGCGGTTTGATCTCTTGAAAGCTGTATTTTACTTTTGATTTTGGCATAGCTATCGGTGTTTAACTGGTCAATGCCCAAGTTGAAATCAATTGCGGATTCATCCCATATCGCTTCAAGGCTGAGGTTGTTGAAAAGGATGTTTTGGGCAAGCTGTTGTTCCTTGGAATTGATATAAAAAGCTGCCAGTACCTCCCTGGAGTCCCGGATTTTTGAAGTGTTAAAGTCCAGGTCATTGTCCAAGAAAATCTTGTTGCCGTATTGGATGGTGTCTATACCAGAATAAAAATTGAAAATGGTATTTTCCGCGTTTTGATAAAAGGCGCCTTCCACCAACGTGTTTTTGGATATGTACAGGGAAGGGGCAAAAAGGTGGATAATAGGGTTGATATCATTCAGGCTCATATTGATGTCAATATTGTATTCCTCGAAGGTTTCCTTTTGAGCCCTCTCATGTTTGAATGCTGAATTGGTCAGAATGGCCAGGTAATCCTCCAGTAGGAATTGGATATCACTATACACTTTTTTTGCCTTGAATTTCCCGGAAATACTGGCCACCAGCAGGTCGGAATTCAGGGCGATCATGCGGGTGTCCTCGGCAAATACTGATTGGAAAAAGAAGTTGTCCACGGCAAGGTTTCTACCTTGATGGCTTATGAGCAGGTCTTTAAATCTGGCGATTCCCTCTACTTTGTCGATGTCAGTTCCCTTGGTGTCCAAGTCAAAGGCCCCACTGACAAAAAATTCTTTTTCGGTAAGGTTGAGGGAGTGGAGAAAGGCGGTGTCCAGTTTGGCCTTAAGTCGAGCGCTATCCTTTTTGGCCCTTAAGTCCAAAATGCCATCTACATTAGCCTTAAGGTTGGGGTCATTGACGGAAAGTTTTCCTTTAAAAAGATCTTTGCCATAGGTGGCATTTGTGGTGATGTTGGTATAGTTGTATTGATTGATGCCTATCTTACTAACATTGGCATCTATTTCAAGCAGCGCTGTTTCCAGTGTGGTGCCCGTTCCTTTTAAGTTTCCTTTAAAGGAAAGTTTTTGGAAGGTTTTAGGGTTTTCTGTGATTATTCCCAGGTTGAGATTATTTGCCTCAAGTTGGCCGTAGTATCGGGGCTTGCCTTTGTCAATTAAGTAGTTGATCTTTCCATTGACATTTCCTATCAGGGTTCTGAAGTCCCCACTTGCCTGAAACCTGGTTAGATACCCCGTGAAATCCGAGTCAAAGTGGAATGAAGTGAACTTATTGATTTCCTTTCTTTGCTTTTTATTCAAATAGGGGGCAAGGTCGGTGCTGTTTACACTTGAGTTGACCAAGGAAAGCTGGAAGAAAGTGCTGTCAATTTTAGGCAGCCCGTCAATATTGAATTTTCCGAAAAGAGCACTCCTTTCACCAAAGCGAATCAGCAATTCTTCGGAATAAAGGTCACTCACTTTGCCCGTAACCAAGCCGCTGAGGTAAATTTTATCCTCGATATCTGGGATATTGCTGGTAAAGTATTTTAAATCCCGGATATTCAAAATGGATTCATCCAGCTGCGCCAAAATATCCACCTGATTATTGAAATCACTTAGGGATTTGATGTTTTCATAGGTGAATTTTAAATAATCCTTGACAATGGTTTCATTGGATTTGAAATATAGGTTAGCAAATTCCATGGCCTGTGGGGAATAGGAGAAAACAGCCCGGAGTTGTTGGAATTCCATTCCTGAAGTGGCTTCAAGCCCATGGAGTGTGCGGATATCAAAGCTGATGGTGCTGCCTTGGGAAACCAAATCCTTTGCACTGCCGACAAGCTGGCGGAAGCGGAGTCTGGTATAGTCAAATCCAGTTTCTATTTTAGGCTTCCTAAGGTCAAAGATATCCAGGGAAGTACCTTCAAACGAGATATCCCCAATGGTAAATAGATTGCTGCTTTTTTTCTCTTTGCTTTTTCTTTTGCCGACAAATTCATTAATTCTTTTAATAAAGGTGGAAATGTTTGGACTGTCCTCCCCTGGGTGGGTTAGAAACCGGAGTTGTCCTTCTTTTAGCCTTATTTCATCCAGTCCGGGGTTTTCTTTATCCAGAAGGCCTGCCAGGGAAAAGTCTATATAGATTTCTCCCAAATCCGCCATAAGACTGTCTTGTGGGTCTCTAACAGTTAGCCCCCTTAAGCTTACTGTATCCCACCAACGGATGTGGACGGATTGAATTTTTACCTGGAAATTTGTGTTTTTGCTCAACTGGTAGGCTAAAAACTGAGTAGCTTCGGTTTGTACTGCGGGAATCTGCAAGGCTACAGCCACCAAAAGGAAGAGGATAAGTAGAAAAGAGGCTACTCGAAGCATTCCCCTCAAAGCTTTCTGCAAAATTTCCGTAACTTTCGATTTCTTTTCCAAAGGATTATGAAGAATATTAATATACTCGCAATAGAGTCCTCTTGTGATGAGACGTCAGCGTCCATTATATCTAATGGCAAAATACTTAATAATATTGTCGCCACGCAATCGGTTCATGAAAAATATGGAGGAGTGGTGCCGGAGCTGGCATCCCGTGCCCATCAGCAACACCTTATTCCCGTGATCCATGAGGCCATGGAGAGCTCGGGGCTGAAAAAAGAAGAGCTGTCGGCCGTGGCTTTTACAAGAGGTCCCGGCCTTATGGGAGCATTGATGGTTGGGGTCTCTTTTGCGAAGTCCTTCGCCTACTCTTTAGGGATTCCCTTGATTGACGTAAACCATATGCAGGCACATATTCTGGCTCATTTTATTGATGATCCCAAGCCCAAGTTTCCGTTTATTTGTCTTACGGTAAGCGGGGGGCATACGCAGTTGGTTTTGGTCAAGGATTACCTAGAGATGGAGGTGATCGGGGAGACCTTGGATGATGCAGTGGGCGAGGCCTTTGATAAGACCGCCAAATTATTGGGCTTAGCCTATCCGGGCGGTCCATTGGTGGATAAATATGCAAAAGAGGGAAATCCGAATGCCTATACTTTTCCTTTGTCTGAAATGCCTGGGCTGAACTATTCGTTTAGCGGCATCAAAACAGCCGTGCTTTATTTTTTAAGGGACCAGCTGAAAAAAGATCCCGGTTTTATCGAACAAAATTTAAGAGATATATGTGCGTCTGTTCAGCACACGCTGGTCAAAATGCTGACCCAAAAGCTAAAGAGAGCGGCGAGAGAGCACAAAGTAAAGGAAATTGCCATAGCTGGTGGGGTTTCCGCTAATTCCGGATTGAGGGTGGAGCTGGAAAATCTGGCAAAAGAATTGAAATGGAAGGTTTATATTCCGAAGTTTGAGTATTGTACCGACAATGCCGCGATGATAGCTATGGCGGCGCATTATAAATACTTGAAAGGGGAGTTTTGCGGCTTGGATGTGAGTCCCATGGCCAAAATGAAGATAGGAAAATAAGAATTGAGCAATGGCAAAAGAAAATAGATTCAGTAAGATAGTTAATATCAAAAATAGAAAGGCGAGTTTCGAATATGAGTTTCTGGAGACCTTGGTGGCCGGGATTTCATTGACAGGCACCGAAATTAAATCTATCAGGGAAGGCAAGGTTTCTCTGAAGGAGGCTTATTGTTATTTTAAAAGGGGAGAATTGTTTGTGAAGCAAATGCACATTTCGCCGTATTCTTTGGCTGCTCATTATAACCATGATGCTGTTAGGGAGCGAAAACTATTGCTAAATAGAAGAGAGCTTGATAAATTAGAAAGTAAATTGAATGAAAAGGGGCTTTCTATCATTCCTGTTCGTATATTTATTAATGACAGGGGCTTAGCAAAATTGGAAATAGCCCTGGGTAGAGGTAAAAAACTTCATGACAAACGTCAGGATATAAAGAAAAAAGATGCTAAACGAGAACTTGACCGAATGGCCTATTGAACATAATCATGGAATTTGCAGGCTGAGTTTAATAAGTGTTTATCAAGAAGCCAGACCAGGGTCAGGCCTGCTTACCCAGTTACTTTTTGGGGAGACTTATGAGGTGGTGGAGGCAACTCCAGATGGTAAATGGCTCAAAATAAAGCCTAAAGATGGGGTTTCGGGGTGGATTCCCACCGCCCAACACGAAGGAATCACTGAGGAAGCCTTCCAATGCTATAATGAGGAGGATTATCAAGTAGTCATCTCTCCTCTATCTACCATAAAATTCCGGGATGATTTATTATACCTTTTGCCAGGTAGTAATATTCATATTGGTTCCTCTGAACTTTTTGATATGAATGGTGCTATGGAATTTAAGGGGAAATCCAGGAATTTCAAAGACAAGGCCAAGCGCAAGGAACTTGTTGAGTTAACTCAAATGTTTATAAATGTGCCCTTTCTGTCCGGCGGAAGGGGCTTTTTTGGTATAGGATCTGGTAGCTTTATACAGTTAGTGTACAAGATGGCTGGGTTTCACGTTCCCAAGTTTATTTCCCAGTTTTTGGATGCAGGGGAGCAAGTTCCTTATGAGGAAATCCAGCTGGGGGATGTGGTGATATTTGGAAATAACAAAGATATTCCCCATCATGCAGGGATATATATGGGTGATAATCAGGTTATTCATGTAAAAGGGAAAGTGAGGGTGGATAAGGTGAAACTTGATGGCAGCAAGATGGGGAAAAACAATTCTGGTTTGCACAGGGTTTTGCAGGTTAGGAGTTTAATTTAGAAGAAATGGAAAAAAAGGTACTTGTGCTAAATTTAGATCATACGCCTATTGCTGTTGTGACAGTCCAAAAGGCTATGGTGCTCTCTGTCCTTGAGAAAGTGAGTGTGTTGGCCGATTACCAATTTTTAAGGGTTCGCACTGTCACCAGGGAATTCAAATATCCGGCAGTAGTGAGGCTTGATGAATATAAAAATGTTCCTTACCGGGGGGTGTTGCTTACCCGGTCCAATTTATTCAAGAGAGACAATAATGAGTGCCAATACTGTGGCTCCCAAAGACACCTGACCGTAGATCATGTTGTTCCCCGCTCTAAAGGAGGGGATAGCAGTTGGACCAATCTAATAACAGCCTGTCACCGCTGTAATGTGCATAAAGGGGACAAAACTCCCGAGGAGGTGGGTTTTTTTATCAGGAGAAAGCCTTTTAAACCTAGTCTTTCCTATTTTTTGGTGGAATATGCGGAAAAGAACGCTGAAGAGTGGATCCCTTTTTTGGATTTGAAAGCCTATCAGCCAAGTTAAGCTTTTAAATGGTCGATATAGCAGGTTGGTTTTGGTGTAAGCAAGGGCGCTGTTGACTTTGAACAATATCAGCTTTAGATTTTGTCGGTTTTTATTTGAGGTTATACAATAAGGAAATGCTCTTTAGAAGATAGAAAACCTAAGTATAATTTTAAAGGTTTTGTTATATTGTGGTTTTAACAAAACCCCAACCTAATGACCATACTATTTGTTGTGCTGAGCATTTTGCTCCTGGTTTTGCTTATTGTCTGGGCAAAGCTTAATCCTTTTCTCGCATTTTTGATTACCTCCATCACGGCTGGGTTTTTATTGGGCATTCCTCCCGGGGAAATTGCCGGTTCTGTCCAAAAAGGGATAGGAGGTCTTTTGGGAGATTTAGTAATTATCATCACTATGGGGGCTATGCTGGGAAAGCTTGTGGCTGAAAGTGGGGCTGCCCAGCGGATCGCTGATTTTCTGATGAACCTTTTCGGGAAAAAGTATATCCACTGGGCCATGATGGTAACGGGCCTGGCCGTCGGTATTCCTTTATTTTATAATGTGGGTTTTGTATTGCTTGTGCCCTTGGTATTTACGGTAGCCTATCAGTTTAAACTGCCAGCGGTGTTTGTAGGGATTCCCCTTTTAGCTTCCCTATCGGTAACACATGGCTTTTTGCCCCCACATCCTTCTCCAGCGGCGCTGGTGGCCCAGTTTGATGCCAATATGGGATTGACCTTACTGTATGGGATGATCATTGCAGTTCCTACCATCTTAGTGGCTGGGCCTTGGTTTACCCGGTTTCTAAAGAAAATACCCTCCAAGCCATTGGAGACTTTTCGTGCTAAGACCAAGCCCGAGGAGGCCCTGCCCAGTACATTTAACAGTTTTTTTTCTTCCTTATTGCCGGTGATACTTCTAGTGGGAACTACTGTCTTATCGTTTCAAGTAAAAGAGGACAATAGCCTTTATGGATATATTGAATTTATTGCAGATCCCGGGATGGTAATGTTGTTTTCCCTCTTAGTGGCTACATTTACTTTGGGGCTGGGACAAAAAATATCCATGGACAAATTAATGGCTATTTACGTGGTAGCCGTCAAGGATGTGAGCATGATTATTTTGATCGTTGCAGGAGCAGGGGCTTTAAAGCAAGTCTTACTGGATAGTGGGGTGAGTCAAGATATTGCCAATGCATTGGAGGGTTGGGATGTTCATCCTTTATTATTAGCTTGGACTATAACGGCGGTGATCAGGGTTTGTGTAGGTTCAGCTACTGTAGCAGGCTTGACCACGGCCGGTATCATTGCTCCATTAATACAGGATACAGGTGTGGATCCTAATCTGGTGGTTTTGGCAATTGGTGCGGGTAGTTTAATGTTTTCCCATTTTAATGATGCAGGGTTTTGGATGTACAAGGAGTTCTTTAATGTCAGCATTAAAGACACAATCAAATCTTGGTCTGTAATGGAAACCATTGTGGCTGTGGTTGGGTTAGCGGGCGTAATGGTCATGGACTGGTTTGTGGGCTAACATGGTGGGGGATTTATGACTGCAACTTAATTTCTTTAAGTTTTTAGAAAAAAACGAACATTAACTAACTAGTGCAAAAATGTCAGCAGAAGAAAGTTTTAATAAATTAGGATTGAATCTTCCTCCAGCACCCAAACCTGCCGGGGTTTATAAGCCCTGCCTGATGGATGGAAAGTACCTTTACCTTTCCGGCCACGGTACCGTGCAGGATGATGGCAGTTTGATAAAAGGTCGGATCGGCCAGGATTTGGATATGGAAAACGGTAAACTGGCGGCAAGGCAAGTTGGCTTGGCCATGCTTTCAACCATAAGGACAAATTTAGGAAGTCTCAACAAGGTGAAGCGAGTGATAAAAGTGCTGGGTATGGTCAACTGTGTGCCAGAGTTTGAGAAGCACCCTTACGTGATAAATGGATGTAGTGAGCTTTTTGCATCAGTTTGGGGAGAAGAAAATGGTATCGGGGTAAGGAGCGCCGTTGGCTTCGGCTCTTTGCCGGACAATATTCCCGTAGAAATAGAAGCATTATTTGAATTGCATTAAAATATGTCGGAAAAATATTTGGATTGGTATGAGCTTAAAGATGCGATAAATGTTGATTCACCAGCATTGTTGGTCTATCCCAAGCGGGTAAAGTCCAATATCAAGATCCTGAAGTCAATGGTAAAGGATGTCTCCAAGCTACAGCCCCATGTCAAGACTTTTAAATGCAGGGAAGTGGTAGAAATGATCATGGAGGCGGGGATTGAGCAATTTAAGTGTGCAACCATCGCAGAAGCAGAAATGCTTGCAATTGCTGGAGCCAAAGAGGTTTTAATAGCTTACCCAATGGTTGGCCCCAAGGTAAACCGAATGATCAAATTGATGCTTGCCTATCAAGATAGCCAGTTTTCCTGTCTGGTAGATTGTCCAGAGCAGGCAAAGCACCTTTCTGATCATACCTATCAAGCGGATGTTTTTCTGCGGGTTTATGTGGACTTGAATGTTGGTACAGATCGGACAGGGATCAAGCCGGAAGAGGAAGCCATGCAGCTTTACGATTTTTGTAAGGAAACCAGCCATTTGATTACGATGGGATTACATCTTTATGATGGGCATTTTCGCCAGCAGGATTTTGTGGAACGAAAAAAAGCTTGCGATGAGGCATTCAAACCGGTCCAGGAATTGATGATAAAGATCACCCGGAAATATGGGCGGGATTTTAAGGTAATAGCAGGAGGTTCTCCCACTTTTCCCATCCATTGTTTAAGGGATGGAGTGACCTGCAGTCCTGGGACATTTGCTTATTGGGATAAAGGGTATCATGATGCATTACCGGAACAATCGTTTCAATATGGGGCTGTTTTGCTAAGCCGGATAATTTCAAAACCGGCTCCACACCTTATTTGTCTAGATATTGGTTACAAATCAATCGCCTCGGAGGAGGGCTTGGAAAAAAGGGCTTGGTTTATTGATCATCCTGATTGGCGGATAAAGAGCCATAGTGAAGAACATATGGTTGTAGAAATAGCAGATGGAGAAAGTTTGTGTGTGGGGGATGTGGTGTATGCGGTTCCCTATCATATTTGTCCCACTGTAGCCATGTATGATAAGGTGTTGACTGTAGAAAACCATAAGATTTCCGGGAGCTGGACAACAGTGGCCCGGAAAAGAAGGGTTAATATTTAAGTTTGTAGGGGGAAGCCGGGAGTCGGATGATCGAAGAGGGAAGTATGAAGTAGGAAGTCGGAAGTGGAAGGGAAGGATGAAGAATGATCCAAGAAGGTTCAATGTTTGATACCTTAAAACTTTATATGAAATCTCTTGCTGGCAGTAAAGTGTATAATCAGACTAAGTTTTTAAATGAAATAGTTGATAACCATAAAATGTCAAATCTGGAAAATCCTGGAAATGAAAGACTCCTCAAGATATTAGCGTAAGAGTTTATCATGATGTAGCCATTGTCTGGCAACTTCTTTTGTCTTTACTCTTTTTTCTGATTCAATATTGAACAATAACCAATAACCTTATAACATTTAACCATTAACCAAATTAAAGATGTTTACCATCGATGCCCATTTAGACCTCAGCATGAATGCCCTGGAATGGAACAGGGATTTGCGCCTTCCAGTAGAATCGATCAATGATCGGGAAAAAGGGATGAAGGATAAGCCAGACCGAGCTAAGGCCACCGTTTCACTGCCGGCCTTAAGGGGGGGAGGGGTAGGGTTAGTGGTAGCTACCCAGATTGCCCGGTATGTGGCGCCAGGAAATCCTTTGCCTGGTTGGCATTCCCCAGAGCAGGCTTGGGCTCAAACACAGGGACAACTGGCATGGTACAAGGCTATGGAGGATGTAGGTGAAATGGTTCAGATAAAAGACTTGTTGGGATTGGAAGGTCATTTGAAGCTTTGGGAGGATGATTCCGTTCCGAAAGAAAAGCCAATTGGCTACATTCTTTCCTTGGAAGGTGCTGATTCTATTATTGATTTACATTATTTGGAAAAGGCCTATAAGTATGGTTTGAGAGCACTTGGTCCGGCACATTATGGAGCCGGAAGATACGCTCAAGGAACCGATGCTACAGGAGGTATAGGGGAATTGGGAAAGGCATTATTAAAGGAAATGGAGCGTTTGAATATTATTTTAGATGCTACACATCTTTGTGATGAAAGTTTTTGGGAAGCACTGGACCATTTTAACGGTCATGTTTGGGCCAGTCATAATAATTGTAGGGCCTTGGTGAATCATAACCGGCAGTTTAGTGATGAACAAATCAAGGCCTTGATCGAGCGGGGTGCGGTTATTGGCGGGGCCTTGGATGCTTGGATGATGGTGCCGGGTTGGGAGAGAGGGAAATCAAATCCCAAGAGGATGGGGTGCAATCTTGATAAGATGTTGGACCATTTGGATCACATTTGCCAGTTGGCAGGAAATGCTGATCATGTAGGGCTTGGTACGGATTTGGACGGTGCTTTTGGAAGGGAGCAGTGTCCCTATGACTTGGAAACCATTGCCGATTTACAGAAAATACCGGAATTGCTAAATCAGAAAGGGTATTCGGTAAGCGATGTGGAGAAGGTGATGCATGGGAATTGGCTGAGATTTTTAAGGAAAGCATGGAGCTAGGTTAAGGTTTATTGGGGAAAATGGTTCGGTTTAGCTGTTTTCTGAAATGGTACAGATTTTAGAAAGGCGTCATTATTCAGTTCGGAATTCTTCATCGTTAAATTGGATCCTATTACATAGTGATATGAGTTGGGTTTGGGTTTAATTTTTTTATTTAAATTATTCCAAGTAACAAAAAATCAGTACCTTTGCAATCCGTTCAGGTGAGCGGCTTCTTCCTGTGAAGTAGTAAGGAGGGGGATTTATAACTAAAAACCTCAGCCTGAAGACTCTAAGGCTGTTGAAAATCAGAGTCATTTTACTAATATGTCTAATAACGCAGATTTTAACTGGGACAAGTTCGAAACCAAAGGATTTGGTGAAGGCTACACTGCTGCTGAGAGAGCAGAAATGGAAAAGCTTTATGACCAGACTTTGACCGAAATCAGTGAGAAGGAGGTTATCAAAGGTACTGTTGTAGGTATCAATGATAAAGATGTCATCATCAACATCGGGTTCAAGTCTGACGGCCTTGTGCCAAGAACTGAGTTCCGTGACCTTCCTGACTTGAAAATCGGTGATGAAGTAGAACTTTTCATTGAAGAGCAAGAAAATGCTTTGGGTCAATTGGTACTTTCTAGAAAGAAAGCCAAAATGGTTCGTGCATGGCAGGATATCGAAGATGCCCTTGAGTACGACAATGTGATCGAAGGTCTAGTGAAGAGAAGAACAAAAGGAGGTTTGATCGTGGATATCTACGGTGTGGAAGCCTTCTTGCCAGGTTCACAAATTGACGTGAAGCCTATCAGAGACTTTGATGTCTATGTAGGTAAGAAAATGGAAGTGAAAGTGGTTAAGATCAACCACGCTAACGATAACGTAGTAGTTTCTCACAAAGTGTTGATCGAGAAAGATCTCGAGAAACAAAAAGCAGAAATCCTGAACAACCTAGAGAAAGGTCAGGTATTGGAAGGTGTGATCAAGAACATGACCAATTTCGGTGTATTCATCGACTTGGGTGGTGTAGATGGTCTACTTCACATTACAGACATCTCTTGGGGACGTATCAACCATCCAGAAGAAGTGCTTAACCTTGACGACAAAGTTCAGGTGGTGGTACTTGACTTTGACGATGATAAGAAACGTATTTCATTGGGTATGAAGCAGCTTACTGCTCATCCATGGGATTCTCTTTCAGCTGAACTTGAGGTTGGTTCTAAAGTGAAAGGTAAGATCGTTAACGTTGCTGATTATGGTGCATTCCTTGAGTTGGCTCCAGGCGTAGAAGGTCTTATTCACGTTTCTGAGATGTCTTGGTCTCAGCACTTGAGAAACCCTGCAGACTTCGTGAAAGTAGGAGACGAGATCGAAGCAGTTGTGCTTACACTAGACAAAGAAGAAAGAAAAATGTCTCTTGGTATCAAGCAACTTACTGAGGATCCATGGACCAAGCAGGATATGGTGACTAAGTATGCTGTAGGTACGAAACACAAAGGTGTGGTAAGAAACTTGACCAACTTCGGATTGTTCCTAGAACTTGAAGAAGGTATTGACGGTCTTGTTCACGTTTCTGATCTTTCTTGGACTAAGAAAATCAAGCACCCATCTGAGTACGTGAAAGTTGGAGATGAGCTAGAAGTAGTTGTTCTTGAACTTGATGTTGATAACAGAAGATTGGCCCTAGGCCACAAGCAGCTTGAGGAAAATCCATGGGATACTTTCGAAAATGTATTCCCGGTAGGTTCTACTCACAAGTGTACCGTGGTTTCTAAAAACGACAAAGGTGCTGTGTTGGAGCTTCCTTACGGATTGGAAGGATTTGCTACTATTAAGAACCTTGACAAAGAAGACGGTTCTCAGGTAGAAGTAGGTGACGCGGTTGATTTCGTAGTTACTGAATTCTCAAAAGATGACAAGCGAATCGTTCTATCGCATACTGCTACTTTCAAAGAAGAAGCGATGCCTTCTAAGCCTGCTAAGAAAGCTAGCGCTCCTAAGAAAAAGGCAACTGGAACTGATGCTCCTGAAAAATCTACCCTAGGTGATTTGGATGCACTTTCTGCTTTGAAAGAGAAAATGGAAGGTGGAGATAAAAAATAAGCATCAGCTTATTCAGTTTAGAAATACAAAAGAAACGCCCTTAGAAATCGGGGCGTTTCTTTTGTTTTAGCATAATAGGGAAAGAAGTTGGGTTGACCGACTTTTTGTGGATGAAATCCAAGCCATGGCACAAAGTCATGGCTTGAATATTACCGGATTCTATTTGCCCTCATTCGGTATTTTAAGGGTGAGGCCAAATGCCTTATTCAGTTTTTTGATAAAATAAGCAGAAAGCAAAGGGGATTCCTTTTCTATATTTTGGTGGACAAAGAAATAAAGCTTTTGTAGTCCCAGCTCCCTCCATTGAATGATCCGTTCCAACCAATCGTCAAGTCTGTCGTAGTCACTTTCTATATTGGCGCCAACATACCGGATGAATGCGGTGTCACTGGTAAGTCTCATATGGAGCATGTCCCTTCTTCCTGCAGTGTCTACTATGATGTTTGTCCGGTTGTTATCGACTAGTAGTTGGCAATAATTGTCCAGCACTTCTTCATTTCCAAACCATTCTTCATTCCTTAGTTCTAAAGCCAAAGGGATTTCAGTAGGGAATTCCTTTACAAACTTCTCGATTCGGTCAAAATCTTTTGGTTTGAAATTGTCGTGCATCTGCAGGAATGTCATTCCGAGCTTTTCTTCAAAATTTGCTACTGCATCAGCAAAAGCCATTACCGGTTCCTTTACATTTATCAATCTTTTAAAATGGCTCACCGAATTAGGGATCTTTGGGAAGAATTTAAACCCATCCGGGGTTTTGTCTGCCCAGGTCCTTACTTGTTCGATGCTAGGTGAGCTATAAAAAGTGGCGTTGAGTTCGATGGAGTTGAACTGTGTGGAATAATATGAAAGTTCATCTTTGGTACCTCTAGGATAAAAGCCTTTGAGGTCAGACCTGTTCCACTTTGCACATCCCACATATACCTCAAATGGATTGTTTGTATTATAATTGGCTAGGATCTTTCCTGTTTCAGGGTGGTCCTTTGGGAGAGTGAAATCTATTTCTTCTGGATTATCTACTTTGCCGAATTTCATAAAAAGGTAGTTTAAATAAGAAAAGCTTAATCTAGTTAAAAAAAGATTTTATAAAAATAAAGGTGGAGGCTAAAATTAATGGTCCTATATGATTTGTGATGGGTAAGTTGGATTGAGCCAATTGCCGTTTAGTTAAGCCAAATCAAGCCAGTAATCATTAAGTTAAGCGTAATTAAGTGTTGGGGATTGTTTTCTTGGAGAAGAACATTTCATGTCCTAGACCCCTTCATGTATTCATGTTTTGTTTTTTTAACATTGAGAAATTAAGGGACATTAAGGCTTGGGTTTGGTTTTAGAGAAAAGAGGAGCTTTATGTTCTTACTACCTTCATTTCTTCTATGGTTTTATTTTTTGAACCATTGAGGAATTAAGGGAAATTAAGGTTGGAGTATGGTTTTTATGGAAGAGAAGTCCTTCATGCTCTTAATCCTTTCATGTCTTCAGGGTTAAATAAGGAATCTGTGAAAAAGTTAACCATTAAGTTTTAGGCCAACGAACGGTAAAAGATATTAGGACAGACGGTACTATCCACTAATTTCCGTGTAAAAAGCCAAACCATAATCGGAGCGCCCTGGGTTCCGGTCATGGTTTGGCTGAAAGATGTGTGTTAAAACTGGCCTCTAATTTCTCCCCCCGGATTTACGGTTGTGTGAACGTTTACATAGGCATGATGGCCGTCCAGAGCAGCTTTTAGCAATTGTAGTGTTCCACCGGTCATGATCCCTGAAAGGGCTTCATCGGTGATGACTCCTTCCGCATATAGCCCGTTAGTAGTTCCAGGGCTCATATCGGCTTTTAAAGTAACTACTATGCCTCCATTGACCCCTGGAGGAGCAATATGGATGTGGGCAAATCGGGCATCAATCAGTTTTGCAGCATTGATTTTAAAATGAAGTTCTGACCAGTCATGGTTAAAGTTGAAGATAGCATTGCCCTGTGTTTCAGTGTCAACGGGTGGTACCTCTTGACCTCCTGAGAGGTGGACGGTGTAGTTTCTGTTCATGTTAGGATCAGAAAGTGCAATTTGCCCTCTAAGTTCCCCGCCCGGGTTTTCGACCGTATGTACATTTACATAAGTGTTACCAGCTTTGATAGCTTTGATAAGGTCATCAAGTGTCATCCCGGATAATGGGCCAATCAAATCTTCAGTCATAATGGAGCCTTCAGCTAAAAGTCCATTAAATAATGGAGTGGGAGGATCTTGAGCCGCTAACAGAAAAGCGACAACCGGACCATTTTCACCTTTTGGAGCCATATGAATATGGGAAAATAATATTCCTTCGGTATTGGCTACATGTAATTGGTAATCAAGAGACATTCCATCATCACTTAGTGAAAAATGTGCATGTCCTGATCCACTTGCGTTAACAGCAGGGACTTCTTCCCTGCCTTGAAGAAATGTTCCGAAGTGTTGTCCCATTGCAGTTTGGGCTTTCATCTTAGAGGAGTAGATGTCGTTGGATTGATCAGGAGCCATTTCGGTTTGTGGCTGGCAAGCAAACAGTAAGGCGCAGTAAGTAAGCGCAACTAGTAAAATGTTTTTGGTTTTCATGATTATTTGGGTTAGTTGAAAATTGTATTTGTTGGTAACAGTTATATACGAGTGAAAAACTTGCTTGGATTTAGGGAAAAGAGGCTAGAAATATGTCTTGGTAGTGAAAAAGTAAAGGAAATCGATGCTGACAAAAACCAACTAACAGGAGTTGTAAATGAACCAATTTGATAGGAAAAAAAAAAAATAGAGTTAGGGGGATTTTTATCTTAAAAAAAGAAAAGCACCCGATGAAACGGATGCTTAATTTGTGGAGGTCGAGAGCGGATTCGAACCGCTGTACAAGGTTTTGCAGACCTCTGCCTAGCCACTCGGCCACTCGACCATCAGAATTGAGTTGCAAATGTATGGATTATCTTATTTTATGCAAAATTCCCTCCCTTAATTTTTTGGGAATATTTGATAATAAGACCGGGGCCACCTTTTTCTAAAATTGGCTTTTATACAAAATAGTGGCAGAAATAGTGGGGAAATTTGACTAATTGTGTCCGTAGGGTTATTTATAAAGGTTCTAAATAAATAGCTCTAAGTATGGTGTTGTCTTAAGTATCTGTTAATCAGGTGTTAAAATGACTTTTACGGAAAAACCTGGGAAAAGTTTGCCCATATATACGGGTTTGAAAAATAGAAGTTGGGTAGTACATTTGTGGGGAGTTTTAAAAACCGTGAAATAAACTGATTAAAGAGTTATAAATATGTCAATCAAACGCTCGTTATTAAGTGTTCCCTTCAGATTTTGCAACATGGCGTTGATTTTTTTCCTTTTGATAGGAATTAATGCTTTTGCTGCTGATCCTGAAGTTTCTGATAGTGAAGAGGCCATCAAGGCTGGAGAGTCACTATTTAACGCCAACTGTAAGACCTGTCACAAGCTAGATCAAAAGTTTACCGGTCCTGCCCTTAGGGGAGTAAGTGACCGAAGAGATATAGCCTGGATTCAGGAGTTTGTGAAGAACTCACAAAAAGTGATCCAAAGCGGTGATGCTACTGCAACCGCTCTTTTTGCGGAGTTTAACAACACGGTTATGCCTGCTCACCCATTCCTGAGTGATGAGGACATCATGAACTTACTTTCCTACATAGAGTTCGGAGGAAAGGAAGAGGCTGCTGCTCAAGCTGGAGCCGCAGGAGAAGGTGCTTCTGCAGCAACCGGGGGTGTTCCTAGCGAATACTTAACCATTATTTTAGCGGTTTTGGTGGTTGTGTTGCTGTTGATTTTGATTGTGTTAGGCTTGATTGTTTCTGTTCTGACCAAATATCTTAACAAGCAGCCTTTAGATGAAGAAGACAAGGAGTTTATCAGTCAGAAGACGGACTTTAAGAAAGTTTTCAAAAGTGATGCATTCGTTATAATAATAACTGCGATCGTTGTTGCCTTGGTTGCCAAGACGGCAATTGATGGATTATTTACGGTTGGCGTACAACAGGGCTACGCTCCTACACAGCCGATCGCTTTCTCCCATAAACTTCACGCAGGTGATAAGGAAATTCCTTGCCAGTACTGCCATACTGGAGTAGAGATCGGAAGATCCGCCAATATTCCTTCACCAAATATTTGTATGAACTGCCATATGCATATTCAAAATGTGGCTGGTAAAGAAGGGGTTTCTCCAGAGATTCAAAAAATCTATAATGCAATTGATAATGATCAGCCTGTTGAATGGGTAAGGGTTCACAATTTGCCCGATCTGGCATATTTCAACCACTCTCAGCACGTGAAAGTGGGCGGTATCGAATGTCAGACTTGTCACGGTCCTATCGAGGAAATGGAAGTAGTACGCCAGCATAGTGCCCTGACCATGGGATGGTGTATCGACTGTCACAGACAGACCGACATCAAAACGGCCGGCAATGAATACTACGACAAGTTGGTGCAGTTGCACTCAGAATCAAAAGATGCTCTGAAAGTAAAGGACATCGGAGGTTTGGAATGTGCTAAGTGCCACTATTAATTAAAAAATCTTTTAAGAACATTCTTTTCTTTAATATAAAATGAAAGAAAATAAAAAGACATACTGGAAGGGATTAGAACAGTTGACAAACGATCCGGAATTTGTGAAGAATGCAGATCGGGAATTTCCTGAGTACCTTCCAATCAGCGGACAAGAAGATGGAGGGGCTTCCAGAAGGGATTTCCTGAAATTAATGGGATTTAGCCTGGCGGCTGCTTCTTTGGCAGCTTGTGAGGCTCCTGTTAGAAAGGCTATTCCCTATGTGAACAAGCCAGCGGATGTAAATCCATCCATTCCAAATTATTATGCTTCTACTTTCTTCGGCGGGGGCGAGTATGCTTCTGTGGTGGTGAAGACCAGAGAAGGTAGACCAATCAAAGTAGACGGTAATAAGCTTTCCCCGATTACTAAAGGAGGTACAAGCTCGATCGTAGAAGCCTCTGTGCTGTCTCTTTATGATAAAGAAAGATTAACAGGTCCTTACAAAGACGGACAAAAATCAGATTGGGCCACTATAGATAAAGAAGTGGCGGCCAAGCTTAAGGCTGCTGGAAATGTGAAAGTGGTGACCAACACCATCATGTCTCCATCTTCTGAAAAAGCATTGAAAGCGCTTACCGATGCCCTTGGAGGTGCAGAAGTGGTTACCTACGATCCAACTTCTACTTATGGTATTGTAAAGGCAAACGAATCTTATTACGGAAATGGAGTTCTTCCTAACTATAGCTTTGATAAAGCAAAGGTTATAGTGAGTTTTGGGGCGGACTTCCTGGGAACCTGGATTGCTCCTATTGAATATTCCAAGCAATATGCCCAGGGAAGAAAGATCTCTAAGGAGAATCCTAATATGTCACGTCATTTCCAGTTTGAATCCAATCTTTCATTGACTGGGGCGAATGCGGACTACAGAACTCCTATCAGGGCTTCCCAAAGCGGTTTGGCAGTTTTGGCATTATATAATGCGTTGGCAAAGAAAGCCGGTGCTGCTACCGTAAGTGCAGCTGGAGTGGAAGTGGCCCACCTGGATAAAGCGGCCAATGAACTATGGGCAAACAAAGGAAAGTCTTTGGTCGTGTCCGGTTCTAATGATCCGAATGTACAGGTGGTTATCAATGCCATCAATGAATTGCTTGGTAATAATAACCATACAATCAGCTATGCAAAAGCCGTAAACTTCAAGCAAGGTGACGATGCTGCAATGGCTAAGTTTGTTGCCGACCTTGCAGGCGGTAGAGTAGGCGGGGTGTTGTTCTATAACTGTAATCCGGTTTATGACCACCCGCAAGGAGAGACATTAGGCCAGGGGATAGCAAAAGCTAAAGTTTCTGTAGCTACCAATGGTACTATGGATGAAACTGCTTCTTTGGTGAATTATGTGGCTCCGGACCATCATTATCTAGAATCTTGGAACGATTATTATCCTAAGGCCGGGGAATATAGTTTATCCCAACCGGCAATTTCCCCACTTTTTGATACCAGACAAGCACAGGAATCTTTCTTAACCTGGGCTGGTGTTTCCACAAATTACTACGATTTCTTACAAGAGAGCTGGAAAGAACTTTTCGCTAATCAATCTGAGATCAGCACCTTCCAGGAATTCTGGGACAGATCACTATATAATGGTTACCACTCCGTGCCTTTGGCAAGTGAGGAAGCAGACTTGACCCCGGTAGGAGATATCAATGACGCTGTAGCTGCAATAGGCAAATCATACACTGCTTCTAATTCAGGGGCGGAATTGATCATGTATCAAAAAGTGGGTATAGGTGACGGTACCTTTGCCAACAACCCTTGGTTGCAGGAAATGTCGGATCCTATCTCCAAAGCCACTTGGGATAACTATTTGACGGTTTCTCAAAAATGGGCCAATGAGAACGGCCTGAAGATGTTTGAAGGGGAGACTCAAAAAGCCAAGATTACGGTAGACGGCAAATCCTTGATCGTTCCGGTATTGGTTCAACCAGGCCAAGCGGAAGGAACCATCGGTCTGGCAATTGGATATGGTAGAACTAAGGCAGGTAGAGTAGCCAACGGAGTAGGGGTGAATGCCTACCAATTATTGGACAACTCAAAAGGCTTCGTAAACTTTGATATCACTTCAGGAGTAACGATCGAACTTACTTCTGATACTTATAAGATTGCCCAGACTCAGACTCACCAAACTTATATGGATCGTGGAAATGTGATCCAGGAAGCTACCTTGTCTGAGTACCAGAAAGACCCTTCTGCAGGTAGAGAGTTTCCAAAAATATACAAGGATGGTGAGTTTGTGAAACCATCTAAAGTGTCCCTTTGGAGTGGTCACAAATATAGCCAGCATCACTGGGGATTGGCCATCGATATGAACTCTTGTGTAGGTTGTGGAGCTTGTACGGTTGCCTGTCAGGTAGAAAACAACGTTGCCGTTGTGGGTAAGCAAGAGGTGTTGAACAGAAGGGAGATGGCTTGGATCCGAATTGACCGTTACTACAGTTCAGATGCTGAAGCCGGGGATTTGGAAGGCTTGGAAAAGGCATCTGACAATCCAGAGGTAACCTTCCAGCCTATGATGTGCCAGCACTGTAACAATGCTCCATGTGAGACGGTTTGTCCGGTTGCTGCGACCACCCACAGTTCTGAGGGACTTAATCAAATGACTTATAACAGATGTATCGGTACTCGTTACTGTGCGAACAACTGTCCTTATAAAGTAAGACGATTCAATTGGTTCAAATATCATGACAACAAAGACTTTGCGAAAGTCAATGTGGCTCAGAATGACGATTTGGGTAAGATGGTATTGAATCCGGATGTAACGGTTAGGGCCAGAGGGGTTATGGAAAAATGTAGCTTGTGTGTGCAGCGAATCCAGGCCGGTAAACTTGCCGCTAAGCGTGAAAACAGAAAAATCAAGGATGGAGAAATCAATGTGGCCTGTGCTGTAGCTTGTTCTACTGATGCCTTGGTATTTGGTGATATGAATGATCCAAACAGTAAAGTTTCTCAATTGCTGAAGATAGAAGAAAACACTACTTCGGCAGTGAAAGAAGTGAATGAGGAGAGAGCATACCACGTATTGGAGGAAATCAATGTAAGCCCTAATGTGTGGTACTTCACCAAGATTAGAAATAAGGACAAAAACGAAGCGTAAATAATAATTTTATAAGATATGCAGGTTACTTCATCCGTACGCGAGCCGTTAGTTACGGGCGGTAAAACTTACAAAGACGTTACCCATGACGTTTCCAGACAGGTAGAGGGTAAGCCAACTATTGGCTGGCTACTTGGTATGGCCGTATCAATAGGTGCCTTGTTATTAGGAGGCATTGCTGTTGGTGCCACAGTTTGGGAAGGTATTGGTATGTGGGGATTGAACAAGACTGTGGGTTGGGCATGGGATATCACCAACTTCGTGTGGTGGGTAGGTATTGGTCACGCAGGTACTTTGATCTCTGCGGTACTCCTACTTTTCAGACAAAAGTGGAGAACTTCAATTAACCGTGCAGCAGAAGCAATGACGATCTTCGCCGTTATCTGTGCTGCGATGTTCCCTGTTCTTCACATGGGTAGACCTTGGTTGGGAGCTTATTGGGCATTGCCCCTCCCCAACGTATTCGGGTCGCTTTGGGTAAACTTTAACTCTCCGCTTTTGTGGGACGTGTTTGCGATCTCAACTTATTTCTCTGTTTCGTTGGTTTTCTGGTACATCGGTTTGATTCCAGATTTTGCTACCATCAGGGACAGGGCCACAGGTTTGAGAAAGACCATATACGGAGCGCTTAGTTTTGGATGGGATGGTGCTGCGAAAACGTGGATGAGATATGAATCCGTTTCATTGATCCTTGCCGGTTTGGCGACGCCTCTGGTACTTTCAGTCCACACTATCGTATCCTTTGACTTTGCCACTTCAGTAATTCCGGGATGGCACACTACGATCTTCCCTCCATACTTTGTGGCTGGGGCGATCTTCTCTGGTTTTGCCATGGTATTGACCCTGATGTTGATCACAAGATGGGTCTTCAAATTGGAAGATTACATTACGATGGTGCATATCGAGTTGATGAACATTGTAATCATCATCACCGGATCCATTGTAGGTATCGCTTATATCACGGAGTTCTTCATTGCATGGTACTCAGGAGTAGAGGCTGAACAATATGCCTTTATCAACAGGGCATTTGGGCCATATTGGTGGGCTTACTGGTCAATGATGACCTGTAACGTGATTTCACCTCAGCTTTTCTGGTTCAAGAAAATCAGGACATCTATTGTGTTTACCTTCCTACTTTCCTTGGTGGTAAATATCGGTATGTGGTTCGAGCGATTTGTGATTATTGTTACCTCTCTTCACAGGGACTTTCTTCCATCTTCATGGGCGATGTTCTACCCGACTTGGGCGGATATAGGAGTTTACCTGTTCACCTTTGGTTTATTCTTTACCTGCTTCCTGTTGTTTGCCAAATTCTTCCCGGTTATCAACATGGCAGAAGTGAAAGCAGTATTGAAGTCTTCATCTGAAAAAGTAAATAAATAATGGAAAGAGATACGAATTTTATCCTCGGTATTTATGATGATGAGGATGTTTTGAAAGAAGCAGTAACCAAGGTGAGGGAGAATGGCGTGAAGATTCACGAGGTCTACACTCCTTACCCTGTACACGGCTTGGAGGATCTATTGGGATATAGAAGAACCAGGTTGCCTATTGCAGCATTTTTGTTCGGTCTGTTGGGAACTTGCCTGGCCTTGACCATGCAGATTGGCATGATGGGAATCGACTGGCCCATGATCATTGGGGGTAAAGATCACGTTCCGTTACCGGATTTTATTCCAGTAACCTTCGAACTGACTGTTTTGTTGGCGTCTTTCGGAATGGTAGGCGTGTTTATGATCAGCAGTAATCTTAAGCCCTGGGCAAATCCAAGGATTTTCGACCTGAGAATTACTGATGACAAACATGTCATGGCGATTGATATTGCTAACAATGCAAAAATTGAAGAAGCGACCATCAAAGAATTGCTACAGTCTTCAGGGGCTTCAGAAGTGAATAATAAAAGTTTTGAATAGGTAACGTTGAAGATATGAAAATTATTAAATCCATATATTTAGTTGCGCTTTCTGCTGCTTCATTGGGAGTAGTATCTTGCGGGGCTTCAGGAGATGATCAAGGACTGGAATATGCTCCGCAGATGTATCATTCCGTAGCTTATGAACCTCTTACCCAAATTCAAAACGAAGAAGCTGGAAGCTGGTTGTCCAACCGTGAGGATGGAAAGGGTGAGTTTTATAACAGTAATATTTACAACCCTCATAATATGAACATGAGAGAACCGGTTCCTAATACGGTTCCTCGAAATAAATATGGCGCGCTTCCCTATAGGTTGCGTGTAGCTGACCTAGCTGCGGCTGATAGTGTTCAAAACCCGGTCGAACTTAACGATCAGGTTTTGGCAGAAGGTCAGGAGCTTTTTATGCAGTACTGTTTGCCATGTCACGGTGCTGGTGGCCAGGGAGATGGTAAAGTAGGTGAAGTAATCGGTGGTGTGGCCAACCTTACAGGTGGTGCCTACATCAACCTTACAGAAGGACACATTTTCCATGTGATCACACACGGAAAAGGTAGAATGGGAGCTCATGCTTCGCAGATTTCTCCGGAGAGAAGATGGAAGATTGTTCACTATGTTAAACAAGAAATTCAGAAACAATAATAATGGCGCACGTTACAAATTTTAACCTGGATCAAAAATTTGACTTCACGGCTGCTCTGAAAAAAACCATCATGATGATTGGTGGGATTGGAGCAATCTTGTTAGTCATAGGTATTTTCACCACAGGAGGTGAAGAGCATGGACATGGAGAAGCTGCCCACCAAACCGAGCATGTGGATGCTGCTGCTGATCATGGTGATCATCATGCTGCAGAAGCAAGCCATGAAGAAGGTGGACACGCCGAAGCGGCTCATGAAGACGAAGGACATGGTGGATTCCACTGGTCTAAACGATTCTTTGCCAACCTTTGGATCAACAACGTTTATTTTGCAGGGATAGCCATTATTGGTGTTTTCTTCTTTGCTATCCAATATGCTGCCCAAGCAGGATGGGCGACAGCTATACTAAGGGTGATGATTTCATTCGGTAATTGGTTGCCATTTGCTGCCATCTTAATGATTGCCACTTATTTTATCGCTGGCCACGACTTGTTCCATTGGACGCATCATGACTTGTTCGTTAAGGACAGTGGACATTATGATTCAATTATAGACGGAAAAGGTGGGTTTTTCTACTGGCCATTGGCGAAAGGAAGCTTTCCGATTTTTTGGGTAGCTAGATTAGTGATCTTCTTTGGTCTTTGGATTTTCTTCTTCACTAAATTGAAAAACTTATCCTTGCAGGAAGATATTAATGGGGGGACCAGCTATTGGTATACTATGAGAAAATGGTCTGCTATTTTCTTGGTAATCTTTGCTGTATCTTCTTCTATCAGTGCTTGGGATTGGGTGATGTCCATCGATACTCACTGGTTCTCTACCTTGTTCGGATGGTATGTGTTTGCCTCATGGTTTGTTGCTGGTCTTTCAGCGATATGTTTGGTGACCATCATGCTGAAGGAGAGAGGTTATCTTGAGATGTTCAATGAAAACCATCTGCATGACTTGGGCAAATTTATTTTTGGTTTCTCTATTTTCTGGACCTATCTATGGTTCTCTCAATTCCTATTGATTTACTATGCCAATATCCCTGAGGAATCTGTATACTTCTTGGAAAGATTGAACAGTGATAAGTATGGTGGATTTATCTTTGTGAACATCATTCTAAACTTTGTATTGCCATTCTTGGTATTGATGACTAGGGATTCCAAGAGACATACCATATTCCTAAAAGTGGTTTGTACCCTGATCATTATTGGTCACTGGGTTGATTTCTTCTTGATGGTTCAGCCGGGTACCTTAGGAAACAATGGAGGTGTTGGTTTCATGGAAGTAGGTATGTTTATGCTATATGCGTCTGTGGTTATTACCGTAGTATTGACAGGTCTTTCAAAGAAAAACCTTATTGCTAAGAACCACCCTATGTTGGAGGAAACTTATCATCATCACATTTAATACGTATCCGAAAAAGATAAAATTATGTACGGATTTCTTATAGCACTAGGTGTTTTATTATTAGTATCCATCATTTGGATGGTATATAGGATACAAACATTGGTTTCTGTAGTAAAAGGTTCTGATAAGAAAGTTGCTACAGGAAGCAATAAGGTTAATGGAGCCCTGTTTATGGTCTTTCTTGTGGCTACTGGTGTTTTATTATTCTGGTATTCCATTAAAGAGTTTGACAACTACAACTTGCCGCTGGCTTCAGAACATGGAGTGGTTACTGATCAGTTGTTCTGGGTAACCATGGGTATTACTGGGGTAGTTTTCATTTTGACTCATATTCTTTTGTTCTGGTTCAGTTATCGGTACCAGTATAAAGAAAATAGTAGAGCTTCTTATTTCCCAGAAAACAACAAGTTAGAGGTGATCTGGACTGCGGTTCCTGCAGTAGTGCTCACTGTTTTGATCGTCTATGGAT
>Ga0207773_100243_pt1 | contig 34682 bp, 34 predicted proteins | sample TtaePargueraPR_2_FD_187281 | JGI IMG/M metagenome (GOLD analysis project Ga0207773, IMG submission 187281) | Aerobic enrichment media microbial communities from Bioluminiscent Bay, La Parguera, Puerto Rico - Tt and M1 (3) (SPAdes) | ecosystem: Environmental > Aquatic > Marine > Unclassified ...
CTGCCATACTCCCATTGTCTCTGCGGCCCCGATCGTCTAACAACGGGCCGACTTTCCAGGGCGAAGAAATGACCGAAAAGACTAAGCTCATCACGCCCCGCCTGCCGCGCGGGTTCGAAGATCGCACGCCGGGCGAAATCGCTGCCGTCGGCGCCATGATCGAGAAGATCAAGCATGTGTATGAGCGCTATGGCTTCGATCCTGTCGAAACGCCGCTCTTTGAATACACCGAGACGCTCGGCAAATTCCTGCCCGATACCGACCGGCCCAATGCCGGCGTCTTCTCCCTGCAGGACGATGACGAGCAGTGGATGAGCCTGCGCTATGATCTGACCGCGCCGCTCGCCCGCTTCTTTGCCGAAAATTTCGAGACCCTGCCCAAGCCCTACCGCTCCTACCGGCAGGGCTATGTCTTCCGCAACGAAAAGCCCGGCCCCGGCCGCTTCCGCCAGTTCATGCAGTTCGACGCCGACACCGTCGGCGCCCCCGGCCCGGAAGCCGATGCCGAAATGTGCATGATGATGGCAGATGTCATGGATGCGCTGGGGCTTCAGGGCAAATACGTCGTCCGCGTCAACAACCGCAAGGTGCTGGATGGCGTGCTCGAAGCCGCCGGCGTCACCAGCGACGAACAGAAGCTCACCGTCCTCCGCGCCATCGATAAACTCGACAAGTTCGGCATCGAAGGGGTTCGCTTGCTTCTGGGTGAGGGTCGCAAGGATGAAAGCGGCGATTTCACCAAGGGTGCAGGGCTGGCACCAAGCGCGATAGCGTTGGTCCTCGATAGCCTCTCCACCGCTGTTTCGGTTGAAGGTGTGTCTGCCGCTGGGGAAGTGGGCTTTGTTGATGTGCAGATCGGCGACGAGCTTCACGTTAACCAGGCGAACACTCTTGCAAAGGGCAAAGCTGAGTTGGCCGCCATGCAGTCCCTCTTCGATGCCGCTGGCTACGGCCCGGACCGCATCAAGATCGACCCCTCCGTCGTCCGCGGCCTCGAATATTACACCGGCCCGGTCTTTGAGATCGAACTGACCTTCAAGGTGCAGAACGAAAAAGGCCAGGACGTGGTCTTCGGTTCGGTCGGCGGCGGTGGCCGATATGATGGCCTGGTCTCCCGCTTCCGCCGCGAGCCCGTGCCCGCTACCGGCTTTTCCATTGGCGTGTCGCGCCTCGCCAATGCACTCAAATTGACTGGCAATCTCGGCGCCACCGAGCCCGCCGGTCCGGTCGTTGTGCTCGTCATGGACAAGGCCGAAACCGCCCGCTACCAGGCCATGGTCTCCGAACTGCGTCAGGCCGGCATCCGCGCCGAAATGTTCCTAGGTTCCACCAAGAATTTCGGCAAGCAGGTCGCCTATGCCGACAAGCGCAATTCCCCCGCCGTCATCATCGAAGGCAGCCAGGAGCGCGAACAGGGCATCTTGCAGGTCAAGGACCTCATTGCCGGCAAGCAGGCGGCAGAGGCCATTACCGACAATGCCGAATGGAAAGCCGCTCGCCCCGGCCAGTTCGAGATCAAGCGCGAAGAGCTGGTCTCGGCGGTCAAAAAGTTGCTGAGCGAGCAATGACCAACGCCGCCTATCGCCGCTCTCAGCTCGAATCCCTCGTCGAAGCCCAGGGCGGCTGCCGCGCTACGCCGCCACTGCTTCTGAGCGCCGATCCCTATTTCGATCTTGCCGGCGAGGAGTTCGGTCGCCGCCTGCTGCTGACCACGGACGTCACCGGCGCCGAATATTGCCTCCGCCCCGATTTCACCCTCCCCATCGTGGCCGACTACATCGCCAATGGGGCAGGGGAGCCGGCGGCCTTTTCCTATCTCGGCCCCATCTTCCGCCAGCGCGACACCGGCCCCGCCGAGTTCGATCAGGCCGGCATCGAACTCCTGGCCCAGCCCGATGGCGACATCGCCCTCGATCAGGTGCTGACCTTCGCCCGCGCCGCGCTATCGCTCTATGGCATCACGCCCAATGTGCGCCTGGGTGGCGTTGGCCTGTTCGAAGCTTTGCTGACCCAGGCCGATATGCCCGATGCCTGGCGCCCTCGCATTCGCCACCGTTTCGGTCATACCGAGGCCATGGATCGCCTGCTGACCAGGCTCGAACAGGCGCCAGACTTGCCACGGACCGAGCAACCCAGTCGTGACGACCTCATAGAGGATGTCACCGCCCGCATGGTCTCGGCCGGCCTCAGCCTTTCCGGGGGCCGCTCGCCCGACGAGATTGCCGATCGCTATCTCGAACAGCAGGCACTTGACGCCGCCCATGTCCCGGCCAGGACGCTGACGCTCTTGCGCGATTTCCTGGCCATCAAGGGCGATGCCCTCTCGGCCCTCAGGCAAGTCGAGGCTCTTGCCGAAAAGCACAAGCTGTTCCTTGGACCGCCCATGAAAGCGATCCGGCGTCATCTCGATGGACTGGGCGAAGCGCGCGTCACCTTCGACGCCAGTTTCTCGCCCCGTCTTGATTATTACACCGGCATCGTCTTCGAAATGCGCGGGCAGGGCGGCACGGTCTTGGCTTCGGGCGGACAATATGACCGTCTCCTGGAACGCCTCGGCGCCACAGCACCCATCGCTGCCTCCGGTTGTGCCCTCTGGGTCGATCGCCTCGAAGCGGAGTGGCCGAAATGACCATCACGTTCGCCGTTCCCTCCAAGGGCCGTCTTGAAGAACTGACCCGCGACTGGTTCGCCCGGCGCGGCCTCAATATCACCCGCCCCGGCGGTGCCCGCTCCTATCTCGGCGCCATTGAAGGCCTGCCCGATGTTACCGTCCGCTTCTTCCCGGCCTCCGAAATCGCCCGCGAGCTCATCCGCGGTACCATCGATCTGGGCGTTACCGGGCGTGACCTGATCCATGAGACCAGCGAGGCCGGACCAGACTCGGTGGAATTTGCCCGCGACCTGGAATTCGGCCACGCCGATGTGGTCATCGCCGTGCCCGAATCCTGGATCGATGTTACCCATATGCATGACCTGGCCGATGTCGCCTCCGACTTCCGCTCGCGTCACGGGCGCTGGCTGCGCATTGCCACCAAATATATCACCATCACCCGCCAGCATTTTGCCAAGGCAGGCATTGCCGAATACCGCATTGTCGAAAGCCTTGGTGCCACCGAAGCCGCGCCCGCCTCGGGTGTGGCAGATATTGTGGTCGACATCACCTCAACCGGTTCGACCCTGGCGGCCAACGGCCTCCGGGTTCTTGAGGATGGCGTGATGCTCAAGAGCGAGGCCAATCTCATTGTGTCCCGCACCGCGGATTGGACCGATGCGCGCCGCTCCACCTTGAACGATCTCCTGGGCCGATTGGGGAGCTAGCCGATGGACCTCGCCATTGTCATGCTGCTTGTGGTCTGCGGCGTCGGCCTCATCGTCTATGCCGGCTTGGCACGGCGCGACGGTTCCTCCGCGACGCCCGCTACAGACCACTCCGAAAGCGATGATGGGGCCGACAGCGGCGGCGATGCGGCCGGGGACTGACACGCCGTTGCATTCCCGCCCCAAATCACGGCACAAGATGGTCAGCGACAGGCAGGGGGCGCCGTGGCCGACAATCTTGAACTGACCATTCTCATGCCCTGCCTCAATGAGGCGGAAACATTGGCCGTCTGCATCGGCAAGGCCCGCGACTATCTGGCCCGGTCCGGCGTTGCCGGAGAAGTCGTGATTGCCGACAACGGCTCCACAGATGGTTCCCAAGCCATCGCCGAAGCCCATGGGGCCCTCGTCGTCAATGTCGAGCAGCGCGGCTACGGCGCAGCCCTGGCAGGCGGTATTGCAGCCGCCCGCGGGCGCTTCGTCATCATGGGCGATGCTGACGATAGCTACGATTTCGCCAATCTCGACAATTTCGTGCATGAATTGCGCGACGGCGCTGATTTGGTCATGGGCAACCGTTTCGCTGGCGGCATCGCGCCTGGCGCCATGCCTTGGCATCACCGCTATATCGGCAATCCGGTGCTGAGTTTTCTGGGCCGCCTGTTCTTCAAGACCCCCATCCGCGACTTTCACTGCGGACTGCGCGGTTTCCGCCGTGACGCCATAACCGCCCTCAATCTGCGGACCACGGGCATGGAGTTCGCCTCCGAAATGGTGGTCAAGGCGACGCTGGCTCACAGCGACATTCGCGAAGTGCCCACCACGCTCAAGCCCGACGGCCGTTCGCGCCCGCCGCATCTGCGGTCGTTCCGCGATGGCTGGAGGCATCTGCGCTTCCTGCTGCTGTTCTCGCCGCGCTGGCTCTTTCTCTATCCCGGACTGGTCCTGCTGCTCGCCGGAATGATCGTGGGCGCGATTCTGCTACGCGGGCCGGTACAGATCGGCGGCCTGTCGTTCAATGTCCATACCCTGCTGGTTGCTTCGCTCTGCGTCATCATGGGCACCCAATCGATTGCCTTTGCCATCATCGGGAGGCGTTTTGCCTCGCGCTACGGCTTCATTCCGCGCTCCGGTGCCTATGACAAATTCCTCGAAAGCCTGAGCCTTGAGCGTCTGTTGCTCTTTGCCATGCTTCTCCTCCTTGGTGGCATGGGCGCCATGGGCTGGGGTTTTTGGGAATGGGCCAAGCGTGATTTTGGCCCGCTGACGTCCTCGGCCACTCTGCGAGCCGTCATATTGGCGATGACGGCGCTGGTCACGGGCTTCCAGCTCATGATGAGCGCCTTCATGTCCTCCATGATCAATATTCCCATCTACGAACGGCGCCTGGCCGACCAGATTGTTCCCGATGATCATTTCCGCCGCCGCGCGGACCAGGACAAATAGAAACTATCCAACATGCTCGACCCCCTCATTCTCCTGGCCCTGATGGGTGTCGGCATGCTGGCGGGGTTCGTCGACGCCATTGCCGGGGGCGGCGGCATATTGACCGTACCAGCCCTGCTCTCTGCCGGCCTGCCGCCTGTCGCGGCGCTGGCCACCAACAAGATGCAGTCGGTCGTGGGCACCGGCATGGCGGTGCTGACCTACTGGCGCCGAGGGTTCGTAGATTTTCGCAATCTCGTGCCGGCCATCGCCCTGACCTTTGCCGGCAGTTTTTTCGGCGCCCTCACTGTCAGCCAACTCGATACCGGCCTGCTCGACATTGCCGTGCCCGTGGCCCTGATTGCGATTGCCCTTTACTTCCTGTTTGCGCCCAAACTGTCAGATGCTGACAAGGCGGCACGTCTGCCATTCGGTCCCTTCGTACCCGTTCTGGGCTTCACTATCGGCTTTTATGATGGGGTATTCGGCCCGGGCACCGGGTCCTTCTTCACCATCGGTTTTGTGCTGCTGTTCGGTCTGGGGCTGACCCGGGCCACCGGCAATACCAAGGCGCTCAACTTCACCTCCAACCTGGCTGCTCTTGCGATCTTCATCCCCCAGGGTCACGTCGTCTGGCCCGTCGCCGTGGTGATGGCGCTCGGCCAGATCATCGGCGGCTATGTCGGTGCCCGCACCGGCATCCGCTATGGCGCCAAGGTCATCCGGCCGCTTGTGGTCGTGGTGTCCATCGCCATGGCGATCAAGTTGCTGTTGTTTCCCTAAGGGCCTGTCGCCGGTCTTCCCGCGCCGGAGCCGTCACGTCGGGGCATGGCAAGGCTCCGATCGACCCGCAGGTCATCGGCCTTGCGCTAATGGACGTATCCCGAGGCGCTTGCGTCTCAGTAAGACTAAGTAATAGAGACGTCGCCGCCTCGGGATACCGGGTTTCTCCTGCCGCCGTGGCCCCTATTGATCGCTCGTCGCAAGGTTGCCCGACCAGCAGGCGAGCCCTGGAGCGAATCCAGTCTCACCGGCTCCTCCCGCAACTGTTCACTGCAGTCCGCCTATCGCGGGAGAGACGGGACGGAGTATGACCGAACTTTGGGGGCCCTGGGATAACTCTCTTCGCAGGGGCGGTTGGATGTAGCTGCCACCCCGACTGCTCCCACTCGGCGCTGAAGTATGAAGTAAAAAAGCCCCGGTGTTTCCACCGGGGCTTTCCACGAAGTTCGTGACTGGGAAGAGACGAACCTCGAAGCGCGTTGGGTTCGGCTGGACTAGAAGTCCATGCCACCCATGCCACCCATGCCGCCGCCGCCCGGCATTGCCGGCGCTGCTTCCTTGGGGGCTTCCACAACAGTCGCCTCGGTGGTGATCAGCAGGGAGGCCACCGAAGCGGCGTCTTCCAGAGCCGTGCGAACCACCTTCACCGGGTCGATAACGCCCAGGGTCACCAGGTCGCCATATTCACCGGTTGCGGCGTTGTAGCCGTAGGACGAAGCGGAGTTCTCGAGGATCTTGCCAACGACGACCGAGCCTTCGGCACCGGCATTGTTGGCAATGCAGCGGACGGGCTCCTGCAGGGCACGGCGCACGATCGAGATACCGGCTTCCTGGTCGGCATTGATGCCCTTGGCCTTGATGGCGGCAGCAGCGCGGAGCAGGGCAACGCCACCACCCGGAACGATGCCTTCTTCAACGGCGGCGCGGGTTGCATTGAGCGCGTCATCGACGCGGTCCTTGCGCTCCTTGACTTCCACTTCGGTCGAACCGCCGACGCGGATCACGGCAACGCCACCGGCCAGCTTGGCCAGACGTTCCTGCAGCTTCTCGCGGTCGTAGTCTGAGGTGGTTTCCTCGATCTGGGCCTTGATCTGGCCAACGCGGGCCTGGATGTCGTCGGCGGTGCCGGCGCCATCAACGATGGTGGTGTTTTCCTTGGTGATCTCGACGCGCTTGGCAGTGCCGAGCATGTCCAGGGTCACGTTCTCGAGCTTGATGCCAAGATCTTCGGAGATCACCTGGCCGCCGGTCAGGACAGCGATGTCTTCCAGCATGGCCTTGCGGCGGTCACCAAAGCCTGGCGCCTTGACGGCAGCGACCTTGAGGCCGGCGCGCAGGCGGTTGACGACCAGGGTCGGCAGGGCTTCGCCATCGACGTCTTCGGCGATGATCAGCAGCGGACGCTGGGACTGAACGACAGCTTCCAGGATCGGCAGAATGGCCTGCAGGTTGGAGAGCTTCTTTTCGTGCAGCAGGATGTACGGGTCTTCCAGGGTCGCGGTCATCTTTTCCGTGTTGGTCACGAAATAGGGCGACAGGTAACCACGGTCGAACTGCATGCCTTCAACAACATCGAGCTCGGTCTCGGCGGTCTTGGCCTCCTCGACGGTGATCACGCCCTCGTTGCCGACCTTCTGCATGGCTTCGGCGATCATGTCCCCGATGGACGATTCACCATTGGCCGAAATCGTGCCGACCTGAGCAACTTCGGATGAGGAAGTGATGCCCTTGGCCGAACCCTTCAGGCTCTCCACAACATCGGCAACAGCCAGGTCAATGCCGCGCTTGAGGTCCATCGGGTTGAAGCCGGCGGCGACGGCCTTGACGCCTTCGACGACGATGGCCTGACCCAGAACGGTCGCGGTGGTAGTGCCGTCACCGGCAACATCGTTGGTCTTGGACGCGACCGAGCGCAGCAACTGGGCGCCCAGATTTTCGAACTTGTCTTCCAGTTCGATTTCCTTGGCAACCGAAACACCGTCCTTGGTGATGCGCGGGGCACCGAACGACTTTTCGATAACGACGTTACGACCCTTGGGGCCGAGGGTGACCTTCACCGCATTGGCGAGGACGTTGACGCCGCGCAGCATCTTTTCGCGGGCGTCGGTCGAGAATTTGACTTCCTTGGCGGCCATTTATGGCTCCTTGAGAATATCTGTTGAGTGGGAACGACAAAAAAGACGTGAGAAGCCGGATCAGGCTTCGATCACGCCCATGATGTCGCTTTCCTTCATGATGATCAGGTCTTCGCCGTTGAGCTTGACCTCGGTGCCGCTCCACTTGCCGAAGAGCACGCGATCACCGGCCTTGACGTCGAGCGCGACGACCTTGCCGCTCTCATCGCGGGCGCCAGGGCCCACGGAAACAATCACGCCCTCGGAGGGCTTTTCCTTGGCGGTATCGGGGATGATGATCCCGCCTTTGGTCTTTTCTTCACTGTCGACGCGACGGACGACCACGCGGTCATGCAGGGGACGGAAGCCCATGTTTTGTTCCTCTTGGCATCATCTCTGAATGCAATTTCGGACCTGTTAGCACTCGTTTGTGGTGAGTGCTAACAGGCTGACGGCGATATAGGGATTGCGCCCAAGAAGAGTCAAGGCATGTGAACCGAAGAATTCGCTCATGCGTTAGCAAGCCGATGCGACATGACCAAGACAAGGTGATCGAGATGAACCAGGCGACCCGTTCCGTTCCCACTATCGTTCCGGTTTCCGGGCGCGTGCACTATTACTTCGACGATGCCGAGATCGCCAGTTCCACAAAGGCCATGCGTCTGGAGCGCGATGGTGACCAGCCGCAGGTGTTCGTGCCGCTCGACGATGTCCATCCAGGTATTTTGGAGGCCTCGGACACCACCCGCACCGACGCGGGGCCCGGAGAAGCGCATTTCTACACCATCAAGACACTGACCGCCGACGGGGCCGACGAGGCCTGGTACTATCCCTATGCCGAAGGCGAGTATGCGCCCATCCGCGACATGCTCACCTTTGGCGGCGATCGGGTGTCCCTCAGGATTTCGCAAGTCTGAACCCGCGCCAAGGCGCACTTTACCCCTTCCCCCCGCCTCAAGTCTGGGCGATAAGCGCTGCCATGAGCGAACAAACCTCCCTTCAGATCTCCCTTCAGATAAAGTTGCGCCGCAAAGGCGGCGTGGGTCCCAACACCAACTGGCATTGGGAAGTTCAGGACGCCTCGGGCACCGTGCTCAAGACCGGCAGCGCCGTCGGGCCCGAGCACAAGGCCTTCGCCACTGCCCGCATTGCCAAGGAAAAGCTGGAAGCTGCGGGCAAGTAGGCCCCGGACAGGATCCAATTGTCTGCCCCCTCTGCCGAGCCTGCCGCCACGCCTTCCGGGAACATCCTGGGGGATCCGTTAAGAGGTATCGCGCTCAAGATTGCGTCGGTTTGCTGCTTCGTGGTCATGGCAACCATGCTTAAGGCGACACTGACCGTCCCCTCGGGACAGATGGTTTTCTTCCGTTCCTTTTTTGCCCTGGTGCCGGTCCTGGCCTACCTGGCCTGGCGGGGCAATCTGAAACACGCGTTCCAGACCCGGCGCCCTCTAGGACATTTCCTGCGTGGCCTGATCGGCGTTTCCGCCATGAGCCTGGGCTTTTTCGCCCTCACGCGCCTTCCTTTGCCCGAAGCCACCGCCATCGGCTATGCCGCGCCGCTGATCATCGTCATCCTCTCGGCAGTCTTGCTGCGTGAGCCGGTGCACGCCTTCCGCTGGACAACGGTCGTGGTAGGCTTGGTCGGTGTCCTCGTCATCCTCTGGCCGCGCTTGACCGTCTTTTCCGGAGAGACGCCGATGGGCGATGCCGAATCCGTTGGCGCGCTCGCCTCGTTGGGCGGCGCAATCCTTTCAGCCTTTGCCATGCTGCAGGTGCGCACATTGGTCCAGACCGAGCGGACCGAGGCCATCGTCACCTATTTCTTCATCAGCGCCAGTCTCATCAGCCTCTTCACCATTCCATTCGGCTGGGTCTGGCCAACTGTGGGGCAGGCCGCGCTTCTGGTGGGCGCCGGGTTCTTTGGCGGCCTGGGACAATTGCTGCTGACCTCGTGCTACCGCTATGCCGACATGTCGGTCATCGCGCCATTTGAGTATGTCTCGCTGCTGCTCACGATCGTTATCGGCTTCGTGATCTTTGCCGATATTCCAACCGCTTCCATGCTGGTGGGGGCGTTCATCATCGTGGCGGCGGGCATTGCCGTCATTCTGCGCGAACGCTATTTGGGCCTTGATCGCGCCAAGGCGAGAGAGGCCAATACGCCTTAGGGGCGCGGTTCCGGCGCCTGCTCGGCCAGCGGAGCCGCCATTGCGGTGGTCACCAGTGGAAATCCGATCTCGGGAAACGCGACATCATTCAGTTTGGGCGTGAAAATGATGACGGCCAACGTGATCGCGATACCAGCCTTGAGCAGATTGGCTCTTCTGCCGCGTTGGGCCCTCGTAAGCATTTGAATTCACCTCCTGTTTCGAGAAGGCGAATGCTCTGTCGTAGCCCTAGGTTGCATCACATCAAAAGCCACGACATTGAATAATGGAAAGGGGAGGGCGCAATGGTCACCACAGCGGCAATTGTCTTTTCGGCAATACTGACTGGACTTGCCGCCTTCCAGGGCGCGCTCATAGCCGGGGTGCCCCTAGGCCATTTCGCATGGGGCGGCCAGCATCGCGTACTGCCTGCCAATCTGCGCATCGGCGGCTTCGTGGCAATCCTGCTCTACACGCTATTCGCACTCGTCATGTTGATGCGCGCTGGTGTGCTCGCCGCCTGGCCTGACGCGGGCTGGACAGGCTGGGCAAGCTGGGGGATCGTAGCCTATCTGGCCCTGGGCGTGGTGATGAACGCTGTTTCGCGCAGCCTGCCCGAGCGCCTCACCATGACACCCCTGGCGTCAGCGCTGCTTGCTTTGGCTCTGGTCGTTGCGCTGGCCTAGCCCGCCGCGGCCATCTCTGCCCAGCTCTGGCGCTTGCGGTAAATGGTCGAGGGGCTGATTTCCAGTGCCGCCGCAGCCATGGAGATATTGCCGCCAAAGGCGGTAATCGCCTCCTCGATGATGCGCTGCTCCTGTTGCCACATGGGCAAAACCGCGCGCTTCTCCGAGCGGGGGGCTTCCACTGGCGCAGGTGTGGCGACCTTGGACTCGATATCGGCGGCCTCAAGCATGTCGGTGGTGATTTCCCCGCCGTCGAACATCACAACGAGCCGGCGCACCAAATTCTGTAATTGCCGCACATTGCCCGGCCAGTCGGCCGCCGTCAGGCGCTGTGCCGCTTCAGGCGAAATACCTACGAAACTTTTGCGCTCTTCCTGGGCGTAGCGGCTGAGGAAATGCCGGGTCAGCAGCATGATGTCGCTGGGGCGCTGCCTCAGCGGCGGAAGATGAATGGGCAGGACATGAAGGCGATAGAATAGGTCTTCGCGAAACTGCCTTTCGGCAATCATCTGCATGGGATTGCGATTGGTCGCGCAGATCACGCGCACATCGACTTTCCGGCTCGCTGTCTCCCCGACGCGCGACAGGCAGCCGGTTTGCAGAAAGCGCAACAGCTTGGACTGCAGCGACAGGTCGAGTTCGCCCACTTCGTCAAGAAACAGCGTCCCGCCATCCGCCAGCTCGGCGGCGCCCCGGCGGTCTTCATGCGCGCCGGTAAAGGCGCCGCGCACAACGCCGAACAGCTCGCTTTCCATCAGGTCTCGCGGGATCGCCGCGCAGTTGATGGCAACGAACCGGCTGCCTGCACGAGGCCCCCGGCTATGCAGGGCCTCGGCGCAGACATCCTTTCCGGTACCGCTCTCGCCGGTGATAAACACTGGAGCAGCGGATGCGGCAACGCGCCCGATCTGCTCATAGAGAAACTGCATGGCGCTCGAAGCACCGACAAATCCGGCGAAGTCGGAAATTTCGGGTTCCGGCGTAACCTCCACGCCCAGCGATCGCGGACGGCCGTGGCGCTGCGCCAGTTCAGCCAGCCTGCCAGCCAGGGCACTGCCATTGGTTGGTTTGGCGACATAGTCATGAGCGCCGGCCCGCATGGCGCCCAGCGCTGCGCTCACCGAACCACTGTCGGCCACGGCCAGCACCAGGGCCCCATTGGCCAGGCGCACCAGCCGGCTCATAGCGTCTTCCACGCTGGCGGCCAGGTCGCCCAGGCTATCCAGATCGCAGATGATGACGTCAAAACGCATTTTACGCAGCTGCTCGGCCGCTTCCCGGCCCGCGCCAGCGTGGGTAATCTGCGGCGCAACCAGCAGGGAATCGAGCAGTTCGGCGCTTGTCTGGCGGGCGCAGGCGGAATCGCTGTCGATCAGCAGAAGCCGGCCGCACAGCGTATTATCGCTTCCGCTGGTCTTCATCATGCGGCTATATACCTTGCTCCGTCCGCAACCGGACCGTTCTTGTCGTTCTCCCAAGTGTTGCGGATTAGGGTAAATATTCCGTTCTTGCACCCCAATGCCAAACAGCGTTTATCTCAGCGCCATGCGTGATTTGCCTGACCAGGATGTCTTTGAACCAATCGTGCGTGGCATCACCCAGTCCGGGGTGCGCCTGGCCAATGAACGCGCCGTTCTGAGCCTGATTGCCGGTATCCCCGGCGTCTCCAATGCCGATATTGCCCGCCGGTCGGGGCTTGGACCACAGACGACGGCCCGCATTCTGGCGGAGCTAGAGGCGCGCGATCTCATCATCCGCGGCGAGGTTCTGCGTGGCCGCCGCGGTCAGCCTGCCACGCCCTACCACCTCAACCCGCTGGGCGGGTTTTCCCTTGGCGTGGAGATAGGCTGGCGGCACGCTGAGGTTCTGCTTCAGAACATTGCCGGCCAACCGGTCGCCGTCACACGGCGCTGCCATCAGTACCCCCATCCCGATACAATTTTTGCTGAAGTCGCGGCCGATATCGAAACGCTGCTCTCGGGCCTGCCCAACGAACATCGCGCGCGCCTGGCCGGCATAGGATTGTCGACGCCGGGCAATTTTGGGCCATTGCTGTCGCATCTGGGCGCGCCCGACTGTGTCATCGATGACTGGGCGACGCTCGAAATCGGACCGCGCCTTGCGTCCGAAACCGATCTGCCGGTGCTCTGGGTCAATGATGGCAGCGCTGCGGCCTGGCTGGAAATCATGGCCTTTCCCGCCCCGCGCCCCAAAGGCATTGCGAGCTTCTTTGTCGGCACCTTTATCAGCGGAGGTGTCGTGTCGGAGGGCAGTCTGGTCGAGGGACCATATGGCAATGCGGCCGATCTGGGCGCCATTGTCGTCCATGACCGCACGGGCCAACCGGCCTATCTGCATCTGACCGCATCCCTGCACGCCATGGTTCTCAAGGCCATCGATGCCGGATATCCCGCGCTCACCGGATCTCCGCGCAAATGGGATTGGGACGGCATGGCGTCAGTGGTCTCGACTTGGCTGGATGATGCAGGCCATGCGCTTGCCCAGGCCATACTGACCACAACGGCCATGACAGAAGTGGATATCGTGACGCTCAACGGCGACCTGCCAGACACCATCCTGTCGCGGCTGGTTCAGGCAACAAGCAATCACCTCGAACGGTTTCCGGTGCTGCTGGCCCACCGTCCACGGCTCACCACCGGCCTTGGGGGACCATCGTCTACCGCCCTTGGCGCCGCCCAATTGCTGCTGTTCCGGCGGCATTTTTCACGAGCCTGGGATCTGTTCGATCCCGAACAGGACAAATAGGCCGGGGGAAGTGCATATGCGGCGCTTTTTCAACATTGCCGGGGATGCTAAGTAAATCAGGCCGAATCCCGGCGAATGACAAGGGGTTTCAGGGCTGCCCGTGCAGGCACTTGTATATTCGTTCATCGCGCTTTCCGCAGCCGGATTGGGGGCACTGGCCTATTTTGGCCTGACCTTCACCCCGGCCAATGCGATTTTGCTCGCGGTAGTGTTCGGCTGTGTCTGTGTCGTCCTCATGGAACGTGTCTTACGCCAGCGCGCCGAAAACCGGCTTGAGCGGGCGATAGAGGATTTGTCCCGGCTGCTCTCGACCGATGCCCAGGCCGGGGCCGTGCTCGGACAACGGATCAATGCGATTGCCGACCTCAATCCCGGCCAGCGGCTGGAATCAGTGGAGGCAGATATCTCCGTGCTCGGCACGGTCATTCGTCAGGTTGCCGAAGCCGTGGCGGAAGTCGAGGACAAGGTCGCCAAGGCCAATGCGGCGCGTCCGCCCAGCACGCATTCGCCCGATGCGCGCATGATCGCTGCGGCACCCCTACCGCCTTCCACACCTGTAGCCGTGCCCGACCCCGAGCCGGTGATTCCCCTTGAGGTGCTGCGCCAGGCGCTCGATGACAATCGTCTTGTCCATCATATCCGGCCTGTTGTCCGCCTGCCGCAACGCCGGGCTGTCGGTTACGACCTAGTACCCAGGCTGATGCTGGAAGATGGAGAACTGGCCGAGCCTCCCGATTTCATGCCACGGCGTGGGGGGCGGGACCTTGTTCGGCTCATAGAGGGCACCGGACTGGCTGAGGCAATTGCGATCGCCCGCCGCTCCCGCACGGGCGGACAGCCCGCCATGCTGCATATCCCGCTGTCGCGTGCCAGCCTGGGGGACGAAGATACAACCGAGCAGTTGCTGGCGACGCTTGATGCCAATCGGGCCATCGCTTCAGCACTGACCTTCCTGATCAGCGAAGCGAACTGGCTCGAACTGACAACGCGCGAGCGCGCCATGGTCGAACAAATCGCCCGCAAGGGTGCCGGTTTCTCGATTTCCGGGATGCGTTCGCTGCGCATTGACATCGCTGATGCCGCCGCGCTGGGCGTGCGCTCATTGCGTGTCGATGCCACCGGCTTCATTGCCAGCCCCGAGAAGTTCACCGATTTTCATATTTCGGACATCGCCAACTACATGGCGCGTTTCGAGGTGTCTCTTATGGCCACCGGCATCAGCAATGAACGTCAGATTGTCGAACTGTTGGACAACGACATTGTGCTTGTGCAGGGCGACTATATCGCCGCCCCGGGCCCTGTTCGCGCGGATCTGGTGCTGGACGCAGCCCGTCCCGCCCAGCAATTGCGCCGGGCAGAACTCTAGATCGGCTTTCGCCTAGCGGCCAAAGCCTCCAACGGCTCGCTTGAGCCCGCTCAACAGGCCACGAGCACCTGAGGCGCCGGACTCAGTCTCCGCCCGGGATATCCCTGGCCTGCCGCTGAGCGTAAACGTACCGATCACCCGATCCAGTTCTGCCGCCTGGGCCTCGGTCTGCTCGATGGCCGCGTTGGTTTCCTCCACCAATGCCGCATTGTGCTGGGTCATTTCATCAAGCTGGCGAACGGCCACGTTGACCTCCTCGATCGAGGAGGCCTGTTCGCGGTTGGCCCGAGCCATGCCTTCAAGCAGGCTCGCATTGGCGCTGATGCCATTCTGGACAGCGTGAAGCCGCTCGGCCGCCTCGGCGACAAGCTTTGAACCACCCTGGACCTCGTGGGCACTCTGCTCGATCAGAGCCTTGACCTCCGAAGAGGCTTCTGCGGCGCTCTGGGCCAGCCGGCGCACCTCCACGGCCACCACCGCGAACCCCTTGCCGGCCTCGCCTGCCCGTGCCGCCTCGACTGAGGCATTGAGCGCCAGAAGGTTGGTCTGGAAGGCGATGTCGTCGATCAGGCCGATAATGTTGGAGATCTTGGCCGAGGAGGATGTGATGCGCTCCATGGCGGTGTTGGCCTGGCCCATCACGGTGCCACTGGCTTCAGCTTCAGTCGCTACGGTGCGTGCCTGCTTGCTGGCCTCGGCCGCCTCCACCGCATTTTGCGCCACCGTATCGCGCAATTGCTCCATGGTGGCTGAGGTTTCCTCGATGGTGGCGGCCTGACGCGTGGTGCGTTCGGAAAGATCATTGGCCCCCGAGAGGATCTCCCCGGTCGCTGTCTTGAGGGCTCCAGACGTCTCGCGCAGTTGACTGACGATCTCTCCCAACTGTTCGGCCACGCCATTGGTGTCAGTCTTGAGCCTGTCGAATGCGCCTTTGAACTCGCCGGTCACCCGAAGGCTGAGATCGGCCCTGGCCAGGGCCGCGAGCACCTCACCGGTTTCATCCACGCCGCGTTCCACCGTGGCGAGCAGTTCGTTGACGTTACTGGCCAGCCGCTTCAGGTCCGGGTCGGACAACTCGGTATTGGCGCGCTGGGTGAAATCGCCCTCGATGGCTGCCCCGACCACGCGGTCGATATCGGCCTGTAGCGCCTGCATGCGCAGCGCCTGGTCCGCGCGCTCCTCATTCATGCTGTCCTCGCTTGCACGCAGTTCAGCAATTCTGAGCCCGTTCTGGCGGAAGACCTCCACCGCCTGCGCCATGGCACCCAGCTCATCTGCACGGTCCAGCCCCGGTACATCCGCATCGAGCTGATTGCCGGCGATCTCGCTCATCGCATCGGTCAGCTTTGCCACGGGCCGGGTAATGGTACGGGCGATCATGACGCTGCCAATCGCGGAAAGCGCCAGCATGACCGCGCCAATGACCAGCATCATGTTGCGCAGCCCGGCAGAAGGCGCCAGGATTTCGGAGGTATTCTCAAGAGCCACCACGGCCCAGTCCGAGCCGCCAAAGGACAACGGCCGCGCCGCAGCGACATGCGATCCGCCATCGAACTCCGCCAATAGGCCGATGCCGGGAGTCCCCTGCAGGGCGTCGGCTATCACCGGCCCTTCCAGGGTCAGGCTGAGGGTTTCGTTTGCTTCGGTTTCGGGAGGATCGTTTCGCACCAGTCCATCTTGGCCGACCAGATAAACATGGCCGCTCTCGCCCAGCCCCCTGGTGCGGGCCAGCACAGCGCTGATGCGGGCGATCGGCATTTGATAGGCCAATACACCTGCCTGTAGCCCCTGGTCATATACCGGAGCGGCGATGAAGCTGGCCGGTGCATTATTGCTTGGGCCATAGGGTGCGAAATCGGTCAGGAATACATCGCCGGGATTGCCCACCAGTGCGGCGCGGACAACCTTGCCCAGGTCCGTATCGGCCCAGGGGCCGCCGTTCTCGGCAAAGTTGGTGCCGAAATCGGCTTCCTTCTGCACCGAATAGACGTTGTTTCCCTCCAGATCGAACAGGAACACGTCATAATAGCCGCGGGTCTGGAGCAGGTTGCGGAACTCGTTGTGTTGTCCACGATGGATCTGGTCGTAGACGGAAAGCTTCTCGGACGTATCGAGCAGCAAGCGCTCTCCAGCTGGATGCGGGTTGTTTGCCACATAGGCGTTTTGCAGCAGATCCGCAGGTTCCCCCTGGCCCTTGAGCGAGTGCACAGCCCCGGTGAACGAGTATATTGCTGCCGCAACATCTTTCCGGCCAGCGAACAGCGTCAGGTCCTGGCGCACCTCGGACAGATAGGCATCCAGCGCGGCTGTTGCATTGTCCGCTGCCGAGTTGAGCCGCTGCTGCGCCTGGTCGGTCACGATAGAATCGCCGCTGAAATAGGCTGCGACTCCCAGGCCGACGCCTGTCGCCATGGCGATCCCGATGACCAGGATCGGCAGGCGGAGCGAGAGTTTCATTTTGCTGAACATGGAGGGTCGTACCTGAAAATGACTTGCATTGAAAACCAAGTCCGGCTGCGGCCCCTCCTCCGCTCCGGAGATTTGCCCGATCATAGGAATCGGGGGTTAACGAAGCGACTCTGGTCCTGTCATCGTTTCGCTATATCTGCTTTTTGCTTGATCCTGCGCCGCAAACTGCCACATAGGACCCCATGTGTGATTTGAGCCAAGGCAATCCATGACCGCGCCTCTGCCCACCATCTCCGGCCTGTCCGACCTTTCAGGCCGCTATGACGCCGTGTTGAGCGATGTCTGGGGCGTGATCCACAACGGCGTGGCTGCCTTCCCCGAGGCCGTCGAGGCGCTGCGGACCTTCCGCCGCAACGGGGGCAGGGCGGTATTGATTACCAACGCCCCCCGTCCTTCTGCACCCATCATTGCCATGCTCGACCGCCTTGGCGTTCCCCGCGATGCCTATGACGCTATTGTCTCCTCCGGCGACGCGACGCGCGCGATGATCGAGAAATATCGCGGCAAGGCCATTCATCATGTCGGCCCGCCCACCGAGGACGATGCGCTCTATGAGGGGCTGGACGTCAGACGGGCTGGTGCCGAGGAAGCCGAAGTCGTGGTGGTGACGGACCTCGATACCGATGACGACACCCCCGAAATGTATCGCGAGCGCGCCCGACTCTGGCTGAGCCGCAAGCTGCCCATGATTTGTGCCAATCCTGACCGCGTGGTCGAGCACGGTGACAAAATCATCTATTGCGGCGGTGCCCTGGGCGACCTTTATTCGGCCATGGGTGGCATGGTTCACATGGCCGGAAAACCCTATCCGCCTATTTACGAGCAGGCTTTCGCCCTGGCGGAAGGCGCCGCCGGCCAGGCCCTGGACAAGTCGCGCGTTCTGGCCATTGGCGACAGTGTGCGGACCGACGCGGCCGGTGCCGCCCAGTTCGGTATCGACCTGCTGTTTGTCACCGGCTCCATTCACGCCGCCGAGCTAGACGCTTTCGGCAAGCCCGATCCGCAGGCCATTGCCGACTTGATCGCACCCAGCCGCGCCCATGTGGCCGGTTATCTGCCGCGTCTGGCCTGGTGAGGTCTGCCGTGGCCGGTTTCGTGCGTTTGTCCAGTCTCGCCGATCTTCCGCCGCATCTGCGGGGTGCCTGCGTCGCCATCGGCAATTTCGATGGCCTGCATCGCGGCCACCAATCCATCGTCCAGGCCCTGCGCACCCGGGCCGATGCGGCCGGTGTTCCGGCTCTCATGCTCACCTTCGAGCCCCACCCCCGCGATGTCTTCGCGCCTTCTCCCTTCATGTTCCGACTCACCCAGGGGGATGCGAAGGCGCGCCTGGCCCAGGCCATGGGGCTCGATGGCATCATCGTCCTGCCTTTTGACCGCGCATTTTCGCAAAACGAGGCGGAAGATTTCGTCGAGACCATGCTGGTCGAGCAGCTGGGCGTGCGCAGTGTAATCGTCGGTGCTGATTTCCATTTCGGCCGGCAGAGACGGGGTACGCCCGCTTTTCTGCGTGCGGCCGGGGACCGTCTTGGTTTCGCGGTCGATATCCTGGACCTGATGGACGAAAGTGATGAGCCCATCTCGTCTTCGCGCATCCGGGCGGCCTTGTCGGAAGGGGCGGTCAGCGCTGCCAACCGATTGCTGGGCTATCACTGGTTTTTTGAGGGATGCGTCGTCAAGGGCGACCAGCGGGGCAGGGAACTCGGATATCCCACCGCCAACACCATGACCCCCACCGGCTTTCAGCTGGCCCAGGGCGTATATGCCGTGCGCGCCCGGTTGGGAAACAGGCTGCTCGATGGTGTGGCGGCCTATGGCAAGCCCATGTTCGATAACCAGTTGCCGCCCTTTGAAACGCATCTGTTCGACTTCGATGAGGACATTTACGGCCAGACCCTCACTGTCGCTCTGGTCGGCCATATTCGCGGGCAGGAGGTCTTTGCCGGTCTCGACGAACTGATGGCGGCCATGGATCGCGATTCCAACAAGGCGCGACATCTGCTGGCCGAGGCGATGCCGATCAGCACGCTGGATCGCGCGCTGGGCTTTGTGACCTAGGGCGTCTCACTGTTTCTTTGAAACAGTGTATCCGCTCCAAGATCTTGTCTTGTCGCGTTTCCGAACCGCAAACCATTGCCACTTTTGCTGGAAACGCTTTAGCCGTCGAGCATCAATAGCCGGACCAGCTCGGTCTGACGGCGGACGCCGGTCTTGTCGAATATGCTCGTCAACTGGGCACGTGCCGTGGCATCCGAAACGCCTCGCGCCTCTGCGGCCGCCTTGCGGCTTCCTGTTTCCACCACCGCCAGCGCCAGTTCGACCTCCGCCCGTGTCAGGCCATACTCACGGGTCAGCGCGTGCATCCGCTGCCGCAGGCGATGCCCGGGATCGCTGACCATCACGACCACGGCGGGCCGCTGCGGGGCGGAATGGTGCATTTCGGCCGGAAACGGCGCGCACTGCACAGACAAGGGGCCATCATTAGTCTCGATGTGCAGGCGTTCCCCAATAGGGCCGGGCCGTACAAGGCAGCGGGCGATCAATCTGACGAGGCTCTGATGGCTCTGCATATCGGCGCAACCGAGCTGGCCGTGCCGGACCTGCAGTCGCCCATCGGTCAACATGGACTGCGCCGTTTCATTGCAGTCCATGACCCGCCCCAGATGATCCAGCAGCAGGGCGCCATGCCCTGCCAGGTCAAGCGTGTCCAGGGTCATGCGATTGGCCATGTGCAATTGTGCCATCCACTGCCAGTTCTCCACCGCGCGCTGAATATGCGGGGCGATTGCATGGAATTGCTCGACCTGTGTGCTGGTGATTTCCTTGCTGGTATTGATTACCAGAGTGCCATTCCACCCCGTACTGCTGGCCAGGTTGAGGGCGACCCCATAGTTGAAGTCCTGCGGAATGCACCAGAGATTGTAGAAGTCGCTGCGCCGGAACTCGACGATTTCCGGCAGATTGTCGGTCACCGTGAGCGCACCCGGTCCTTGTCTGGCCACAGCCTGCATAAGCGCATTCTGCTGGTGAAACACCTCGTGATACTGCTCCACCAGATGCGGGTCGGTGCGCGGCGCAAATACTTGATGGGGAGCGTTGCGCTTTGCGCCGCCGAGGACCGCTTCGCTGGCGCCTAGGACCTGGGAGAGTTTCAGCAGGAACTCTGGCCAGGCCTGATCTGACACTGCCGTTGCCTGCAAATCATCGCGTAGTCGCTCATGTAAATCCATGCGCGCACCCTGCTGTTAATCATGTTCTCAAGCGTAGAACACTTGTCTGATGTAGCAGATATTTGCCGCCGCTAGTGTGAAATGGTCAATAAATGGTTAAGCCGTCCACGCGGGACAGCTGAATTCCCATCGTCTATTCCCGGTTGTTGGAGGGGATTCTTGTTGTGTGGAAACAGTTTGGCTTCACCACGAGCGTCAGTGTGAAGGAACGACCATGCCAGCCAAGATTAGCCCCAGACGACCCAAGTTGGTGGGGGCCATTGCAGCTCTCCTCCTGCTTGGCACAGCCTTGCCGTCCAATGCCTTCGACCCCAAGGTCCATGACGAAATCAAATTTCAGGTGAATTGCGCCATTCTCATGCTCACCGATCCCGATGAGCATGTGCGGGTTTGCAACCCCCAACCAATCCCGCCCGGTACGGAATCCATTTCCACGCTGCGTGGGGGCGCTCCACCGCCACCACCCCCGGAACCCGAGGTGACCGAAGAAGACGATTCCTGTCTGGGGGACTACCCCGGCGGATGCGGCGCAGAGTATTGTGAGGAAGAGCAAGAGGAAGAGGAAGAAGAAGCGCTCTGAATTGACCAAGCGAATTCTGCTTGCCTGGGAATGTGGTGCCGGTCGCGGTCATATCCTGACCCTGAAAGTCATGGCCGAGGCGTTGGGTCCCTCCCATCATTACGACGCCGCACTCTGTCGCATGAACCATGCGGCAGAGCTGGCGTCAGTCAGCAACGACATCTACCCCTCTGCGGGTCTCTATGTTCATTACGGGCGCCGCAAAGCCAAAGGTTGGCCACGTACCGCCACTTGGTCCGAGTTTCTGGGAGATCTTGGCTTCGCCCGCCCCAAACGTTTGAAGCTGCAATTCGACTGGTGGGTCGAAGTCATGCGCATTCGCCGCATTGACCTGGTGATTTCAGATTTCGCCCCCATTTCGCTTCTAGCCGCACGAGCTCTGGGTATTCCCTCGGTCTGTGTCGGCACCGGCTACTCTGCACCACCCCCCGGCATGGCGCGCTTTCCCGTTCTGTTGCCCCGGTATGACGAACTTGTGCATGACGAGGCCGAACTGCTCGAAAACGTCAATGCCGTTCTTGCCGGGGCAGGCGCAGAGCCCCTCGCGCACTTCTCGGACATCTATGCCACATCCGTCTCCATGCCGCGCACCATCCGCCAGCTTGACCCCTATGACGGATTGCGCGCTCAACCGCTGCTGCCGCCCCTCAATGAGGCGCTGCCGCGCAAAGCGAGCGGCGGCGATGAGGTCTTTGTGTATTTCTCCACCGCCGAACTGGCTTACACCCCACTGGTCGAGGCCTTGTCCGGCCTTGGCCTGCCCATCCGTGCCTATCTGCCCGGCGCCGACCCCGCTGCTACGGCCCGACTTGCCGCCTCTGGGGCCATCATTGAGAGCACCCCCGTTCCCGTTGAACAGATTGCTGCCCGCAGCCGCATTACCCTCAATGCCGGCCAACATGGTTCGCTGTGCATGGGCCTGGGCATGGGCTTGCCGCAACTGGCCTTTCCCCAGCATCTCGAGCACGAATACCACGCCCAACGCGCCGCCGAGCTCGGGGCGGCCGAACTGGTGCCGCACAAGCGGTGGTCTGCCGAGCAGATCATCGACACGGTACGCGCCCTCTATCATGACACTGCCCGCCAGAGCCGCGCGCGCGAACTCGCCGATGCGCTCTACCCTGATCTGTTCGGCGACATTAAGGGTCTGGTCCGAGAGCGCGTGGAACCGCTTCTGGCCTGATCGCGGCAAATCAGGCTTTGCCCCATGCGCCATGCCTTGCTAAAAGGCGCGCAAATTCTTCCCGAACCGATTGCCGATCCATGAACGACACCGCTCAAAGCGCGACCGAGAAAGACTATTCGGCCACGCTCTTCCTGCCGGAAACCAACTTCCCCATGCGCGCCGGGCTGCCGCAGCGCGAGCCCGACTGGCTCAAGCGCTGGGAAGACATGGATATTTACGCCCTGCAGCGCGAGCAGGCCAAGGATCGCCCGCTCTTTACCCTGCATGACGGCCCGCCCTACGCCAACGGCAACATCCACATCGGTCACGCGCTCAACAAGACGCTCAAGGACCTGGTCAGCCGCTCCATGCAGATGTTGGGCTACAACTCGGCCTATGTGCCGGGCTGGGATTGTCACGGCCTGCCTATCGAATGGAAGATCGAGGAGCAGTACCGCGCCAAGGGCAAGGACAAGAACGAAGTTCCGGTGGTCGAATTCCGCCAGGAATGCCGCGCCTTTGCCGAACAATGGGTCGATGTACAGCGCGAGGAGTTCAAACGCCTGGGCATTCTGGGTGAATGGGACAATCCCTATCTCACCATGAGCTTCGACGCCGAAGCCCAGATCGCCCGCGAGCTGATGAAGGTCTCGATGACCGGCCAGCTCTATCGCGGGTCCAAGCCCGTCATGTGGTCGGTGGTCGAGCGCACCGCGCTCGCCGAAGCCGAAATCGAATATGCCGACTATGAGAGCGACACGATCTGGGTGAAATTCCCGGTGGTTGCAACGCATTACGACAAGTATCTTGCGAAGCAAGATGATGGAACGACGAGATTTGACCCATCGTTGGTGCCATCGGTGGACGATAGCGAGCTCTTGACAATGCAACGAGAGCAGCTCGAACAGTTCATCTCTGACCTTCATCAGGCGTCCGTGGTCATTTGGACGACGACACCTTGGACTATACCCGCCAATAGAGCGGTGTCTTTTTCTCGGGCAGTGGAATATAGCCTCTATGAGGTAGTGGCCGTTGAGAACGATTTTGGGCCGCGGGTCGGCGAGAAGCTGATCTTCGCCAACAACCTGGCCGAAGAATGCGCGAAGAAGGCAAAGCTTACTCTCAAGCGTCTAAACAACGTCAGGGCGTCTGAGCTTTCGTTCATGACCCTTTCGCACCCCCTTAAGGGGCTCGCGGGCGGCTATGGATTTGATGTCCCCTTGCTAGCTGGTGATCATGTCACCGACGACGCTGGTACCGGCTTTGTTCACACCGCGCCGGGCCATGGTCTCGACGACTTTGGCATCTGGATGGAATCGACCCGCCTCCTGCAGGAGCGCGGCGTGGACCCTGCAATCCCCTATTGCGTCGACGATGGCGGCTTCTACACCAAGGACGCGCCGGGCTTCGATGGCGCCCGCGTCATCGACGACAATGGCAAGAAGGGCGACGCCAACCAGCGCGTTATCACCGCTTTGATCGAGGCGAACAAGCTGTTTGCCCGTGGTCGCGTAAAGCATCAGTATCCCCATTCCTGGCGCTCCAAGAAGCCGGTCATCTTCCGCAACACGCCGCAATGGTTCGTCTATATGGACAAAGACATTGACGGCGCGGCGGGTGATACCTTGCGTACCCGCGCGCTTGCCTCGATCGACAAGACCAAGTTCTACCCCGCCGCCGGCCAGAACCGCCTGCGCGCCATGATCGCCGACCGCCCCGATTGGGTGCTGTCGCGCCAGCGTGCCTGGGGCGTACCGATCACCGTTTTCGTCCACAAGGAAAGCGGTGAAATCCTGCGCGACGAGACGGTCAATCATCGCATCGCGCTATCCTTCGAGGAAGAAGGCGCCGACGCCTGGTTCAAGGACGGTGCTGCCCAACGCTATCTCGGGTCCGACTACAGGGCCGCGGACTATGAGATGGTCACCGACGTCCTCGACGTCTGGTTCGATTCTGGCTCGACCCATTCCTTCGTGCTGCGCAACAAGCAGAAATGGCCGCACCTCAAATTCCCGGCCTCGATGTATCTCGAAGGCTCGGACCAGCATCGCGGCTGGTTCCACTCCTCGCTGCTGGAAAGCTGCGCCACCAACGGCTATGCGCCCTATGACAGCGTGCTCACACACGGCTTCACCATGGATGGCGAAGGTCGGAAGATGAGCAAGTCGCTGGGCAATGTCGTTGCCCCGCAGGAGATCATCAAGCAGTTCGGCGCCGATATCCTCAGGCTCTGGGTGGCCTCCTCCGACTATTCGGAAGACCTGCGCCTGGGCAAGGAAATCATCCAGACCACGGTCGACAGCTACCGCAAGCTGCGCAACACCCTGCGCTGGCTCCTGGGCAATCTTGCGCATTTCAAGGCCGATGACGTCGTTGACCCCAAGGACATGCCCGAGCTCGAGCGGCTGATGTTGCATCGGCTGGCCCAGCTCGATACCGGCGTCCGCGCCGCCTACAAGGAATATGACTATCGCAAGGTCGTCACGCTCCTTTCGACCTTCATGAATATCGAGCTCTCGGCTTTCTATTTCGATGTCCGCAAGGACACGCTCTATTGCGACCCGATTTCCTCGATCAAGCGCCGTTCGGCCCTGACCGTGCTCGATCACCTGTTCAATGCGTTGACGGCGTGGCTGGCCCCCATCCTGGTCTTCACCATGGAAGAGTGCTGGCTGGAACGGCACCCCGGCGAGGGGTCCTCGGTCCATCTCCGCTTGTTCCCGGAAATCCCGCAGGCCTGGCTGGATAATGACCTTGCCGCCAAGTGGCAGCTGATCCGCGCTGTTCGTCGTGTGGTCACGGGGGCTCTGGAAATCGAGCGGCGCGAAAAGCGCATCGGGTCCTCGCTCGAGGCGGCGCCAAAGGTATTCATTGCCGATCCGCGCTATGTCGTGGCGCTCGAAGGCCAGGACCTGGCCGAAATCGCCATCACCTCGGCCGTTGAGGTCAAACAGGACGAAGGTCCATCTGAGGCGTTCCGCCTGGAAGACGTGCCGGGTGTGTCTGTCCTGCCGGCTCTGGCCGGAGGCCAACGCTGCGCCCGCTCCTGGAAAGTGCTGCCCGAAGTCGGCTCGGACCCGGACTATCCGGACGTCTCCCCGCGCGACGCTCAGGCCCTGCGCGAACGCGCGGCGGCAGGTCTCTGATCTTGGGCGCAGTTCGCCGTCTCGACATCGGAGTGATCGCCTCCCTCATGGTGGCGATCATCGCCTTTGGGCTGGATCGGGCGCAAAAAGCCTATCACGTCGCGGCCGATTGCTACGCGATTGGCCAATCGGCCTGTGTCAGCGTCCCGTATTTCTTTGAGCCACTCTCGCCGACAGGTTGGCGCGGCGGCGAAATGCTCAGCGTCACGCCGTTCTTTGACTATGTCCTGGTCTGGAATACCGGCATTTCATATGGCCTGTTCGGCGACCTGCCCGTTTGGGCGCTGGGCGTGATCATGCTTGTTGCCATCGCGGCCCTGTCGCTCTGGTGGTGGCGCAGCCGGGAACTGCTGGTTCGGCTGGGCCTGGCCCTTTGTATAGGCGGCGCCCTGTCCAACGCGCTGGATCGCCTGATTTACGGGGCGGTGGCCGACTTTTTCCATTTCCATTGGGGAAGCTGGTCATTCTACATCTTCAATATCGCCGATGTCGCCATCACCCTGGGCGTAATTTTGCTGTTTGTTGATCTCTTGGGGCTGTTCCGAAGCCGGGGACCAAAGCAAGGTTGAACGGCGCCCTATCACCTTGCCGCCAGAATCTGGTCTTACGGCTGGGAATGCGCTATAGAGGCCGCCGATATCGTAAGGGAATTTGCATGCGCATCGCATTGTTCGGGCAGGGTGCTGCCGTTTCAGCCGCCGCGCGCGCGGGTCTGGCCGCTCTTGGGCTGGTGGCGAGCCTGGCATTGGCTGCCTGCACTACGGTCGAAGGCACCAACGCCTTGACCGACTTCGGCACCTTCGAGCGAGAAGTCATGAACACCACTGCCCGTGGTGTTGGCCTGATCCCCGGTGATCCGCCCAAGGAAGACCTGACCGCTGCCCGCGCTCCCCTCGTGCTGCCCAAGTCCGACGCCAGCCTGCCGACGCCCACCACGCAGGTCGCGGCCGCGCAGCTTCCGGCCAATAGCGATACGGTGCAGATCGATACCACCAATTTGAGCGAAGCCGATTTGCGCCTGCTGCGCGATGCCCGTGTGGTTGATATGCGCACCCTGGGTGGTCGCCCGTTGACCGAAGCGGAGGCCCGTCAGTTGACGGCACGCATGCAGGCCGCCAACATGGCTGTTACCGCCAATAACGAGCGTCCGCTCTACCTGCCGCCCGCCGAGTACTTCACGCGTGTGGGTGACTCTCAGCTCGTCTGTCGCACGGCGTCGGGCGAATTGGTCTCGTTGCGCGATCAGCGTTGCCCTGCCGATGTGCGCCGAGCCTTGCAGGAGGCCAATCCCGGAGTGTCCAGTTCCGGCCTGATTGGAACGGACGTCAACGACACCCTGGGCCGGAACTAGCCCTATCGCCTCGTCTGAGGTGACATGACCAAAGTGACGCCTCACCATCAGGTGGGGCGTTTTCGATCATACCGCGCCGCCCGCCTTGGCAATCCTGCCGCTGGCATAATGGGTCCCGCATGTCAGAAAGTGCTCCAATGAGCGATACCTCCAAACAGCCTGAATCCGCCGATCGCCTTGCCAAGGTCATTGCCCGCGCCGGCCTCTGCTCTCGCCGCGACGCGGAAGGCTGGATCGCTGATGGCCGCGTGGCTGTGAACGGCAAGACTGTTCTGACGCCGGCCTTCAATGTCACGAGCCGTGACAAGATCGTGGTCGATGGCCTGCCGCTCGCTGCCCGACAGGGCACGCGCGTCTGGCTCTACCATAAGCCTGCGGGCCTGGTGGTAACCGAGAAGGATCCCGAAGGTCGTCCGACCATTTTTGAGGAGCTGGACCGCAAGGGCCTGCCGCGCGTGCTGACGGTTGGACGCCTCGATATCAATACCGAGGGCCTTCTGTTGCTCACCAATGATGGCGGTTTGAAGCGCGTGCTCGAACTGCCGTCCACAGGCTGGCTGCGCCGCTACCGTGTGCGCGCCTTCGGTTCGGTCACCCAGGCGCAACTCGATGGCCTCAAGCACGGCATCACCGTTGACGGCGTGCAGTACGGCCCAATCACCGCGACGCTGGAACGCCAACAGGGCAGCAATGTCTGGATGGTCCTAGGCCTGCGTGAAGGCAAGAACCGCGAGGTCAAGAACGTCCTCGGCTCGCTCGGTCTCGAAGTGAACCGGCTGATCCGGATTTCCTATGGTCCCTTCCAGCTGGGCGACCTGCCGGAAGGCGGGGTTGAAATGGTCAAGTCGCGCATGCTGCGTGATCAGCTCGGCAAGAAGCTGGCTGAATCCGCCGGCGTCGACTTTGAAAGTGAGGCGCCAGACATGTTGCAGCCTGCGCCGCGCGACGACCGGCCCGTCCGGTCACCGCGTGATCGCGCGCCGCTTCGGCCCCGGCCCAGTGCCGAAAGCCGTGGCCGCCCTGGCTTTGGAGATCGTGATGAGGGCCGGCCGGCCCGCCCCCGGCGTATCCATTTCGAGGATGACGGCCGGGCCCCCGAAGCCTATGAGCCCAGGGGTGCCGCCCGCCCGCGCAGTGAACGCGAGGACCAGCCCGCCCGCAGTTTCGGCAAGGCCGCTGGCCGTCCCGAGCGGTCTGATCGTCCCGAAGGCCGCAAGTCCTTTGGCGACCGTCCGCCGCGCCGCGACGGCGACAAGCCAGCCCGTGGTGGCTTTGCCGACCGACCCAAGCGCGATTTTGGTGACCGGCCCCCGCGCGGTCCGCGCACGGAAAGTCGTTTCGAGGATCGGCCCACGCGCAGCTTTGGCGACAAGCCGGCCCGCGGCAGCTTTTCCGACCGCCCCAAGAAGGACTTTGGCGACCGCCCGGCCCGTGGCCCGCGGTCTGAAGGTAAGTTCCAGGATCGCCCCAAGCGCGATTTCGGTGATCGTCCACAACGCCCCTTCGGCGACAAGCCACCGCGCGGTCCGCGCACCGAACGGCCTCAGGGTGATCGTCCGCAGCGCGCCAACGCCCGTCCGGGTGGACAATCCTTTGGCGATCGCAAACCCTATTCTGGCAAGCCTGGCGGCGCGGCCAAGCCATATGTCGGCAAGCCTGGTGGAGCGCGTCCTGCGGGTGGACGCCCAAGCGGCAAGCCAGCGGGCTCGCGGCCAACCGGTGGGCGTCCTTCCGGTGGCCCGCGCAAGCCGAGGGGCTAGTCGCTCATGCGCGTCGTCGCCGGCCGGTTTCGCGGCAAGCAATTGTCTTCACCCGCAGATGACAGCATTCGTCCCACCTCGGATCGGGCCCGGGAGTCCATCTTCGATATCCTTGGCTCGCGGCTGGGGCCGGTTCTGGAGGGCAAGCGGGTGCTTGACCTGTTTGCCGGTACCGGCGCGCTGGGCCTGGAGGCGCTGTCGCGCGGCGCGGCGCATGTCACCTTTGTCGATACCGGGGCGGAAGCGCGCGGCCTCATTCGCGACCATATCCAGGCCTTCGGTGTGGCTGGTATCACCAAACTACTGCGCCGCGACGCCACCGCGCTCGGCACGCCGGGCACCTTCGGGCAGTTTGACCTGATCTTTCTTGATCCGCCCTATGGCAAGGGGCTGGGCGAGAAGGCCCTGACCGAATTGGCCAGCAATGGCTGGATCGCCCCGGCCGCTACCATCGTCTGGGAAGACGCTGCAGATGCCGAGGTGACAGTTCCGCCCGGTTTCGTGCTGGAGGATACGCGAGAATATGGCGCTGCGGCCGTGCGGTTCCTGACATTCGCATAAGGCGCCAGAGGCCTCGTCCTTACGCGGCCGCCTTAAGGCATTCCGCGCATTTGCCGCGGATTTCCATGGTGGTGCGCTCGGTCTTGAAGCCAGTATCCTTGGCCCAGGCCCCCAGGCGCTCTTCGATGACCTTGTCGGCGAACTCGTCCACCTTGCCGCAGGCTTCGCAGATGGCGAAAGCGATCAACCCCTTGCGATGGCAATGCTCGTCGGCGCAGGCCACAAAGGCATTGAGGGATTCCAGGCGATGGGCGAGGCCACGCTCCACCAGCTTGTCCAGCGCCCGATAGACCTGGAGCGGGGCCCGCAGACCCTCGCCGCGGAGCAGGTCCAGAATATCATAGGCAGACAGCGGCGCCGGCGCGTGATTAAGCGTGCCCAGCACCAGTTCCTGGTTCCGGGTCAGGTCTGCCGGCATGGCATGGTCATGCGCCATCGTGCTCTCTCCTGCCAAACAGCCGCGCCGTTGGTACGCTCAAGGATACCAGAAACAGCGCCAAAGCCATCACCACAATGGATGGTCCCGAAGCGGTATCCCAGGTGCGCGAACCGAACAAGCCGCCCACTACCGAAAGCGCCCCCAATGCAGCCGCCACCAATGCCATCATTTCCGGTGTCGCACTCAGTCGCCGCGCCGTGGCGGCCGGGATGATGAGCAGCGATGTGATCAGCAGCACGCCCACCAGTTTCATCGCAATTGCGATCACGCTGGCCATCAACAACATCAATATTATGCGGCTGATTTCGGGCCGCAATCCTTCAGCTTCGGCCAGCTCGGGGCTGACCGTCGCCGCCAGCAGTGGCCGCCAGTTCAGCACCAGAATGACAATTATGGCGAGGCCCCCCCCATAGATAATGGCGATGTCCTCCACCGACACCGCCAGGATATCGCCAAACAGGAAGCCCATCAGGTCGATCCGGACCTGGGTCAGGAAGCCGACGATCACCAGGCCAACCGCCAGGCTGGAATGGCTGAGAATACCCAGCAGGGCGTCGGTCGAGAGCGTGTTCTGCTTTTGCAGCAACAGCAATGCACCGGCCACCAGCGCAGCCACTGCGAACACGCCAAGGGTCACATTGACCGAGAGCAGGATCGAGAGCGCCACGCCCAGCAAGGCCGAATGGGCCATGGTGTCACCGAAATAGGCCATCCGCCGCCAGACCACGAAACAGCCCAGCGGGCCGGTTACCGCCGCCAGGCCCACTCCCGCAATCAGGGCGCGGGAGAAGAAGTCACCGAACATGGCTATGCCCCCCATGTTCATGCTCATGAACGTGATGGTGATCGCCATGGGGATGCGCATGTTCCCCATGCGCACCCACCACGCAGCCATCGTCATGGTGCTCGTGGTCGTGGTGATGTTCATAGAGCGCCAGCGCCGAACCAGCCCGATCCCCGAACAGCCGGAGATATTCCGGGCTCGTTTTGACCGCATTGGGTGTTCCCCGGCAGCACACATGCCCATTGAGGCAGATCACCGTGTCGGTCTCGGCCATAACCACATGCAGGTCGTGACTGATCATCAAAATGCCGGCCTGCGTTGTGTCGCGGATCTGCCGGATCAGCTGGTAAAGTGCCACCTCGCCGGAGAAATCGACACCTTGCACTGGCTCGTCCAGCACCAGCAGATCCGGCTTGCGGATCATGGCCCGGGCAAACAGCACCCGCTGGAACTCGCCGCCGGACAGCTCCTGCACCGCCGCCCGGAGCAGGCGTGACGCGCTCACTGCCTCCAGCGCCGCGGAGATTTCGGCAGCCGAAAATCGACCGGTCAGCGTCATGAGCCGCTCCACCGTCAGCGGCAGCGTCCAGTCGATCGCCAGCTTCTGCGGAACATAGCCCACGGTCAGCCCCGGCAGCCGCGAGACGGTGCCCATGCTTGGTCTCAGCACGCCGGTGACCATTTTGGCGGTTGTCGACTTGCCCGAACCGTTCGGGCCGATCAGCGTCACGATCTCGCCGCGCGCAATCGTCAGGTCCCCCCCTTCCACCAATACGCGCCCGCCACTGCGCACGCCTGCATTGCGGAGGGTGATCAGGTTCTGTTTTTCCGGTGTTTTCAGCATGGCGGGCTCGGTGTTCTCAGCCACTTCAGACGAGAAGGCGTTTGCGGAATACCCGGCACTGACCGGGATGCATGTCGGTCAAGAACCGCCTTGACGGCTCTCAATACGTTATAGCATAACGCACCGACAAGTGTAATAACATAACATCGTAGAGCCGTCATGTCCCGATCAACGCTCCCTCTCGCCATCCTTTCCTCTGTTCTGCTCACGAGTGCGGCCATGGCGGCGCCCAATGTCGTGGCTTCCACCAAACCCATCCATGCGCTGGTCGCGGCCGTTATGGGCGAAACGGGAACGCCTGCGCTGATCGTCAAGGGCGCCGCCTCGCCCCACACCTATTCCTTGCGCCCCTCGGACGCGGCTGCCCTCGAAAGCGCCGATGTCGTCTTCTGGACCGGCCATGGCATGGAACTGTTCCTGGCCGACGCCCTCGATACCCTGACGACTAGTGCCGAGGTGGTCGAATTGGCAGAGGCACCCGGCATCGAGTTGCTGCCCCTGCGCGAGGGTGGTGCCTTTGAAGCGCATGATCACGGCGGCGAGAGTCACGAAGACCACGATGATCACGACCACGACGACCATGGTCATGATCACGCCCATGGCGAGGGGGACATGCATTTCTGGCTTGACCCGGAAAACGCCAAGCTCATGGTCACGGAAATCGCTGCCGTTCTATCCGAACTGGATCCGGAAAACGCCGCGATCTATGGCGCCAATGCCGATGCGGAACTCGTCCGGCTGGACGAGCTCGCCGCGGAGATCGCTGAAACCCTTGCACCGGTGGCCGACAAGCCCTTCATCGTCTTCCACGACGCCTACCAGTATTTCGAGACCCGCTTCGGCCTCGTAGTTGCCGGCACCATCACTGTTTCGCCAGATGTCATGCCCGGTGCCGCCCGCATCGATGAGTTGCGCACCAAGGTCAGTGAATTGGGCGCCACCTGTGTCTTCGCTGAACCAAACTTCGAGCCGGCCATTGTCGCGACCATCATTGAGGGAACATCGGCCCGGGCCGGCACGCTCGATCCGGAAGGCTCGGCGCTGTCCGAGGGGCCGGAACTCTACCCCCAGCTCCTGCGCAATTTGGCCTCAAGCCTCGTAGGTTGCCTCGGCTAGGCGTTATTTGAGTGGACCTTTGAAGATGAAGAAGGCGCCGAGCGCGATCAGCGCAAAGCCGATGCCATGGTTCCAGGTGAACTTTTCACCCAGGTAGAGCACGGCGAAAAGCGCAAAGACCGAGAGGGAGATGACCTCCTGAATGGTCTTGAGTTCGGCGCCCGAATAGACCCCATAGCCGATCCGGTTGGCGGGTACCGCCAGCCAATATTCGAAAAAGGCAATCCCCCAGCTCGCCAGCACCACCACCCATAATGCCGCGCCGGGAAATTTGAGGTGCCCGTACCAGGCAAAGGTCATGAAGAGATTCGAGGCAAGCAGCAGCCCGATCGGGGCCAGGGTGGCAAGGTTGAAACCCAATTGAACACCTGAGAAGGAGCGAATCGGCCCGTTTCGGGGCGCTTGCGCTTATCTCCTCCACCGCGCGAATGGTGGCAAGCGCCACAGCACAATCCAGGCCCGTGACGCGCGCTCTAGCGCGAGGACCCCGTCGCCTGCTCGAGCGAAAAGATCTCGTCGCTGACATCGTCGATTTTCTTGCGGACCAGCGCCTGCGCGTCATAGAGCCCGCGATTGTAGAAATAGGCGCCCATCTTGTCGGCAAAGAACTGCATCAGCATCTCTGCCGGGATGGCACCGATGGATTGGTCCAGTTCCTCGCGGAAATAATCCTGGATCTCTCCGACAATCGCCTTGGTTTCCTCGCGGCTGAAGGTAATCGGTTTCATAGGCTGGTCTTCGCTTTCCTGGGTAATTCCTAGTTTCGCGTATGTGAATGACACCGTGACATTTTTCGCATCCGGCGCTGGCACTAATTCAGCTTTTGCGCTCAAAAGGGTGCATCGGACGGATACTGGTGATCAATGGTAATTTCCAAGCGTTCTGCATTTACCTTCGGCCTTGCTGTTACGGCTTGGCTGGTCACCGCCATCGTCATCGCCAACCGAGACATTGTCGTCACCAGTAATGGGAATGACTATTTCGACGGCGGCGGGGGCGTTGATACCATTGTGTTCAAGGGGCAGATCGTCCCGGTCTGGGTCGATCTTCTGCAGGGGCGGGCCGTGGGCGAGGGCATTGGCTCAGACAGGCTCGTCAATCTGGAGAATATTGTCGGCGGCGCAGGATCTGATCGCCTGCATGGTGACACGATCGACAATCTCATTCAGGGTCTGGACGGCGATGACGAGATCGCCGGACGCGAGGGCAATGACACCCTTGAGGGTGGCCCGGGCGACGATGTGTTGGTCGGCGGCACGGGCAATGACCGCTACATCATGCGTGCCGGCGATGGGTTCGATCACATCGTCGAGGGATTTTCCGGCGGCGGCAAGGATGTGCTGGTCTTCGAGACACCTGGTGCGAAGATGGACCTGCAGCGCTGGGGCAGTGCCCTGCTGATCAGCTTGACCACAGGAGAAAGCATCGACCGGGTGGTGGTGTGGGATCACTTCCTGTCTCCCGACGCCAGGCTGGATGAGATCGAGGTGAATGGCGAGACCTGGGAAGTCGTCCTCTGGACCGAGAACATCGAACCCAAGTCCGATCTGGATTGCACGCTGCTTTGGCTGATCAACGACTGTCCCAGCCGTCCCTCGCCTGAACCGATCGACTTCGACCCCGATCTATGACTGGCGCCTTGCGCAACGCAGGCACATGGATCACCTTGCCTGCGTTCGAGGGAGACCCCAGCAATGCGCGTACGCCATTTTCTGCTTCCGCTCCTTGTGCTGGCCACCCCCGCTTCGGCAGGGGAGATCGCCTGCGAAGGGGCTTTTGCCATTGATAGTTCGGAGGCCCGCCTCGTTGATATCTACGGTGCCGAAAATGTCCGCACCGGCATTGTGCCTGGCCCTGAGGGCACCGAGATGCTCGCCACCGAGGTCTATCCCGACAGCCCCAAGCGGAGGCTGCAATTTGTCTGGTGGGATGAGGAGGCGCGAACCGATCTCAGCTATGTCGAATTGCCGCCCAAGCTGTCGGGGCCCGGCGGCCCGCGTTATGGCATGAGCGTTGCGGAAGTCGAGGCGCTCAATGGCGCGCCTTTCACCTTGAGTGGCTTCGGATGGGACTATGGCGGCCATGCCGGGTTCGACACGGGAGCGTTGTCTGATCTGCCGGGCGGCTGTGCGGTTGGCGTCACCTTCAGCCCCGACAGCTATCCAGAAGGGCTCGATGTGGACGAAATCATCGGCGACCGCCCGGTGCAATCGACCAACCCCCTGCTTGAACAGGTCAATGCCCGGGTGGACCTGGTCTTTATCAGCTACCCCCATCCCGACTATCGCGAGTAAGCCTGCCATTGACCGGTCGCCCGGCTGCGCCTAACACTGGTTTCAGGTTGGTTCCCCGCGCGCAAGGGCGCAACGGGATCAAAAGGGAACACGGTGCGGCGTACCCATCAGGGACCAAATCCGTGGCTGCCCCCGCAACTGTAAGCGGCGAGTGCCCTCCAAATAGCCACTGATCTTTTTCGGGAGATTGGGAAGGTGGAGCGGCACGGCGACCCGTGAGCCAGGAGACCTGCCAGCCTCTGATCGCATACTCGACTGTCGGTGGGACAGATGGAGGCCAAGATGTTCAAGCCGTCCGGCTAACCCTGGATCGGGACCCGGTGTCCCATGCGCCAT
>Ga0207773_100244_pt1 | contig 34308 bp, 30 predicted proteins | sample TtaePargueraPR_2_FD_187281 | JGI IMG/M metagenome (GOLD analysis project Ga0207773, IMG submission 187281) | Aerobic enrichment media microbial communities from Bioluminiscent Bay, La Parguera, Puerto Rico - Tt and M1 (3) (SPAdes) | ecosystem: Environmental > Aquatic > Marine > Unclassified ...
CTGCCGGTCGCCGACCTGTTGTCGCCGACCGCGCCCAAGGGCGACTGGGCGGACAACGCGCTGATCGACTTCAACGTCCGCGCCGAGCGCATGGGCTGGCTGCCGTCGGCGCCGCAGCTCGACCGTAACCCGCTGTCGATCGCCCGGGACGCACAGGCGGCGGGCCAGTCGGTCGAGGACTACGTGGTCGCCGGGCTGAAATCAGGCGATCTGAACTTCGCCTGCGAGGATCCGGACAACCCGGTCAACTTCCCGCGCAACCTGTTCATCTGGCGCTCGAACCTGCTGGGCGCCAGCGGCAAGGGGCACGAGTATTTCCTGAAGCACCTGGTCGGCACGACGCATGGCGTGCAGGGCAAGGACCTGGGCGATATGGATGGTCAGAAGCCGCGCGAGGTGGTCTGGCGTGAGGCCCCGGAGGGTAAGCTCGACCTCCTGGTCACACTCGACTTCCGCATGTCGACCTCGGGCCTCTACTCCGACATCGTGCTGCCGACGGCGAGCTGGTACGAGAAGAACGACCTCAACACCTCGGACATGCATCCCTTCATCCACCCGCTGTCGGCCGCGGTCGACCCGGTGTGGGAGTCGCGCAGCGACTGGGAGATCTACAAGTCCATCGCGCGCAAGTTCTCCGAGGTGGCGCCCGAGGTGCTGGGGGTGGAGACGGACACCGTGCTGGTGCCGATCCTGCACGACACGCCTGGCGAACTCGCCCAGCCCTTGGAGGTCAAGGAGTGGAAGCGCGGCGAGTGCGAGCCGGAGCCCGGCCGCACCATGCCCGCCATCAAGGTGATCGAGCGCGACTATCCCAACGTCTACAAGCGCTTCACCGCACTGGGGCCCTTGATGGAGAGCGCCGGCAATGGCGGCAAGGGCATCGCCTGGAAGACCGAGCGCGAGGTCGAGTTCCTGAAGGCGCTGAACGGCACCGTCAGCGAGGAGGGGCCGACCAAGGGACTGGCGCGCATCGAGAGCGACATCGACGCCTGCGAGGTGATCATGACGCTGGCGCCGGAGACCAATGGCCATGTCGCGGTCAGGGCCTGGGAGTCGCTGTCGAAGACGACCGGGCGCTCGCACGGGCACCTGGCGCGGCCGCGCGAGGACGACCACGTGATGTACCGCGACATCGTCGCCCAGCCACGCAAGATCATCTCGTCGCCGATCTGGTCCGGCCTGGAATCGGAGAAGGTCAGCTACAACGCCGGCTACACAAACGTCCACGAGCTGATCCCCTGGCGCACACTCAGCGGCCGGCAGCAGCTGTTCCAGGACCATCCCTGGATGCGCGCCTTCGGCGAGCAGCTGGCGGTCTACAAGCCGCCGATCGACACCCGCTCGATCGGTCCGATGCTGTCGGAGAAGGACAACGGCAACCCGCAGATCGTCCTCAACTTCATCACCCCGCACCAGAAGTGGGGCATCCATTCCAGCTACACCGACAACCTGATCATGCTGACGCTGTCGCGCGGCGGGCCGATCGTCTGGATGAGCGAGGAGGACGCGCAGCGCATCGGAGTCGCCGACAATGACTGGATCGAGGCCTACAACACGAATGGCGCGCTGACCGCCCGGGCCGTGGTCTCCCAGCGGGTCCGGCCGGGCATGGTGATGATGTACCACGCGCTGGAGAAGATCCTGAACGTGCCGGGGTCGGAGATCACCGGCACGCGCGGCGGCATCCACAACTCCGTCACCCGGACGATCGTCAAGCCGACGCACATGATCGGCGGCTACGGCCAGCTCAGCTACGGCTTCAACTACTACGGCACCGTCGGCTCGAACCGGGACGAGTTCATCGTCGTGCGCAAGATGAAGGTCATCGACTGGCTCGACGACCCCTACAGCGAGCCGCAGCGCCAGGACCCCGCGCGCGCCACCGGGCCCGGCGCCTTCCAGCCATCCGAGCCCGCCAAGTGATGCCGGCGCGACCGCATCCGACCGTGACGTCTTCGCACGAGGAGAGAGTTCAATGAGGATCAGAGCGCAGATCGGCAAGGTGCTCAATCTGGACAAGTGCATCGGCTGCCACACCTGCTCGGTCACCTGCAAGAACGTTTGGACCAGCCGCGACGGCATGGAATACGCGTGGTTCAACAATGTCGAGAGCAAGCCCGGCATCGGCTATCCCAAGGACTGGGAGAACCAGGCCCGCTGGAACGGCGGCTGGACGCGCCGCAAGAACGGCCGGATCCATCCCAAGCAGGGCGGCAAGTGGCGGATACTGGCGAAGATCTTCGCCAATCCGGACATGCCGGAGATCGACGACTACTACGAGCCCTTCACCTTCGATTACGAGTATTTGCACGACGCGCCGGACATGAAGGCGGCGCCGTCGGCCCGTCCGCGCTCACTGATCAGCGGCGAGCGCATGCAGAAGATCGAGTGGGGGCCGAACTGGGAGGAGATCCTCTCCGGCGAGTTCTCCAAGCGGTCGCAGGACTACAATTTCGAGGGCATCGAGAAGGAGATCTACGGCCAGTTCGAGAACACCTTCATGATGTACCTGCCGCGGCTGTGCGAGCACTGCCTGAACCCGACCTGCGTGGCGGCCTGTCCTTCGGGCGCGATCTACAAGCGTGAGGAGGACGGCATTGTCCTGATCGACCAGGACAAGTGCCGGGGCTGGCGGATGTGCGTCTCGGGCTGCCCCTACAAGAAGATCTACTATAACTGGTCCTCGGGTAAGTCCGAGAAGTGCACCTTCTGCTACCCCCGTATCGAGGTCGGTCAGCCCACCGTCTGCTCGGAGACCTGCGTCGGGCGCATCCGCTATCTCGGCGTGGTGCTCTACGACGCCGACCGGATCGAGGAGGCGGCCTCGGCGGAGGACCCGCAGGACCTCTACCAGGCGCAGCTCGACATCTTCCTCGATCCCTTCGACCCCGAGGTGCAGCAGCAGGCCCTGGCCGACGGCGTGCCGCATTCCTGGCTGGAGGCGGCGAAGCGCTCGCCGGTCTGGAAGATGGCGATGGACTGGAGGATCGCCTTCCCGCTGCACCCGGAGTACCGGACGCTGCCCATGGTCTGGTACGTGCCGCCGCTCTCGCCGGTGCAGTCGGCGGCGGAGTCCGGTCATCTCGGTCTCGCCGACGGGATGCCCGACGTGTCCAGCCTGCGTATCCCGGTGCGCTATCTCGCCAACCTGCTGACCGCCGGCAAGGAAGAGCCGGTGGTCCTGGCGCTCAAGCGCATGCTGGCGATGCGCCAGTACATGCGCGCCAAGACCGTCGACGAGGTGATCGACGAGGGCGTGGCGGAGCAGGTCGGCCTGACCGGCAACGAGATCGAGGAGATGTACCGCGTCATGGCGATCGCCAACTACGAGGACCGCTTCGTCATCCCGACGACGCACCGCGAGCTGGCCGAGGACGCCCAGGACCTGCGCGGCAGCTGCGGCTTCTCCTTCGGCAATGGCTGCTCTGGCGGTGACAACCGGGCGAACATCTTCGGACCGGTGCACCATCGCGGCGGCAAGGGCAAGAGCCGGGTGGAGGCGCAATGACCATGCCATCGCGCCGATCCTACAAGGTCCTGGGGCTGCTCCTGACCTATCCCACACCCGACCTGATCGCGGCCGCCCGCAGTGGCGAGCTGCAGTCTGTCCTGGCGGGCGAGCGGCTGATCGATGCCGCCGGCCGGGCGGCGATCGAGGGCCTGATCGAGAGCCTCGCCACCGGCGATCCGCTCGATCTGGAGGAGCGCTACGTCTATATCTTCGACCGATCGCGCTCCAGGTCGCTGCATCTGTTCGAGCACGTGCATGGCGACAGCCGGGATCGCGGTCAGGCCATGCTCGACCTGATGGAGATGTATGACGGGGCGGGGCTGGAACTGGCGGCGGGCGAACTGCCGGACTTCCTGCCCGCCTTCCTAGAATACCTCGCCCTGCTGCCGGATGCCGAGGCGCGGCAAAGGCTTTCCCAGCCGATCCACATTATCGCCGCGATCGGGCGCCGGCTGGCCGAGCGCCAGTCGCCCTACGCCGCGGTGTTCACCGCGCTGGAACGGCTTGCCGCGGAGAAGCCGGACGAGGACGACCTGGCGAGCCTGCTGGAGGAGGCTGACGACGACCCGGACGACGGCGCCAGCATCGACGCCGCCTGGGAGGAGCAGCCGGTCGATTTCGGCCCGTCATCACCCGGTTTCAACGAGGCGCCCTGCGAGCGCATGTCGCGGGCGGTGGACCGAATGCTGCCGGCCGATGCCGGTGCCCCCGACGCATCGCCGGCGTCATCGCGGTTCTAGAGAGGAGTTCGGACAATGCCCGCCTATCTGCACGAGGCCTTCTTCGGCTGGTATCCCTATCTCTGTCTCGGCGTGTTCCTGATCGGCAGCTATCTGCGCTTCGAGCGGGAACAGTACACGTGGCGGTCCGGCTCCAGCCAGCTGCTGCGCAAACGCCAGCTGTTCTGGGGCTCGATCCTCTTTCACGCCGGCATCCTGTTCCTGTTCTTCGGCCATCTGGTCGGATTGCTGACGCCGCACTGGCTCTATGAGCACTTCATCAGCGCCGGCACCAAGCAGATGGTCGCCATCATCACCGGCGGCATCGCCGGCGTGGTGTGCTTCGTCGGCCTGACCATGCTGCTGCACCGGCGGCTGTTCGACCCGCGGGTGCGCGTCACCTCCAGTTTCGCCGACGTGGCCATCCTGGTCATTCTCTGGGTGCAACTCGCGCTCGGCCTCCTGACCATCCCGGTCTCGCTGCAGCATACCGATGGCAGCGTCATGCTGATCCTGTCGGACTGGGCGCAGCGCATCGTCACCGGTCAGGCGGGGGCGGCGGAACTGCTGGTCGGCATCGGTTGGACCTACCAGGTGCACATCATCCTGGGTCTGACCATCTTCCTGATCTTCCCGTTCTCGCGCCTGGTGCACATCTGGTCGGTGCCCATCTGGTTCCTCGGCCGGCGGGGCTATCAGGTGGTGCGGACCCGCCATGTCGGCGGCACCGCGCGGACCGGGCGCTGAGGAGGCGGCGATGACCATCCAAGTCAACGGCGCGGTGATCAGCGACCAGGCGATCGCGACCGAGGTACAGCATCACCCGGCGGAAACCCTCGCCGAGGCCGAGCGGGAGGCGAAATCGGCTCTGGTGGTACGCGAACTGCTGCTGCAGGAGGCCGACCGCCTGGGTATCGAGGCGTCACCGGTCCTCGTCGCCGAGGGCAAGCGCGAGACCGAGAGCGACGCCCGGATTAGGGCGCTGATCGACCGTGAGGTCGCGACGCCCGAGGCGGACGAGGCCAGCTGCCGCCGCTACTACGAGAACAACCGGCAGCGCTTCACCAGCCCGTCGCTGTTCGAGGCGGCGCACATCTTCCTGCCCGCCGATCCGCGGGACGAGGAGGCACGGGCCGCCGCCAGCGCGGCGGCGGAGCGGGCGATCGGCGCGCTGCAGGACGATCCGGGCGCCTTCGCCCGGCTGGCGCGCGAGCTCTCGGCCTGCCCGTCCGCTGCGGAGGGCGGCCGGCTGGGCCAGGTGAGCCGCGGCCAGACCCTGCCGGAGTTCGAGACCTTCCTGGAGGCGCTGGAACCGGGGCAGATCTGCCCGGTGCCGGTGGCGACGCGATACGGCATCCACGTGGTTCGTCTCGACCAGCGCGCCGAGGGCCGGGTGCTGCCCTTCGAGCAGGTGCGCGAGCGGATCGCTGGCTACCTGCAGGAGAGCGTCAGGCGGCGTGCCCTCTCGCAGTACATCGCGATCCTCGCCGGCCGGGCGCGGATCGCCGGCTTCGACATGGCGGGCGCGTCGAGCCCGCTGGTCCAGTGACCGAGAGAGCCCGCGCGCCGGGAGCCCCGGCGGAATGTCTGGAGGCACGCCGATGAGCGGCTTGCTGGGCGACGTGATCGCCGATCTGCGGCGCAACGACGACCCGTCGCTGCTGCTCGCGATGCTCGACCTGCCGGTGGCGGCCGCCTTGGGCGAACGGGCCGAACGCGAGGGGATGCCGGCGGGCGCCTGCGCGGCGCGTGCGGTCGACCGCTTCTGCGCCGAGGCGGACGAGGCGGCATGGATCACCCTGACCGGCCTTCTGCAATCGGCCGACCGGCCGGGCCGCGCGGCCTTGGCATACATGCTCTCCTGGTCCCTGGGGCTGGGGACCGGAGCGACGGGAGGGACGGAATGACACGCAATCCGCTGGTCGCCGCCTGGCGTGGCGAGGCCTCGCTCGGCGGTGTGTTCTGGGGCTGGGGCGTGGCGGTAAGCACCATCGTGACGGCCGCCTTCTTCCTGCTGACCCGCGCCGGCGGCGCCGGCTTCATGGCGGGGCAACTGCTGCTGCTGGCCTTCGTGCCCTATACCGCCTGGATCCTGGTCTCGATCTGGCGCTGCGCCGAGACAACTGCCATCGAGTGGCACGGCATTGCGGCACGCTGGCTGACCGTCGCCTGGGCGCTCAACGCGCTGATGCTGATCGTCTTCGTGGAATCCGACCTCGCCTTTGGCTGAGCCGGCATCGCGAAAGGCGGCCGGCGCTCACTCACGGGCAGACGTTCCGGCCGGCTCGGCCGTTCGTCTGCGTGCGAGCAGCACCGGCGCAAAGGCGAGGCCGAAACCGCCGAAACCGACGATCCAGGCGGTGGCCGCGACATGCAGCAGCCAGACCTCGCCAGGCAGCAGGCCCGCCAGCAGGCGCGCCAGGACAGCCGTCAGGATGGCGGCGAACACCAAGACGTGGATCGCGTTGGCGCTCAGCGGCCGGCCGGTGTGACCGAGGCTGGCGCGCGCCATCACCGCGACGGTCATCAGCCCGACGGCGCCGGCAAGCCAGACGTGACCGGCCGTGGCGGGCGGTAGCAGGCCGGGCCGGAGGACGGCGATCGACACGGCGAGGAAGCCGAGCGGCACGAAGAGATAGGCGACATGGAGCATCGCCAATAGCGGCTCGCGCCAGGTGCGCAGCCCCGACCAGCGCGCGAGCCGGGCCAACTGCAGCAGGGCGGCGATCAGCGCGGCAAGTGCCGTCACCGGCGCCTCGGGCACGACGGTCCAGGCGATGAGCGCGATCAGGCTGACCAGGAGCACGGCGCCGTCGAAGCGCCCGAACGGCACCGGTAGCCGGTTGGCACCCTGACGGACCAGCCAGTTGCGGGTGAAGCTGGGCACGATGCGCCCGCCGATCAGGGCGATCAGCATGATCGCGACCGACGTCCCGAGGCGTCCGGCCTCCGCGCCGGCGGCGTAGCCGGTCGCCGCGGCCTGCCAGTGGAAGAGGCCGTTGCCCAGCAGGAGGAGGCCGACCAGCACCAGGACCTTGCCATTGCGCCAGTTGCGGCCGAGGACGATCTCGCGCCCGATGACCGCCATCAACACGACGCCGAAGGCGAGGTCCGCCAGGGCGGCAGGCAGCGGACCGATGGCCGCCGACCAGTAGACTGCCGCCCGCCCGGCGAGCCAGAGCAGGGCCAGGCCGGCGAGCGGCCAGCCGGCGACCGGCAGCCGCCCGGTCCAGTTGGGCACGGCGGTCAGGAGGAAGCCGGCGACGACGGCGAAGACATAGCCATAGAGAAGCTCGTGCGCGTGCCAGTCGACCGGACCGAAGGACGATCCGGTGACCAGCGAGCCCTGGAGCATCAGCACCCAGGCCAGCATCGCCACCGCCGCCCAAGCCGGCGCCAGCAGAAAGAAGGGCCGGAAACCGCCGGCGAGGAGGGCTGGACCCCGGTAGGATCGGAGTGTGTCGGCGGTCGACATTCTCGCTCTCGCACCTGGAAGCGCCGTCGCGGACGAGTGCCGGACGGCTTGGCGAAAAAGGGTATTCACAATGTCACATTTATGCGCTTAAATTAGCATTGTAAATACCTATTATGGACGGACGCTCGGGGACCGGCATGCGGCTCACGGCCTTCACCGATCTGGGACTGCGCGCCCTCATGCGCATGGCGGGGGAGCCTCGCCGCCAGTTCACCACCGACGAGATCGCGGACGAGTTCGCGATCTCGCGCAATCACCTGGTGAAGATCGTGCGCGCGCTGGGCGTCGCCGGGTTCGTGACCACCAAGCGGGGCGTGAACGGCGGGATCCGTCTCGCCCGTGATCCGCGCGACATCTCGATCGGCGCCGTGGTCCGCTCGCTGGAGCGCAAGGAAGCCCTGGTCGAATGCTTTCGGGAGGATGGCGGCAACTGCCGGCTGACAGCCGCGTGCCGGTTGCGCCACTATCTGGCCTCGGCGAGGGAATCCTTCCTCGCGTCCCTTGATGGCACCAGCCTGGCGGACTGCGCCTATCCCTCCAGTAATGCCACGGCGAGACATTCGGAATGACCAACATGCTGCCTGGGCTCCCTCCGATCGGCCGTCTCCTCTGGGGCGCGCTCGGCTTCGGCGCGCTCGGGCTGGGAATCGCCGGCATCGTCCTGCCCCTGGTGCCGACCACGCCGTTCCTGCTGCTCGCCGCTTTCTTCTTCGCCCGGTGTTCGGCGCGGCTGGAGACGTGGCTGCTCACCCACCGCGTTTTCGGACGGATGATCGCGGACTGGCGCCGGGAGCGGGCGATCCGGCGGCGGACCAAGATCGTCGCGATCGCCACCATGGTGGCGCTGCTGGCCGTGGGCGCCTGGATGGGCCTCGACCCGGTGCTGCTCGTCGTCCAGGCGTCGGTGCTGGCGATCGCCGGCACCTATGTGGCCACCCGCCGCGAGCCTGGCCTTGGCGACGACCCCTGATCACGCCCCCACGGGAGTCGGCGAGCCTTCGGGTCGATCCGGCGCGCCGGGGACCAAGGGCGCGGACTGACCGACGGCCAGGTGCGCCGGCCGGAAAGCCTGCGCCAGCGTGCTGGGAAGTATCTGACAGGCGCCGGGCGGCGATCGATGCCGGTGCCGCTCCCCCCGTAATGTTTCGGATTGGAGAACGCCACCTTCGCCGATCAGCGATATTCGCGTTGCCGCCGAGTGCATAGCATCGTTTCCAGAGAGACAGGACGACAGGTCGGGAGCAGCGCTCGCGGCGGTCGTTCCAAAAGCCACCAGCGACCTTGGACCTGGGTGGTCCGTGGGCTGGGAAGGCACGATGGGCGATGGGATGGACCAGGATCGACTAGAGGTGTGCGTGACGCACGTCGATCGCCTTGCGGACAGGGTGATCGGCTTCACGCTCGTCGCACAGGACGGCAAGGATCTGCCGGCGTTCAGCGCCGGCGCCCATGTCGACGTGCACCTCGGTTCCGGCCTGGTTCGACAGTATTCGATCAGCAACGATCCGGGGGAGCGCGGGCGCTATATCCTCGCCGTGCAGATCGAGCCGGAGGGCAGGGGCGGATCGCAACTGATCGACCGGACCGTCCGGCCGGGCAGCCGGCTGGAGATCAGCCGCCCGAGAAACACCTTTCCGCTCCGGCCGGAGGCTGAGAGCAACCTGTTCATCGCCGGTGGCATCGGGATCACGCCCATCCGGTCCATGATCCACGAAAGCGAACGCCTGGGCCAGCCCTGGTCCCTTATCTACGGCGCCCGCGGGCCGGCGCAGATGGCCTTCCGCTGCGAGTTCGCCCGCCGCTGGCCGGAGCGCTGCACGTTCCATTTCAGCGGCGAGGGCAACCAGGATCTCATTCCCTTCGACCGCTTGCTCGCGCGGCAGCAGCCGGGGCAGCATCTCTACTGCTGCGGTCCGGAGGCGATGCTACAGGCGGTGCGCCAGGCGACGGTCCATTGGCGCGCGGACACGGTCCACTTCGAGCGGTTCGCGCCGATCAAGGTGTCGACAGCGGACGACCAGCCCTTCGAGATCGAGCTCGCGCACAGCGGGGAGGTCTACACCGTGCCCCCGACGCGCTCCGTTCTCGAGGTGCTGCGGCAGGCCGGACACGACGTCGAGAGTTCCTGCGAGGAGGGTACCTGCGGCAGTTGCGCCGTGCGGGTCGTGGACGGCTGTCCCGACCACCGGGATTCACTCGGACTCGACGACCCGGAGTTCAGACAGTCGTTCATGATGATCTGCGTTTCGCGCGCGAAGGGGGCGCGCCTGGTTATTGATATCTGAGGGTCACGAAATCTCGCGGCGGCGAGGAGAGGGCATGACCGCGCTGGGTGCGGTTTGTGGGCGCCGGCCGATCGGGCCGGGGCATCAACGACAACCATAATGGGAGGAAGCAATGCTTGATCGAGGAGGAGCGACTTTGGGACGGATGTCGACGAGTGCGCTGGCCATTGCGGCCGGAGTGGCATTCGGGGTGGTCGCGCATGCGGGCGACGTCTTGGCCCAGGTCTCGTTCGAGGGCGAAACGATCGAATGGATCGTTCCATCCTCTCCCGGCGGCGGCACCGATACGACGACGCGAATACTCCAGCCATGGTTCGAGCAGTATCTGCCCGGCAATCCGACCATCGTGGTCAACAACATCCCCGGCGGCGGGACGATTCCCGGAATCAACTACTTCTGGGAGAACGCCGGTCCGAACGGGCACATGTTGCTCACCATGACCACGGGGTCGCAGACCAACTATCTGTTCGGCGCCGAGGCCGTCGACTACGTGCTCCCCGAGTTCATCGCCCTGATGGGCATTCCCCAGGGAACCTTCGTCTACGCGCAGGAAGATCTCGGCCTTTCCGGGGCCGAGGATATCGGCATGCTGATCGAAGCAGAGGGACCGTTCCTTTATGGCGCGCAGACGCCGACATCGGCAGAGCTCCGGGTCATGATCGCCTGGGATGCGTTGGGGGTGAACGCTCAGCCGGTCTGGGGGCTGGCCCGAGGTGAATCCCGCCAGGGCTTCATGCGCCACGAATTCGACCTGATGTATGATACCGCATCTGGCTGGATCGCGGCGGGCAGCGAGATCGATCACATGACCCCGCTGTTCACCATGGGCATCGAGAACGAGGCTGGCGAGATCGTCCGCGATCCGGTCGCACCAGACCTTCCGACGTTCCTCGAGGTCTACGAGTCCTACTACGGTGAGCCGCTTTCGGGGATCCAATATGAAGCGTGGTACTCGATGTTCTCCACCGCCATCATGAACTCGAAGGGGGTTGCGCTGCATCCCTCGACGACGCCCGAGGTGGTCGAAGCCTATCGGCAGGCGATCCGCGACATGATGGCGGATCCCGAGTTCCACGTGGCGATGGAAGCCGAACTTGGCGGGTACCAGATGAATATCGGCCCGGCGGCCCAGCGTTCTCTCGTGGCATCGACGCAGATCTCGCCGGAGGTCTGTGCCTGGATCGACGAGTTCCTCAACACGGGCTTCGACGCGGACACGGCCTGCGACGAGTAGCCTGATCCTGGGGCCGGCCGGCGTCCTGACTTGGTGGATCCGGTCGGCCTCTTACTCCTCATTCGCCGCGTCGCGGCGGTCAAGACTGGTAGCGCTCGCGGATGATCGCGCGAGCGAGAAGGAACCTCCATGCCCGGTCACGGATCGACGACTAAGTCCCAGCGGCTGAAAGCCTTGCTGCAACGCGACGATCGCGTGCTCTCGGTCATGCATGTGCCGAGCGTGGCCATCGGGAGATTGATGGAACGGGCGGGCTGCGAAGCCGGGTTCGTCGGCACCTCCGGCGTCGTGGGCTCCTATACCGGACTTGCCGACGTCGGCACCGCGTCGATGACCGAATGCATACAGATCGCCGGTTGGATCGCCGACGGCGTCGATTTCCCGATCATTCTCGACGGTGACACCGGCCATGGCGGCATCATGGCCGTCCGCCGATTGGTGCGCGAATGCATCCGCGCCGGGCTTGCCGGCGTGCGGATCGATGATCAGCCGATCGAGGGCAAGCGCAAGACGCAAATCGACGGGATCGAGGTGGTGCCGATCGAGCACGCCGTCGCCCGCTACCGGGCCGCCGTCGACATGCGGGACGAACTGGATCCCGACTTCGTCATCATGGCGCAATGCTATGCTCGCGATGCCGACAATGGCGGCTTCGAGGCATGCCTGGAGCGCCTGCAAGCCTATCGGGAGCGGGCCGGCGTCGACTGGGTACAAATGGAAGCGCCCCACAGCGTCGACGAGATCAGGGCGGCGCGCAAGGCCGTCCCCGGCCCCTTATCCTTCATGAAGGGCCGGCTGCCCGCCTATCTCAGCCCCGAGGAACATCTGGAGCTGGGCGTCAACATCGCCTGGTACTCGTCGTTCATGCACCAGGTGATCTGGGCGGCCGCCTGGGATTTCTCGACGAAGTTCTGGACTGAAGGGTTCGACGCGTGGCGCGCGTTCGAGGCCTGGGCCGAAAAGCACCCATACCCCAACCCACTCATCAAAGAGAACGGTGAAGGATTCGAGAAGCAGCAGGAGCTGGAGGCGAAATACTTCCAGCCAAGCTCCTCTCGATAGGTAATCGCCCACTCGATGAAGAAGGAGTGGGTGAAGTGATCAGGACGTTTTAGTCACAAAGGAGCGAAGACCAAATGGCACGGGATGGATTCAAGATATTCGACACGGACTCTCACTGCGGGCCGTATGTCGATATCATCGAACGCTACCTCTCCGCCGAGGAGAAGGAGCGCTTGAAGGAGTGGGAGCCCTATCGCTCCGCCCACAAGCGCACGGGCCACGTCACCTACACGCGCGGCGCCCGAAAATACCCCCGCCGCCTCGGCCTGGCCGAGCCGCAGGAGCAGTCCGGCACCTACATGGCGGGCTTCACCGGGGCGCACAAGCGCGACCCGTCGCCCAAGGTCGATGACGATCCGTCCGAGCGCATCGCCGACATGGATCTCGAGGGCGTCGACGCGAACCTGATGCTGCCGTCGGGCTGGTTCGGCACCTGGACCCTCGGTGACGTGGCGATGGAGATGGCCATGTACCGGGCCTATCACCAGTGGCACGAGGACTACTGCGGGGCCTATCCGGACCGTCTGGGTGGCGTGATCCTGGCCAGCGCCCGCGACATCGAGGGCAGCCTCAAGGAGATCCGGCGCTGGGGCAAGTCGCGCTGGGCCTGGGGTGTCCTGGTCTATGCCCCGGTCGGCGTGCCGCTCGACCATCCGGATCTGGAGCCGATCTGGGCCGAGGCGCAGGAGCAGGACCTCAGCGTAACCCTGCACACCTTCACCGTCATGCCCCCCTACGCGCCGGGCGGTGAGGATACCTGGGGCAATCTCTGGCTGCAGCGTTCGGCCGCGCACCCCTGGTGCGGCATGCGGAACATGGCAGCACTGCTCGGCAGCGGCGTCATGGACCGCTTCCCGAAACTGCGGATCGGCACGCTGGAGGCCGGTCATGGCTGGCTGCCGTTCTGGATCGAGCGGCTGGACGAGCACGCGGAGACCATCAAGTCAGCCTTGCCCGATCTGAAGCACAAGCCGTCCGAATACGTGAAGAGTGGCCGCTACTTCCAGAGCATCGAGATTCCGGAAGGCGAGAAGATGACCAGCTTCGTCATGGACTACGTCGGTGACGACGTCCTGATGTACGCCTCCGACTATCCGCATGGCGAAAGCCATTTCCCGGAATCCGTCGACCTGGTTCTCGGTTGGTCCATGCCGGAGGAACGCAAGCGGAAGCTCTTCTGGGAAAACCCGGTCAAGTTCTACGCCCGCTGCGGATTGTCGTGACCCGCACCGCGTCGCGATGCAGCGAACGGCTTCTCTAACGGAGGGAAGAGACCGATGACTGACAGTCTTGCCTCCGGGGAATGGGGATCGTCCGACGATCCCCCCTCCGGCGGGCGACCGATAGACAACGAGGATTTCGTCTTGGATGCGCTCGAACTATTGCTCACACGCGAATCGGCCCTGAAGCTGGTCGAGCCGGCGCCCGGACGCGTCGCGCTCGAGGGCATCCTTTCCAGCGCCGTGCGGGCGCCCGATCACGGGCGGCTGCGGCCCTGGGAGTTCCTCGTCATCGAAGGCGAGGGGCGGGAGGAATTCGGGCGCATCCTTGGCGAGTCGCTGCTGCGCCGGCGTCCCGATACGTCCGAGGAGCTGCTCGACGTCGAGCGCAAGAAGGCCCTGCGCGCGCCGATGATCATCGTCGTCGTGGCGACGATCAAGGAGGACACCAAGATCCCGCAGGTCGAACAGCTGCTGTCGGCCGGCGCGGCCGCTCAGAACATCATGCTGGCGGTACAGGCCTTCGGCTTCGCGGCGATGTGGAAGACCGGCGATGCGGCCTATGATCCGCAGGTAAAGCAGGAACTTGGCCTGCAGGCGACTGACGAGATCGTCGGCTTTCTCTATGTCGGCACGCGCACCGGTCGCTCATCACCCCTGCCGCGACCGAAGGCCGAGGCTCATGCACGCCGCTGGCCACCCCAGCCGGCGTGATGTCACCGACCTCGCAGGAATGGCGCCGCGGTGCGCAATGATCGGCGAAACCGGACAGGTCATCAGCCCAATGACTGCCGTGACGCCCTCTACGATGTTGGGTGGCCCTAGCGATGACGCTCGCGGATCATTTGGCCAGGCTTCGCCTGCTGGCGACGGCACTCGTCCTCGGCTCCGCGGGCGGGTGGGTGGCGGCGATGCTCAACCTTCCCCTGCCATGGATGCTGGGTTCGGTGATCGTCACCACGACGGCGTCGCTGGCGGGGGTGTCATTGGGCGTGCCGCGCAAGTTGCGCATGAGCATGAGCATCATCCTCGGCATCCTGCTCGGCAGCACGTTCCGGCCGGAGATGATCGAGGATGTCGGTCACTGGTTCGTTACACTGAGCGGCGCCGCACTCTATGCTGTTGCGGCGATGGTGCTTTGCGTTCTGACGCTCCGGCGTATCGGTCGATACGATCACATCACGACATTCTTCACCGCCAGCCCGGGCAGTTTCGCCGCGATGACGATGATGGGGCACGCCTACGGCGCGGACGAGCGGGTGATCGCGCTCAGCCATTCCGTGCGCCTCGTGCTCGTGGTGGTATCGACACCGTTGTTTTTCCAGCTGTTCGGCCTCTACGACGCGGCATCAGTCGACCGAACAGGCGGCTTCGGCGGCATGGACTGGCAGGACGCCCTGATCCTAAGTGCATGCGCACTTGGAGTCTTCCCGGCGAGATGGATGCGACTGAAGGCGGAGTATCTTCTTGGTCCGTTGATGATCAGCGCCGCCGTTCATCTTCTCGGCTTCACCGATGCCAGCCCGCCAGGCCTGGTCGTCTCGGGCGCTCAGATCGTCATCGGGGCCTTTGTTGGTGCCCGTTTCGTCGGTGTCGACCTGAGCCGGATCTGGCGAATTCCTGCCGTGGGCCTCGTTCTTGGCCTGCAGATGATCCTGATCTCGGTGTTGTTCGCCTTCGTGCTGTTTCAGATCACCGACGTGCCCTTTCCCGTCCTGCTCCTTTCCCTGATGCCTGGTGGGCTGTCGGAAATGTCCCTGATTGCTATCGCAATGCAGTTGGAGCCGGCATTCGTGGCGTTGCACCACGTCGTTCGGATGATGGTTATTGTCCTTCTCGCCCCGATCGCTTTTGGGCTCTATCAACGGCGGGTCGCCTCCGCGCCGCAAGTCCGCCAAGACCCGGAGTGAGCGGCATGGGACCCGCCTTGCCTGCGTATCATCCATGGAGAAGGCTGGCATGGATTTTTCCCTGAGAGAGACCGATCAACGCCTCGTCGAGCGCGTGCGGAACTTCGCGGCGTCGGAACTCGCCGAGGGCGCGCTGCGGCGGGTCCATGACGACGAGTATCCACGTGATATCGCGCGCCGACTGGCGGCCGAGGGGTTTCTGGGATTGACCATTCCGGTGGCGGATGGCGGGCAGGGCGGCACCTTGCTGCAGGCCGTTCTGACCATCGAGGCGATCAGCATGGTCTGTCCGAAGAGCGCTGATGTTGTCCAGGTCGGCAATTTCGGTCCGATAAGGCTGCTTTCCGCGTTCGGAAGCGCGGCGCAGAAGCGGCGTTTCCTCGATCCGCTGCTGAAGGGCGAGATCATCTTCACCGTCGCCATGACCGAGCCCGACGCCGGCTCGGCGGTCACCGACCTCCAGACGGCGGCCGTGCCCGATGGTGACGGCGTGCGGGTCAGTGGCGAGAAGATCTACACCACCCACGGCCGCGAGGCGGATGTCTTTCTGACCTATGTGCGCTACGGGCCGGGAGTCGACGGCATCGGCTCGGTGCTGATCGAGCGCGACGACCCGGGCGTCAGCTACTCCGAACCGGAGCGCTTCCTGTCGGGGGAGCGCTGGGTGCGCATGCGACTTGACGATGTCCGCGTGCCGGCCGACCGCGTCTTCCTGCGGGAGGGTGGGTTCCGCAAGCAGATCGACGGCTTCAATGTCGAACGGCTCGGAAACGCGGCGCGCTCCCTGGGTCTGGGGCGCTGCAGCCTGGCCCTGGCGCGGGAACACGCGCTGAACCGTCGGCAGTTCGGCCGCCCGCTGTGCGAGTTCCAGGGACTGCAATGGGGGTTCGCCGAGCAGGAGGTGGCCCTGCAGGCGGCCCAGCTCCTACTCTATCGCGCGGCGGCCAACGCCGATCTCGGCTTCCCGTCGGCGACCGAGACCGCGATCGCCAAGATCCAGTGCAATGTCGCGGGCTTCGCCGCCGCCGATTTCGCCATGCAGGTGATGGGAGCGGCCGGATACAGCGAATCCTCCCTGGTCGAGTTCTGCTTCAGGCGCACGCGCGGCTGGCAGATCGCCGGCGGCTCGCTGGAGATGATGAAGAACCGGGTGGCCGAGGCGATATTCGACCGCCGCTTCTCGCAGCGTCCGGCCAGGTCTGCCAGGTCCGCAACCTCATGAACACGCTGCCGCTCTCCTCGGCGATCTTCTCGCCGCGCGGTGTCGCGCTGATCGGTGCCTCTGGGGATGCGGGCAAGAGCACGTCCCGGCCGCAGCGCTATCTCCGCCGCTTCGGGTTCGAGGGGGCGGTCTACCCGGTCAATCCCGGGCGTCCGGAGGTCCTGGGCGAACGCGCCTACCGCCGACTTGCCGACATCGAGGGTCCGATCGATCACGCCTTCGTCATGGTTCCGTCGGCCGCGGTGGCGGACGCGATCGGGCAATGTGTCGAGCGGCAGGTTCCCGTCGCCACGATCTTCAGCGACGGCTTCGCCGACAGTGGTGCCGAGGGCGCCCAGCTTCAGGCGATGATCGTAAAGCAGGCGCGGGCTGGTGGCGTTCGCCTGCTGGGGCCGAACAGCATGGGCCTCCTCGATCTCAACAGCCGCCTGGCGCTCACCGTCTCCGCGGTGTTCGACGGGCTGGAGGTGCTGCCGGGAGGGATCGGCCTCGTCTCGCAGAGCGGTTCGCTCATCGGGGCGCTGCTCACCCGCGCCCTGCCACGCGGCCTGGGCTTCTCGCGCCTGGTGTCCATGGGTAACGAGGCGGACCTCTCGGTGGGCGAGATGATCGATGCACTGGTCGACGACCCGGCGACGTCGACCATCCTGCTCTTTCTCGAGGTGTTGCGCGATGCCGACCGGATCGCCGCGGCCGCCCGGCGCGCCTACGCCAGCGGCAAGCCGGTCGTGGCGCTGCGGCTCGGGCGGTCGGATGCCGGACGCCAGCTCGCCGCCTCCCATACCGGCGCCATGGCGGGAACCGCCGTCAACGTTTCCGCCTTCTTCCGTGCCCACGGGATCATCGAGGTGCAGGTCCTGGAGAGCCTGTTCGAGATCGCGCCGATGATTGCCGGGCGACGGCCGCCTACGGGACGCCGGGTGGCTGTGGTCACGCCGACCGGGGGTGGTGCCGCGACCGTGGTCGATCGGCTCGGCGAGCACGATGTGCGTTTCGCCGCGGCGCCGGACAGTCTCCAGCAATCGCTCGCCGGGTTCGGGTTGCGCGCGCCGGACGGGCCGATTATCGACCTCACGGTGGCGGGGGTGCGGTCGGACGTGCTGGAGTGCGCGGTCGATGCCGTCGCGAAGCCCGAAGTGTGCGACCTTGCCGTGGTGGTCGCCGGATCCTCGGCGACGCATTTTCCCGACGTCGCGGTGAAGCCGATACTGCCCTTCGCTGGCCGGCCGACTCCGATCGCCGTGTTCGTCGTGCCGCAGGCGGACGAGGCGCTGTCGATCCTGGGCCGGCAGGGGATGGCAGGCTTCAGAACCCCTGAGTCCTGCGCCGAGGCGGTCCGCGCCTATCTCGACTGGCGCCCGCCGCGGGAATGGCACCAAGCCCCGCCACAAGCGAGCGACGCGGTGATGAAGCTGCTGTCCGCTCCCGCCATCGACGAAGCGGGCGGGCTGGAGATCGCCGAGCGGATGGGCATTCGCGTCGTGCCCCATCAGCGCATCAAGACGGCGACGGACGTCGTCGGGCTCCGCTATCCCCTTGCGGTCAAGATCCTGTCGCCTGAAATTCAGCACAAGTCCGAGGTCGGGGGCGTCCGTACCGGCATCAAGGACTCCGGGGAACTCGCGGCCGCCGCGCGGGATATCCTGGCCACGGTGGCGCAGCGCCGGCCCGAGGTGCCCATCGAAGGACTGCTCGTCCAGGAAATGGTCCACGGTCTCGCGGAGCTGATCATCGGGTATCGCGACGATCCCGAGGTCGGGCCCATCGCTCTTGTCGGCATGGGCGGTGTCGCCGCGGAGGTTTACGCCGATATCGCCGTGGCGCTCGCGCCCGTCGATCCGCGAACCGCGCGCGAGATGGTCGAGGCCATTCGCGGCACCGCGGTGCTTCGCGGCTTCCGCGGCAAGCCCGAGGGCGATCTCGATGCCGTGGCCGAGGCGCTGTCGGCGCTTTCACAGCTCGCGAACCTGCCCGGCCGTCCGGTCGCGGAGGCCGAGCTCAATCCCGTCATCGTGGGCGCGAAGGGTGAAGGTCTGTTCGCGGTCGACGCCCTGGTCACGCTCCACCGCCGGCCGGCGTCGGCGGACACGACGTGTGGACATCCGGCAAAGGAGGTGCTGCCCGCCACTTAGCGTTGCTGAACACGTGATGAAGCCACCAATGCGTTTCCGGTGGGGGCACCGGACAATCGGCCTGCAGGCAGGGTGAAGCGCGCCTGACCGGCCGATGGGTAATTTCCGTACAACAATCAAGCCCGCGGCGCGAGCACGCCGAAGAGGCGATGAAGGAGGGGAAATTGGAGAGAAGTGGCGAGTCCGCCCATACCCGGAATCCGTTAACCGGCTGGCCGACAGACCGCGGCCGGCGTCACTTCGGCGCGGAGGGGGCGTGTGACCATGCGTGGCGGTCGGTTCACGCGACGAGACAAAGTCGTCTCCCGGGTGCCGCCGCGTCGCGGCGGATGGTGGGCTAGACAATGGACGCGCTGCTCGATGCCCTCCTGACCCTGCTCGATCCGACACATTTCCTGTTCCTCACCGGCGGCACGGTCCTCGGCCTCATCGTTGGCGTTCTGCCGGGTTTGGGTGGATCGGCGGGACTGGCACTGCTCATCCCATTCGTGTTCGGAATGGAGCCGAGCTACGCCCTCGCCATGATGATCGGCCTCCTGGCGCCGATGACGACGTCGGATACGTTTCCCGCAGTGCTCATGGGCGTTCCGGGCACGTCAGGATCACAAGCAACGGTTATGGACGGGTTCCCGTTGGCGAAGAAGGGAGAGGGCGCGCGCGCACTTGCCGCCGCGTTCACCGCCTCGCTGTTCGGCGGCATCTTTGGCGCGATCGTCCTCACGGGCGCGGTCTTCGTCGCCGTGCCGATCATCCTGTCGATCGGCTTCGGCGAGCAGCTCCTGCTCGTCATCCTCGGCCTGACGATGATCGGTCTCCTGACCGGCAGAAACCCGATCAAGGGTCTCGCGGCGTGCGGCATTGGACTGATGATCGGTGTCATCGGCGCGGCGCCGGCGACCGGCGAAAGCCGTATCACTTTCGGGCAGAACTACCTCTACGAAGGCATCCCGATCGTCATTATGGGACTCGGCATGTTCGCCATGCCGGAGATCATCGACCTGCTCCGGCGCCACAGCAGGATCGCCGAGACGCAGAAAATGGGTAGCGGCTGGTATCGCGGGTTCAAGGACGCGATGCGGAACAAGTGGCTGATGGTCCGCTGCTCGAGCATCGGCTGCATCGTCGGGGCGCTTCCGGGACTCGGCGGATCGGTGGTGGACTGGATCGCCTACGGCCATGTTGTGCAGACCTCGCGCAAGCGCGACCAGTTTGGCGAAGGCGACATTCGCGGCGTCATCGCGCCGGAGTCGGCGAACAACGCCAAGGAGGGCGGTGCCCTGGTGCCGACCCTGTTGTTCGGTATTCCGGGCTCCGGCTCGATGGCGATCCTCCTTGGCGGCTTCGTGACCGTCGGTGTTCAGCCCGGCGTGTCCATGGTGACCACGAACCTAGACCTGACCTATCTGATGATCTGGTCATTGGCGCTGGCGAACGTGATCGGCGCCGTGATCTGCCTCGCGCTCGCCGGGCCGATCAGCCAGCTGACGCGCGTGCCTTATGTCCTGCTCGGACCGGTCATGCTGGTTCTGATCTTCTTCGCGGCATTCCAGGCCACGCGAAACTGGGGAGACCTGCTGGCGCTGCTCGCCGTCGGTACCCTCGGTTGCTACATGAAGCGCTTCGGGTGGTCGCGACCGGCCTTGCTCATTGGCTTCTTCCTGGCGACACGGATCGAACAAAGCACCTACCGGGCGATCCAGGTCTACGGTTTCAGCTTTTTCGAGCGGCCCCAGGCACAGGTGATACTCGCGCTCCTGTTGATCTCGCTCGTTGCCGCGATCATGTTCAAGCCCTCGAAGCTGCGCGGCGACGATCTCGTTCGCTATCATTCGTCGCGAACGCGGATGCCTCAGGTAGCCATGACCATCATGTTCATCGGGTTCTCCGTGATTGTCTTGATGGACGGGCTTGGGCAGCGCTACCTGGCCATGATCTTTCCGGTCGCGGTATCGATTATTACACTCCTGATGCTGACCCCTGTCCTGCTTCAGCAGTTGTTCTTCAAGCATCCACATACGGCGTTCGCCGATATGGACGCGAGCCTCACCGCCGATGCTCCGTCGATACCGCATTATCTTCTCTGGATACTGGGGTTGTTGGCACTGATCGCGGTCCTCGGCTATCCGATCGGAATGACGGCTTTCATCCTCGCGTTCATCACGGTGAAGGGTGAGTTCCGTCTCCTGCTCACCGGAGCGATCGCGGCGTCGGCGTTCTTCGTGCTCAGCGGCTTGTCGGCGGTGCTCACGCTTCGCTATCCGCCGGGTCTGTTGCAGCGTGTCGTCGAGATGCCCTGGTGGCTCGGTGGGTGAGGGCGGAACGATGGTGACGAACCAATCCGGAGAGCACCTGCGCCGGGTCGCGATTCTCGACGACTACCAGAACGTCGCCCTGTCGAGCGCCGATTGGTCGGCGGTCGCGCGCCGCGCCGACATCACGGTCTTCCGTGACCATGTCGAGGACCTGGACCGCCTCGTCGAGCGGCTGCTACCGTTCGAGATCGTGGTGCTGATGCGCGAGCGGACGCCCTTTCCGAGGGAGTTGATCGAACGCCTGCCGAACCTGCGCTGCATTGTCACGGCGGGCATGCGCAATCGATCGATCGATCTCGCCGCGGCGGCCGAGCGTGGCATCGTGGTCAGCGGCACCGAGAATGTCGGGCTGACCACGGTCGAGCATACCTGGGCCCTGATCCTCGCCCTGGCGCGCAACATCCCGGTCGAGGATCGCGGCGTGCGCGAGGGGGCCTGGCAGTTGACCATCGGCCGGTCGCTGGCCGGGCGGACCCTCGGCGTCATCGGCCTCGGCAAGATCGGCGCCCGGGTCGCCGGCGTGGCGAAGGCCCTGGACATGGAGGTGATCGCCTGGAGCCAGAACCTGACCGAGGAGCGTTGTCGCGAGGTGGGCGTGCGCCGGGTGGCGTTCGCGGACCTGCTCCGGACGGCGGACGTGCTGACGGTCCATCTCGTGCTGAGCGACCGGTCGCGCGGCCTGATCGGTCGGGATGAACTGTCGATGATGAAGCCATCGGCATTGCTCGTGAACACCTCACGCGCCCCGATCGTCGACCAGGCCCCCCTGCGGGAGGCGCTTGAGCAGGGGCGCATCGCCGGCGCGGCCATCGACGTTTTCGATCGCGAGCCGCTCCCCGCGGACGACCCGATGCGCCGATTGCCCAATACGGTGCTGACGCCCCATATTGGCTATGTGACCGATCGCAATTATGAGGTGTTCTACGGTCAGAGCGTGGACGCCGTCATGGCCTATCTGGACGGAGCGCCGATCCGCCGGCTGGAGCCGGTGTGATGGGTGACGTCACGCCGCGCGTCCCACGCCGCGCAACCCGGTTCTGAACACCGCGATGCTGCTGCCAGATCTGACCACGCTTCGCCTGTTTCTCGCCGTCGCGCGCGAGGGGAGCATGCATCGCGCGGCGCAGTCCGAGAACATCGCGGTCTCGGCGATCAGCCGCCGGATCGGTGACTTCGAGAAGCGCATCGGACTGCAGCTCCTGCACCGGCGCGCCCACGGCGTGGAGTTGACGTCTGCGGGTCGGGTCTTCGCCGACCACGGTGCGAAGATCCTGCTTCAGGCGAAGGATCTGACGATCAATCTGGAGTCGTTCCGCGAGGGCGTGGCGGGCGACGTCCACCTGTCCGCGACACCAGCCGCCTTCGGCGGCGCGCTGGCGGATATCCTGCGGACCTTTGCCGACCGCCACCCGGACGTGCAGCTCATCCTGGAGGAGCGGTTCAGCAACACGGCGATCGCCGCCGTTCGCGACGGCACGGCGGACCTGGCGATCACGGCCGACACGGTGGATACGCAGGATCTCGCGGTCGATGCGTTCGCGGCGGACCCGCTCTGGGTCGTCACGCCCAAGGGGCATCCGCTGCTCGCCGGAGGGCGGGAGGGCGAGGCCGTCGCCTTCGCCGATGCCTGTCAGTACCCGATGATGACCTTGCACGAAGGCGGGCCGGTCTATTCGCTGATCATGCGGGCGATCGAGGAGGCCGGCGGCAGGCAGCCGCTGCCCTTCAACCTGGTCCGCACCCGGACGTTGCGGCGGATGATCGAACGCGGGTTCGGCATCGGCTTCATGCGCCTGAGCGCCGTGCGCGCCTATCTCGGCATTTACGAGATCGAGGGAGCCCCGCTGCTCGACGACTGGGCGCAACAGCAACTCATCATCGTGCACCGCGGCCCCGACCACCTGGCACCTCCAGCGACCCTGCTGCTCGAGATCCTGAAGGAACACATCGCAACCGCCGGATAGACAGGATCACGGCTTAACGGAGCCGGCCTCGGCTCGGTTAAGCCGTGATCCTGTCTATTATCAATCAATTAGCGCGGATTCACATACCTTGACGGAAGCGCTCACGCGTTTCCGTCAAGGTATGATCTGCATTAGTCGCGAAGATCAAACCGAGAGTTCGCCGCTACTTACCTGAGGTCGATGAGGGCACCGCTGCCGCCGTTGAGCAGCCGCTTGAGCTGGAAGGTGAGAAGCGCATCCGACGGAAACCGGCCGACCAGAGCGGCGAAGGCGGAGACGGCTGCCTCGTCGCCCGCCTCCATCAGCCTGAAGGCCCGGCGGTAGGCATCCAGCGCATCCTCCTCGCCCGGCCGGACGGGAAGGGGCTCGAAGGCGCGGACCGGCTCCGACCGCCCGCGCAGCAGCAGATCGCCGATCGGCCGACCGTGAAAGCCGTCGATCGCCTCGACCACGGCCGAGCTGGCGCAGATCGACGTGCCCAGCGACTTGTTGGCGGTCTCTAGCCGGGCGGCGGTGTTGATGGGATCGCCATAGGCGGTGTAGTCGAAAAAGCGCCCGCCACCGAAATTGCCCACCAGCGCCGGCCCCGCGTCGATGCCTATGCGTGTTCGCCCCAGGGCGATGCCCCGTGCGGCCTGCTTCATGCGGAACGTCTCCGCGAAGGCGGCGAGGTCCAGCGCGCAGGCGACCGCCCGTGTCGCGTAGTCGGGCTGGTCGCCCGGCGCGCCGAACAGCAGGTGCAGCGAGTCGCCGAGGATCTTCATCAGCGTTCCCTCGTGCGCGAAGACGATGTCGGCCATGCCGTTCAGGTAGTCGTTGAGGAGGGAGCCGAGGATGCTGGGCGACTGGCTTTCGACCAGTGTCGTGAAGCCGGTGATGTCGGTGAACAGGCGGGCGACGTCACGGTGCCGCGTATCGAGGTCGAGCGCCCGGTCACCCTTCACCAGCCGGTCCACCAGGTTGGGCGAGAAATAGCGCGAGAGGCTGGCATAGGCGTGCTCGGCCGCGGCCAGGCGAAAGCGCGTCGAGCGCAAATCGTCCACATGCCGCAGGGTCTTCTCGATGGTCACCTGCAGGTCGATGAAGTCGATTGGCTTGGTCAGGAAGTCGAAGGCACCCCGGTTCATGGCGATGCGGATGTTGGCCATGTCGCCATAGGCGGAGACGATCACGGTCGACGGCCGCTCCTCGCGCTCCTGCAGTTTCGCCAGCAGGGAGAGGCCGTCCATGCGCGGCATGTTGAGGTCGCTGACCACGATGTCCATGTCGGGCATCTCGGCCAGCATGCTCAGCGCCTCGACACCGTCCCGGGCGAAGTGACAGTCGATCTCGCCGGCCTTCACCTGGCGCCTGAAGCGTTGGCGGACCAGCGATTCGATATCCGGCTCGTCGTCGACGAACAGGATCCGGGCGGTCATCTGGCAGCCTCGAGCCGAGACCCGATGGTCTGCCTGAGCGCGTCGAAGTCGACGGGTTTCATCAGCAGCGCCTGCGCCCCGCCCGCCATCGCCAGCCGCTCGGTATCGGCGTCGCCATAGGCGGATATCATGATCACGGGAATGTCCGGACGGGCCGCCTTCAGCCGGGGCAGGAGGTCGAGTCCGCTCATGCCCGGCATGTTGATGTCGGAGAGGACGAGGATCAGCGACACGCCCATGGTGCCGGCCACGAGAAGCAGCGCCCGCTCGGCATCCGGCGCGAACGCCATGGTGAAGAGACCGGCGCGGAGCTCCCGCCGGAACTGCTGTCGGAACAGCGGTTCCACGTCGGGCTCATCGTCGATCACCAGGATCAGCGGGGTCATGACGCAGCCTCCGGCGTCACGGTGCCGGGCGCGAGACGCGGCAGGATCAGCGTGAAGTCGGTGAAGACGCCGGGCGCGCTGTCCACCGTCAGGTCGCCGGCGTGCTGCTTCACGACGATGTCGTAGCTGAGCGAGAGCCCCAGCCCGGTGCCCTCGCCGGCGGGCTTCGTGGTGAAGAAGGGATTGAAGATCTTGTCCCGCACGCCCTCGGGAATGCCGGTGCCGTTGTCCCGGACGCTGAGCAGCACCCGGTCGCCGAGATCGCGCGTGGTTACCGTCAGCTGTGGCTCGTAGCCCTCCGGCTCCGTCAGGCGACGCTTCTCGGTGGCGTAGAAGGCGTTGGTGATCAGGTTCAACAGGACCCGGGCGATTTCCTGGGGATACAGATCGGCCTCGCCGGCGGCCGGGTCGAGGGAGCGCTCTACCGTCACCGTGAAACCGGGACGCTCGGCGCGAGCCCCGTGATAGGCGAGGTTCAGGCTCTCCTCCACCAGGGCGTTGATCTCGACGGTCCGCCGCTCGCCACTGCCCTGGCGCGAATGCAGCAGCATGTTCTTGACGATGGAATCGGCGCGCCTTGCGTGCTGCACCACCTTGTCGAGATTGTCGCGCAGCAGCCCGGTGATCTCGTCCACCTCCGCCCGCAGCGCTGGGTCGAGACTCGCGCCGCCCAGAAGGCCGGTGAGTTCGTCCACCAGATCGCTCGACAGCGAGCCGAAATTGCTCACGAAGTTGAGCGGGTTCTTGATCTCGTGGGCGATGCCGGCGGTCAGCTGGCCCAGCGATGCCAGCTTCTCGGTCTGCACGAGGCGATCCTGGGCGGTGCGCAGCTCCTCCAGCGATGCCGCGAGGTCGCGGGCGGACTGCTGGACGCTCTCGAACAGGCGCGAATTCTCGATGGCGATCGCCGCCTGGTCGGCGAAGGTGGTGACCAGGTTGATCTGCTTCTCGGTGAACGGTTTCACCTCGTTGCGCGTCAGCGTCAGGACGCCGATCGCCTTGCCCTCGCGCAGCATCGGCACGCCGAGCGCGGTGTGGAACGGATCGATGCGCAGGGCCTCGGTCAGCTTGTATTCGGGATCGGACTGCACATCCGGGACATGCACCGACCTGCCTTCCATGAGCACGCGTCCGCTGATGGTGTCCCGGTCCGGCGTCACGGGAAGGCGGCGCATGTAGTCCATGAACTCGGCGGCGAAGCCGTAATATTCGGCGCGGTAGAGAACGCCGTCGATCTGCCGGGTTATCGTTCCCTTGTCGGCCTCGCACAGACGCACCGCCGACTCCACCAGCGTCTGCAAGACGGTCTTCAGGTCGAAGGCCGAGCGGCTGATGAGCTTGAGCACGTCGGCCGTCGCGGTCTGCTGCTGCAGCGATTCGGCGAGATCGTCGGTGCGCTCCTGCAGCTCGGTCAGCAGCCGGGCGTTCTCGATGGCGATCACCGCCTGCTCGGCGAAGCTCTTCAGTGTCGAGATCTGGGCATCGGTGAACGGCTGGGCCTCCTGGCGGAAGATGGTGATCACGCCGATGGGCTCCCCGCCCTTCATCAAGGGAACACCCAGGACCGTTCGCAGGCCGCCGAGCGCGATCGGCATCCGGCGTTCCTCGGCATTCTCCTCGCCCAGCGCGGTGAGATCCTCGATATGGGCGACGTCGCGGGTGATGACGGCGCGGCCAGTCGCCGTGCCCCAGCTGAACGTCAACGGGCCGGCGGTGAGGTAGTCGGCGAAGGCCTGCGGCACGTCATACATGCTTTCGGTGTGGAACAGGCCCTCACGATAGCGGAACAGGATGCCGAACTTGGCGGCACAGATCCGGACCGCGTTCTCAAGCAGGGCGTGAAAGGACGTCTCCAGATCGCCGCCCGAGCGGTTGATCACGGCGAGGACCTGGCTTGTCGCCGTCTGCCGAGCCAGAGCCTCGCTGAGCGCGTCGGTGCGTGAGCGCACCTCGCCCATCAGCCGGGTGTTCTCGATCGCGATGACGGCCTGGTCCGCGAAGCCGGTCAGGAGGTCGATCTGCTGCTGCGTGAACGGATCGACTCGCCGCCGTCCCAGGAAGAAGACGCCCAGCACCAAGTCGTCGCGAAGCAAGGGGACCGCGAGACAGGTGCGAAAGGCGCCCGCCTTCTGGACGTCGAGATAGGAGTATTCGGGGTCGGCGAGAACGTCGACGATCTGCACCGCCGATTTTTCCAGCAGGGCCCGCCCGACCGTGCTTCCGCGGCCCGGCCGCAGCGGGTTGTTGAAGTTCAGTTCGACCCAGTCCAGGGGGAAGCGATAATTGGTGACGTGGTAGTAGGCGCCGTCGCGCTCCTTGGCGATGCTGGCGAGGTCGGCGCCGCAGAGTTCGGCCGCGGTCTCCGTCAGGCGCTGCAGGACGGGATGGAGATCGAAGGAGGAGCGGCTGATCGTCTGCAGCACATCGGCGAAGGCCTGGCGCTGCCGGGTCTCCTCCGCGAGCGCTCGGCGCAGGGTCAGGATCTCCGCCTGCGCGCTGTCGGCCTGTCCCCCTTGACCTTCGGCGGTGGGTGGTGATGACACGCCGCCGGCGCCTCCCCGCTGCGCGACACGCTCGCCGGTGGCTGGACTGCGGTGCTCTCTTCCCTGACGCCGCGTCATGCTGGTGGACCGCTTTGACGACCCGGATGGAGGATTAGCCGCTTCCGCGTCGTGCTTGTCAATCGGCGGTGGAACCGTCACGCGCTCGGAGAAACAACGGTCGATGGGGGCCGACCGGTGACCCGCGGCCTACCGACAGGCCGACATCGCCACCACCGGGAACAGCGTCCAAAACGTCGCGGCGAGACCGACCCAGGCGGTGGCGAGGCTGACCTGCCGGACGAATGGATCGGAGGCGCGAAAGCGCGGCGTGTGCAGCATCGCGAGGACGCTGCCGCCGAGCGAGATGGCGATCATCCAGGCCAGGCTGAGTGCCAGGCGAAGCCGCGAGGCGCCCGCCACTTCGTGCTCCGACCAGCCATGCGCGCAGGCCACTCCCTGCAGCGCGTAGACGGCGCTGAAGGCCGCCAGCCAGACCAGCGGTCCGATCAGGATGCGGACGATGTCGGTCATGCGACGAGACCGGGTAACTGGACGAGGAGGAGCGTGAGGACGACGGTCGTCGCCATGTAGTCGATCCACAGGCCGGCAATCGGCAACCCCGCCCGCCGGTTGGGCGAGAGATAGCCGCGGCGGTGCTGCGCGCCGAGAAAGCCGAGCATGAGCAGTGGGATCAAGGCGTGGATCACCGCGTAGCTGCCCAGGACCAGGAGCGTCGCGTGGTAGGCGTGCGTGGTCGCCGGTGGCAGCCGCAGCAGCAGGTGGACCAGGGAGGCCAGCGTCACGAGCGTGCCGGTGCCGGCCAGGACCAGTCCCGGCAGGGGCGCGCCCCGGCGGCGGTTGGCGGTGGTGGCGAGCCTGATGCCGAGCATGGCGACGAGCGCGCCGGCGGTGCCGCCGAGCAGGTCCACCATCGATGCAGGTAGCCAGGCGGGCGGTGGCCAGGCCGGCGCGATGGTGAAGAGGAAGGCGTAACCGAAGACCAGCGATCCGAAGAGCACGGCGTCGGCGACCAGCAGGAAGAGCGAGCCCCACCAGCCGGGCGACCGGTCGACCTCGGCGGCATGCGGCAGCATCGCGCCCTGGCCGACCGCGACCGGGCCGATGTCCCGGTGCTGCCCCAGCGACCAGGCCCATCTGAGGCCGAGCGCGGCGACACCGGCGAGCGCGAACGGCGCCAGCCAGTAGATTTTGAGCAGGATCGCCAGGAAGAACAGGCCGGTCACCGCCGCCATGACGATCGGCAGACGGGTGTTGCCGGGATAGACCACGCGGTAGTCGGGGGCACCGCTGGCGGTCTCGACCGTCAACGTCTCGCGCTGGTCGCCCCGGGGTTCGCCCAGATATCCCTGTCCCTGCGCGAGCCGCACGGCAAGCCCCGGGTCGCCCGACAGAGGCTCGCGGCTGGTCACCTGCGGCAGGCTGGCGAAGGTGTAGGCGGGGGGCGGCGTCATCGTCGCCCACTCCAGCGTCCCGGCCCGCCAGGGGTTGCGGGGACTGCGCCGTGCCGCGCGCAGATGCAGGATGACGTCCAGCAGGACCATGGCCAGGCCGATGGCGAGCAGGAAGCTGCTGATCGACGAGACCAGGTTGATCGTCGTCCAACCGGCATCCGCCTCATAGGTCCAGATCCGCCGCCGCTGCCCCAGCAGCCCCACCCAATGCATCGCCAGGAAGGTGCCGTGGAAGCCGATGAAGACGAGGGCGAAGGCGAACTCGCCGATGCGGAAGAAGCGGAGGCGTCCCGTCCCATGCGGCAGCCAGTAGTAGAGGCCGGCGAGGATCGGGAACACGAAACCCCCGAACAGCACGTAGTGCAGATGCGCGGTGATGAAGGCGGTGTCGTGGGCCTGCCAGTCGAAGGGCACAATGGCCACCATCACGCCGGTCAGGCCGCCGATCACGAAGGTGGCGAAGAACCCGAGGATGTGCAGCATCGGCAGGAGGAGTTGCGGCCGGCCCTTCCACAGCGTGCCGATCCAGGCGAAGACCTGCACGGCCGTCGGCACGGCCACCAGGGTCGAGGCGGCCGAGAAGAAGGCCAGCCCCATATGCGGGATGCCGGTCGCGAACATGTGGTGGACCCAGAGCCCGAAGCTGAGGAAGGCGAGTGCCACCGCCGCCGCCACGACCCAGCCATGACCGAGCAGCGTGGTCCGGGCCATCACCGGCAGCACCGTCGAGATCACGCCGGCCGCCGGCAGGAAGATGATGTAGACCTCAGGATGGCCGAACAGCCAGAACAGATGCTGCCAGAGCAGGCTGTCACCGCCGAGGTCCGCCTGGAAGAACGGCAGCCCGAAGGCGCGCTCCAGCTCCAGCAGCACCGATCCCAGGATCAGCGGCGGAAAGCCGGTGAGGATCATCAGCGCGGTGACGAGCAGGTACCAGGCAAGGATCGGCATACGGTCGAGCGACATGCCGGGCGCCCGATAGCGCAGGACGGAAACCGTGATCTCGACCGCCGCGGAGATCGCCGAGATCTCGACGAAGGTGATGCCGAGCAACCAGAAATCGGTGTTGATGCCGGGCGAATAGGCGGCACCGGTCAAAGGCGGGTACATGAACCAGCCGCCATCCGGCGCGATCCCCAGCAGCATCGAGACCAGCAGCATCGCGCCGCCGAAGACGTAGCACCAGAAGCCATAGGCGGTGAGCCGCGGATAGGCCAGGTCGCGGGTTCCCAGCAGCTTCGGCAGCAGGTAGATCGCCATGCCCTCGATCGCCGGGATGGCGAACAGGAACATCATGATGGTGCCGTGCATCGTGAACAGCTGGCTGTAGAGTTCAGGACCGGCGAAGGCCGAGTGCGGCGTGGCGAGCTGGGCACGGATCAGCATCGCCAGCACGCCGCCGATCAGGAAGAAGAAGAACGATGTGACGAGGAACATGCGGCCGAGATCGGTGTGGTTCACGGTCGAGAACCAACCCTTCCAGCCAGGCGCGGATGCCCAGATCGCCTGCAGCCTGCGATGTCGCCCCAGCGCGTTCATTCCGCCACCTCCGCCAGGAAGCGATCCCATCCATCGGCATCGTGGGCGACGACGGTGAAGGCGTGGCCGGCATAGCCGTCGCCGCTGAACTCCGCGCTGCGGCCGGCATAGTGGCCGGGCGCCTCCGCCTCGATCCGCAGCACGTTGACGTGACCCGGGATGGCATCGAGTTTGCCCGCCAGCCTGGGTACCCAGAAGCTGTGGATCACGTCGGCGCTGGAGATCGCCACGTCGACCGGCCGCCCGGACGGGATGTGCAGAACATCCTCCGTCTCCAGGCCGGGCGCGTCGGCGTAGGTGAAGTGCCAGCTCCACTGCCGTGCCTCGGCCTCCACCGAGACCACGGTCTCGCCGCGCAGCGGCAGGAGCCGCTCGCCGATGACGAGTCCATAGGCGAGGAGCGCCGCCAGTACCGTGGTTGGGAAGGCCAGTCCCAGCCCGGTGATCCAGATCCGGGTCGACCCCTTGCCGCCACCCCGGCGCAGAAAGGCGCCCAGGACGAGGGCGGCGACGAGCAGCGTGATCAGCGCGGCCCCTGCCAGCATCGCCCACCAGAGGTCGGCGATGGCGCGCGCCGATGGTCCGGCCGGATCGACGGTCGACAGGGCGCCCTCGCAACCAAGCAGCGCCATAGGTGTTGAACCCATGACGCACGATTTCAGGAGGACCCGGTGATGGCCCAGGACCGCGCAGAGGCCAGCGAGACGGTCAACGACCCGATCGCGCAGACCCCAGGTTTCGACGATACCGAGTCGAAGATCTCGATCCTCGGCCATCCGATCCACGCGATGAGCGTCGCCTTTCCCATCGCCCTGACCTTCTGCGTTCTCGGCGCGGATCTGTTCTTCTGGTGGACGGGCGACCCATTCTGGGCTCGTGCCGCGCTGTGGGCGGCGGGAACCGGCTTCCTCTTCGGCATGGTGGCGGCGTTCTCCGGCACCGCAGAACTGCTGTTCGTGCGGGGCATCCGCATCCGCGCCGCACCCTGGACCCACGCCATCATCGCGGTCACGCTTCTGGCGCTTCTGGGCACCAATTGGGGTAGCCGGCTCTACGGCTACGAGTCGGCGGTGCTTCCCTACGGCATCCTGCTGTCTGCGTTGAGCGTGATCATGGTCGCGTTCACCGGGTGGCATGGCGGCAAGCTCGTCTTCGACTACCGGCTGGGAACGTCGAAAAGCAGCTCCCGATCCTGAGGCGCGCTCAGCCAGCCGGGAAAATCGATGTCCGAGAGATCCGGCTTGCCGAGGACGAGGGCGAGGATGGCCAACATCGGGGTGAGGACCACGGCGACCGGCAGCCAGGAGGGCGGTGGCCGGCGGCGCTGCCCGCTCTCGACCACGGTGACGAGGATGTGGCCGATCCAGGCATGGCCGGCGACGAGGATCGCCACGAAGAGCAGCTTGGCGAACAACCAGGGCACCAGTGCCTCGCGGGTGAGGATCAGCCAGGTGCCGGCGACGACCGCGATGACGGCCGCCGGCGTCACAACCATGGTGTAGGTGAGGTGCGCGGCGCGCTGGATGTTGCCGAAGACGGCCGGAGGGTTTGCCGGATGGTGACGAGAAAGCATGAGCGGCAGGGCGAGGAGTCCGCCGCACCAGGCGGTGAGCGCCACGATGTGCAGCGCCTTGAGAAAGGGCGTAACGGCCGCGCTCCACGCGGTCACGCACGACCGTCCTGCAGCCCGGCCCAGCCGCGCCGGGCGATGGCGATGGCGGCGATGGCGTAGGGAATACCGGCCGGCACCCACATGATTAGTCCGCCCAGCTGCTGATCGGTCAGCGGTGACAGGCCCCAGTCGATCGGGGAGAGGGCATGGACGGCGTAGAGCTGCTCGGGCGCGAAGGTGAGCAGCGCGCCGAGCAGGCCCATCTGCATGTAGCCGGCGAGGATAAAGAGCATGGCGTCGATCGCCGGGCGACGGGCCGCGAAGACGGCGCGCCAGAACCAGACCGCGCTTACGGTCAGCGTTACCTGCATCAGCCAGTAGACGGCCTGGTTGGAGAGCGCGGCGTCGTAGGCGGCTGGCAGGTGCCAGATCCAGAGGATGAGGGTGGCGAGCGCGAAGGGAACGGCGACCGATCCTGAGCGGGCCACCGGCAGGCAGCGGGCGATCAGCGGCGCCGCGACGGCGACGAGCAGGACGTGATGAACGACGCGCGCGGAGAACAGCGCGGAGGACAGCGCGCAGAGCGGCGACAGGAAGGCGAGCGTGAGAATGGCGACACCCAGGCGCCCGGAGTGATTGCGACCCAGGACCATGAACCCCACCAGCAGCGCCCCGATCAGGATCGGGTCGAGGTTCCAGCGCGCCCAGATTTCAGCCGGCAATGGCGCGGGGCCGCAATAGATGCCGTTCATATGCCTCTGGTCGACCGGTCACACGCGGACCGTCCCTGTCGCAGCCTGTCTCCCTCCGCAAACGCCGCGAGCGGCCGATTCGTTCCGTCGGCAGGCGATCAGCCGCCATATTCCTCGTCGGTGACCTTCTCCATCCAGGTGACGGCGCTGCCGTCGATGCTCTCCTGGATGGCGATGTGGCTCATCGCGGTGTCCGGGGTGGCGCCGTGCCAGTGCTTCTCACCCGCCGGGAACCAGACGACGTCGCCCTGGCGGATCTCCTCGACCGGACTGCCCTGGCGCTGCACCCGGCCACGGCCGAAGGTGACGATGAGGGTCTGGCCGGCGGGATGGGTGTGCCAGGCGGTGCGTGCGCCGGGCTCGAAGGTGACGTGGGCGCCGGCGACCCGACCCGGCTCCTCGGCGGCGAAGAGGCGATCGATGCGGACGGTGCCGGTGAAATACGCCTCCGGGCCCGCGGTCGAGGGAGTGGTTCCGGCGCGGACGATCTTCATGGTCAGGTCCTTCCCTTGGCTGCGTCGTTCGGTCTTCCGGCCAGGCAGCGTAGGGATCGGGCGCCTCGCTGGCTACGGACACCGTGCTGGGCCACCATGCCGGTCGGCGAAACCGGTTCGCCCGTCGGTCAGATCGTCGTCTCGTCGGCCGGTTGCGGCGCGAGGTCGAGGTGCTCGAGCCGGTCGAGATGGCCGGGCGCATCCTCCAGGAACAGGCTGCTTGTGAGGCTGTGAACCAGGCGCGTGGGTCCGAACTTGGTGCCGTTGAGGCCCGTCGTCACCGGCCCGAGGCTTTGCACCGAGCCAATCCCGAAATCATGGATGCGGCGAAGCCACGGCGCGCTCAAGCCGGGCTTGGGCTGGTACTCGAAGCCCGGACCGAGATAGGGATGCGCGCCCAGCCGGCGCGCGATGGCCGGGTCCTCGCCATCGGGCGGCGTGAAGACGTCACGCCACAGGGCGATGTCCGGTGCCAGGCCGCTCAGCTCCGGACGGGCCGCGACATCGACGGCGAAGCCGGTGCCCAGGATAACGAAGTCCGCCCTGTGCGGGCCCGCCGGCGTTTCGATCTCGATCGACTGTCTCCCGGCCGCGTCCGCCGCCAGGCGCACGGATCGCCAGGGACAGGAGGTGAAGATCGCGAACCGGTCGTGCCGGGTGCAGCGCTTGATGCTGGTGGGCGGCGGCGGCACGCTGTAGCGCGCGAGCTGGCGCATCACCCGCCAGCGGCTGAGGTCGTCGAGCGCGCCGTAGTGCCGCAGGAAGCCGGCGAACTCGAGGGCCGCCTTCACGCTCGGCTGCTCGATGCTGGCGCGGCGGGCGTACAGGCCGACCGACGCCGCGCCATGCTCCAGCGCCACGGCGGCGTTGTCGAAGGCCGAGGCGCCGGCGCCCAGGACCGCGACCCGCTTGCCCGCGAGAGCGGCGAAGTCGATAGCCTCGCTGCTGTGCGCCCAGCGCTCGCGCGGCAGGTTTTCGGCGATCAGCGCGGGAATTTCCGGTCCGCCCGCGCCGAGCGCACCGGTCGCCAGGACGAGGCGGCGGGT
>Ga0207773_100245_pt1 | contig 34275 bp, 30 predicted proteins | sample TtaePargueraPR_2_FD_187281 | JGI IMG/M metagenome (GOLD analysis project Ga0207773, IMG submission 187281) | Aerobic enrichment media microbial communities from Bioluminiscent Bay, La Parguera, Puerto Rico - Tt and M1 (3) (SPAdes) | ecosystem: Environmental > Aquatic > Marine > Unclassified ...
GCGTGCCGTGCATGTCGTCGCAATCGAAGACAGCCGCGAGCCGACGCTGGCTGAAGCCCGCGACGATATCGTCGCGCGCCTGGCACAGGCCGAGGCCCGCGGCGAAATCAACGACGTGCTCGACCAGATCGAGGAATTGCGGGCCGCCTTCCAGCCGATCGACCAGATCGCAGAACGCTTCGGCCTGCCCGTCTACGAGGCCGAGGTAACGGCCGGGGGCGCTGAACTCTCGGTATTGCCAAACCTTGCGGCAGAGGATCGTTCGCGGGTTGCGCAAGCGATATTCGCCGCCCAACCGGACCGGCTGATCCCTTCCATTCCGCTGTCGGGCAATGCCCATGTGTGGTTTGACCTTGAAGAGATTGAACCGGCACGAGACCAGACCCTGGAGGAGGTTCGCGCCGAGGTTGAAGCTGCGCTCAATCAGGAGCGCGTCGATACAGCGCTTGCCGCGAGAGCCGAAGAAATCGTTGGACGACTGGAAAATGGCGAAGCCCTGGCCGATATCGGTTTTGAGCTCAGTGCCTTCCCGCAGCTCAGCGCCCCCTTTACCCGCTTTGGTTCGGAGGATGGGCTGGTGGACAGCACTGTGGCTTCCGCTGCATTCGCCGGTGGACCCGACCATGTCGGTGCGGTGCAGAATGAAAGCGGCGAGCAGATCGTCTTCCAGGTCGTGGACGCTGCTGCGCCAGCCACGCCGCTCGATGATGTCGCACTGGAGAGCCTCAGCGCAGAAGCGCAGGCGGGGCTTAGGGCGGAGTTCGTAGCGGCGGTCCGCGAAGATGCCGGCCTCAGGATCAACCAGCAGGCGCTCAACCAGCTCCTCGTGCAGAATTACGGCCAGTAACGGCGTAACGAACCCAACGGAACCAGACCAAAATGGACGACTTTTCCAAGACCTTTGCCGCGCAATATGATGCCGGGAAGTCTGGACTCGTCTGGCGCCGCGTCGTGGCGGATCTGGAAACGCCGATTGGCACCTATCTCAAGCTCGCAGCGGGCCGGAACCATTCCTTCCTGCTCGAAAGCGTTCAGGACGGCACAACGCGCGGTCGCTACTCCATGATCGGGCTGCTGCCGGATCTGATCCTCAGGGTCGAGGACGGCAAGGCGTCGATCAACCGGTCGGCCCAGACCACGCCTGACCAGTTCGAGCCAGTCGACGATCTGCCGCTCGATGCCTTGCGCAAGCTGGTGGCAGAAAGCCAGATCGACATGCCGCCCGGCCTGCCGCCGCAGTCTGCGGGCATATACGGCTATCTCGGCTATGAGATGGTTCGTTATATGGAAGTGCTGCCCAACGCCAATCCGGACGATCTGCAGACCCCAGAAGCGGTGCTGATGCGGCCCTCGCTGCTGGCGATTTTCGATACGGTCAAGGACGAGCTCTACCTCACCGCACCCATTTATGTACGAGAAGGCGTCAGCGCGGCCCAGGCACTTGAAGCTGCGGAAGACCGGATCAACGATGCCATTGCCCGGCTGACACGGGCGACGCCGGCCACCCCTGCCCTGCCGGACCTGGAATCCATCGCCGTCACCAGCAATACCTCGCGCGATGAATATTTCGAGATGGTGGCCCGGGCCAAGGACTACATAACGGCCGGCGACATCTTCCAGGTGGTGCTCAGCCAGCGGTTCTCGGCCGATTTCACGCTTCCGCCCACGGCTCTTTATCGTGCGCTGCGGCGCACCAATCCTTCGCCCTATATGTATTTTTTCGATTTTGGCGCTTTTGCCTTTGCCGGATCGAGCCCGGAAATCCTGGTGCGAGTCGCCGATGGCGAAGTCACCATCCGTCCGATTGCCGGGACCCGAAAACGCGGCGCAACGCCGACGCGGGACAAGGAACTGGCGGCAGAATTGCTGAGCGACCCCAAGGAGCTGAGCGAGCATCTGATGCTGCTCGACCTGGGGCGCAATGATGTCGGCCGCGTCGCCAAGATCGGCTCGGTCAAGGTCACCGACAAGTTCTTCCTCGAGTATTATTCGCATGTCATGCACATCGTCTCCAATGTGGTGGGCGAACTTGATCCGCAATATGACTTTGTGGATGCGCTCTCGGCGGGATTCCCGGCCGGCACTGTTTCGGGCGCACCCAAAGTTCGGGCGATGGAAATCATCGACGAGCTCGAAAAGTCACGGCGCGGCATCTATGGCGGCTGTGTGGGCTATTTTGGTGCCGATGGCACAATGGACACCTGCATCGTGTTGCGCACCGGCATCGTCAAGGATGGCAAGCTCTATGTCCAGGCTGGCGCAGGCATAGTGGCCGACAGCCGACCCGAGTTGGAGCAGCTGGAATGCGAGAACAAGGCCCGGGCCCTGTTCAGCGCTGCCGAGGAAGCGTTACGCTATGCTGGTGAAGCGGGAGTTGGACAGTGATGGTGCGGCGTATCCAGGGCCATCGATGGCAAAGCTGGTTCTGAGACAGCAACCAGAAAGCGGCTTCATGAGGACAGGCCAATGACCAAGACCCTCGTCATCGATAATTACGACAGCTTCACCTACAATCTCGTCCACTATCTGGGCGAACTGGGTGCGGATATCACCGTTAGGCGTAACGACAAGATTACGCTTGAGGAAATTGCCGCCATGGCGCCGGAAGCCATTGTGCTTTCGCCCGGTCCCTGCACGCCCAATGAGGCCGGCATCTGCCTGGCTGTGATCGACCGGTTCAAGAATACCATTCCCATGCTGGGCGTCTGCCTGGGGCACCAGGCCATGGGCCAGGCGCTGGGTGGCGAGGTCGTACGTGCGCCGAGCCTGTTCCATGGCAAGACCAGCACGATCAATCACACCGGCAGGGGAATCTTCGGTGGGCTGAACAACAATTTCGAGGCGACACGCTACCACTCGCTGCTCGTCAAGGCGGAAACCCTGCCCGATGTGCTAGAAGTGACGGCGACGACCGACGATGGCCTGATCATGGGAATGCAGCACAAGAGCCTGCCGCTGCACGGCGTGCAGTTCCATCCCGAAAGCATTGCTTCGGAAAATGGACATGCGCTTTTGCAGAATTTCCTCAACATTGCCCGCGACTTCAACGGACGGAAGGCTGCCTGATGGATATCAAGCAAGCGCTCAACAAGCTCGCTGATGGCAAGGACCTGACCGGCGAGGAGATGCGCGGCGTCATGCGCGTGATCATGGCCGGCGAGGCCACCCCGGCCCAGATCGGTGCCTTTCTCATGGGCATGCGGATCAAGGGCGAGACCGTGGGCGAGATCGCTGCCGCTGTCTCCATCCTGCGCGAACAAATGGTACCTGTTTCCGCGCCCGAAGATGCCATAGACATCGTCGGCACTGGCGGCGATGGGGTGGGCAGTCTCAATATATCCACCGCAACGGCTTTGGTCGTCGCGGCGGCCGGGGTGCCTGTCGCCAAGCATGGCAACAAGGCGCTCTCGTCACGGTCGGGGTCCTCCCAGGCGCTTGAGGCACTGGGCGTCAAGCTGGACCTGACACCCGAGCAGATCGGCCGGACCATTGCCGAAGCCGGCATCGGCTTCATGTTCGCGCCCAATCATCATCCGGCGATGCGCCATGTCGGTCCCGCGCGCGCCGAAATGGGTGTGCGTACCCTGTTCAACCTATTGGGGCCGCAGTCCAATCCGGCGGGTGTCCGGCGCTATCTCCTGGGCGTCTACGACCAGGAATGGGTCGAACCGGTTGCTGCCGCCCTGCTCGCCAACCGGGCCATCAAGGCCTGGGTGGTCCATTCGAGCGAAGGGCTCGACGAACTGTCGACCTCTGGCCCCAATTTCGTGGCCCAGATTGCCAATGGCGATCTGCGCAGCTTCGAGTTGCACCCGGAACAGGTCGGGCTGAAGCTGACCGATCCCAAGGACCTGCTGGGCGGCGAACCGGCAGAGAACGCGGCGGCAATTGTCGCTCTCTTCGATGGTGCACCAGGCGCCTATCGCGATACTGTGCTGCTCAATGCGGGTGCGGCGCTGCTGGTGGCCGACAAGGTCGAGACCATCGAGGACGGCATCGCGATGGCCCGAGAGACAATAGACACTGGCAAGGCAAGGGACACCCTGGCCCGTCTTGTAGCCGTATCAAACGGACAGAACTGATGAGCGATATTCTCAAGCAGATCGAAGCCTATAAGCGCGAAGAGATTGCCGCCGCCAAATCAATGCGGCCTTGGGCGGAAGTGGTGGCCGAGGCGCATGACCAGCCTTCGCCGCGCGGGTTTGTCAAATCGATCAAGACAAAACGGGCCACGGGCGATTACGCTCTGATCGCAGAAGTCAAGAAGGCCAGCCCGTCAAAAGGGTTGATCCGCGCCGACTTCAATCCGGCCGAGATCGCCCGGTCTTATGAACTAGCCGGTGCAGCCTGTCTCTCTGTGCTCACCGATCGCCCCAGCTTTCAAGGGTCGCCCAGCTATCTCATTGAGGCACGCGCGGCCACAAGGCTGCCAGTTCTGCGCAAGGACTTCCTGTTCGAAACCTATCAGGTCGCCGAGGCGCGGTCCTGGGGTGCAGACTGCATCCTCATCATACTGGCCGCTGTCGGCGACGATGTTGCCCGCTATTTGCTCGATGCAGCGGCGGAGTGGGGCATGGACGCGCTGGTGGAAGTGCATGACCAGCTTGAGCTGGACCGCGCCCTGGCGCTGGATGCGAAATTCATCGGCGTCAACAATCGCAATCTGCGTACGTTCGAAACGACGCTCGAAACGACGGTCAACCTCGCCGCGGGGGTACCGGACGACGTGCTGCTGGTCAGCGAAAGCGGCATCGTCACCCATGACCATGTCAAAATGCTCGATGAACGATGCAATGTCGGCACGTTCCTGGTCGGCGAAAGCCTGATGCGGCAGGACGACGTCGTGGCCGCCACGCGGGCGTTGCTGATGGGCGCGGCGGAAACCGTGCGCTGATGGCGGGCGGTCTCACTCACCTCAACGAGAAGGGCGAGGCCCGGATTGTCGACATCGGTGACAAGGCGGTTACCAAACGCCGGGCGATCGCACAGGCCGTGCTGAGCGGCAAGGCTGAGACAATAGCCACGATTCTGGATGGTGGCCTGAAAAAAGGTGACGCTTTGGCCGTGGCGCGTGTCGCGGGCATCATGGCGGCAAAAAAGACCTCTGAGCTGATCCCGCTCTGTCATCCCATTCCGCTGACCAAGGTCAGTGTCGACATCACCGGCAATGGCGAGGGCCGGATTCTTGTTCTTGCTACAGCTGAGACCACTGGCCAGACCGGGGTGGAGATGGAAGCTTTGACGGCGGCCTCGGTGACGGCCCTTACGCTATACGACATGGCCAAGGCCATTGACCGTGCCATGGTTATCTCGGACGTTTGCCTGGTCGAAAAGTCCGGCGGCAAGTCAGGCGACTTCGTGCGGTCGCCATGAGCCTGCTCCCTGTCGACGAGGCCTTGAAAGCCATTCTGGCAAGGGTCTCGCCAGTGAGGACCGAACAGGTCGCCCTTGACCAGGCCAATGGCCGTGTCCTGGCCGCCCCTGTCATTGCCGGCCATAACCAGCCACCTTTCGATGCGAGCGCGATGGATGGCTATGCCATGCGCGCCGAGGACGTTACCGAGGGCGCGCGGCTCAGGGTTATCGGCACCTCGCAGGCGGGCGCAAGCTATGGCGGAGGCGTGCATCGCGGTGAAGCGGTCCGCATCTTTACCGGAGCCCCGGTGCCGCCTGGGGCAGACACGGTCATCATGCAGGAAGAGGCAGTACGCGAGGGCGATTTCGTCACCTTCACGGCCCCTGCCCGCCGCGGTCACAGCGTGCGCCCAAAGGGCAACGATTTCTCGACCGGTCAGACACTGCTTGCGCCGGGAACGCGGCTGACCCCGATGCAGATTGCCGTCGCCGCGGCCGCCAACCAGGCCAAGCTTACGGTCGCCCGTCGACCGATCGTTGCTTTGCTGGCCACGGGTGATGAACTGGTTCCGCCCGGTACGCCGCTTGGGCCGGACCAGATCGTGGCTTCAAACAGCATCGGGCTGTCAGCCATGCTGTCCCCCTATGCGCGACAGATCACGGATCATGGCATCGTGGCGGATGACCCGGTCCGCCTGCGCGAAACACTGCATGGCATACTGACTGCCGAGCCAGATTTTCTGGTCACCACGGGCGGCGCATCGGTGGGCGAGCACGACCTCGTGCAGGATATCCTCAAGACCCTCGGCGTATCGCTCGATTTCTGGCGCATCAATATGCGGCCGGGCAAGCCACTGATGTTTGGTATGCACGGACGCACCCTTGTATTCGGCCTGCCGGGCAATCCGGTATCGGCAATGGTCACCGCCATGGTGTTCATCAAGCCTGCCCTGCGCGCCTTTCTCGGACACGCCGAACCGGAACCCTGGCAACTGCCCCTTGCGGCGGCAACACCACCCAACACTGCCCGGCGGCATTTCATGCGCGCCCGGCTGGTGCAGACAGATGGCGGTATGCAGGCGCGGCCAATCGGCCAAACCGACAGCGGCCACACCTCGTCGCTTGCGGCAGCGGACCTCTTGATCATCCAGCCCGAGCATGATCCTGGCCAGCCCGCCGGCACCCTGGTGAATGTCATGCCGATCGACGCCTTCTGATCCGAATGCCGGCTGGCAATCCGTCCATCCAGGAGGCTCAGGTGAGGCATTGCAGAACATAACTGGAACATGTATGGTCGTTCCGTCTATGTTCCGATTCTGGTGTCGAGGGGCCAATGCTGACACGCAAACAACATGAGCTGCTGATGTTCATCCATGAACGGATGAAGGAGAGCGGCATTCCCCCAAGCTTCGATGAGATGAAGGATGCCCTTGATCTGGCTTCCAAATCCGGCATCCACCGCCTGATTACCGCGCTTGAGGAGCGCGGCTTCATCCGCCGCCTGCCAAACCGGGCGCGGGCGCTGGAAGTGGTGAAACTTCCAGATTCCATGAACCCGTCACTGGGCGGTCGCAAGGCCCGTTTCGAACCGGCTGTTATCGAGGGCAATCTTGGCAAGGTCGCCGCGCCGCCAGCGCGCGGCACTGCCGGAGGCGGCGACGATTATGCACGACCGGTGTCCGTTCCGGTCATGGGCCGGATCGCAGCTGGTACGCCGATCGAGGCCATCCAGTCGCACTCCCACACGATTTCCGTGCCACCCGAAATGCTGGGCGCCGGCGAACACTATGCCCTTGAAGTGCGCGGCGATTCGATGATCGATGCCGGCATTTTCGATGGCGACACCGTGCTCATCAAAAAGCAGGAACATGCCTCGACCGGCGAGATCATCGTTGCCCTGGTCGATGACGAGGAAGCCACGCTCAAGCGCCTGCGCCGCAAGGGTGACACAGTGGCGCTGGAAGCGGCGAACCCGGCTTATGAGACCCGCATCTTCCCGCCTGACCGGGTCAAGGTGCAGGGGCGCCTTGTGGGGCTGATGCGGAAGTATTGAGGTGCCGTTCTCCTCGCCACAGGCCGCCTTGCGCTTCTATGGCGAGGAGATCAACAAACACAGGTTCGACCTGCTCCTGTCAGTGTTGTCAGATGACGTCGTGTTCTGGTTCAGCTCTGGTTCGCATCATGGCTTGGACGCGGCCCGGCAGGCGTTTGAGCGCACCTGGACGCGCCTTGGCAACGAGTTTTACTGGTTGGAGGACGTGTGTTGGATCTCAGAAGGCGTCGATTCCGCGACCTGCATCTATCGGTTCAACCGGCGGGGGACGGTGGAGGGAGAGCCTGCGCGAGGCGAAGGGCGGGGCACCAGTGTGTTCCGTAAGGAACAAGGTGGCTGGAAGCTCGTCCATGAGCATCTGAGTGCCGAGCCGGCCCATGCTGGTTGAGAAAGTCTGTCCCTATGTGCTGCGGCGTGCGGGAGTGCACCAGGAGATATTGGCGTTTCGGCATCCCGTGGCCGGATGCCAACTGATCAAGGGAACGCTTGAGCCCGGAGAAGCTGTCGAAGCGGGCGCCCTGAGGGAGTTGCACGAGGAGGCTGGGCTGGCTGGCACCGTGGCAGATGGCAGCCGATGGTCCAGCGCGGAAGTGGCGGAAAGCCAGATCTGGCATTTTGTTCCTGTTAACGTGCCGCCCCTGCCCGACCATTTTGATTTCTTCTGTGCCGACGATGGTGGCCATCTGTTCGGTTTTTTCTGGTGGCCGATGGCCAAGCAGGCAGGTCCTGATTGGCACCTGATGTTCGTCCGGGCACTCGCGGAGATCCGGGCCCGTCATCAGTAAAAAGCCCGCCAGATTGGCGGGCTTTCGATTTACTCGATCATTGCAAAGACTAGTGGTTGTCGCGCGGCAGGCCTTCGGTCTGGGCGATGCGCTGATATTTTTCGGCCGGCTTGAGAATGGCGCCGTCGCCGAGTTGTCCGACCAAGCCACGTTGAATTTCTTGCCAGGGCGTCTGGTGCTTGGGGAACTGGTAGCCGCCCTCGGCCTGGAGTGCCGCACGGCGGGTAGCAATTTCCTCATCCGAAATAAGGATGTTCGCTTCCCCCTTGTTGAGGTCGATGCGCACGCGATCGCCAGTCTTGAGAATGGCAAGGTTGCCGCCGGCAGCGGCCTCCGGCGAGGCATTCAGGATCGAGGGGGAGCCCGAAGTGCCGGATTGGCGGCCGTCACCGATACAGGCCAGCGAGGACACACCCTTCTTGATGAGATAGGCCGGGGGCCGCATGTTGACGACCTCGGCAGCGCCCGGATAGCCGATCGGGCCAGCGCCACGCATGAAGAGCAGCGTGTGCTCGTCGATTTCCAGTGCCGGATCATCGATTCGGTGGTGGTAGTCTTCCGGACCGTCAAAGACCACGGCCTTGCCTTCGAACATGCCCGGATGGGCAGGGTCGGAGAGGTAGCGTTCCCTGAACTCGGGACTGATGACGCTGGTCTTCATGATGGCGCTGTCAAACAGGTTTCCACGCAGCACCAGGAAACCGGCCTCCGTCTTGAGCGGATTGTCGAAGTGGCGGATGACCTTGTCGTCCTCGATGACGGTGTTGCGGCAGTTCTCGCCAATGGTCTTGCCGTTGACGGTGGGGGCATTCTCGTGAATCAGCCCCTGCCCCATCAATTCGTTGACCACCGCGGGAACGCCGCCGGCATGGTAATAGTCCTCGCCCAGATATTCGCCGGCCGGCTGCAGGTTGACCAGCAGCGGCACCTTGTGGCCGTGCTGCTGCCACTCGTCGATATTGAGGTCGACGCCGATATGCTTGGCAATGGCATTGATGTGGATCGGGGCATTGGTTGACCCGCCAATGGCGGAGTTGACCACAATGGCGTTGAGGAAGTTTTCCTTGGTGAGAATATCGGAAGGCTTGAGATCCTCATGCACCATCTCGACGGCTCGTTTGCCCGTGCGCCAGGCCATTTCCTGGCGGTCACGATAGGGTGCGGGGATGGCAGCCGAGCCAGGCAATTGCATGCCCAGCGCCTCGGCCAAGGAATTCATCGTGGTGGCCGTGCCCATGGTGTTGCAATAGCCGGTGGAGGGCGCGGACGAAGCGACCAGCTCGATGAATTTGGGATAGTCGATCTCGCCGGCGGCCAGCATTTGCCGGGCCTTCCAGACGATGGTGCCGGAGCCCGTGCGCTCGCCCTTGTGCCAGCCGTTGAGCATCGGGCCGACCGAGAGGGCAATCGCCGGAATATTGACCGTCGCCGCACCCATCAGCATGGCTGGCGTGGTCTTGTCACAGCCGATGGTCAGCACCACGCCATCAAGCGGATAGCCATAGAGGACTTCGACAAGACCCAGATAGGCCAGGTTACGGTCAAGTCCCGCGGTCGGGCGCTTGCCCGTTTCCTGGATCGGATGGACAGGGAATTCAATGGCGATACCGCCGGCCTCCCGAATACCCTCGCGCACGCGCTCTGCCAGCACCATGTGATGACGGTTGCACGGGCTGAGGTCTGAGCCCGTCTGGGCGATGCCAATGATCGGCTTGCCCGACTGCAGTTCCTCGCGCGACACCCCGAAATTCATGTAGCGCTCGAGATAGAGCGCGGTCATGTCGGGATTATCGGGATTGTCGAACCATGCGCGCGAGCGAAGCTTGCGGCCGCCGGCGCCGCCATTGTCTGCAGTCATCTTGCCTGTTCCTTGCTGTTCCGCCAGGGAGCGGATCTGAGGGCCTAGTTGGAAACGTTCTATCACGCGGATTGGCGCTGTGAATGGGTCTGGACTAAAAAATCATACAAATCAGCCAAAGTGTGGCATGGATGGCGGCAAATCTGGCTGACGGGGTAGTCCGGCTTACTCCGGGAGAAGCGGCTTACTCCGACTTTCGCTATGGAAGGCAATGACCGGATTCGAACTGGCCAGAAGCTGCGATGGCCATTAGGGTCGCGCCCGCTTCGTTCCGGGATCGGCAAAGAGGGATTGATTTGAGCGAGTCAGATGCGTGGGTTGGAGTGGACTGGGGAACGTCCAATCTGAGAGCCTGGGTTATTGGAGGAAATGGCGAGGTCACTGGCCAGGCCGAGTCCGACCAGGGGATGGGAAAGCTGGCTCGCGAGCAATTTCCCCAGGCGCTGCAGGATGTTCTTGAGCGGCTGACCCTGCCTGAGGGCAAAGTCGATATCGTCGTCTGCGGGATGGCCGGAGCGCGACAGGGTTGGCTGGAAGCACCCTATCTCGAAGCGCCGACGGATCTGGCGGCACTTGGCGCCGGCGCTGTACATCCGCCAATGCCCGATGAACGGCTGGCCGTGTCCATTCTACCCGGTGTGTGCCAGCGCGTCGGCGGTGAAAACGTCATGCGCGGTGAGGAAACACAATTGCTGGGCCTCGCCAGCCTCTCCCCTGATTATGCGGGCCTGGTCTGCATGCCCGGGACGCACTCCAAATGGGCCCGCCTGGACGGAACACGCATTGAGCGCTTTGCAACCGCCATGACCGGTGAGATGTTCGCTTTGCTCAAGACCCATTCGGTGCTGCGCCATTCATTGGCTGGTCCGCTGGACGGCCCCGCACAGGATGAAGGATTTGTTGCCGGCGCGCGTGACGGGCTCGACAACCCGGCGGCCCTTTTGGGACAATTGTTCACCGTGCGCGCCGCGTCGCTCTTGTCGGGCAAGGGCCCCGATTGGTGCGCGGGCTACTTGTCCGGTCTATTGATCGGCACCGAAATCGCCGCAACCCGTAACGATATCAGCACCGATCCAGTGCCATTGATCGGTTCTGCCAAACTTTGTGGCCTCTACATGCGGGTTCTAAACATGGCCGGGGCGTCCGGGCGCCTCGTTGATTCAACCGAAGTCGTGCTGGCCGGTCTCAGGGCCGCGCGCGCGTCCATAGCCTGAGGACCTGACCGTGACCCATCGTCATATCATCGCCATTCTGCGCGGCATTACGCCCGACGAAGCTGTGCCGGTCTGCACCGCGCTGGTCGAGGCCGGCATCACACTGATCGAAGTGCCGCTCAATTCTCCCAATGCCGTGGAGAGCATCGGCCGCGCCGCCAAGGCTTTGTCGATGCGTGCCGAGATCGGTGCAGGGACGGTGCTGACACCGGAAGACGTGCGGGCTGTAGCTGGGGCGGGTGGAACCTTCATCGTATCGCCTGACACAAATGCAGAAGTGATCGGCGAAACGGTCCGGCTAGGCCTCAAATCCTATCCCGGCGTGTTCTCGCCAACTGATGCTTTTGCTGCCATCCGGGCCGGCGCGACCGGACTCAAGTTCTTTCCCGCCGAGGTGCTGGGCGCCAAAGGAATAAAGGCCATGAAAGCGGTCCTGCCGCCTGACATGCCGCTCTATGCTGTAGGCGGTGCCAATCCGGACAATTTCAACGAGTTCTTTGCCGTTGGTTGCGCCGGATTTGGATTGGGAACCTACATTTTCAAGCCGGGAATGGGTGTGGACGATGTCCGAGAGAAGGCCAATCTGGCGGTTGCGGCGTATGACCGGGGAGCGGTGAAATGACAGAGACAGCCAAGCTTCTCGTAGACAGCCAGTGTGCCCTTGGTGAGGGCCCCTTCTGGCATTCGGGCCGGGAGGAGCTGTTCTGGTTCGACATCAACAACAAGACTCTTTTTGCGGTGAATGCGGAAGGCGACGAGCAAGGCCGCTGGCATTTTGACGAGATCGTGGCGGCGGCCGCAATCATCGATGACACGTCACTGGCATTGGCGACGGAGAACGGCCTCAAGCGTTACAACCTGGTTACGGGCGAGTCCGTACACCTGGTCGATATCGAAAGGGATGTGCCAACCAATCGCACCAATGACAGCCGGGTGCACCCGTCCGGTGCCTTCTGGATTGGCACCATGGTCAAGGATGAAGGCCCCAAGGACGGGGCCGTATATCACTACCGCGCCGGCAAGCTGACCAAGATCATTTCCAACGTGGCCATTCCCAACGCAACCTGCTTCTCGCCCGATGGCCGGACGGCTTATTGGACCGACACACCGGACCAGAAGATCCTCAAATGCGCCGTCGATCCCGAAACAGGCATGCCGATTGGCGAATGGGAGCTGTTTGCCGACGTTGCCGAGCACCGTGGCTATCCTGATGGGGCGGTCGTCGATAGCGCGGGCTATTTGTGGAATGCCCGTTGGGGCGGCTCCTGTGTCATTCGCTATGCGCCCGATGGAACCATTGACCGCATCGTGGAAGTGCCAGTCAGCCAGGTCACCTGCCCCGCTTTTGGCGGCAAGGACCTCAAGCGGCTGTTTCTGACCAGCGCCAACAAAACCATGTCGGCCGAGCAGATGGCGGTGGAGAAAGTTGCTGGTGGCGTGTTCTACATAGACGTCGACGTGGCCGGGCTACCCGAAGCAAAGATACTGCTCTAGCTTCCAGCGGTGAGCGGGCGCAGGTGTTACCTCCGCGCGATGCGCCAGGGGCGGTCGAGATGTTCCATTGCCGGGCGGATGTCGAACTGCCCGGCTGTCTCGTTCCAGACCAACCAGTGGACGCCGCCTCGGGACAGCTCCGTGGGGCCAATGACCTGACCAGCGGCATAGCAATGGCGGGGCGGGTAAATGCGGGCAATAACGAGGTCGTGGACTCCACAATCTTCAGCGAACGCCGCCGCATTGCGAATGACCGCCACGCTGTAGCCGGGATTGGTGAGGATGCAGCCCAGGCTATCGCAGTGGGATCCGGGGTGAGAGTCGGCGATTTCGGTCTGGTAGTGATCGCTCCAGACATCGACAGCGAAACTTCCGGTGCGTCCGGTAACCAGCGCCATTGCGTCGGCGTTGCGCACGGCCACGGCCTGTGTGGTGTCAGCCACAAGGATATCCGGGCGCGGCTCGAACCCGGCCACGAGAATGGCAGGCAGAGCCAGTAAGGGCGCAAGCAGCCGCCATTGGCTTCCGATAAACGCAAACCAGGCCAGGGCAACCAGCCCCAGGCCCAAAGTCCAACCGGCCAGAAGCGGGTTGCCCGTCCACCCCTGGCTCCAGGCAGCCACCAGCTCAGCTACATCGATCATCCGATCGATGCCCCAGCCCATCACTCCGAGAAAGACGGCATCAAGCCCCAGTGGCATTGTGAGCACGGAGATTACGCCAAAGGGCATGATGACGAGACTGACAAAGGGCAAGGCCAGCACATTGCCAACAACGCCCAGCGGCGCGGTCTGCTGGAAATGGTAGGCCGAAAACAGCAGGGTTGCGAGACCGGCAACAAGGCTCGTCCAGGCCGTTGCGGCGACAAGCCCGACCAACCGTGCCCACCGGCCGGTCGAGGGCGTGGGCAATGCACGGGGCAGTTCATAGATACCGATCAGGCCAACTACGGCTGCAAAGGAAAGCTGGAAGCTGGGCCGGAAGACACTGGCCGGGTCCATCAGGATTATGACAATTGCGGCGATGGCAACGTTACGCATGGTCAACGCTTGCCGGCCCGCCAGTACTGCCCCAAAAACCAGGACCAGCATGAGGGTGGATCGGAAAGCAGGCACATTGTCGGCGCCACCTGCAAGAAGCAGATAGAGAAATGCCGCTACAATTCCGACCAGGGCTGAAATCTGCTTGATGGGCCAGCCAACCAGCGCCGGTACAGAGGCCAACGCCAGACGCACCAGCCAGAATATGCCGCCGGCCACAATGGACAAGTGCAACCCTGAGATCGAGTAGATGTGCGCCAGCCCGGAGGCCGCCATAACGTCACGTGTATCGTCGGTGATATCGCTTTGATCGCCAACGACCATGGCCTTGCCTATGGCGGCGGTCTCGCCATCCAGGGCAGCATCAATTCGATCCCCGATTGCACTTCGCAAGACCTGGACCTGCCGGGCCAGGTTCCACCCTTCTCCGCTTGACACTGTTTCAACTGTTCCGGTGGCTGAACCATAGGCACCAACACCGATGAAATAGGAATGAAACTGTCCGTCATGGGCGCCGGGCAGCACCGGCCCGGGAATGGGAGCCAAACGGAGAGGAGCGCGAATGCGGTCACCCGGCGCAAGCGTAACATCGCCCGGCATGACGATGCGGGCCCGACGGATGGGCAGGGACCGAGCACCACCAACCGGGGTCAGTTGCGACGCGATCACCCGGATCCGGTTCTCATCGGCTGACAATATCTCGTCGATCTGGGCTTCATAGGTGCCATAGGCGGGGTAGGCCAGCATAGGCGTGCCAAAAGCGAGGCCGTGCATAGGCAGGAGACAGAAGCCCAGCCACAGGGCGGCAAGCTGAACCAAAATTCTCAGCCCAGAGAGTGCCTTTGCGGCGATGCTCCACACCAGCGCCAGGGCAAGTGCGGCGCTGACGGCGGCGAGAAGGATCGCGGAAGGCTCGAATGGCAGGAGCGCATAACCGACAAGCCCACCAATCATCGAAAATGGCAGCAAGACGAAGAGGCGGCGCTTTTCCATCGCTTCGGCGATTGTGGCGCGCAGCCGAGCTCCGGCGCCGATGCGGTCCGTCCCTGGCCAAGGCCGTTCGGCACCGGGCGTGCGGAACCATCCGGTCAAGCCGGAGCCGGTGTCAAAAGCCCTTTGTCCTGCCCCCATGCGCCCTGCCCTTGCGCTCAAGCCCGCCTATGCTACACACGGCCCGAAAATTCTCAAATGCTTCCGGTTTCCCATGTCCCAGGTCGTCACCCGCTTTGCTCCATCACCAACCGGCTATCTGCACATCGGGGGCGCGCGGACGGCGCTGTTCAGTTGGGCCTATGCGAAGAGCAAGGGCGGCAAGATGTTGCTGCGCATCGAGGATACCGACCGGGAACGCTCGACCGAGGCGGCAGTCACGGCGCTGATCGACGGGTTGAAGTGGCTCGGCCTCGACTGGGAAGGCGAACCCATCAGCCAGTTCGCGCGCGCTGCGCGCCATGCCGAAGTGGCCCATGAACTGGTGAAGATGGGGCACGCCTATTATTGCTATTGCTCCCCCCAGGAGTTGGAGCAGATGCGCGAAGAGGCTCGCGCGGCGGGCAAGCCCCCGCGCTACAATGGCTATTGGCGTGACCGAGACGCCTCCGAGGCCCCGGCCGACATCAATCCGGTCATCCGCATCAAGGCACCGCTGGAAGGCGAAATCGTCGTGCGCGATCATGTGCAGGGTGAAGTCGTGTTCAAAACCGAGAATCTGGATGACTTCATCATCCTGCGCTCGGATGGGACGCCGACTTATATGCACGCCGTTGTGGTTGACGATCACGACATGGGCGTGACCCACATCATCCGTGGCGACGACCACCTGACCAATGCCGCCCGCCAGATCATCATCTACAATGCCATGGGCTGGACAGTGCCGGACATGGCGCACATCCCGCTGATCCATGGGCCGGATGGTGCCAAACTCTCCAAGCGCCATGGAGCGCTGGGGGTCGAGGCCTATCGGCAGATGGGCTACCTCCCCGCTGCGTTGCGCAACTATCTGGCACGCCTTGGGTGGAGCCATGGCGACGACGAGTTCTTTACCACCGATCAGATGGTGGAATGGTTCAGCCTTGAGGCCCTCAACAAGGGTGCGGCGCGCTTCGATTTCGTCAAGCTTGAGAACATCAACGGTCACTATATCCGCGAGGCCGACCCCGCCTATCTCTACGAAGTGATGGTGGAGACCGCCAAGGAAGTGGGGCGCGATGAGGATGCAAAAGGGTTGATGGCTAACCACAACACCGTGCTCGCTGCCCTGCCTGAGCTGCAGCCCCGGGCCAAGACCGTGTTGGAACTGATCGACCTGGCGCAGTTCATCTATGCGCTACGGCCGATCCAGCCGGACGAGAAAGCCGCAGCCTTACTGACCGATGAAGCGCGTATCGTGCTTCGGAGCATTGCCGATACGTTAGGGGGTCTTGCCGATTGGTCAGTGCCGAGCATCGATGCCGCCATGCGTGACCTGGCGGAGGAGAAGGGGCTCAAGCTGGGCAAACTGGCACAGCCTTTGCGTGCGGCGCTCACTGGACGCACTGTTTCTCCGGGGATTTTTGAGGTCATGGTGCTGATCGGTCGGGAAGAGAGCCTTGCCCGACTCAGTGACCAGACTGCGGCGTGAAACGCACTCACGCATTCTGTCGTCTCCCTGTCGGATAGATAAGTCATACTCACCTATCGGTTGCTTGCGATGGGCAAGACCTGATACCTCTGCACCGGAAAATCGGCGCTTCCATGGCGCCGGCCCCGGGCCCGCATTGTCTGTCCTTTCCTGCGGGTGAAGGGGTGTAGCGAGGAGAGCTCAATGACCGAAAAAGTCGCCAAACTCGTCATCGGTGATCAGACCCACGAATTTCCCATTCTGAGTGGTTCGGTTGGTCCCGATGTGATGGATATCCGTTCGCTTTACGCCAAGACGGGCCTGTTCACCTACGATCCAGGCTTCACCTCGACGGCGGCATGCGATAGCGCCATCACCTATATCGACGGCGACAAGGGCGAGCTGCTTTATCGCGGCTACCCCATTGAGCAGCTGGCAGAAAGCTCCAACTACCTCGAAGTCTGCTATCTGCTGCTCTATGGCGAACTGCCGACCCAGACGCAGTACAAGGAATTTGAGCAGCTGGTGACGCGCCACACCATGGTGCATGAGCAGATGCACTATTTCTACCGTGGTTTCCGCCGCGACGCGCACCCAATGGCCATCATGACTGGCGTGGTGGGCGCCATGGCCGCTTTCTACCATGACAGCACCGACATCAACGATCCGCAGCAGCGCGAAATCGCCTCGATCCGCATGATCGCCAAGATGCCGACGATTGCGGCCATGGCCTACAAGTACTCTGTCGGCCAGCCATTCGTTTATCCGCGCAACGATCTCGATTACGCCGCGAATTTCCTGCACATGTGCTTCTCGGTCCCGGCCGAGGAATACAAGGTCGATCCCAAGATCGCCCGCGCGATGGACCTGATCTTCACTCTCCATGCCGATCATGAGCAGAACGCTTCGACTTCGACGGTGCGCCTGTCCGGTTCGTCCGACGCCAACCCCTTCGCCTGTATCGCTGCTGGCGTGGCCTGCCTCTGGGGCCCTGCCCATGGCGGCGCGAACGAAGCGTGCCTCAATATGCTGCGCGAAATCGGCACAGTGGACCGTATCCCCGAGTTCATCGAGCGCGCCAAGGACAAGAATGATCCGTTCCGCCTGATGGGCTTTGGCCATCGCGTCTACAAGAACTTCGATCCGCGCGCCAAGGTGATGCAGCAGACCGCCAAGGAAGTGCTCGAAATCCTGGGCGTGCACAACAATCCGACGCTGCAGGTGGCGCAGGAACTCGAGCGCATCGCGCTTGAGGACCAGTACTTCATCGACCGCAAGCTCTATCCGAATGTCGATTTCTACTCGGGCGTGATCCTTGACGCGATCGGCTTCCCGACGTCTATGTTCACCGTGCTGTTCGCGGTGGCCCGTACCGTTGGCTGGATCAGCCAGTGGAAGGAAATGATCGGCGATCCGCAGAAGAAGATCGGTCGTCCGCGCCAGCTCTACAATGGGGCCACCGCCCGCGACTATCAGCCGATCAGCAGCCGCTGATCGCGCCAGATGGAGAGGACCTGCTCTGCCGGGTCCCGCCGTCGATAGGGAGGCATCCCCTCCTCCATCAAGTTCACAAGCTCGCCAAAGGCCGCTATCTGGTCCTGGCGGGCTTTTTTGTTGTCCAGCATCTCCACAACTGCGTCCCTCACAGTTTGCTGCGGCAGCGCGGCCTCGACAATTTCGGGTACAACCGGGTGCTGGAGGATGATGTTGGGTAGCGACACCGGGGGGCGGCCCAACTTCTCGTAGATGCGTGCCTGATGCCCATCGAGAGCGTAAACGACCACCATGGGCACGCGTGCCAGAGCCAGCTCCAGGGTGACGGTGCCGGATACGCAGACTGCCGCAATCGCTTCAGAATAGAGCTGGCGGCGCGCGGCCCTTGTATCTTCGATTCTCACTGGCACCGGCCAGGTGGCAGTCTCGTTGGCCAAGCGCTGTCGCAATCTGGGCAGAGTGGGCATGACCAGTTCAGTGACTTCTGGCCGTCCAGCCAGTTCTGCTGACAGCGTGGCAAACATGGGAAGGTGCCGTCTCAGTTCACCGCCACGGCTACCTGGCAACAGAATGACCGGGCCCCTTTGGGAGACGTCGCGCGCGGGCAGCGCCTCGGCAAGCGCCGGGTGCCCCACATAGGATGTTGATGGCCCCCCAAGCCGTCTCATGGTCTCGGGCTCGAACGGCAACACCGCCAGGACGGCATCGAACAGAGGCGTCAGCCGTGCTGCCCGCTCGGGATTGCGCGCCCAGACTGAGGGAGCAACATAGAGGATCAATCGCCCCCGGAAGCCGCGCTTGCGCAGGCGGGCCGCCAGAAGCCGGGAGAAATCCTGGGCATCGACCAGCACGACCATATCGGGATTGGCCGCCAGGATTGTGCGCGCCGTCTGTTCGAGCCGCCAGAGCAGGCGCGGCAGATTGAGGACGACATCCGTGATGCCCATGACGGCGAGGTCCGACATCGGATAAAGCGTGGTCAGCCCCTGCCCCACCAGTTCGTCACCGCCGACGCCGGAGACTTCCAGAGACACCTTGCTTCGGAGCCGGGCCACCAGATCAGCAGCGACGCGATCGCCGGAGGGTTCACCGGCCAGAATGAAGAGGCGCAGTGTCTCGGTCATGATCGCCTCGGGACTGGATGGCTACTCGGTTTCGTGGCCGTTGCGCGGGAGCAGTATGGGGCGATCTTCGGCCTGGGCGATGAAGCGGACAACGTCCTGGACAAGGGCGTCCTGGCTGAAAATCTCCGCCGCGTCCTCCACACGTTCGCGCAGGGTGCCTTCGCTGGCAAAGATCTGCCGATAGGCTGCGCGCAAGCGATGGATCGCTTCGCGTTCAAACCCGCGACGCTTCAGGCCGATGAGGTTGAGGCCAGTCAAGGTCGCCCGGTTGCCAACCGCCATTCCATAGGGAATGACATCGCCGTCCACCATGGATTGGGCGCCGATGAACGCATGCGCCCCGATACGCGTGAACTGATGGATCACGCAGGTACCACCAAATATGACGTTGTCGCCCACCTGAACATGGCCGGCGATGCCGACATAGTTGGCCATGATGACATTGTTGCCCAGGATCGCATCGTGGGCGACATGGGCATTGGCCATGATCAGGCAATTGTCGCCTATGCGCGTGACCATACCGCCACCTTCGGTGCCCGGATTGATGGTCACCGATTCCCGAATGGTGCAGTTCGCGCCGATTTCGAGACGCGAATTCTCACCGTGGAACTTGAGGTCTTGCGGCTCATGGCCGATCGAGGCGAAGGGAAAGATGCGGGTACCGGGCCCGATCGTCGTGTTGCCTTCGACAACGGCGTGAGAAACCAGCTCGACATTGTTGCCAAGGATCACATTGCTGCCGACGATGCTGTAAGGACCGATCCGGACCCCTTCGCCCAACCTCGCCCCATCGGCGACAATTGCCGTGGGGTGAATCATTGGGGCTGTCACGCTTCGGCCCCGACGATCATCGCTGTAATTTCGGCCTCGGCTATGACAGTGCCATTCACCTTGGCTTTGGCTTCGTATCGCCCAACGTTGCGGCGGCGGTGCATCTTTGTGATGTGGAACTCAATCGTGTCACCGGGTCCGGCAGGCTTGCGGAAGCGTGCGTTATCCACGCCCAGCATGAGCACAATGTTCTTCCGGCCGCCGGTCGAGTCGTGCTTGATCACGATGGCGCCAGCAGTCTGGGCCATGCCCTCAATAATCAGAACGCCGGGGAAGATCGGGTTATAGGGGAAGTGCCCGAGAAAGATCGGTTCGTTGAAGGTAACGTTCTTGATGCCGATGGCAGATTCGTCACCATCGATCTCGACGATCTTGTCGATCATCAGGAATGGATAGCGGTGCGGCAACGCCTCGAGAATCTCGGCGATGTTCATGGCATTGAGTTCGGTGACGGCGGCGGCTTCGTTCATCCCCGCTTCTCCCCCTTCGACAGTTTCCGCACAACGGCGAGTTCTCGCCAAAAATCTCTTATATCCTGCGCCGGAGCGCCAGCAAGCTTGGACCCGGCCGGCCAGTCCTTGGTCACCGCGGCCCTGCCATGAACTACCGAGCCGGCGCCGATGCTGAGATGACCAGAGGTGCCAACCCCGCCGCCCATAAGCACGCCATCACCCACAATGGTGGAGCCCGACAGGCCGCTCATGGCGGCAATCAAACAGTTGCGGCCAATTCGGCAGTTGTGGCCGATCTGAACCAGATTGTCGATCTTGGAGCCTTCGCCAAGCACGGTATCTCCAAGAGCCCCGCGATCGATGGTGCTGTTGGCTCCGATCTCCACGCGATCCTGGACGATGACACGGCCCAGTTGCGGGATTTTGCGGTTGGACTGTCCGAAATCGAGCCAGCCAAAACCTTCCGTGCCGATGCGGACGCCCGAATGCAGCACCACCTCATTGCCAAGATGGGCGCAGTCGATGGTGCAATTGGCCGCAATGATGCAGTTTCGGCCGATGGTGACGCCGGCGCCAATGACCGTATTGGCGCCGATGACCGTGCCACGCCCGATTTCCACGCCTGCGCCGACCACGACATTGGTCCCCAGGGTCACGTCCCGCTCAAAGACCGGTGCGCCGAGGTCATCGCGGCCGGCCGCGATGATAGAGCGCGTGCTCGATGGATAGAGCGCGTCGAGAATATCAGCAAACACGTTGTGGGGCTTGTCGAGCACAATAGCCAGGCAGCCCTCTGGCACCGCGTCCTTCAGGGCCGGCGAAACGAGCACCGCGCCGGCCGAAGTGGCACGCAGTTCCTCGATGTAGCTGGGCTGTGCTGCCAGAGCCAGGTCACCCGGCCCCGCCAGGTCAAGCTCGGCCACCCCGGTGATGACAAAGTCAGGACTGCCATGCGCTTCTGCCAATGCGGATTGGTCAATCCGAACAAGCAGGGAGGCCAGGGATTGTGGACCGGCAAAGCGATGGAAACGGGTATCGACCATTGTGTCACTTAAAACAGAAAGAGCCGCGGCGCTACCGCCCCGCGGCTCCAAACAACTTTTCCACGCCTGCCAGACTAGAGCAGGGTCGAGATGGTGAACTGGAACAGCTGCGTACGGTCGTCGGTCGACTTGTTCAGAACATGAGCAAAGTCGCCACGCAGCGGGCCAAACGGCGAATCCCATATCAGTGAGGCACCAACGGATGTCCGCCAGGGCTGGTCGTTGCTGGTAGCAACTGCGCCGCCACCACCAATAATGTCGCTGCTATCGCCAATCCAGGCCGCATCAGCCCAGACCGCGCCGCTCAGACCATAGCTTTCCGGCAGGCCAGGGATCGGGAACTCGATTTCCCCCGAAATACCGGCAAACATGGTGGCGCCGACATATTCTCCTGTCCCCAGGCGCGGACCAAAGCCACGGCTCTCGAAACCACGGATGAGCTGCGAGCCCGGCGTGAACGCCTCGACCGAATGAACGGCACCGCCATCCAGGCTGTTGATGACGCCAGCCTGGCCACGGATGCTGCCCACAACGCCGCTGTCAGGGATCAGTGGCACGAAGTAGCGGGCACGCGCCTCGGTGCGCAGCAGATTGTGATCCCAGCCGATATAGCGCTGCGTGAAGGTCGCATAGAGACCTTCGGTCGGGTTCTTGGTGTCGTCAACGCCATTCCAGGTCAGGGTGTAGCCGACGAACGCCTTGTTGAACTCCTGGCCGTCGCTGACCAATGTCGAGTTTGGAGTTTCAGCGTCAGCAATAACCATGCGTTCGTAGCCGCCGAAGAACTGCGCATTAAGAGCGCTTGTCAGCGGGACGCCCACGCGCAACTGGCCGCCAGTGGTCTGGGTGCCGTAAAAGCTCGTCGAGGTCTCGTCGTTGATGCGATGGTAGGCATCCACACCAGCCGACACCTTGAGCCCCATGAAACGCGGCTCGGTGAACGAGAAGTCAAAGGTGCGGCCGGACTGCGATGCACCAATGGCGGCGCGCAGATACTGTCCGCGACCCAGGAAGTTGCGCTCGGTCAGCGACAGTTCGCCCAGGATACCATCGGTGGTCGAATAACCAGCTGTCGCGCCGTATTCGCCTGTCGAAGTCTCTTCGACATTGATGTTCAGGACAACCTTGTCCGGCGCTGAACCAGGGGCGGTCGAGATATCGATACGAGAGAAATAGCCCAGCGCATCGATATTGTTTCGACCACGGATAACCATGGAACGGTTGAACGGGTCGCCTTCAGCAAAGTCGAGTTCGCGACGAATGACAAAGTCACGCGTCTTGATGTTGCCGGTGATATTGATGCGCTCGACATAGATGCGAGCACCTTCATCGACCAGATAAGTGACGTTGAAGGTATTGGTCGCCACATCGCGATCCAGGCGAGCCCGGACGTCGGCGAAGGAGTAGCCCTGCGCCGTGGCTTCATAGGCCATATCCTCGATGGACTGCTGCAGATCCAGCGTAGAATAGGTCGCGCCCTGCCCTGTCCGGACCGTGCTGCGAAGCACGTCGGTATTCAGGCCATCGATACTGGTCTCGATGCCAACATTGCCGAATTCGTACTTCTGCCCTTCGTTGACGGTCACGTTGACGAAATAGGCGTTGCGTGCAGCATCATATTCGGCAACCGAATTGACTTGGGCATCGGGGAAGCCGCGATTGGCGTAGTACGCACGGATTCGCTCCCGGTCGATCGCCATCTTCTGCTCGTCATAGGTGTCGTCGCGGAGCAGCCAGCTCAGGATGCCGGACTCCTTGGTGAGCATGGCACCCTTGAGGTTACCTGCACCGATGGAGTTGTTGCCCGTGAAGTTGATGGCGGCGATACCGGCGCGCTCCCCTTCGTTGATCTCAAAGATCACGCGGACGCGACCATCGGCGGTCTGCTCGGTACGGGCGGAAACCGAAACGGAGTTGAAGCCATCCCGATCATAGGCCAGGCGAATGCTCTCGATATCGGCATTCAAGCGCTGTTGGCTGTAAATTCCCGAGGTCGAGATATCGACCATGGTCAGGAGCTGACTATCGGGGAAGCGGCGATTGCCTTCGAACAGCACGGAAGCAACCAGTTGCTCCTGCGCCTGTGCCGTCACGACGCCAAGGACTGGCACGCCGGCAGCCATGGGGGCAGCCCCCAAAATGGCGATCGCCGAAACCGCGCCACGCATCAACTTGGTGGGGTGAATCATATTGTTATTGCCTTCTGCGACCCGCCCGGAGAATCGCCATGCACAGCGCTCCCCCAAGCTAACTCCATTGAAGTGTTTTACTGTTTTTTTAACCAGGAACAAGGCTTGCCTGCTCACGCGGTTAGCAATTCATTGGCGACCTTGTATTCGTGCAACACCTTGCGAACCAAGGTTAACAATGTGTTAGCGCAGAATCCCGAAGTGGTCGAACACGGTGTCGTTGAACAGCGTAAACACCATGAGCGCAAGTACAAGAGCGAATCCGAAGCGGAAGCCGATTTCCTGGATGCGCATGCTTAGTGGCCGTCCGCGCACCGCCTCGATAAGGTAATACAGCAGATGGCCTCCGTCGAGCATTGGCACTGGCAGCAGGTTGAAGATGCCGATGTTGAGTGAGAGAAGCGCCATCAGGTTAATAAGTGCTACTACGCCCAGAGTCGCCACTTCCCCTGACACCTTGGCGACCTTGACCGGTCCACCAAGCTGCTCAACATCGCCGCGTCCGACGAAGAAATCCCCCAGGAACGCAGCGGTGCGCTGCACGATGAAACGGATTTCCTCGAAGGTCATGCCGATCGCCTCGATGGGACCGGGGCGATAAAGTGTCACATCGGTCTCGTCGACGTCACGAGTAACGCCAATACGCCCAATGCGCTGATCGTTGCCGAATCGATCCTCGATCTCAACGGCTTCAGGCACCAGCGTCAAGGTCCGTTCCGTGCCGTCGCGCAGCAAGTCGACGACGACCGGCCGCTCCGGGCTCGTGGCGACGTAGCGCTGAAAATCTTCAAAGCCCCGAACATCATAACCATCGACAGCCAGAACTTCGTCGCCAGGCAAAAAGCCGGCTGCCTCGGCAACCGAGCCTGCCGTCACCTCGCTGATGACGGGCGGGATAGTGTACCGGCCATATCCGAGCAGCAATGCGTAGAGGATAAGGAAGGTCAGCAGCACATTGGCAATGGGACCAGCCGCAACGACTGCAATGCGTTGCCATACATTCTTGTTGACGAAGAGATGCGGCGCCAGCGCGGGGTCCACCTTGGATGCGGCATCCGGGTCCGGCACACTCGCCGGATTCATGTCCCCGACAAAGCGGACATAGCCGCCCAGAGGAATGGCCGAGATACGCCAGCGGGTCCCGTGGCGATCATTCCAACCAATCAGTTCTCGTCCAAAGCCGATCGAAAAGGTATGTGTGGCCACCCCATTCCAGCGCGCCACCAGGTAGTGGCCCATTTCGTGAACGAAAACGATGACCGTCAGGACAACGAGGAATGGAACCAGGTAGGACAGCAGCCAGTAGGCGAATTCAAACATTGGTAATCAGCACTCTCGCTCGCAAATCGGAAGGGTATAGCCCTACCAGTAGAGCAGCCCACCGGCTATTGCTCCGAATCCGGCATGGGCACCACCTACCAGTACGACCAGAAACACGCCGAATGTGAGGCTATCCAGGCGGTCCATCAGGCCGCCATGGCCGGGGATGATGTCACCGCTATCCTTGATGCGGAAATAGCGTTTGATGGCACTTTCGGCCAGGTCACCGGCCTGGCCCAGTATGCTGATCGTCGCAGAAAGCAGAATGCCGATCCAGATCGGTGAGTCGGTCAGCCATAGCCAAACCAGCAGGCCCGCCCCCGTACCGAGGGCAAGTCCGCCAAGAGCTCCGGACCAGGTCTTTGACGGCGATATGTCCGGCGCCAGTTTTTCGCCACCAATCTGTCGGCCGGCAAAGAATGCGGCGGAGTCCGTCATCCAGACAACGGTTCCCAGGTAGATACCCGCCCAGATGCCTGCCACTTCCGTTCCCCGCATAGCCAGGAGCGCAGTTATCAGGGCGCCGAACAGGACCAGACCGGCAATTCTCCAGACGATGTGCTCACGCTCCATGGTCAGCACCAGGAGGCAGGCCAGAAAAATCACCCCTACCGGGCCCCAGAAGCCAACCAGCGGGTAAAGCAGACCCGACAGGCCAACAAGGGCGATCAGCGCCATGCCCCCTGATGTCAGCGGTGCCCGGGTGACCATGGTCTCCCACTCCCGATAGGCGAGCGCATAGACAGCGCTGACCACTGCGGCGAACAGGTAGCTGCCTACAGAAAGAGCGGTAGCAGTCAGGACGATCAGGACCGCTGCCGAGGCCAATCGTGGCCCAACGTCTGCCCAGGAACGTCGCGCCGGCCCAGGAGGAATACCTTCAGGATTGCCCTGCCCCGTCAACGTTGGTTGTCCCCCAGGCCACCGAAACGCCGGTCGCGCCGCGAGTAGGCGTCAAGAACCCGCAAGAAGCTGGATTCATCGAAGTCGGGCCAATGCTCATCGATGAACACGAACTCCGCATAAGCCGCCTGCCAAAGCAGAAAATTGGACAACCGCTGTTCGCCGCTGGTGCGAATGATCACATCGGGGTCGGGCAGTCCGGCGGTGTAGAGCGCGTCGCCGAGACGTTGCTCGTCGATGTCATCCGGATCAAGACGACCGGCCGCGACTTCGCGCGCCAGATGACGCGCAGCGGCAACAATCTCGGCCTTGCTACCGTAGTTGAAAGCCACCACCAGGGTCAGGCCCGTATTGGCCTGCGTCTTGGCTTCCACATCGTCGATGAGCTTGACGAGGGACGGGTCCAACCCCTGGCGGGTCCCAATGATCCGGACCCGAACGTTATTTCGGATCAGTCGTTGCAGATCTGATGCAACAAATCGACGCAACAGGTTAAAAATGAACGATACTTCATCGGAAGGCCTGGACCAGTTCTCTGACGAGAAACTGAAGACGGTCAAGTAGGACACACCGTAGGTGATGCAACGCTCGACCAGTCCGCGAAGCGATTTGACGCCTTCCACATGCCCTTCGGTGCGCCGCTTGCCGCGCTGCCTGGCCCACCGTCCATTGCCATCCATGATGACGCCGAGATGGCGCGGAATCTTAAGGCCCGCGCCTGGCTCAAGCTTCACACTGGCGGCCGGTTCCCCTGCCATCAACGCCTCCCCGGCGCAAGATCATGCAATCGATCAGACCTGCATGATCTCCTGTTCCTTGGTTGCGACGATGGTGTCGATTTCTGCAACCGCATCATCGGTGGCCTTCTGCACCAGATCCGACTGCTTCTTGGCATCGTCCTGGCTCATGTCGCCGTCCTTCTCCGCCTTTTTCAAGGCGTCCATGCCATCACGACGAATGTGGCGGACGGCCACGCGCGCCTGCTCGGCATATGTGTGGGCGACTTTGGCCAGTTCCTTGCGGCGCTGCTCGTTGAGTTCGGGTAAGGGGACGCGAATGATCTGCCCCTCACCCATCGGGTTGAGACCGAGACCGCTGTCGCGAATGGCCTTCTCCACAGCGTTGGCATTGGACCGGTCCCAAACCTGCACGGAAAGCATACGCGGCTCCGGAACGGTGACCGTTGCGACCTGATTGAGCGGCATGCGTGAACCATAGACATCCACCGTAACCGGATCGAGCAGGCTGGCGCTGGCTCGCCCCGTTCTCAGGCCACCCAACTCATCCTTGAGCGACGCGACGGACTTCTGCATGCGCGTCTTGAGGTCTTTGAGATCATAAGTTGAGGCCATTGCCGTTTCCTTCCAGTCCATTACCGGCCCGGGTCTTGCGCCCGAGGTCCTGCGTTCATCCGGTTCAGCAGCACCGTTTCGGTGCTGAGAGCGCCTTTGGGAAAGGCGACTATTTCGGGTTCCCCACGCGGGTGGACAATCCCTTGCCCTCCAGCACACCCGAAAGTCCCGCCTCGTCATCCAGAGCGTATACGATTATCGGCATGGCATTGTCGCGGGCAAGGGCGAATGCAGCCGTGTCCATGACCTTGAGGTTCTGGTTGATGACCTCATCATAACTGATCTGGCTGTACCGGGTGGCGCGCGGGTCTTTCATGGGGTCAGCGGAATAGACCCCATCTACCTTGGTCCCTTTGAGAACCATGTCGCATTCGAGTTCGATGGCGCGCAAGGTCGCTGCCGTATCGGTCGTAAAGAACGGATTGCCCGTCCCGCCACCCAGAACAACGACAAAGCCCTCTTCGAGCGCCAACTTGGCGTCGCGGGCGGTGAAGGTATCAGCAACCGAAGGCATGGTTGCCGCACTGAAGGGCTTGGACTTGACGCCGTGACGGGTGATTGCATTGCTCAGGGCCAAGGCGTTGATCATCGTGCCCAGCATGCCCATCAGGTCGGCTGTAACCCGATCGGTACCGTCTGCGGCACCAGCCATGCCGCGGAAGATGTTGCCACCGCCCACAACAATGGCCACCTCGACACCGGAGCGCGCAACTTCGGCAATCTGGCCGGCAATGCGCTGCAGGTATGGCGGCTCGATGCCAAAGGAATTGTCCCCCGCCAGCGCTTCACCCGAAACCTTGAGCAAGATGCGCTTATGTGCGGATGACATCGGTGGGGACCCCTTGATCTGAACGTGTCGGGCCACCGATTCCGGCGGACCCGGCGAACCCTATGGCAAAATGCCAGGCAAATGAAGCCAAGCTTTCCGCAGAATAGTCATGAAATAGAGCGCTCGATCCGGAAGCAAAGGCTCTTCGGAGAGCAAGGGAATGGGCTGAAACGCCCACTCCCAAATTGATACGGCTTATTTCGTGCCAGCCGTTGCGGCCACTTCAGCGGCAAAGTCGCTTTCGACCTTCTCGATGCCCTCGCCCAGAGCATAGCGGACGAACTTGGTGAGCTTGATGGGCGCACCTGCATCTTTCTCGGCATTCTTGATCGCGTCGGCAACCTTGGTCTCGCCGTCGATCACAAAAACCTGGCTGAGCAAAGTGACCTCTTCGAAGTACTTGCGCATACGGCCTTCGACCATCTTCTCGGCGATGTCAGCGGGCTTGCCGCTTTCCTTGACCTGTTCAAGAATGATGGCGCGCTCGCGGGCCACGACTTCCTGGTCCAGCTCTTCGGGTGAAATGGCCTGAGGCTGGGCAGCGGCAATGTGCATGGCAAGCTGCTTGCCAAGCGCAGACAGGGCCGCCTTGTCGCCGGTGGATTCCAAAGCAACCAGGATGCCGATCTTGCCCATGCCAGGCTTGACCGCATTGTGGACGTAGCTTTCCACCACACCGTCGGTGACCGAGACGGTCTGGGTACGGCGCAGGTTCATGTTCTCGCCGATCTTGGCGATGGCTTCGGTCAGTTCGGCCGAAACCGAATGCCCAGTGCCGGGGAACGGCATTTCACCGAGCTTGACGACATCGCCATCAGCATCAAGAGCGAGTTTGGTGACGGACTCGACGATGTTCTGGAACTGCTCGTTGCGGGCAACGAAGTCGGTTTCCGAGTTGACTTCAACAGCGGCGGCCTTGGTGCCGGCGGTGATGACGCCGACCAGACCTTCAGCAGCGACGCGGTCGGCCTTCTTGGCGGCCTTGGCCAGGCCACGGGTGCGCAGCCAATCCACGGCGGCGTCCATGTCGCCATTGGTTTCAGCCAGGGCCTTCTTGCAGTCCATCATCCCGACGCCAGTCGAGTCGCGGAGCTGCTTGACCATTGCAGCAGTGATTTCCATGGGTTCACCTCTTGGCGGCCCCTCGCGGGGCGGCAAATTCGAGTGGGTTTATGCCCGGAATCGGGCGGGGCGTGTCCACGCGAGGTAGACACGCCTGCACGAAGATTAGTTGACGGTCTCTTCGCCTTCGGACGGAAGGTCCTCGGCGGGTGCCTCGGCCGAGGAACCGAGATCGGCGCCGAGGGCGCTCGAGGAGCGGCCGATGCCGTCAATGGCAGCGCGCGAAATCAGCGAGACATAGAGCTCCAGAGCGCGGCTGGCGTCGTCATTGCCCGGAATGGCGTAATCGACGATGTCGGGATCGCAGTTGGTATCAACAATGGCGACGACCGGGATGCCGAGACGACGGGCTTCCTTGATGGCGTTCTCTTCCTTGTTGGTGTCGATCACGAACAGCAGGTTGGGCAGGTTGCCCATGTCCTTGATGCCGCCCAGGTCGCGCTCAAGCCGCTCCTGTTCGCGCGACATCATCAGGCGCTCCTTCTTCGTGCGCAGAGCCAGATCGGCTTCGCTCATCGACTCGAGCTCGCGCAGGCGGGCGATCGAGTTGGAGATGGTCTGCCAGTTGGTCAGGGTACCACCGAGCCAACGGGAGTTGACGTAGTACTGAGCCGACTGCTTGGCGGCATCGGCCACCAGCGGGGCAGCCTGGCGCTTGGTGCCGACGAAGAGCACGCGGCCGCCATCGGCAACGGTGTCGGATACAAGCTGCAGCGCGCGGCTGAGGGCCGGCACGGTCTGGCTGAGGTCGAGAATGTGGATGTCGTTGCGAACGCCAAAGATGTAGCGTTCCATCTTCGGGTTCCAGCGGTGCTTCTGGTGTCCGAAATGAACGCCAGCTTCGAGAAGCTGACGCATGGAGAATTCTGGCAGTGCCATGATGGGCTGCTCCTTTACCGGTTGATGCCTCCACGAAGCCTTGCAGCGCCAGGCGCCACCGGATGGATTTCCAGCCAAGGAAAGCCTGCTTCGTGTGTGAAATCACGTCCGGCCCATGCCGAACGCGTGGCTGCTATAAGCGAACATCCTGATTGACGCAAGCATTGTTGCGGCGGGCGTTGGGCGTGCCTCGCCCATTCACAACTATTTCAAGCAACGCATTGCCCGCTCATGCTATTGTTCGGTCATAGACCCGTGCCCAGACACGGGGTCAAGGGTGAGAGCCCCTGAGCGAGGGAGGAAGGGCCCCCAAAGGCTCGCCTCCCCCGCGTTCTTTCAGGCAAAGCGAACGTCCGTCACCCCATCCAAAGCCTTGATGCCGCCCGCCACCTCGGCGGTTACGTTGTACTTGCCGGGCAACTCGATTTCATATTCCCGCGCACCGCCATCGCGGATCACCACGAAATTGACCGTGCCATTGCCGCCGCGCTTAAGCTGGGCACTGGTCGGACCGAGCGCCTTTGGATCAGCCAGGAACACAGTCAACTGACGGTCAATGCGTTCGGCCATGCCCTCAATGGGCTCGGCCGACATCAGGCGCACGCTGATGCCTTCGGCGCGCTCATCCGCCCCGACCTGCAGGATGACGGAGTTGCCGGGCTGCAGGATGGCGCCAAACTCGTTGATCTGCTCGGAAAAGGCGATGCATTCGAAGGTGCCGCTCTGATCCGACAGCGTCAGGATCATCATCGGCGTGCCTTTACGCGTTCGCCTGTCGTTACGGGATGAGATTGTCCCCGCCAAGCGCCCGGCCCCGGCTCCATCCTTCACCGCCCGTTCAAAATCGCTCCAGCGCTGCACGCGGAGCTTTTCAAACAGATCGGCGTAGGCATCGAGCGGATGGGCTGAGAGGTGGAAGCCGATAGCGGCCAACTCACGATCAGCGCGCTCAGTCGAATTCCAGACGGCGACACCCGTGGGCAAGCGGAACGGCTCCTCCTCCACGCTGTCGAACATAGACACCTGGCCACTGGAGCGATCGGCCGTAAGGGCCTGCGCGGTTCCGATTATGGTTTCAACGGCCGCGAAGGCGATCTCACGCCGCGGGGCCAGTCCATCGAAAGCGCCGGCATTGGCCAGGGTTTCAAGGGTGCGCTTGTTGAGCACGCGCGGATCAACGCGACGGGCAAAATCTCCCAGGTCCTTGAATGGCGTGTCGCCCCGAACCTCGACAATGTGCTCGGCCATGGCGCGGCCAACGCCTTTGACGGCGGACAGGCCATAGTGGACGCGGTCATCTTTCACAGAAAAGACGACCTCGGACTGGTTGACGCAAGGCGGAACCACCTCAATGCCCTTCCTGCTGGCTTCGCGGCGGAAGTCGGAGAGCTTGTCAGTTTGGGCCATGTCGAGCGTCATGGACGCCGCATAGAATTCGTGCGGGAAATGTTCCTTGAGATAGGCCGTCTGGTAGCTGACCCAGGCGTAGGCCGCCGCATGGCTCTTGTTGAAGCCATAATTGGCGAACTTGGCCAGAAGGTCGAAGATCTCGTCGGCCAGCGCTTCGCTCACACCATTTGGACCGGCGCCTTCGCGGAAGCGAATGCGCTGATTGTCCATCTCCGCCTTGATCTTCTTGCCCATGGCGCGGCGCAGCATATCGGCTTCACCGAGCGAATAGCCCGAAAGGAGCTGGGCGATCTGCATCACCTGCTCCTGATAGACGATGATGCCGTAGGTTTCGTCGAGCACTTCGGACAGCGCCGGATGGGGATAAACCACCTCCTCGGTGCCGTGCTTGCGGTTGATGAAGCTCGGGATATTGTCCATCGGACCCGGCCGATAGAGCGCGTTCATGGCGATCAGGTCTTCGATGCGGTCGGGCTTGAGCTCCATCAGGGCGCGACGCATGCCGGCACTTTCAAACTGGAAGATGCCGTAGGTGTCGCCACGCGCGTAGAGTTTGTAGGTCGCTGCATCCTCGATATCGATGGCGTCGATATCGAGCTCGATGCCGCGCTTTTTCACCATGTCGACCGCGTAGCGGATGGTGGTCAGGGTCTTGAGACCAAGGAAGTCGAACTTCACGAGGCCCGCCGGCTCAACCCATTTGAGATTGTACTGGGTAACCGGCATGTCCGAGCGCGGGTCGCGATAGAGCGGCAGCAATTCCTGCAGGGGCCTATCACCAATCACGATACCGGCGGCGTGTGTGGAGGCGTGCCGGAACAAGCCTTCCAACGCCTTGGCAATCTCCACCAATTGCCCAACGGTCTCGTCTTCTTCGGCCATCTGCTTGAACTGGGGCACCTCATTCATGGTGCGCTCGATGGACCAGGGGTCGGCCGGGTTGGCGGGAACGAGCTTGCAGATACGATCCACCTGGCCATAGGGCATCTGCAGGACGCGGCCGACATCGCGCAGCACGGCGCGGGCCTGAAGCGTTCCGAAGGTGATGATCTGGGCAACCTGGCTGGAGCCGTATTTGTCCTGCACGTAATCGATAACTTCTTCGCGCCGGTCCTGGCAGAAGTCGATATCGAAGTCGGGCATCGAGACGCGTTCGGGATTGAGGAAGCGCTCGAACAGCAGGTTGTAGCGGAGCGGGTCTAGGTCGGTAATAGTGGTGGCATAGGCGACCAGGGAACCGGCGCCCGAACCACGGCCCGGTCCGACCGGGATATTGTGGGCCTTGGCCCACTGGATAAAGTCAGCCACGATCAGGAAGTAGCCGGGAAACTTCATCTTTTCGATGATGCCAAGCTCGAAATCGAGCCGCTCGCGGTATTCCTTCTCGTCCTTGCCCGGTGCCAGGCCGACGATTTCAAGGCGCTTGTCGAGACCCTCGACCGCGATCTTGCGCAGGGCCGCGGCCTCGGCGGCAACGACTTCGTCCTCGGTGGCGTGGGAGCCAGCGGCAAATTTGGGCAGGATGGGCCCACGGGTGCGCGGGCGATAGGCGACACGTCGGGCGATCTCAATGGTCGAATCGAGCGCCTCGGGCAGATCGGAGAACAGCTCGACCATCTCCGCGCGGGTCTTGAAATAATACTGGTCATTGAGCTTACGCCGCTCGGTCTGGGCGAGCACCGAGCCACCGGCTATGGCCAGAAGCGCGTCATGCGCTTCATATTCCTTCTCGGTCTTGAAGTAGGGCTCATTGGTGGCAACCAGCGGAATGCCCTTGCGATAGGCATAGTCGACCAAGCGCGGTTCGACGCTGGCCTCCATGGGCCGGCCATGACGCTGCAGCTCGATATAGAAGCGATCGCCGAACAGATCGGCCAACCGGTCCAGCCGGCGAGCAGCATTGGCGTCCTGGCCATTGGCGAAGGCCATATCGATGGCCCCTTCCGGACCACCAGATAGGCAGATCAGCCCCGAGAGGCTTTCCCGCGTCATCCAGTCCAGGCTTGCCCGGGCCAATCCGTCTTCGCCTTCGAGATAGGCGCGTGAGACCAGCCGCGAGAGATTGGAGAAGCCCTCTTCGGTCTGGGCCATCAGAACGATGCTGGATTTGCCCGTCCAGGCGGTGTGGCCACGCTCGCTGACCCGCTCCTCGGCGGCGGCAAAATCGACGGCGAGTTCGACGCCGGTCAGAGGCTGAATGCCCTTCTTGGTGGCCTTCTCGGAGAATTCGAGCGCACCGAACAGATTGTTGGTGTCGGCTATACCGAGTGCCGGCTGTTCGTCTTCGGCGGCGAGCTTGAGAATGGTCTCAAGCTGCAATGCCCCTTCGAGCAGCGAGAAGGCAGAGTGAACGTGAAGGTGAATGAAGCCAGGGCCGCGCATGTGCATCTCCTGGTCTGACCCTGCGGCACAGGTCGCTCGGGGTCAAACCGCCGTTGCGTCAATCCACAGCCATCAGGCGATGTGGGTGATGATATCCATCCAGGTCAGCGAGCCGATGGTGAAGGCACCCAGGGTAACGAATGCGGCGAGGTCTTTGACAAAATCGAGCATCTTGGTCTCCCGTGTTTCTGTAATGTTCTTATATATTCCCTGTTTGTTCTCGTCCAGCCAGGAACAGTGGTGAAACCGGGGACAGGGGTTAATTGGTTAGGATTTCGTTAGGAGAGATTGGACGGGTGTTAAGATTCGGAACGTGCGAAATCGGCACTCCGTCCGGTGGGACGGCGTGTTTGGCACGGTGAAAAGCGGCTTTCGCCCCTAGTAAATAAAGAAGAGGCGAAAGCCGCTTCCCACGAACAGGATTTCGGACGCACGCATCGAGCGGCCCCCTTGCGGGTTGTTGCCCCGGATCACGGGATGGATGCGTCCGGCAATGGTCCGCCGGCGGGGCCTCGCGATGGCGCTTGGTCCCGATCTCATGCCCGTG
>Ga0207773_100247_pt1 | contig 33722 bp, 31 predicted proteins | sample TtaePargueraPR_2_FD_187281 | JGI IMG/M metagenome (GOLD analysis project Ga0207773, IMG submission 187281) | Aerobic enrichment media microbial communities from Bioluminiscent Bay, La Parguera, Puerto Rico - Tt and M1 (3) (SPAdes) | ecosystem: Environmental > Aquatic > Marine > Unclassified ...
TCTTGAATGACCCCGTGTACGTCGATGTAGTCACGGACCTCCGCCCGACCGAACAGGGCACACAGCTTGTTCGCCACCGCGTCAGCGGGATGCAGGACCGGGCCGATCGCGAGCTGGACCGGCGGGTACACCCGCCAGTCGACACCAAGTTCTACCGTGCTGGCGCTGCCCGTAGCCGGGTCCGCCACCGCCAGTCGGGCGAACGAGGCCCCCTCCCGCTCCACGGCGACGTCCAGACCATCGGCACGGAGAGCCGCCACCACGGCGGCCTGAGCTGCCGGGAAGTCAGACACTGCCGCCATGGTGGTGAACAGGTCCACGTCCTTGGAGACCCGGTCCACGAAGCCGTGCGCCTGCACCGCGTACCCACCGGCCAGGCAGAATCCGTACTCGGCTGCAGCCTTCAACGCGACCCGAGCCAGTCGCTGGTGAAACGGGTCCATCACAGCTCATGCTGCCCTGGGGAGATTCGGGAAACGAGACTCCCACAGCGTCCGGACCTTGGTTGGCAGCCACAGCTGGCGCCACACCCTGGCCAGGGTCGGACCATGGACGAAGGCGCGGAGATCCTCGACCCGCATCGACTCCCGGATCACCCGCTCGTACATAAGGTTGCGCTGGCGATCGTCGGACAGGTCGTAACGACCCTGCTCAGACCAGTCCAGGCGCAACGGCAGCTCGACCACACCTCCGGTTGGTCCGGCCAGCTCCTCCAGCGAGTCCGGCACGGTGTACGGCCGGCCATCCTCGTACAGCACCCGCGCTTGTGCCATGCCGCCATTATCGCTCACGTCGGTGCTGCTTCACCGTACGGAGGAGTCCGGCGGTGGCTGCCGGCGTGTCACCCGGCATGTACGTCCGGCTCTGGATGCTCGACGTACCTGACCGGGCTGATGGTCGGCAGGTGCAGCAGCACGTCCACGGATCCGCCGAGGTCGTCGAGCTCGGAGTAGTGCCGCTCGTCCTCGTCTGGGCGGTACATGCCCGAAATCAGGCGTACGGCGTGCCGGCTGGCCAGCCACCGCCCGACCGTTTCGGGTTTCGGCGCTGCGGTCAGGTTGACCGCGTACCCCGTGCCCAGCCTGGCCCCGACGTGGTCGAGGGTCTGGTCCAGGCTGCCGGGGCGGGGTGCCGGCAGGTGAATGTCCCGGATGCGGCCGGACCCGAAGGTGGTCAGCAGGCAGCGGTAGCCCGTCCCGAGGTGCTCGCGGAGTCGGGAACCGAAGCCGGTCCCCTTGGCGGCGAGATGCCCGATCCCGTCCCAGACGACGGCTCGCCGGCCGGTGGCCCGCAGGTGTTCGACCAGTCGATCCGCTGCGGCAGTCTCCTCGTCCTCGCCGTCGTGGCCCTGGCTGAGGGAGATGGCGTGGAATCGCACGATGCGGTCGAGCGCCGCGAGTGCCCGGGTCGCGGCGTCGGAGCCGGGGTCGAGCACGGCCGCCGTCGCGTTACGGGCCTGCCTGGCCAGGTCGACGAAGGGCGCGCCGGTCCACCTGCCGTGGGCGCGTTCGACGTGTTCACCGCCGTCGTGCGCGACCCGGATCGTCGCCAGCAGCGCCGATATCCGCTCGTGGTCGCGGGTGCCCGCCGTCAGAGCGAGGACCCGGTCGTAGTCGGCGGGCTCCGCCGTGGGGCGGACGATCCCACGAATCTCCACCTGGTCGGTCGGCTGGGTGGCGTTGTGGGCGCGCAACCAGAGCAGCGCGCGGCGCAGCGACTCGGTGCGCCACGGCCCCCACGCGTCGGCCAGGATCGCCTCGGGACCGGTATCTGACGTCTCACCGGTCCTGGCCCACTGGTCGAGCCGGGCACCGATCTCGGTGGTGTCCTGGATGACGACGGTACGCACGCCTCGGGTCACCAACGCCTGGAGCAGGTCGGCCTGCAGTTCGCAGACCTCGGCGCTCTCCCGGGTCGTCGGCGCGAGGCCGATGACGGTCGGCGCGGCAGCCGCGTCGCGGTCCGCCCGCCGCGGCGAAAGGTCGTCGGCGAGGTCGGTCACGACGTCCCGCCACGGGGTGTCGCCGTACGGTCGCATCGGTCGGGCGTGGGTGGACAGCCAGTCGACGACCGCCACCGGAGCGTCGGCGCTCATCGGATGCTGCCGTCGGCGGCGGGCGCGCGGGTGACGTCGAGCGCCCCGGCCAGCTCGGCCAGCATCCGGGCGCGGGACTCGACATCGCCGGCCTTCGCCGCGTACCGGCCGTCGACGACCTGCTGCGGCGAGAGGCTCAGCGACAAGGCAACCGGGCGCATTCGCAGCTCCTCGGCCACCTGGCGAAGCTGCGCCACGGCTCGACCGCCGCCGGAGATTCCGTAGCCGACGAAGGCTACCGGCTTGTCGGCCCACTCGGCGTACAGGTGGTCCAGGGCGTTTTTCAGGACTCCCGGGAAGGAGGCGTTGTACTCGGGGACGACCACGACGTACGCCTGGTAGCTGGCGATCGCGGCGGCCCAGCGGCGGGTGGTCTCGTGTTGGTAGCTGCCGAAGACGGCGGCGAGCGGCTCGCCCAGCATCGGCAGGGCGAAGGCGGCCAGGTCGACCACCTCCAGGCGGAGCTCCGGCTGGCTGGTGTCCGATGCCACCCATTTGGCGATGGCGGGTGACCGCCGGGTGGGGCGGGTGCTGCCGGCGATCACTGCTACCCGCAGCGGTCCGCTCGGGACGGCGACGTTGTCCGTTTCCATGCCGCTGACGGTAGAACTTGAACAATAGTTGAAGTCAAGCGACGATGTATCCCATGTCCAACGCCACCGCCGCCCCGGCGACGCTGACCGTCGGCGAGGTCGCGGCAGCCAGCGGAGTCGCCACCTCGGCCATCCGGTTCTACGAACGCCAGGGACTGCTCACCTCGGTCCGTACCAGCGGCAACCAGCGCCGGTACGACGAGTTCGCCCCGTGCGTGGTGCGGATCTGCCGGGTGGCGCAACGGGTCGGGCTCAGCGTGCAGGAGATCGTCGCCCTGTTCGCCGCCCTGCCGGCCAAACCGACCGAAGCCGACTGGCAGCAGCTCACCCGGGCGCTCGTCGCCGAAGCGGAGCGCCGCATCGCCGAGCTTCACCACGCACTCGACGACATCGCCTCCGGTGAGCCGCTCTGCAAGCTACCGGCGGGCGGACGCGCGCGCTGACTCCAGAAGCCGGTTACCCGGGCACCAGGTGGTAGCCCGCGCCTCGGACGGTGCGTATCCGTGGCCCGTTCGGAAGCGCCGCGAGCTTGCGGCGCAGTCGCTTCACCGTGGCGTGCAGCGCGGCCCGGTCGCCCAGATAGGCGCCGCCCCAGACCGCCTCGAACAGCTGCCGGTACGTCCACAGCCGCAGCGGTGGACCGGCCAGCCGCAGCAGCGTCTCCCGCTCCAACGGGGTGAGCGCCAGTGCCTCGCCGCGCCAGGTGACCTCGGTGGAGACCGGGTCGATCAGCAGTTCACCGAGGCGGGTCAGCCCGGCCGGCGACCGACCGGCGGTCGCCGTCGGCGGATCGGCGGCGACCGTCGGCCCGTCGGCCGCTGTCGACAGCAGCATGGTCCGCAGTTCGGTCAGGTTGTTGACGATCAGTACGGCACCGAGGTCGTCGACGCGGGACACCAGCCGCTCCCGTACCGCCGGGTCGGTGGACACGCACACCACCAACGGCACCTCGCCACCCGTCACCGCGTCTCCCCCAGTGTGTCCCCGGGCCAGCCAACCTGCTGAAAGGCCCGGCGTCAACGGCCCTGTGGGAGCCCTCCCAGCGCCGACGCTGTCCCGGTATTGTCCGGCGATTGCCCACCTTGGTGCTTTCACCTGGTCATCGGCGCGCCGAGCATGGCCGGCAGGCGGGATCCGCCTGTCACCACTGTGAGGAGAATGATGATCCATCCACCTGGACGGACCGGCCCGCCACCAGCGGGTGCCCGGTCCGTCGCCGTGACTGTCCGGGCCGTCGCCGTGACGCTGGCGGTCGTGCTCGGCGTCACCGCAGCCACCACGGCCGCGCCTGCCGCGTCGGCGGCCCCGATCGGCGGCAACGGCGACGCCCCGGCGGCGGTCAGTGCCGAACTGCTGGCCGACCTGGCCGCCGACGGCACCACCAGCTTCATGGTCTACCTGCGGGAGACGGCGACCCTGGACGCCGCAGCCCGGATCAGCGACCGGGCCCGCCGCTCCGTCGCCACGTACGAGCAGTTGACCGAGGTCGCCGACCGCAGCCAACAGGGGCTGACCGCCGACCTGACCCGGCGCAAGGTGCCGTACACCAGCTTCTGGATCGCCAACGCGGTGCAGGTGACCGGGGACCGGGCGCTGGTCGACGCGATCGCCGCCCGACCCGAGGTGGCGCGGGTGGAGCCGGTGCGCAGCCACGAGCTGATCGAGCCAGTCACGCAGCCGTCCGTCGCCGACGATCCGCAGACCCCGTGGGGGGTGGAGCAGATCGGCGCGCCCCGGGTCTGGTCGGAGTTCGGCGTACGCGGCGACACCGTGGTGATCGCCAGCATCGACACCGGGGTCCAGTTCGACCATCCGGCGCTGGCCGCCAGTTACCGGGGGAACCTCGGTGACGGCGCATTCGACCACGACTACAACTGGTTCGACCCGACCGGAATCTGCGGGGACGGGTCGCCCTGCGACAACCAGGGGCACGGCAGCCACACCGTGGGCACGATGGTCGGTGACGACGGCGCCGGCGCCCGGATCGGGGTGGCGCCGGGGGCGCGGTGGATCGCCGCGAAGGGCTGCGAGTCCCGCAACTGCTCCGACCCGGCGCTGCTGGCCGCCGGCCAGTGGGTGCTGGCGCCGACCGACCGCAACGGCGAGAACCCGCGCCCGGACCTGCGGCCGGACATTGTCAACAACTCGTGGGGCGGTGGCCAGTCCGACCCCTGGTACGAGCAGGTCGTCACCGCGTGGCGGGCGGCCGGGATCTTCCCGGTCTTCTCAGCCGGCAACGACGGGCCGGCGTGCAACACCGCCAGCTCCCCCGGCGACTACCCGAGCGTCTACACCGTCGGCGCGCACGACGTCGACGGCACGATCGCCGGCTTCTCCAGCCGGGGCGCGTCCGGGGTGGACGGCCACATCACGCCGGACATCGCCGCCCCCGGGGTCGGCACCGTCTCGGCGCTGCCGGGCAGCCAGTACGGCACCGCCGACGGCACGTCGATGGCGGCACCGCACGTCGCCGGCACCATCGCGCTGCTGTGGTCGGCCGCGCCGGCGCTGCGTAACGACTACGACGCGACGGTCGCGTTGCTGGACCGTACCGCGATCGACGTCGACGCGACCGAATGCGGCGGCACCGTGGCGGACAACAACATGGCCGGCGAGGGCCGGCTGGACGCGTACCAGCTGGTGGCGCAGTCACCGCGCGCGCAGACCGGCCGGCTGACCGGCACGGTGACCGACGCGGCGGACGGCTCCCCGGTCGCCGGGGCGACCGTGACGGTCGCCGGGCGCAGTGTGCAGACCGGACCCACCGGCGGGTACGCGACGTACCTGCCGGCCGGCACACACACCCTCACCGTCTCCGGGTTCGGCTGGGCCACCCGGACACTGACGGTGACGGTCGGCTCCGCACCGGCGGTCCAGGACGTCGCCCTCGACGCGGTGCCGCTGGTCACCCTCTCCGGTCGGGTCACCGACGGCTCCGGGCAGGGCTGGCCGCTGTACGCGCGGATCGAGATCGCCGGCCGGCCCGGCCACCCGGTCTTCACCGACCCGACCAGCGGCCGGTACGCCGTCCAGGTGCCCCGGCACGGCACGTACCAGCTGACGGTGGCGCCGCTGTACCCCGGCTACCGGACGGTGACCACCGAGGTGGCGGTCGGCGGCCAGGCCCGGAGGGCGAACCTGGTGGTGGCGGCGCAGATCGCCTGCACCGCCCCCGGCTACACGGCCGGCACCGGCGCTACGGTGTTCGCCACCGACTTCGCCACCGAGCCGGCCGGCTGGACGGTCGTGGACCGCACCGACGGCGGCGGCTGGACCTTCACCGACCACCACCAGCGGGGCAACCTGACCGGCGGTGCCGGCGGGTTCGCCATCGTGGACAGCGACGGCCACGGCGTCGGCCGCAGCCAGGACACCCTGCTGCACACCCCGATGATCGACATCTCACAGATCGCCGCACCGGTGCTGCGGTTCCACACCGACGCGTGGATCGCCGGCAACGGCGACGTCGCCGCAGTCGACGTGTCGACCGACGGCACCGAATGGGTCAACGTCTCCCAGGTGACCGAGAGCGTGCGCGGGCCGCGTCTGGTGGAGATCCCGCTGGCCCCGGTGGCCGGCGCCGACCAGGTGCAGGTCCGGTTCCGCTACCGGGGCGGGTACAGCTGGTGGTGGCAGATCGACGACGTAGCGATCGTCGACCGGACCTGCACGCCGGACGACGGCGGGCTGATCGCCGGGTTCACCAGCGACGCGAACACCGGGACGCCGGTGGTCGGGGCGCGGGTCGCCGACCCGCAACGCCCGGACGAGTACGGCACCTCGGCGACCACCCCGGCCGACGAGACGGTGCCGGACGGGTTCTACTGGTTCTTCGCCAGCGGGGCCGGGCAGCAGCGGTCGTTCGTCGCCGAGGCGGCCCCGTACCAGCAGCGGAAGCGGACCGCGTCGGTGATCGCCGGCGGTGCCCGGCGGGTCGACTTCGACCTGCGCAGCGGGCAGTTGGCGGTCTCCGGCGCACCGGTCGGGGCGGAGCTGACGGCCGGCGGCAGCGGCAGCGCCGAGTTCACCGTCCGTAACACCGGGACCGCCCCGGTGACGGTGACGGTGCTGGAGCGGCCCGCGCCGGCGGCCACGCCGCCGCTGTCGGGGCAGCCGCCGTGGCAGCGGTTGGCCGACGCCCCGGACGGGTTGTCCGACAACGCCGCCGTGGTGCTCGACGGCATCGTCTACTCGATCGGCGGCGGCACCCACCTGGGCACCACCCGGCAGGCGTGGGCCTACGACCTGGCCGCCGACTCCTGGCAGCGGCTGCCGGACCTGCCCCGCGACCGGGGCAAGCCGGCGGTGGCGGCGGTCGACGGCAAGGTGTACGTGTTCGGCGGCTGGGACACCGAGTTCCGGCCGCAGTCGGCGGTCGACGTGTTCGACCCGGCGACCGGGGCGTGGCAGACCCTCGCCGAGGTGACCAACCCGGCACCTCGGGCGGCGGCTGCGGCGGTGGTCGTCGAAGGGCTGATCTACCTGGTCGGCGGCTGCCGGGACGCCCTGTGCCGGGCGTCGGCCGACGTGCTCGCGTTCGACCCGACGACCGGCACGTTCCGGGCCCGCGCCGACTACCCGCACGAGGTCGCGTGGCATGCCTGCGGCGCGATCGACCTGCGGATCTACTGCGCTGGCGGGTACAGCCACGACGGCGAGTACGCCGACACCCTCGCCTACGACCCGGACACCGACCGCTGGTCGGCCCGCGCGGCCATGCCGGAGCACGTGACCGGCACGGCGTACTCGGTGGCCGCCGGCCGCCTGGTGCTGGCCGGCGGCATGCTGTCCGACGGGGAGATCACCGATCAAACCATCGGGTACGACCCGGTGGCCGACGCCTGGCAGGAGCTGGCCCCGACCGGGCAGGCGGCGTCCCGGGGTGCCGGTGCCTGCGGCGGGCTGGCGATCGGCGGCATGTCGCCGCAGTGGGCGGCCCTGCCGTCGATCTCCCGGTGGTCCGGGGCGACGGACGGCTGCGCGCCGCAGGCCGAGGTGCCCTGGCTGCTGCGGGTGCGACCGGCCAGCTTCACGCTGGCACCGGGTGCGTCGAAGGCCGTCACGCTGCGGTTCACCGCTGACGCCGCGACCGGGGTCGACGGGCCCGGCCGCTACACCGCCACGTTGGCGCTGCGGGCACTGACCCCGTACCCGGTGCCGACGGTGCCGGTGGAGTTGACGGTGCGGCAGCGCTGAGTCGACGGGTGGTACGGGGTGTCCGATCGGCGCCCCGTACCACCCGTCGCTGGTCCCGGCGTGAGATGCCGCCGGGCATTAACCGGATCGTCGCCAACCGGCAACCGGACGTTGCGCGGGTACCGAGGTTGCCGGGCTAGCGTTCGCGCTCATGCGTGTCAGCGGGCTCCTGGGTGACCGCGACGGGGACCGCGACCGGAGCGCTGCTCCCCCGACGGTCGCGCCGGCCCGGTCCGGTGAGCGCAGCCCGTACATCGACGCGCTGCGGGCGTTGGCGATCCTGCGGGTCTACCTGCTGCACACCCTCTGGCTGACCTGGCTGCCGCTGGCGTTCCCGGCGATGCCGGTGATGTTCGCGCTGGCCGGCTACCTCACTGCCGTGTCACTGGACCGGGGAGCGCCGCTGCGGGTCGTCGGCTCGCGGCTGCGTCGGCTCCTGCCACCACTGTGGGCGCTCGCCGTGGTCGCCGTACCGCTGATGGTCCTGGTCGGCTGGCGGCCCAGCCTGCCCGACGTCTCCTGGTGGGTGGTGCCGCTGCGCAACCCGCCGTCCAGCGAGTGGGGCGGGCCGTTCTCGCTCGGGCTGTGGTACATCCGCGCCTACCTGTGGCTGGTGCTGCTCTCCCCGCTGCTGTGGTGGGCGTTCCGGCGTTGGCCGGTCGGCGCGCTGCTGACCCTGTCCGCGTTCGCCGTGCTGTTCGCTTCGCCGCTGGTCGACCTGCAGATGAACCCGGTCACCGACGTGTTCTGGTCCACCGCCGCGTACGGCACCTGCTGGCTGATCGGCTACGCCCGGCACACCGGGCTGCTGGACCGGGTCCCGCTGAGGTGGTACGCGCTCGGCGTCGGCGCGCTGGCGCTCGGCGCGATGATGTGGCTGGCCGAGCGGGGCGAGGACGACCGGCTCGGCGCGCTGGTGTGGGGCTGGGCAGTGGTGCTGCTGCTGATGCGGGCCCGGCCCCGGCTGGACTGGCTGGCGCAGGTGCCGTGGCTGGCCCGGCTGATCCGCATGATCAACGCCCGCGCGGTGACCATCTACGTCTGGCATCTGCCGGTGCTGTACGCCGCCGGTGGGCTCCTCACCATGTCCGGGCTCTACGCCGGCAAGGCGGCGATCCTCGGCGTCGGCACTGTGCTGCTGGTCGCGGTGGTACTGGCCCTCGGCTGGGTCGAGGACCTCGCCGCCCGCCGCCGCCCGTCGCTACTGCCGCCGGGCTGATTCCGCTCGCTACCGGGGCGGCGGAACGCGCCCCGGTAGGCGTAAGGGCTGGTGCCGACGATCCGTTTGAAGCTGTCCCGGAACGCGGTCGGCGAGCCGAAACCGACCCGGCGGCTGATCTGCTCGACCCCGTCGTCGGTGGCTTCCAGCAGATGCTGGGCCTGCCGGATCCGGGCCTCCTGCAGCCAGCGCAGCGGCGGGACGCCGGTGTGTTCCCGGAAGCGTCGGTGCAGGGTCCGGGGACTCATGCCGGCCCGGTCGGCGATCCGGGCCAGCGTCAACGGTTCGGCCGCCCGCTCACGCAGCCAGTTCAGTAGTGGTTCGATCGCCGGCTCGGGCGGTGCCGTTGGTGACTGGGCGGGGATGAACTGGGCCTGCCCGCCGCTGCGTTCCAGCGGCATCACCGACAGCCGGGCGGCGTCGGCCGCCGCCGCCGAGCCGTGGTCGCGGCGGACCAGATGCAGGCAGAGGTCGAGGCCGGCGGCGGCCCCGGCGGAGGTGAGGATCTGCCCGTCGTCGACGTAGAGCACGTCCGGGTCGACCCTGACGGCCGGGTAGCGGGCGGCCAGGTCGGCGGCGGCGCGCCAGTGGGTGGTGGCCGGTCGCCCGTCGAGCAGGCCGGCGGCGGCCAGGACGAACGCGCCGGAGCAGATCGAGGCGATCCGGGTGCCGGTGTCGGCGGTGGCACGCAGCGCGGCCTGCACCGGCTGCGGCACCGGGGCCGACAGGTCGGCGCAGCCGGGGACGATCACCGTGTCGGCGGTGGCCAGCGCGGTCAGGTCGGCGGCCGGTCGCAGGGTGAACGCGCCGGCGTCGACCTCGGCGGTGGCCGCGCAGACCACCACCTGGTACGCGGCCCGACCGTCGGACAGCCGCAGCCGGCCGAACACTTCGATCGGGGTGGACAGGTCGAAGGGGATGACCCCGTCGAGGGCGAGGATCACGATCCGGTGCACGTCGACGACGGTACGCCGACCGTGGCGAGAATCCGTTGATGTGTGTCCTGCTGGCCACTCGTCGCGGCACGAAACCGCCCATACCGTCGCGTCGTGACGAAATTTCTGCTCTCCGTACATGTGCTCGCGGCGATCGTGGCGATCGGCCCGGTCACCGTCGCGGCCAGCATGTTTCCGGCCGCCGCCCGGCGGGCGATCGCCGACCCGCACGACGCCGCCGCCCGCACGACGCTGCGCACGCTGCACCGGATCTGCCGGGTGTACGCCGCCGTCGGGATCGTCGTGCCGGTCTTCGGTCTGGCCACCGCCACCAGCCTCGGGGTGCTCACCGACGCCTGGCTGCTCGTGTCGATCGCGCTCACCGCGATCGCCGCCGCGCTACTGGTGCTGCGGGTCCTACCCCGTCAGGCGGCGCTGCTGGCCGGAGTCGACGCGACGAAAGCCGGGGCGGCCCCGGGGCGGCTGGCGGCGTACACCGGGGTGTTCAACCTGCTCTGGGCGACCGTCACGGTGCTGATGATCGTCCGGCCCGGCTCGACCACGGGGGTGTGAGGATGTCGGGCAGTCTGCGGCTGTTGCGGATCGCCGCCGGAGTCGAACTCGCAACCCTGATCGTGATGCTGGCCAACCTGGTGACAGTGCACTGGTCGGCGGTGTCGTCGCTGCTGGGCCCGACCCACGGGGCGGCGTACCTGCTGGTGGTCGTCGCCACCGCGCAGCAGCCGGCCGCGACGCGATCGACCCGGCTGCTCAGTCTGCTGCCCGGCGTCGGCGGCCTGCTGGTGCTGCGGCGGCTGCCCCCCAACCCCAGCGGTGTGCCCAGCTGACCAGTGGATGCAGCACCTGGATCAGCTCCCGGCCGGCGTCGCTGAGGGAGTACCGCACCTGCACCGGATATGTGGGGGTCACCTCCTTGCGGACGAGCCCTTCCCGGACCAGTTCCTGCAGCCGCGCGGAGAGGAGCCGGTCCGAGATGCCGTCGACGCTGGCGCGCAGCTCCGAGAAGCGTTCGTGGCCGCGATGCAGGCTCATCAGGATCGCGGCGTTCCACTTGCGGCCCGCGAACTCGGCCACCCGACGGAACTCCCCGCACGCATTTTCGCTGACCCGCCTGTCATGGGATTCAGTCACTAACGAAAGGTAAGCGGCTAATGCGGTGTTTGGCAAACGGCGGTCCCGACGCCGACAGTGGGTGTCGCACACCTGCGCAGCAGCACCCGTCCTAGCTGATCACCACCGGGAGACCGTCAGATGAGAATCGTCGTTGTGGGCACCGGCTTCGCCGGTGCCGCCCTCGTCCGGGAGTTCGCGGCGCGCGGTCACGACGTCGTCGCCGTCTCACGCAGCGCGGCGGGCACCTGGCCGGCGGGTGTCTCCTGCGTCCCCGGCACCGTCTACGACCCCTCTTTCGTGGCACGGATGACCAGCGATGCCGACGTCCTCACCGTCGCCCTGCCGGCGCTCAGTGCCGAGGGTGGGATCGTCGCCAGCGTGCGAGCGCTGCTTCCCGCTATCAGCCGTCGCGTCCGGCTGGGCATCGTGGGTGGCTCGGCCGTCCTGCCGCTGCGAGCGGGCGGGCCCCGCCTCGGCGACACCGACTCGTTCCCCGACGCGCTGCGGCCCCGCGTCACCGCCCACCAGCAGGCACTCGACACACTGGCGGCCTCCCCCGACGAGATCGACTGGTTCGTGCTGGTGCCCGCCGCCGAGTTCGGCCCGCACGCGCCCGGCACCCGCCGAGGCACGTACCGGACGAGCCGGACCGCGCTGGTGTCCGACGCGAACGGCCGTTCGGCGATCGGCGTCGAGGACTACGCCAGTGCGTTCGCCGACGAGATCGAGACTCCCACGACGCACCGCTCCTGGCTCACCGTCGGCTACTAGCAACCTGTCGCGGCACTCAGCGGAGGGCCTCGTCGGCGAGCCGGGCGTGCACGCCGACCACGCCGTTGACGATCTGCGTCACCCGTACGTCGACGACGACGCTGGCCAGGGCGACCGCGTCGCCCCTAGACAGCCCGTACCGGCGGGACATCAGGGTGATCATCGCGTCGAGGGCGTCGGCCGCAGCGGCGTCGAGGGTGTCGCCCAGGCCGAGGGTCAGCCAGGCACCGTCGACCCGGGCCACCGGGCCGGTCAGCGGCTGGTCGTCGACCAGGTCGAAGGTAAGCTGGACCCGGTCCATCGGGCATTCGATCGCCGTACCGCAGATCTCGCCGTCGCCCTGGGCGGCGTGGCCGTCGCCGACGGAGAACAGCGCGCCGTCGACGGTGACCGGCAGCAGCAGGGTGCTGCCGGCGACCAGGTCCTTGCAGTCCAGGTTGCCGCCGCAGCGCCGGGGCGGGATCGTCGAATGCTCGCCGGGCTGCGCCGGCGGCATGCCGAGCACCCCGAGGAACGGCCGCAACGTCACAGTGTGGCCGAGCTGGTTGCGCCCGGTGCCGGCGGCCGGGTCCAGCTGCCAGGTGTGCACGGTTTCGGTGCCGGCGATGCCGTACCGGTCGCTGTGCGGGGTCAACGCGCTGCCGGCCAGCGTGGTGCCCCACTCGGCCGGCAGTACCTCGTCGACCCGTACCGACAGCGTCGTCCCCGGCCGGGCACCGCGCACCGCGACCGGCCCGACCAGCGCATGGCCGAACCCCGGTTGGTACGCCGGCACCCGGGGCCGCTGGTCGTGCGGCCCGCCGGCGTACGGCCCGGCCGACCACCAGCAGTCCAGGGTACGGAAGGTGACCGTGTCGCCGGGGTCGATGGTGAGCACCGGCGGATAGCCGGGTGAGAAGTAGCCGTGCAGGGTCCGGGTGTTCGGCTCCAGGGTGTGCCGCATCGCCGCAGGTTACCGCCGCCGGTCCAGGTGACGCAGCTAGCGCCGCCGATCCAGGTAACGCAGCGACCGGCGCAGGTAGTTGCGCGGGTTGGTGTCCAGATGCCGGGCCCAGCGGGGCGGCAGGTCGTCGCGCAGCCAGGCGTACCGGCCCAACGCGTATCCGTACATCGGCTCGGTGAGATAGCCGAGCCGGCTCGACTGCCAGCCGCCGGCCCGACCCCGGTAGTCGAAGGCGGCGTTGGCGGTGAAGACGCCGAGTCCGAAGAAGACAGTGGTGAGGTCGGTGAGCGGCTCGTGGTCGGCGGCGTCGGGGCGGTGCCGGCCTTCGCCGATCAGGCGTTCGTGGGCCAGCTCGTGGGCGATGGTGGCGACCAGCGCCATCGGCTGGCGGGCCTGCGCCCCGGCAATGGTGATCACGCCCCGGCCGTCCCGGCGCACGTAGTGGCCAGCGGCGCCCGAGGCGGCCTGCGCGTACGCCGGCAGGCTGGCCAGTAGCGCGGCTTCGGTGTCGTCGGCCGGCTCGAAGACCAGCTCGACCCGGTCCGGGTCGACGGCCATGTGCCGTGCGACCCGGTGCAGCACCGCCGCCACGTCGGCGCGGCTGCCGTGGTAGGCACCGGGGAAGAACTCGTCGGTGGGCAGCACCACCGGGCCGCGCAGCGCCGGCTCGCCGAACTCGCGGATCAGCCAGGACAGTGACTCGTCGATCCAGTCCCGCTCGGTCTCCCGGACCGGGCACGCCGCGCCGAACAGCATCGACACACCTCCCCGTACGGTTTGCTGCCGTCAGAATCCCCGACCGGGGACGGCGCCGGGTGCCCGGCGGCGGTCGGATAGGCGACAGCGGTCGGGGCCCGGTGACCGGCGTATCGTCGGGCGCTGTGACTGCCGTGCCCTACTCGTTCTGCTCGTCCTGCGGTACCCGCTACCCGGCCGACGCCGGCTGGCCCCGGTCCTGTGGCCACTGTGGGCAGCAGGTCTGGCGCAACCCGACGCCGGTGGCGGTCGCCGTGGTGCCGGTGACGACTCCACAGGGGATCGGCGTGGTGGTGCAGCGACGCGACATCGAACCGGCGCGCGGCGAACTGGCTCTGCCGGGCGGGTTCATCGAGTACGGCGAGGACTGGCGTGACGCGGTGGTCCGCGAGCTGCGCGAGGAGACCGGCCTGACCGGGCGGGCCGACCAGGTGCGGCTGTACGCGGTACGCAGCGTGCCGAGCGGCGCCAGTCTGCTGGTCTTCGGTGTGCTGCCGCCCCGTCCGGCGCAGACGTTGCCGGCGTCGGTGGCGACCGAGGAGGCCACCGAGTGGCTGGTGGTGACCGAGCCGGTCACGCTCGCGTTCCCATTGCACACCGAGGTGCTGACGCGCTATCTGACCGATCCGACGGACCCGGCGCCGCTCGGTACTCTGTGGGCGTGAGCGACCTTTCTGACCGGCTGCCACCTGACCGCCTGCCTCCTGACGGGCTGCGGGCCTCCGACGCCGACCGCGAGCAGGTGGCGGAGGTGCTGCGGGCCGCGGCCGCCGAGGGCCGGATCGATCTGCCCGAGTTGGACGAACGGCTGGGCCGGGTGTACGCCGCCCGGACGTACGCGGAGTTGGAGCCGCTGACCCGGGACATCCCCCGGGCGGTGTCCGACGCGGTGGCCCGGCGCGGCGAGCACGGTCTGGCGCCGTCGCGGCCGTCGCAGTGGGCGATCGCGGTGATGAGCGGTTTCGACCGGCGTGGCCGGTGGGTGGCACCGGGCATTCTGCGGGCTTTCGCCTTCTGGGGCGGCGGCCGGATCGACCTGCGGGAGGCGCGGCTCGACGCGAACGCGATCCGGATCCGGGCCTGGGCGATCATGGGCGGGATCGAGATCGTGGTGCCGGACGACGCCGAGGTGTCAATCAGCGGGATCGGGCTGATGGGCGACTTCGGGCAGCGGGCCGCCGGGCTGGGCAGCCCCGGCGGGCCGAGGATCCACATCAACGGGTTGGCGTTCTGGGGCGGTGTGACGGTCAGACGTCGGGGCCGGCCGGGACGCTGATCGCGGCGACGATCAGGCCGTTGCGGGTCAGCCACCGGCCGGTGAACCCGGTCAGCGGCGTGCCGTCGGGCAGCGCCGGGCCGGGCACCAGCAGCCGGGCGGTGAAGTCCCCGTCGGTGGCGGCGCCACCGGGGCCGGAGGTGGCGGCGCTGCCGGAGCCGGGGGTCGCCTCGATGTACGCCTGCTCGAAGCCGAGCCAGCGTTCCGCCAGCGGATACCACGCCTTGTAGACGGCTTCCTTGGCGCAGAACAGTAGCCGGTCCCAGTGCACCTGCGGGTGGGTGTCCCGGCGGGCGGTCAGCCAGGTGAGTTCGTCGGGAACGGTGATGCTGTTCAGCACTCCGGAGGGCAGCGGCTCGTGTGGTTCGGCGTCGATGCCGACCGTGGTCAGGTCGACCGACCGGGCCACCACTGCGGCGCGGTAGCCGGCGCAGTGGGTGATGCTGCCGACCACCCCGGCCGGCCAGCGGGGTTCGCGGCGTGCGCCGGACGGCACCGGTACGCCCGGGAAACCCAGCTCGGCGAGGGCTTCGTGGGCACAGCGGCGGGCGGTGCCGAACTCGCGGCGGCGCTTGTCCACCGCGTTGCCGAGCACAGCCGTCTCCTCGGGGAACAGGGTGACCGGGACGCTGTCGTCGAACGCCTCACGGGCGACCGCCGTGGTTGGCAGCAGTGCCTCGATCATCCCGCTCCGCCCTCCGTCACCGTCGTGGCAGGTGGTCGGGTGTCACTGGCAGACCCGCCATTCGCCGTTCTCCTCGACCAGTCTGACGGCCTCCTGCCGCTGCGCGCCACCGTCGTAGGTGACTTCGACGGTGACGGTGCCGGATGTCCGCCCGTTGGTGGTCGACACGTTGATGCCGACGATGTCGTACCCGGCGATCTGTCCGGCGGCGGACTCCTGCCGGACGTACTCCGTCTCGGACAGGGTGTCCCGGCGGTCCTGACACAGTCGTTGGTAGGCGCCGGCGTAGTCTCCGGCGGACAGCGCGTCGAAGTGGGCGGTGGTGGCGTCGCGGGCCGGCTCGGTGGCTGCGGACACGGTCCGGTACAGCCAGAATCCACCCCCGGCGACGCCGACGCAGCAGAGCAGGACGACGGCGAGCACGACAGCGACGATGATCACGGTGGTCCGCCGGCCGCGGCTCGGCCCAGCGGGTGACGGCGGTGGTGGCGGCCCCGGCGGTTGGTAACTCATGATCCGGATGCTAGAGGCCGCCCGCTACCTGCCGGACGGGACGGCTACCCCGCGTACGACCGGGCGAGACGCCGGTGCGTCCGGTCGTCGGTGAACCGGACCGCGCCGAGGTCGGCCAGCTCCGCGAACAGCCGGTCGGCGTCGTTGTGGGCGGACTGGCGCCAGGCCTGCTGCTGCTCCTCGGTGCCGCCATACGGCACCAGCATCGACTCCTCCAGCGCCTGGCTGAGCAGGTCTCGGTCGCCGGGGATCCGGCCGGCGTGCACGTCGGCGATGAACGCCCGGTCGGCGCAGTGCCGGTCGGCGAGCCCTTCGTCGAACAGGAAGTCGACGAATCCCCGTACGCTCGGCACGATGGCATCCCAGTCGTCCGGATGCATGGTGACCTGTCGGGGAAACCAGTCGAGCAGAGCCGCGGTGAGGTCGTCGGGGTGCCACCGGCCGAGCAGACCGTCACCGTGACTCCACCGGTGCTCCAGCAGTGTCTCGATCACGAACGGGTCGAGCCCGGTGCGCCGCTGCTGACGCGCCCACTTGCCGACCTGGCCGACCAGCCGTTCCCGGGCGGGGTGGAAGACGTGTAGACCGTCCTCATGCCGCGCGACCCTACCGTCCGCTACGGCCGACCGACGCACGACCGGGGCTGGCAGACCCTTGACGACGAGGTGCGCCCCGGTTAACACTCTCGCAACTGCCGTGTCACGGCGACGAATCGGGCGAACGCTGACCGGGGTGTCGCCTGCCGCACTTTGTTAGCGCTAACATCGGCCCATGCCAAGTGTCAACCCAGCAAACCGGACGCCTCCCAGGAGGAGACAGTCATGCCGCAGCGGGCTCGACCGCGTACCACCGGACCACGACGAACAGCCCTGGCGTCGCTCGCCGCACTCGCTCTCACCACCGGTCTGCTGGCCGCCGGGCCGACCACCGCCACCGCGGCCGGACCCACCGACGGCCTCGTCCTGTGGTACGAACTGGACGCCACCGCCGGAACCGTCGCCACCGATGCGTCCGGCAACGACCGGCACGGCACCGTGCACGGTGCCGCCGACTGGTCCGGTGCCGACGGCCTGGGCCTCAACGGCAGTGACACGTACGTGGACCTGCCCGACGACGTGCTGCGCGACCTCGACTCGGTCACCGTGGCGATGGACGTGTTCATCGATCCGGCCCAGGTCACCCCATACTTCATCTTCGGAATGGGCAACACCAGCGGCGGCACCGGCGACGGATACCTGTTCGCCACCGGCGACCAGTTCCGCGCCGCTATCGCCAGCGGCAACTGGTCCACCGAGCAGAACACCCGACCGAACCCGTCCCGCAACCTCGCCCGGGGCGTCTGGAAACACCTCACCTACACCCAGACCGGCAACACCGCAGTGCTCTACGAGGACGGCGTCGAGGTCGGCCGCAACACCGCGGTCACCATCACCCCGGCGTCGATCGGTGGCGGCGCCACCACCGCGAACTACATCGGACGCTCGGTCTACACCGGCGACCGCCACCTCGCCGGCCGGGTGCGTGACTTCCGCATCTACGACCGGGCGGTCACCGCCGACGAGGCCGCCCAGCTCGGGGAACGCGCGGCCGCCGCGGTCGTCGCCCACGACGCGGCCGCGCTGGACCTCGGCGACACCAGCCGGATCACCGCCGACCTCACCCTGCCGGCCACCGGGCCGGGCGGCTCGGGCATCGACTGGACCTCCAGCGACCCGGCGGTGGTCGCCACCGACGGTACGGTGACCCGACCGGCCGTCGGCGAACCAGACGCCCAGGCCACGCTCACCGCCACCCTGCGCCGGGGCACCGTCACCGACACCAGGAGCTTCGAGGTGACCGTACTGGCTGAATTCGACGACGCGCGGATCGTCGCCGACGCCGCCGCAGCGCTGACCGTGCACGACGTCGACGACGTACGCGGAAACCTGACCCTGCCCACGACGGGCGCCGACGGCACCACCGTGACCTGGGCATCGGACGACCCGACGGTGGTCGGCACCGACGGTGTGGTGCACCGGCCCGCGCCCGGAGCCGGCGGCACCACCGTCACGCTGACCGCCACCGTCACCCGCAACGCGGCCAGCGCCACCCGCGAGTTCACCGCCAGCGTCCCCGAACTGCCGGCACCGGCGGACCGCACCGGCTACCTGTTCAGCTACTTCACCGGCGAGGGCACCGCCGACGGCGAGCAGGTCTACTTCGCGCTCAGCCAGGGCAACGACCCGCTGCGCTGGCAACAGCTCAACGACGGCCGGCCGGTGCTCACCTCCACGCTGGGCGAGCAGGGCCTGCGGGACCCGTTCATCATCCGCTCCCCGGACGGCGACAAGTTCTACCAGATCGCCACCGACCTGCGGATCCACGGCAACGGCGACTGGGACGGCGCGCAACGCCACGGCAGCAAGTCGATCATGGTGTGGGAGTCCACCGACCTGGTCAACTGGACCGACCAGCGCCTCGTCCAGGTCTCCCCGGACACCGCCGGCAACACCTGGGCGCCGGAGACCTACTACGACCCGACGATCGGCGCGTACGTCGTCTTCTGGGCCTCGAAGCTGTACGCGGCCGACGACCCGGACCACACCGGGAACACCTACAACAAGATGTTGTACGCCACCACCCGCGACTTCCACACCTTCTCCGAACCGCAGGTGTGGGTCGACCCCGGCTACTCGGTCATCGACTCGACGGTGATCGACCACGACGGCGTCTACTACCGGTTCACCAAGGACGAACGCAACAACTCGTCGTCGACGCCGTGCAGCAAGTTCATCCTCGCCGAGACATCGACGTCACTGCGCGACACCAGCTGGGACTTCCTGGCCGACTGCATCGGCCAGGGCGCGATGTCCCAGGGTGAAGGGCCCACCATCTTCAAGTCGAACACCGAGGAGAAGTGGTACCTGTTCATCGACGAGTTCGGCGGGCGCGGCTACCTCCCGTTCGAGACCACCGACCTCGCCTCCGGGGTGTGGACGCCGTCGACTGACTACACGCTGCCGACCAGCCCCCGGCACGGCACCGTGCTGCCGGTCACCCAGGCCGAATACGACGCGCTGCTCGCCGCGTACGGACCGGACCCCGGGCCGGAGCCGACCGACGGGCTGCTGCTGCACTACAAGTTCGACGAGACCGGCGGCAGCGTCGCCACAGACGCCTCCGGGCAGGGCCGGCACGGCCGCTACGAGCGGACCCCCGCCTTCGGCACCGGGGTGCACGGCGGCTCGTTCAAGATGAGCGGCGGCGCCAGCAACTCCACCACCGCGCCGTACGTCACGATCCCCAACGGCGTGTTCGCCGGGGTCACCAGCACCACCGTGGCGACCTGGGTCAAGTGGGACGCCTCCAGCACCGCCAACCAGTGGATCTACGGGTTGGGGCCGGACCGGAACCGTTACCTGTTCAGCGGCCCGAACACCGGCGGGGTGCTGTTCTCGGCGATCACCACCGGCAGCTGGCAGGCGGAGAAGCAGCTGCGGGCGTCGTCGGCGTTGCCCGGCGGCGAGTGGAAGCACCTCGCGGTGACCGTCGACTCGGCCATCCGTACCGCCGTGATGTATCTCGACGGCGTCGCGATCGCCCGGGCCACCGACGTGGCCGTGCGCCCGGCGGACCTGCACGACGCCACCGGCAGCAATGCCGGCTACATCGGACGGTCGCTGTACGGCGAGGATCCGTACTTCGCCGGTGAGGTCGACGACTTCCGGATTTACGGCCGGGCGTTGACCGCCGACGAGGTGTACGCCCTCGGCGGCGACCCGGCGGCGATCACCGACGCGACCCTGCCGCAACTGAAGGTGGACGCGATCGTCGACGCCGACGACCGCCGGGTGATCCTGCCGGTCCGGCCGGACACCGACCTGACCGCCCTGGCCCCGGAGTTCACTCTGGCCCCCGGCGCTACCGTCGCACCGGCGTCGGGCACCGTCCGGGACCTGAGCGCACCGGTGACGTACACGGTCACCGGCGCCGACGGCTCCACCGCGACCTGGACGGTCGAGGCCCGGCTGATGCGCTCCCCGGTGCTGCCTGGCCTGTACGCCGACCCGAACATCGCGGTCTTCGGCGACCGGTTCTACCTCTACGCCACCACCGACGGTTTCGCCGGCTGGAGCGGCACGAAGTTCTCCGTGTTCTCCTCGGCGGACCTGGTGAACTGGACCGACCACGGGGTCATCCTGGACCTGGCGACCGACATCTCCTGGGCGGACAACAGCGCCTGGGCGCCGACCATCGCCGAACGCGACGGCAAGTGGTACTTCTACTTCAGCGGTGGCAGGGCCACCGGCGACACCGGCAAGCACCTCGGGGTCGCCGTCGCCGACTCGCCGACCGGGCCGTTCCGCGACGCGCTCGGCGAGCCGCTGGTGCCGGCGGGCACCTACCCCGGTCAGATGATCGACCCGGCGGTCTTCACCGACGACGACGGTCGCTCCTACCTGTACTGGGGCAACGGCTACGCCTACCAGGTCGAACTCAACGACGACATGGTGTCGTTCGACCCGGCGAAGGTAACCTCGCACCGGCCGGCCGGGTACAACGAGGGGGCCTTCGTCATCAAGCGCGACGGCCGCTACTACTTCATGTGGTCGGAGAACGACACCCGTAGCGAGGACTACCAGGTAGCCTACGCCGTCGGTGACTCGCCGCTCGGGCCGTGGAGCGAGCGGCGCGGCACCATCCTGCGCAAGGATCTGTCGTTGGGGATCAAGGGCACCGGCCACCACTCGGTGGTGCGTGTCCCCGGCACCGACGACTGGTACGTGGCGTACCACCGGTTTGCCATCCCGGACGGCGACGGCACCCACCGGGAGACGACCATCGACCGACTGGAATTCGCCGACGACGGCTCCATCGTCCCGGTGGTGCCGACCTTGGAAAGCGTCGCGCCGATCCGGCCGGTCAACACCGCTCCGGTGGTGATCGCGGTCACCGGTCCGGCCGGTCCGGTCGCGGCCGGCACCGAGGTCAGCGTCACCGCGACCTTCACCGACTCCGGCACGGACGACACGCACCGCTGCGTGGTGGTCTGGGGCGACGACACCGTGGACGCCGGCACGATCGACGGGTCCGCCTGCGTCGCGGCGCACACCTACGCCCAACCGGGTGTGTACCGACCGACGGTCACGGTGATCGACGACCGGGACGCCGCGCACACCCTGACCGGCGGCTACGTGGCGGTGCGCCGGGCCGACGGCGGGCACGTCGCCGGCTCCGGCTGGATCACCTCACCGGCCGGGGCGTACGTCGCCGACGAGGAGCAGGCCGGGCGGGCCGAGTTCGGGTTCGTCGCGGCCACCGGGCCGGAAATGACCGGGCCGGGACCGGCGGCGCTGCGGCTGCGCCTCGGCGGGTGGGAGTTCGCCGCCACCAGCCACCGGGGGTACGTCGTCGACGGTCCACAGGTGCGGTTCAACGGCCGGGGCACGGTCAACGGTGCCGGCGACTACGAGTACCTGGTCGGGTTGAACGACGAGGCGCTGCGGGAGCCCGTACCGGGCGACGGCGGCAGGGACCGGTTCTGGATCCGGATCCGGGAGACGGACACCGGGACCGTCGTCTACGACAGCCGGATCAACGCCGACACCACCGCGCTCGGCGGCGGAGCGGTCGTCGTCGACGTCTCGTGACGCGGCTGGGGCGCTACCCGTACGGGTAGCGCCCCAGCCTGCGGGCTTCGCCGATCACTTGGCCAGCGGCTGGCCCTGCTTGTCGGTGAACTTGCCGATCAGGATGACGATGAAGTCGATCAGCGCCCAGAGGCCCAGTCCGCCGAAGGTGACCAGCATCAGAACGCCGGTCCCGATCTTGCCAACGTAGAACCGGTGCGCTCCGAACCCGCCGAGGAAGAAGCTGAGCAGCACCGCGACGAGCCAGGACTTCTGCTCGGTGGCCGGTCCTGCCATGGTCTGCGACATCGGTTTCCTTCCGAATCAGACGCTCGGCCCCGTCGTAGGGTGGGCCGAGGTGAGGGTGGGTCATCGCCCGGACCGTCGGGCCTGGACGACTGGGCAGGTTACCGCAGAACAGCGCGTCGTGTTGTCCCGGGCGCGGAGGTGGTGCTTCCCGGTGGCCTGGGTGGACGGTCAACGGCGCAGCTGGGCCTTCACCCCGGCGCCGTACCGCGTCGGCCGGCCATCGTAGCCACGGATCAACGGCGGAACGTCGCCGTATCCGTCGGTGTGCCACACCGATCCGAGGAAGCCGAGGTCACGGTCGTCGAGCCAGTCGATCACCTCGGCGACGAACCGGTGCCCACCGGTGTCCTCACTGACCTCGGCGGCGACCACCGGCACGCCGGCCGCGACCGGGCCGACCTGCCGTTGCCAGCAGTCCGGTGTGGCGCACACCGCGTCGTCGTCGACGTGCCAGGCTGCGACGAGGTTGCCGCCGGCGTACCGGTCGTCGGGCGGGTAGGCCAGCCAGCCGGACAGGTCGTTGCCGCCGTCGAGGCCGCCGACCAGCAGGGCGTTGTGGCTGCCGGCGAAGTGCCGAATGTTGTAGATCAGGGTGTCCGCTCCGAACTCCGGCCAGTCGGGCGGCAGGCCGGCCGACGGCAGGCCGTCACGCCACGCCTGCCAGGCTGTGTCGGGCAGCAGTTCGCCGACCGCTGGGTACGCGTCGCCGTGCAGGTCGAACAGGATGCTGTTGTCGTCGTCGAAGTGGACGGCGACGTCCACCCAGAACGTCCGTTGCAGTGCGGTCGCCGGGCCGTTCCAGGCCAGGATCGGGGTGATCCCGTGCCGGACGAGCCGCTGCGCGTACCCGGCGATCGCGTCGCGATAGACGGCGCCCCGGAAGTCCGGCGGGACCGGGTCACGACCCAGCCAGCATTCGGGGTCGAGCAGGATTCGCACGGCGTTGATCCGCCACCGCCGCATCGCCCGTACCGAGGCGTCGTCGACCGGGCCATGGAAGATTCCGGAGCCGTCACGGCACAGTGTCTCGGCGCCGGCGCGGACCACGCCGCGCAGCTGGTACGGCCGGGGCGGTTGGTCGACGGTGACCAGTTGGTTGCCGGCCACGGTCAGCACCGGGGCGTGACCGGGCGGCGCGGGGCTCACCACCCGGACGCCGCGGACCTCGGCGGTGGCGTGGGCGCCGGCGTCGTCGTGGGCGGTCGCCGCGATCCGCGTCCCGTTGGTCGGCTGGGCACCGTGCCAGGTGAAGGTGTACGGGGCGGTGGTGTCGACGTGCAGCAGGGTGCCGGCGGAGCGGAACTCGACCCGGGTGATCCGACGCCCGGCGGCGGCGGTGACGTCGACCGCCACCGGGATCGGCCCGGTCGTGGCGAAGATCTGGTTCATCTGCGGGCTGCGCAGCGCGACGACCGGCGGGAACGGATCGGCCGGCGGGACGCTCGGGCTCGGCGGGACGCTCGGGCTCGGCGGCAGGTCGGGGTCCATGTTGCAGGTCTGGCCGTTGAGGTGGTAACTCGTCGGTGGCGGGTTGGCCACCGAGTAGCTGCCGCTGAACTGCACCTGCACCGAGTCGCCGGTGTCCAGATGGTAGGCCCCGGCGTCGGAGCGCAGCTCGTACGGCCAGGCGAGCGGGCTCAGGACGAGACCGGGCGGCACCTGCCGGTACGCGGAGTTGATGGTCTGTCGGGCACCCGGAGTGAAGGTGAGTCGCCAGGTGGAGACCGGCGGCCCCAGGTTGGTCAGTGTCATCCGGGCGATGAACCCGGTCGACCATTCCCTGGTCACCTGGTAGTCGACCGTGCAGGAAGACGCCGCGTGGGCGGGCCGCGACACGAGCCCGAGCAACCCGCCGGTGGCCGCCAGCAGGCAGGCGGTCGCCGCCGCGATGGAACGTCGCATGTGTATCCCCCGGATCTCGGAACAACCCCGACAGCGCCACAATCAATCGCCACACATCGATCTGTCAACCTTTTTGCACCCACCTGCAATTTGCGCTGACCATCACGGAGAATCACCCTCCGTGCCCGGCTATGGTTACCCGGGGCCGCCGGGACGAGGCACGATTGACAGACGGGGAGACAAGCCGATGACGCTGCGCGATCATGCGTTCTGGCTGCGCACCCCGGGCACCGGCGAGATCCGGCCGGTCGAGGTCAATCCGCCCGGCCCCGGCGAGGTCCTGGTGCGGACCCGGTTCACCGGGCTCAGCCGGGGCACCGAGACGCTGGTCTTCCGGGGCGCGGTGCCGCCCAGCCAGTACGCCGCGATGCGCGCCCCGTACCAGGACGGCGACTTCCCTGCCCCGGTCAAGTACGGCTACCTCAACGTCGGGCAGGTCGAGCAGGGCCCGGCCGACCTGGTCGGCCGTACCGTCTTCTGTCTCTACCCGCATCAGACCCGCTACGTCGTGCCGGCCGACGCGGTCACCGTGGTCCCGGACACCGTGCCGGCCCGCCGCGCCGTGCTCGCCGGCACGGTGGAGACCGCGGTCAACGCGTTGTGGGACGCCGCTCCCCTGCTCGGTGACCGGATCGCCGTGGTCGGTGCCGGGATGGTCGGCAGCGCCGTCGCCGCGCTCGCCGCCCGGTTCCCCGGCGTACGGGTCGAACTGGTCGACGTCGACCCCGCACGGGCCGCGACCGCCGCCGCGCTCGGTGTCGACTTCGCCCACCCGGACGCCGCCGCCGGCGGGTGCGACCTGGTGTTCCACGCCAGCGCCACGTCGGCCGGGCTGGCCCGATCGCTGGAGTTGCTCGCCGTCGAGGGCACGGTGGTCGACCTCAGCTGGTACGGCGACCGCCCGGTGACCGTGCCGCTCGGCGAGCACTTCCACTCCCGCCGGTTGACCGTGCGCAGCAGCCAGGTCGGCCGGGTCGCCCCGGCCCGGCGCGAGCGGCACGGGTACGCCGGACGGCTCGCTCTCGCCCTGGACCTGCTCGCCGACGAGAGGTTCGACGCCCTACTGACCGGCGAGAGTGACTTCGCCGACCTGCCGCAGGTGCTGCCCCGGCTCGCGGCCGGCGAGTTGCCGGCGTTGTGCCACGTGATCCGTTATCCGACTGGAGGATGAGAAATGTTCAGCGTCACCGTCCGTGACCACATCATGGTCGCCCACAGCTTCACCGGTGACGTGTTCGGGCCGGCGCAACGGCTGCACGGTGCCACCTTCGTCGTCGACGCCACGTTCAAGCGCACCGACCTCGACAGCGACAACATCGTCGTCGACATCGGCCTGGCCACCGAGCAGCTCAAGGCCGTACTGGCGGAGTTGAACTACCGCAACCTCGACGACGAGCCGGCGTTCGCGGGGATCAACACCTCCACCGAATGGCTGGCCAAGTTGATCGCCGACCGGCTGGCCGACCGGGTGCACGCGGGCGACCTCGGTGCCGGTGCCCGTGGGCTGACCGGAATCGGCGTCACCCTGCACGAGTCGCACATCGCCTGGGCAAGCTACGAGCGGGCGCTCTGACGTCGATGGTCGTCGTGGTGCTGCCCGGCAACGTGGACGATCCGACCGCCCCCAGCGGCGGCAACGTCTACGACCGGCAGGTCTGCACCGGTCTGGCCGCGGCCGGATGGCCGGTGCGCGAGATCGCTCTCCCCGGTGACTGGCCGTGCCCGGACCGGACGAACCGGACGGCGCTCGCCGACCTCCTCGCCACCCTGGCCGACGGCACGGTGGTGCTGATCGACGGCCTGGTCGCCTGTGGGGTGCCCGAGGTGATCGGACCGCACGCCGACCGGCTACGGCTGGCCGTGCTGGTCCACCTGCCGCTCGCCGACGAGACCGGGCTGGACCCGGCCGAGGCTGCCGAGCTGGACCTGGCCGAACGCGCGGCGCTCGGCTCGGCGGCGGCGGTGATCGCCACCAGCGACGCGACGGCCCGCCAACTCGCCGCCCGCCACGGTCTGGCCGCCGACCGGATCCGGGTGGCGGTGCCGGGCGTCGCACCGGCGCCCCTGGCGAACCGGGACCCGGCCGGCCGACGGCTGCTCTGCGTCGCGTCGGTCACCCCCCGTAAGGGCCACGACGTGCTCGTCGAGGCGCTCGCCACCGTCACCGACCTGGACTGGGAATGTCTCTGCGTAGGAGCGCTGACCGCCGCCGCGTACGTCGACCGGGTCCGGCAGCGGATCGCGTACCACCGGCTCGGGGACCGTGTCACGCTGGCCGGGCCCCGCGCGGCGGCGACGGTGGCCGGCACCTACGCCGACGCCGATCTGCTGATCCTGCCGTCGCACGCCGAGACGTACGGCATGGTGGTCACCGAGGCGCTGGCCTGCGGCATCCCGGTGCTGGCCAGCGACGTCGGCGGGGTGCCGCAGGCACTGGGTCGCACCGACGCTGGTGAGCGACCGGGCCGGCTGGTGCCGCCCGCCGACCCGGCGGCGCTCGGTGCGGCGGTACGCCGCTGGCTGACCGACGGCGGCGAGCGGGAGCGGTTGCGGGCGGCCGCCGTCGCGCGCCGGGCCGGGCTGCCCGACTGGGCGGACACGGCCGCCGCAGTCGGTGCGGTACTACACGAACTGAGTCGGCGCTGACGGCGGCGCCCCGCCCCGGTAACGGTGTCGCGGTGTCGCACCGGTGCGGCGGTGCCGTCGGTGCGGGGGCGGCGCGCCGGAGCGGCGTCGCCGACCAGCGGAGGGAGACTTCATGGAGACGATCGAGTCGGCCGGGTACAGCCCGGCGTGGTTGGGGCTGCGGGAGCCCGCAGACGCGCAGGCGCGCTCGGCGGAACTGGTCGCCGAGGTACGCCGGCTGTTCACCGGCGCCGTCCGCACCGAGATACACGACCTCGGCTGCGGCACCGGGTCGATGGGCCGGTGGCTGGCCCCGCAGCTGCCCGGTGCCCAGCACTGGGTGCTGCACGACCGCGACCGCGAACTGCTGCGCCATGCCGAGGCCCGGATGGCCCCGGCGGCGTCCGACGGCGCACCGGTCACCGCGACGGTACGCCGCGACGACCTCACCGCGCTCACCGTCGACGACCTCGCCGGCGCCGACCTGGTCACCGCGTCGGCCCTGTTGGACCTGCTCACCGCCGACGAGGTGGACCGGCTGGCGGCGACCGTCCGGGCGGTCGCCTGTCCGGCGTTGCTGACCCTGACCGTGGTCGGTGAGGTACGGTTCGATCCCGCCGACCCGCTCGACGGGGAGCTGACGGCCGCGTTCAACGAGCATCAGCGGCGGCACAGTGCGGGTCGGCCGCTACTCGGCCCGTCGGCGGTGGAAGCCGCGACCGAGGCGTTCACCCGGCACGGGGCCACCGTGCTGGTGCGGCCCAGTCCGTGGCGGCTCGGCCCCGAGCGGGCCGAGCTGACCGAACGGTGGCTGGACGGTTGGATCGCGGCGGCGTACGAGCAGCGGCCGGAGCTGGCCGCCCGGCCGGGGGGCTACCGGCGCCGCCGGCTCGCCGCTGCCGCCGCCGGCGAACTGGGGGTCACCGTGGAACACCGGGACATGTTGGTCGTGCCCGGCTGAGGTCTGCACAACGTACTTCCGGTGCCGGGCAGGTGAACCGGAGGCGACACCGCCGCGTATCTGTCGGCGGAGGCTCATCGAGGGGGGCACGTAATGCACAGGGCGAAGAGCCCGTTGCGCACGGCCGGCACCGGCCGTGACGCACAGTGAAGGGCAAGGTCTGGGCCTGGCTACGACTGACTGGTGGGGTGACCATCCTGGGGCTGCTGGCCTGGCGGCTCGGCACCAACGCGTTCCTGGACGGGATGCGGGTGATCGACGCGCGGGTGCTGCTGCTGGCGGTCGGGATCGGGCTGCTGACCACGGTCTGCAGCGCTTGGCGGTGGTGCCTGGTCGCCCGGGGGATGGGGCTGGCGCTGCCGCTGGCCGGGGCGGTCGCCGACTACTACCGGGCGATTTTCCTCAACGCCGCGCTGCCCGGTGGGGTGCTGGGTGACGTGCACCGCGCGGTCCGGCACGGCCGGGAGGTGGCCGACGTGGGCCGGGGGGTACGCGCGGTGGTGCTGGAGCGGACCGCCGGTCAGCTGGTGCTGTTCGCGGTCGCCGCGGGTGTGCTGCTGACGCTGCCGGTGCCGGCACCCGCGCGGCTGGTCACCGCGGCTCAGGTCGCGGCGGCCGTGGTCGCGGCGGCCGCGCTGATGGTGGCGCTGTTCGTGGCGGTACGCCGCCGTCGGCCACGGGTCCGTCGAGCGGCCGCCGCCGGGTCCGGCGGGTCCTGGTGGACCCGCGCGGTCGGGCGGACCGTCGCCGACCTGCGCAGCGGTCTGCTGGCCCGACGGACCTGGCCGGGGGTGGCGTTGCTGTCGGTCGCCGCGCTGGCCGGTCACCTCGCCACGTTCCTGGTCGCGGCCCGCGCCGCCGGGTCGACGGCGCCGCTGCACCAGCTGGCACCGTTGATGGTGCTGGCGTTGTTGGCGATGGCGGTGCCGTTGAACGTCGGCGGCTGGGGACCGCGGGAAGGGGTGACCGCGTGGGCGTTCGGTGCGGCCGGGCTCGGCGCGGGCCTCGGGTTGACCGTCGCGGTGGTGTACGGCCTGCTGGCGTTGACGGCGAGCCTGCCGGGTGCCGGTGTGTTGGCGGTCCGCTGGGTGCGTCGGCTGCCGGCCGCCCGGCAACGGCCGCCACTGCGGCTACGGCTGCGGCTGCGACTGCGACTGCGACCACGTCCGGCGACGTGACGGCCTGCGACGTGACGGCACACGACGGCGGGCCCCGGCCACCGGCTGGCCGGGCTGGCCGGCTACTGCTCGCCGAACCGGGACGACAGGGCGTAGCGCAGCAGGGCCACGTCGCCGATCTGGCGGACCTCGACCAGCGTCGCCCGCCGGTCGGCGTGCCACGGGAAGCTGCCGTCGCCGACGAACCGGGGTGCCCGGGAGTCGCCGACGAAGATCGGGGCGACCACCAGGTGCAGTTCGTCGGCCAGGCCGGCGGTGAGGAACTGGGTGTGCACCCGTCCGCCGCCTTCGACCATCAACCGGCCGACGCCCCGGACGTGCAGGTCGCCGACGACCCGTCGCAGGTCGACCGGGTCACCGCAGTCGACGACGGTGGCGAGCCCGGCGAGCCGGGTGCGGGCGCTGCCCAGGCTCGCCGTGGCGCAGTACACGACCTTGTCGACGTCGCCGACGGTGAAGAACCGCGCCTTCGGGTCGAGGTCGGCGCTGCCGGTGACGGTGACCTTCATCGGGGTGGGTGGGTGGCCGGCGGCCACCCGCCGACGCCGGCGGTCCGCCGACCGGACCAGCAACCGAGGGTCGTCGCGGCGCACCGTGCCGGCCCCGACCAGGATCGCGTCGCAGTCGGCGCGTACCGCGTCGACCCGGTCGAAGTCGGCGTCGTTGGACAGCATCAGGCGCCGCCCGCTCGCGTTGTCCAGATATCCGTCGATCGACATGCCGCAGCTGAGCAGGACGTAGGGTCGCTCAACCACTGATGGCACCTCCTCGACGACCGAAAGATAGCCTGCATGCGAGGCCAGCGCACATTCTCCCGTACGGCTCATGTGTCGGTGCCGGCCGGACCGGTGCCGACGCTCTGCGCAGCACATCACCGATAGGACGTACGATGCTTGAACCGCCGCCCCACGCTCCGGTCAACGGTAAGCGCGCCGCCGCCAACGGGACCGGTCCCGCGCCGACGGCAACGGTCCGCCGGCAGGTCACGGTGCCGCTGCGGTTCGCCGACGGCTACACCGCCAGCGCCCGGGTCTTCACCTTCGACGGGCTGGCCGACCGTCGCGAGCACGTGGCGCTGGGCCTGGGCGACTGGGACCAGGCATTGGACCGGGCGGCCGACGGCGGCGACCCACCGCTGGTACGCCCGCACAGCGAGTGCCTGACCGGAGACGCGTTCGGCAGTCAGCGGTGTGACTGCGGCCCGCAGCTGCGGGAGGCGGTGGAGCGGATCGCCGCCCACGGCGGCTTCCTGCTCTACCTGCGGCAGGAAGGACGGGGCATCGGGCTGTACGCCAAGCTCGACGCCTACGCGTTGCAGGACGCCGGGCTGGACACGTTCGAGGCGAACGTGGCGCTGGGCCGGGGTGAGGACGAACGCGACTACACGGTCGCGGCGCAGATGCTGCTCGCGCTCGGCGTGCACCGGGTGGCGCTGCTCAGCAACAACCCGGACAAGGCGGCGCAGCTCACCCGGCTCGGGGTCACGGTCACCGAGCAGATCCCCACCCGCGTGCACGTCTCCGCCGCGAACGTCCGCTACCTGGCGGCCAAGGCGAACCACGCCGCACACACCATCGACCTGTCGGTGACCGACTGACCGAGCCGACCCGACACCCGTGGACCGGGCGGTCAGTACAGGTAGGGCCAGCCGGCCGCGTCGTAGCCGATCCGGTTGATACCGAGCAACGCGGCACCGTTGTCGGCGTAGTAGTGGTAGACGAGGTAGTCGCCGTCGACGTCGGCGAGCACCGCCTGATGACCGGGTCCGTTGACGCCGCCGTGGCCGGCCAGGATCTGGGTGCCGCCGCCAGCGGTGAGCAGGTTGCCGGACCGGTCGGTGAACGGACCGGTGACGCTGGTCGACCGGCCGACCATCACCCGGTACGTGCTGGCCGCGCCCTGACAGCACCGGTCGAAGGAGACATACAAGTAGTAGTAGCCGTCCCGGTTGACCAGCGTCGGTGCCTCGATCGCGCCGCCGCCGCGGCCGGCGAGGCTGTGCATCGCCGAACCGGACCGCCGGCCGGTGTCGGGGTCGATGGCGATCATCTTGATGCCGGACCAGAACGATCCGAAGCTCAGCCACCAGCGGCCCTGGTCGTCGACGATCAGGTTCGGGTCGATGGCGTTGAAGGTGTCCGAGCTCTGTGACTCGACGATCAACCCCTGGTTGGTCCAGCTGCCGGAGGCGCCGGTGGAGCTGGTGGCCAGGAAGATGGCGGACCGGTTCGACCCGAACGTCGACGCCGAGTAGTACAGGTAGTACCGGTTGTCGTGGAACGACAGGTCCGGCGCCCACAGGTTGCGGCTACCGCCGGTGTACGGGGTGGTCCACGGCGCGCTGCCGGGGAAGACCGACCCGGCGTTGCGGAAGCTGACCCGGTCGGTGGACGTCTTCAGCGCCACGTCGTTGCCGGTGTGCGCCATCAGGTAGCCGCCGGTCGGCCGGCGGATCATGCTCGGGTCGTGCACCCCGGTGTCCCCGGTGACCCGCATCGGGTCGGGGTAGGAGCCGGGCGGAACGCCGGGGGTGGGGGTAGGTGTGCCGGGGGCGTCGACGCGGACCAGCTGCCACTGCTGGTTGGTGCCGTTCCAGTCGGTCCACTGGCTGATCCGCGCGCCGTCGGCGGTCGAGCGTTCCCACACGTCGAGCGCCTTGCCGCTGTTGCGGTTGATCAGCCGTACGTGGCCGGCGTCGGAGTCGGCGAGCCGCCACTGCTGGCTGGCCCGGTCGACGTCGCTCCACTGGACGACGTCCGCGCCGTCGGCCGTGGCCGAGTCACGCACGTCGAGGACCTTGCCGCTGTGCCGGGACCGGAGCCGGTAGTGGCCGTCGCCAGCGTCGACGAACTGCCACTGCTGCCAGGCGCCGTCGTTGCGCGACCACTGCACGATCCGGGCACCGTCGCCGGTGGCCCGCTCGTACACGTCGAGGGCCTTGCCGCTGTGCCGGGCGACGAGCACGTACCAGGCGGTGGTGTCGACGGTGGCGGCGGAGGCACCGGGCGGCGCGGCGGCGATCGCGCCGCCGGCCAGGAGGACGCCGACGGCCAGCCCGACGGCGATGAGCGAGGCCCGCCTGCGCCGGGTAGGAGCGCGACGTGGCCGTGGCGTGGCCGGCACCGGACCTGCCGGAGGTGTGGGGATCGTGGGCATGGCGGATTCCTTTCCAGCTGGCCGTCGCGATGTCGAACTGCCCCGACCGCGCGCCGGCCGGGCGGACTCCCCCGCCACGGCCGACGCATCCGGTCGCTCACCCGGCTGAGTCAGCCGGTCTGACACGCGGTCCCGTCGAGTCGGAAGTCGGTCGGGCCGGGGTTGCTGCCGCTGTAGGTCGCCTGGAAGCCGAAGCTGACCGTACCGTTGGTCGGCAGGTTGGCGTTCCAGGCGGCGTTGCGGGCGGTCACCGCCTGACCGGACTGGCTGATCTGGCTGTTCCATCCGTTGGTGATCTGCTGGTTGCCGGCGAAGGTCCAGGTCAGTGTCCAGCCGTTCAGCGACGCGCCACGGTTGGTGATCCGTACGTCCGCGGTGAACCCGCTCCCCCACTGGTTGACCTGGTAGGAGACCTGGCAGCTACCGCTCGGCGGCGGGGTGGTCGGCGGGGCCGTGGTCGGCGGCGGTGGCGTGGTCGGGGGTGCGGTGGTCGGCGGGGCCGTGGTGGGTGGCGGGGTCACGGCGTCGAGGGGCGGGAAGCGCAGAATCCGGTCGTCGTCGGCGGCCGGCTGCCCCCGACCGTCCCGGTTGCTGGTGGTCACCCAGAGCCAGCCGTCCGGTCCGTACTCGACGGTACGTAGCCGCCCGTAACTGCCGAGCAGTTCGGCGCTCGGGGTGCCGACGCCGCCGGACCCGTCGAGCGGCACGTTCCACAGCCGGTTGCCGCGCAGCGTGGCGACGTACAGCCGGTTCCCGACGATCGCGGCGCCGCTCGGCGAGGCCTCAGCGGGGGTCCAGACCAGCAGCGGGTCGCGGAACCGGGGATCGTTGGCCCGACCTTCGACGATCGGCCAGCCGTAGTTGCCACCGGCGACGATCAGGTTGATCTCGTCCCAGGCGTTCTGTCCGAACTCGGTGGCGTAGAGCCGGCCCTGCGCGTCCCAGGCCAGCCCTTGGACGTGCCGGTGGCCGAGGCTGTAGACGAGCGACCCTGGGAAGGGGTTGTCGGCCGGGGCGCCGCCGTCCGGGCGCATCCGCAGGATCTTGCCGTTGCGGCTCTGCTGATTCTGCGCGTGCGAGGTCTGCCCGGCGTCGCCGACACCGGCGTAGAGCATGCCGTCGGGGCCGAACGCGATCCGGCCGCCGTTGTGGATGGCCGACCGGGCCAGCCCGGTGAGGATCGGCTGCCGGTTCTGCGGTGCGGTGAGCCGGAACCGGACGATCCGGTTGTCGGTCGAGGTGGTGTAGTAGACGTAGACGTAGTCGTCCTGCGCGAACGTCGGCGAGACCGCGAGTCCGAGCAGACCGCCCTCACTGACCGGGGTCGCGTCGGGGATCGTGACCACCGGCTGCGGCTGCTGCCCGGGCCGCACCCGGACCACCTGGCCGGTGCCGCGCTGGGCCACCAGCGCGCTGCCGTCGGGCAGGAAGTCCATCCCCCACGGCACCTGGAGTCCGGTCGCGGCCACCGCGGGGCGGGAGAAGTCGAAGTCGCCGAGGGCGTTCGTGCCGATCGGGTCGGCCGCCCGGTCACCGGCGGCCGGAGCGGCACCGGCCGCCGCGGCGACGCCGACACCTGTCGCGGCGAGGCCGGCAGCGAGTACGGCCCCCAGCACGGTTCTGAGCTTCATGGGCACACACCTCTCAAAATTGAGCGATGCATGTCAATGTATCAATCTGATTGCCCGTGTCGGGCGAACTGGGCACGCAGGACGGACTGATGGCCGTGAGCCGCCGGCACCAGCCGCACCGCACCGGGTGGACCCCGATGGCACCGTTACCCAGGTGGCGGACGAGCTGTGGTGGGTTCCCCAACGGCAGCGTACTCACCGACGATGGCGTCCTGCTGGCGGTGGAGACGTTCGG